>Ga0299914_10003943_pt1 | contig 10597 bp, 11 predicted proteins | sample RVTome_10_FD_201361 | JGI IMG/M metagenome (GOLD analysis project Ga0299914, IMG submission 201361) | Soil microbial communities from uranium-contaminated site in the Upper Colorado River Basin, Wyoming, United States - RVT153D57 (version 2) ... | reverse complement strand
GCCGGCGTCGCAGAACAGGCGCTGCACGCTGGTGGCGGCGAGGATCGTCCCGTCGGGTAGCCGGCCCTGGCCGCGGGTCTCGAGGTTGTGAACCAAATTTAGGAAATAGCGCTTCCGGCAACGGTGCAAATGTCGCGCTCGTCACAACTAGAGCTGTCGCACCGCCGCCCCCAGCTCCTCCAGCGTCCACCGCTCCCCGGGGGTGCGCACGGACCGCCCGCCGTCCGGCGGACCGATCGCCGTCACCTCGTCCTTCGTCATCGTGAAGAGATGACCCGACAGCCGCCGACCCTCGGGTGTCGCCAGGAACACGGTGATAGCGGCGACGTCCTCGGGCTGCGGCATGGACGACCGCATGGCCTCGACCTGCTCGGCCGACAGGCCCATGTCCGCCAGGCTGTCCACGAACGCCAGCGCCGGAGCGGTGGCGGTCAGCGGTGGCGCCACCGCGTTGACGCTGACGCCGAACGGCGCCAGCTCGCCGGCGAGCGAGCGCATCAGGCCGTAGATCCCGCCCTTCGCCACCCCGTACGGGGCCAGCGTCGGGGTGCCGACGTAGAAGGCCGCCGAGCAGACGTTCACGATCACCCCGGCCCCACCCCCACCCGCCGCCCCACCCTGGCCGCGCATCGCCCGGCCCGCCTCCACCGAGCAGTGGATCGACCCGAACAGGTGGGTCCGCAGCGTGAACTCCCAGTCGTCGGGCCCCAGGTCCAACACCGGCCCCCGGCGGTCGGCGCCGGCGTTGGTGATCATCACGTCGATGCGCCCGAAGCAATCGACTGCGGTGGCCACGATCCGTTGGGCGCCGTCCGGCTCGGCCACCGAGTCGTCACTGACCGTGGCCTCGCCCCCGATGCCGACGATCTCCTCGACGACGCCCGTGGCCGACCCGGCATCGAGGTCGTTGACGACGATCCGAGCGCCCTCCCGCGCGTAGGCCAGGGCGTACGCGCGGCCCAGGCCCCGCCCGGCGCCTGTGATCACCGCCACCTGGCCGTCGAGCACGCCGCCCGTCATGACCGCCCGGCGGCCCTATTGCGCCGCGGCCTCGCGAAAGCGCGTCGTGCGATGGACGGGATCCGTGTCGATCTTGGGGATCACATGCTCGCCCATGAGCCGGATCATCTCGAGCGTGTCCTCGTGACGGGCCGAGCCGGTCCCGAAGACCAGCTGATCGCAGCCCGCCTCCGCCCACCGCCGGCACTGCTCCAGCGCGTGGTCGGGATCACCGCAGATGCCGCCGCGCTCGCGGGCGGTCGGGATGTCCTCGGCCGTCGCATCGGGCATCAGCTCGGGCCACACCGGGATGTCCGGCGGGTGGGGGAACGTGTCGTGGTAGCGGTACACGTTGCTGGCCAGGTAGCTGTTGTGCGGTCGGGTGGCCGCCTCCACCGCCCTGTGATCGTCCTCGGCGACGAAGGCGCCGGTCGTCACCATGATGTTGTCGTTGACGAACGCGCCGACGGGCTCGGGCTCTCTGATGGCCTTCTTGTAGGCCTTCATCACCGGTTCGAGCTCCTGGATCGAGCCCACGGAGAAGCCGAGCACGCCCAGCCCCCGCCGCGCCGCCATCTCGTAGCTGCTCACGTTGCCTGCGGCGTACCACATGGCCGGGTGCGGCTTCTTCCAGGGCTTCGGCAGGACCTTGCGGGCCGGCAACGTCCAGTACTTGCCCTGATAGCCCTCGTACTCGTCCTGGAGCCACATCTTGGGGAACTCGGCGATGACGTCCTCCCAGATCTCCCGCGTCTTGCTCAGGTCGTCCATCCCCGGCAGGAACGCAAGGATCTCGTGACTGCCGGCGCCGCGCCCCGTACCGAACTCGAATCGCCCGCCCGACAGGTGATCGAGCATGGCCACCTTCTCCGCCACCTTGGCGGGGTGGTTGACCTGGGGCAGCGGGTTGAAGATGCCCGACCCCAGGTGGATGCGCTCGGTCGCCCGGGCCAGGTACGCAAGCGCCACGTCATTGGCCGACATGTGGGAGTACTCGTCCAGGAAGTGGTGCTCGGTGGCCCATACGTACTTGAACCCCGCCTTGTCGGCCGCGATCACGCACTCGATGTCATGCATCAGGGCGGTGTGCTCGGCATCCGGATCTGCCTGGCGTCGGTAGCTCGGTACGAACCCCTGGATGAAGATGCCGAACTCCATGAATCTCACCTTCTGGTCGAGGCTTCTGGTCGAGGGTCAGGCCAGGGTCAGGACGCCGCGGTTGAGCTTGCCCGCCTCGAGGTCGGCGAGGGCCTGCTCGATGTCCCCGAGGTCGTAGGTCCGGCTGACCATCTCGTCGAGCATGAAGCGCCCATCCAGGTAGAAGCGCGTGATGAGCGGGACGTCGTGGTGGGGCCGGGTCTGGCCGTAGCGGCACCCGAGGATCGACTTGTCGTTGTAGAGGTTGCCGACCACGAAGCTGGCCTCGGTGCCGAGCTTGGGCACGCCCAGCAGCACGCACGTCCCCCCGGTCCCGAGCATGTCGATCGCCTGGCGGATGAGCGCCGGGTCTCCCACGCACTCGAAGGCGTAGTCGAAGCCTGCGGGCACCAGCTCCTTGACGGCGGCCACGGTGTCGTCGGGATGCTGCAACGCGTCGATGAAGTCGGTGGCCCCGAACTGCCGGGCCACGGCCTCCTTGAGCGGGTTGGCGTCGATGGCGACGATCCGCCCCGCCGACGCCAATCGGGCGCCCTGGATGACCGACTGCCCGACCCCGCCCGCACCGATGACCGCCACCGTCTCGCCGGCCTGAACCTTGGCGCGGTTGAGCACCGCCCCGGCGCCGGTGACGACGGCGCAGCCGATGAGGCTGGCGGCATCGAGCGGAACGGCCGGGTCGATCACCACGGCCTGGTGCTCGTGCACCACGGTGTGCTCGGAGAACACGCCGAGATTGGCGAACGCCGGCACGTCCCGGCCGCCGGTGGTGAAGCGGGTGTCGGACCAGCCGAATGGCTTGCGGCAGTGCGTGGGCAGGCCGCGATCGCAGGCGTCGCACTGCCCGCAGTTCCCCAGCGTGACCAGCACCACGTGGTCGCCCGGCTTCACCCCGGTGACGGCGGCGCCGACCTCCTCCACCACCCCCGCCCCCTCGTGGCCGAGGACGACGGGCGGCGGCATGGGGATGGTCCCGTTGATGACGGAGACGTCGCTGTGGCAGAGCCCGGCACGGTGGATCCGCACCTTGACCTCGCGCAGGCCCGGCGCCCTCACCTCGACGTCGTCGCGCACCTCGAGCTCGCCGGTCCAGACGATGGCTCTCATCGGTGCCTCCCGTGGGGCTGCGCCCCACACCCATCGCCGTCATGCAACCGTAAGGCGCTCGCGCCGTCGGCCTGTAGCGCTCGCTTCACTCGCACTTCAGCGTCTCTCCTTCAGCCCGGCCAGACGATGCTCTGCAGCTCGGTGTAGGCGTGCAGCGCGAACGACCCACCGTCGCGTCCGATGCCGCTCTTCTTGAACCCGCCGAACGGGGTCTCCGGGTTGCGGGCCAGCGTGTTCAGGCCGACGTTGCCGGCCCGCAGGCGCTGCGAGACGCGCAGGCCCCTGGCCGTGTCACGGGTCCACACGTAGTCGTAGAGGCCGTAGTCGCTGTCGTTGGCGATGGCGATGCCTTCCTCCTCGTCGTCGAAGGGGATGGCAACGACCACCGGCCCGAATATCTCCTCCCTGGCCGCCGTCATGCCGTTGTGACATCCGGCGATGAGGGTCGGAGTCCAAAAGAACCCACGCCCGGTGTCCAGGCGGGTGCCACCGGCGACGAGCGTTCCGCCCTCGTCGACGCCGGAGCGCACGTAGCCCTCGATGCGGTCCCGCTGCGCGGCGCTGATGACCGGGCCGACGACGGTGTCGGGCTCGAGCGGGTTGCCCACCTTGAGCACGCTGGCGATCCGCGCCAGCTTCTCCACCGCCTGGTCGTAGACGCCGCGTTGGGCGATCAGCCGGGTGGGCGCCGTGCAGATCTGGCCTGCGTGGAAGGCGAACGTGCTGGCGGTGCCCTGGGCCGCGGCGTCGAGGTCGGCGTCGTCGAACACGAGGCTGGCACCCTTGCCGCCGAGCTCGAACAGCACCCGCTTCATGTCGCGGGCGGCCGCCTCGCCGATCTTCAGCCCGACCGCAGTGCTGCCGGTGAAGCTGATCATGTCGGTCTGCGGAGCCTCCACCAGGGCCTCGGCCGACTCCGGCGTGGACCCGACCACCAGGTTGACGACTCCCGGTGGGAACCCGGCCTCGTGGAACGCCTCGACCATCTTGATGATCCCGAGCGGATCCTGGTGCGCCGGCTTGATGACCACCGAGTTGCCCATGGCCAGGGCCGGGCCGATCTTCCCCATGACGTTGGTCATCGGCACGTTGTACGACGTGATGCAGACCACGACGCCGACCGGCGCGCGGACGGCCATGGCATTGACGAGGCCGCCGCCGGTGGACGAAGGCCCACCACCAGGGTTGGGCGCCGGAGGGAGCGGGATCTCCCGGGGCTCGAGCGCGCCGCGGGCATAGCGGCGCAGGCGGGCCACCGCCACCGCGACCTGGGCCGTTCGCGCCATCTGCACCGTGGAGCCGGTCTCGGCCTGCACCAGCGGGATGAGCTCCGGGATCCGCTGCTGGAGGAGGTCGGCGGCCCGCCCGAGGAGCCGGGCCCGCTCGTCCGGCGAGGTCTGCGACCAGTCCGGGAAGGCCTCGGCGGCGGCGGTCGCGGCCTCGCGCGCGTCGCCGGCCGTGGCTTCCGGGGCCAGCCCCACGATCTCCTCGGTGGCGGGGTTGACGACCTCGTAAGTCCCCTTCGAGCCGTCGACGCGGTCGCCGCCGATCCAGAGGGAATAGCGCTCCTGGGCGGTGCCCGCATTGATGGCTTGGGTCGGTGCCACCCGGTCCGCTCCCCTCTGTGGTCAGCCGGCCGCACGAGCATGGCACACGACCTGACACCAGTGTTTCGTGCCGGTCCCGTCGGCATCTTCCCGAGGCAATAGCGCACGCACCGGCAAGCCCGAGGCCATGACGAACGGCTTCCGTCCGCTATTGCCTCGGCTTCGGTGCACCGTTCGTCATTGCCTCGGGCCCCCCAACCCGTAGCCGTCGACCAGGGGGGCCACGTCGTGACCAAAGGCGGCGATCTGGTCGATGTGCTCCTCGCAGCTGCGCGAGGCGATCCGGATGGCGACGTGGTTCACGCCCAGTCCCACGAGGTCGCGCACCGCCTCGGCGATCCTGTCGGGGTCACCGGTGACGGTCCACCGGGGCACGTCGAACGGGGGCTGGCCCACGTAGAGGTTGACGCCGCCACCGATGGCGAACCGCCCCTCCCGCCCGGCCTCCTCACGCAGCCGTCGCAGGGTGGCGATGGCCGTGGCCATGCCACCCTCGGGCGGTCCCTGGGGCAGCCAGCCATCGCCCAGCCGAGCGGCCCGGCGCAGGGCCGCACCCGAGGATCCTCCCACCCAGATGGGCGGGCCGCCTAGCTGCTGGGGACGAGGTCGCTGCCCGACGTCACCGCCGCCCCATTCGTCGGCCAGGGCGGCGCGGATGGCCACGACCGCATGGTCGGTGATCCGACCCCGCTGCGCGAACGGCACGCCCAGCGCCGCGAACTCGCCGTCGACGTGCCCGGCCCCCACGCCGAGGATGGCCCGTCCCCCGGACAGGGCGTCGAGGGTGGCGAACGCCTTGGCCGTCTGCAGCGGGTGGCGGTAGGCGACGACGTAGACGTGCGACAGCAGCCGCACCCCTTCCGTGAGCCCCGCCAGCCACCCCAGAGTCGCCACCGTGTCGTACCAGGTCGTGGTCATGGTGGGCGCCCGCTCTCTGGGGATGGCGACGTGGTCGCACACCGACACCGAGTAGAACCCGTTGGCGTCGCAGGCCCGAGCGACCGCCGCCAGCTCCGCAGGCCCGGCCGCCGGCTCCCAGGGCTGGGCGATGAGCGTGGACTGGGCCTGCACCGGAAGCTGCATCGTGAAGCCGAGCAGGGACGTCGAGTCGGTCACTGATCCCCCTTCTCCGACGGCGAGACCAGGTTGTCATGAAACGGGCGGTTCCCGGCCGACCCGGCCTGACAAGATCGAGGCTCATGGCAGTCGAACGATTCCCGGTCGAGCTCGGGCACATCATGATGTTCGCTCGCAGCGTCGGCGACCCCAACCCGATCTACTCCGACGAGGAGTACGCGGCGACCACCGAGGTCGGCCACGTGATCGCGCCCCCGACGTTCGTTCAGGCGGGCGTCCAGTTCGATCCCGACTGGCCGCTGCGGCCCAAGATCGGCGAGCCGTGGTTCGGCTCCGGGCGGAATCCCACGGGCACGCCGCGCCCGGAGGACGGCGGCGGTAGCGGTGGAGGCGGTGGAGGCGGCGGAGGAGGCCTGGCGCGGGGGCTCCACGCCGAGCAGCACTTCGAGTACCACCGGCACCTGCGACCGGGTGACGTGCTGCGGGCCGAGACCCGACCGGGCAAGACGTGGGAGAAGGAGGGCCGGCGCGCCGGCAAGCTGCTGTTCAGCGAGACGATCACCGAGTACCGGGATCAGAACGACGAGCTCGTCGTCACCGCCCGCAGCGTCGGCGTACGCACCGAGCGGGCCCCCGAGGCTGCGGCCACGGCAGGGTCGGGGGAGCAACGATGACGCTCCAGGCCAGTGCGCTGGCCATCGGCGACGTTCACACCGAGGTCGTGGTCGACGACCTCACCAGGACACAGATCGTGCAGTACTCCGGGGCTTCGGGTGACTACAACCCGCTGCACAGCGACGAGATGTTCGCGACCCAGGTGGCGGGGTTCCCGGGCATCTTCGCCCACGGCATGCTGACGATGGGGCTGACCGGCAAGATGGTCACCAACCACGTCGGTGATGGTCGTCTGCGATCGTTCGGCGGACGCTTTCGGGCGCAGGTGTGGCCCGGCGACACCCTGACGGCGCAGGCCGAGGTTGTGGACGTTCGCAACGATGACGACGGCGTCGGCGTCGTCGAGCTCCGCATCACCACCACCAACCAGGATGGGCTCGAGGTGTTCGCCGGCCAGGCCACCGCCTCCATCGACTAGCTCGTGGAAATACGCGCCTCGACATGAGCACGCCGATGGAGCCCTGGGAGCTGCTGGCCCGCGAGTGCATCCGAGACCTCGTCACGCGGTACAACTCGAACGGCGACAGCGGCCGGATTGCGCAGGTCCTAGAGCTGTTCACCCACGACGCGACGATGGAGATCGCGAGCGAGGGCGGCGAGACCCGTACGTATCGGGGCATCGACGAGATCGAGGCGATGTTCACCGGCGCGATCGAGACGTTTCGGGAGGCGGCCGACGAGCGTGCCCAACCCGGGTATGTGCGCCACTGCGTCACCACCCACCAGATGGACGTCGGTGATCGCCAGCACGCCACGGGCCGCTGCTACTTCTTGGTGATCCGCGCCAACGGCCTCGACCATTGGGGTCGGTACGTCGACGGGTACGAGGAGCGGGACGGCCGCTGGCGGTTCACCTACCGGAAGGTCACGACCGAGGGCCACCAGCCCGGGCCGGCATGACGCTGCCGAGCCCGGGGCAGAACCTCAGGCCTCGTCCCAGATGCCGAAGCGGCGCCACAGGCGCTTCGCCACCGGCGTGACCAGGCCGAGCTCGACCAGCAGGTTGCGGACCTTGCGGAGCGAGTCCCGGGCGTCCTGCCGGCTCTGGGATCCGGGGCCGTAGGCCTCGCGCAGGACCGCATCGGGTACGCCGTACCTGCGTACGAGGTGGCGGGGCGGCCGCAGCATGACGCTCGCCTCGGTGGCGAGGACCACCGGCGCCTCCAGGGCCATGGCGCGCCGCTGCCAGCCCGACAGCTTCGGCACGTTGGTGCGCAGGTAGCTGCGGGCAAACGACAGGTGCCGCGCCTCCTCGGTGACGTGGATGCGCATGATCCGCTCCAGCAACGGATGGATCTCCTTGTCGCTGCGCAGGACGGTGCGCTGCACGTGATCGATCGGATCCTCCCCGCCGAGCACGAACACGAAGAACATGGCCGGAAACCGCCGGGCCAGGCCGACGACTCGCCGACTCCCGAGGCGCATGTCCCACGGCAGGCCCGGGGTCTCGAGGCCGGCCCGGTTGACGAACTCCTGGAACATCAGGGAGTGCTGCGCCTCCTCGATGACCTCGTGGTAGACGTACCGGAACTCCGGGGAGCCGTCGGGCAGCCCGAACGCGTACTCCAGCAGGCCTCGCTTGAGCACGTTCTCGAACTGGAGCCCGGCCTTCATGTTGCTCGTGATGCCGTGGAGCCCGATCCGGGCCCGGGTCTCGGCCGGCAGCGAGCGGTACCAGTCGGTGCGCGCCAGGCCATTGCCCGGATCCAACTCCCAGCGGGGGTCGCGGGCGTCAATGGCGTGATCGGGATGGTCCCAATCGACGTCGGCGTAGGCGTCGAAATGCTTAACCACCGACTGGTGGCTGAGGCGCCGCAGCAGCTCGGTGAACCGGTCGTCCCGCTGCTCCTCGTCGAGGGGCTGGCCGTCGAGGGCGGTGGGGGTCATGGCAAGGCTCCCGGGTCGAGGGAAGGAACGATGGTGGTGAGCAGCTTGAACCCTTCGATGACCCGGTCGAGCTCCGTCCGCTCGGTCCCGACGAGACGTGCGACCGCCAGGCCGTCGAGGAGGCAGAAGGTGAACCGCAACGCCAAGCGGGCGAACGCCGGGTCGACGGCCATCTCCGGCTGTGTCTCCCGGAACAACGCCACCGCGGCGTCGAAGAACCGGTGCTCGAACTCGACGAAACGGTCGCGCAACGCCGGCTGGGTCCGGCCCGCGATCACGAGCTCGAGCCACGCCTCCAGCGTCGGGCCCGACCAGAACGACCACAGCAGGTCGATGGAGGCCGCCGGGGTTCGCTCGTGCGCCGGCAGCCGCTCGATCGCCGCCCGGTACTCGTCCATGCGGCGGGTGCACAGGTGCTCGACCGCGGCGATCACCAGGTCTTCCTTGGTGTGGTAGTGGTGCACCTGCGCACCGCGAGACACGCCGGCCCGGCGCACCACCTCGGTCGTGCTGGTGCCCGACCAGCCCAGCTCCACTAGGCAGTCGATGGTGGCGTCCAGGAGCCGGGCACGCGTGGCGGCGCTGCGCTCGGCCTTGGTGCGGGGCCGCTGCGGTTCCGAGGCGACCGTGGGCATGCCGCCACTATCCACTCCAAGTTACATACAGTCAAGCCTGTATGTAACTGACCCGGTTGTCGGGCAGGGTTCAACCGAGTGCGTGGTGCTCCTGGGGTCGCATGATCACCCGACCCCGCTGGTCGACGACCACCACCACGTGCGACACCTCGTCGACGAGGGTCACGGCATGATCGACCGCGCAAGCGGCGCGGGACGCGTCGGCCAGCGTCGCCACGGTGAGTCCAAAGACGTGCGTGCTCATCACGCGCCCCTTTCCTTTCTCGAGTCGTTCGTCTGGTTTTTCGTGCCCCATCGGGCTGTCGGATGTCCAGACGACGTGGGGGCGCGTTTCTCATCGCCAGCAGGTCATGGCGGCGCCGTCAGCGCCATTGCACCTCGGTGGCACGATCGGCCAGCAGCCTCCGCACCGTCAGCCGATCGGGCTTGCCGTTGGCCAGGTAGGGCACGTCGCCCTCGTCGAGCACGAGCACCCGCCGGGGCACCTTGTAGTTCGACAGCTCCTCGCCGGCGCGCCGGAGCGTCTCGATCGGATCGATGCTGGCGCCGGTCGCCGGCACGAGCGCGGCGGCGACGACCTCGCCCCGATCCGCATCCGGGAGACCCACGACCACCGCCAAGCCGACCTCGGGGAGCGACTCCAGCAACAACTCGACCTCCCGGGGGGCCACGTTGGAGCCCGCGGTCTTGATCATCTCGCTCAGGCGGCCGTGGAAGTACAGGTAGCCGTCCCGGATCAGGCCCTTGTCGCCCGTGTGATACCAGCCGTCCTCGTCGAAGGTCTCGTGGCGCTCCCGCTTGTACAGGCCGTTCATGAGGCTGTAGCCGCGGATGCAGACCTCCCCCACCTCGCCCTCGCCCAAGGTGGCATTGGTCTCGGGATCGGCGATGCGGTGCTCGACGCAGGGCACGAGCAGCCCGAACGATCCTCGTATCTCCTCGGGGAGGACCCGCTCGGCCTCGGGGCCCGCCGCGGAGTGGGGCCCCATGGTCTCGGTCATCCCCAACGAGTTGTGGCGCAGGCCGTAGTCGGTGGTGGGCGGGGGCGCGAACGCCGGGATCTTGCCCACGTCCCGGCCCGTCTCCGAGATGTAGCGCTGCATCCGCTGGCCGAGCTGGGGCCAGACTGCGAACTCGGTCGCGCCCTCGGCCTCCATGAGGTCGAGCACCGCGTCGGGCTCGAACTTCTCGACGCACAGGACGGCGCTGCCGACCGACAGGGCCAGGTTGAGCGTCAGGCCGACCCCGCCGATCCAGAAGAACGGCATGGCGCACAGCCGGCGGGACTCGGAGGTGAGCCCCGCGAAGCGGGCGAGGTTGGCGCCGTGACGGAGGAAGTTGCCGTGCGTGTGAACGACGCCCTTGGGCTCGCTCGTGGTACCCGACGTGAAGATCGTCATCATGAGGTCGGAGGGGGTGACCTCGGCCTCGACCGCCTCGAAGAACTCGTCG
>Ga0299914_10003942_pt1 | contig 10598 bp, 14 predicted proteins | sample RVTome_10_FD_201361 | JGI IMG/M metagenome (GOLD analysis project Ga0299914, IMG submission 201361) | Soil microbial communities from uranium-contaminated site in the Upper Colorado River Basin, Wyoming, United States - RVT153D57 (version 2) ... | reverse complement strand
TATTCGGCGCCGGATTTCCGACCTCGGTGGACGATCACCGCAAACCCGGGCAGCAACCCAGCCACAGGACGGCTGAGGCGATTGGTGACTGAGCGGTTGAACCGTGCGAGCCCCCGGGACAAGGGCATGGGCTCAGATCCGCGAGTCGATCCAGGCGGTGATCTCCTGGACCAGCTCCGGTCCCTCCGGCTCGTTGAGAATCTCGTGTCGCAGACCTGGCAGCAACCGCCGTTCGACATTGGGCAACTCTCCGAGTGCGGCGCTGGACTGAGGGGGGACGATGGTGTCAGAGCTCCCGTGCAGGACCAGGGTGGGAATGGCGAGATCGGTCAGACTCTCGTTCAACTCATCCATCGCCTCGAACAGTGAAGCGCCGAGACGAGTTGTCGCCTTCGGGAAGACGAGAGGGTCGGAGAAGTAGGCCTCCCCCACCGCCGGGTCGCGTGACAACTGCTCTCCTTTGAGGGAGTTGGGCAAAGCCACCGTCGGCGCCAGCTTTCGCGCCAGGCCTGCGACTGCGCGCTGCCAGGCCGCCCCACCGGCCAACGCGGGGGCGGATAGAACCAGCAGGTCGGGGGCGGGGCGGCCGGTCAGGGCATACCCCAACGCCAGGTTCCCCCCCATCGAATGACCCATGAGGACCACCGGTGTCCCCTGCTCCCGAGCCCATTCCATGTGGCCCTGAATCTGGTCGTGATAGCGGGACCATTCGTCGATGTCACCACGGGCACCCCCAGATCCGCCAAAGCCGATCAGGTCGAAGGAGCGGACGAAGAACCCGGCCTCGGCGAGCAGCGACCCGGTCCGCTCGTAACGCCCGCAATGCTCGGCGACGCCATGGACCAGGACGATGTGCGCCCGGGGCGTCCCATCGGGCACCCATTCCCTCACCAGTTCGATGCCGATGTCCTCGGACGGCACCGGACGCGCAACACTCGCCATGTCTCTCCTCGTTCTTCTTGGGAAATCCTACGGGTTGAACACCCGCTTGCGGAGATCGAGCCCCGCTCTCCGGGAGAGTTGAGCTACCGGTCCTGGGTGAACATGAAGCGGGTCATGTCGGTCGGGAATTGCGACCAGGCGATTCCCTTCCCCGGTTTCAGGACGCACATCCCGCCGGCGTCATCTCCCGACCAGGCGTCGGCCGCCGGGGCGTACCCCAGACGCTCGTACTTCCGGGAATATTCGGCGGCCAGGCGTTCACCAAGCTGACCGCGGATTGGCTCGGCAAACGTCGCGTTGCCCTCGATGATCGTCACGGTGGTGCCACTCTCGAGATGGAGCGCACACGATGGGTTGGAGGCGATGTTCCTGGCGTGGCGCGTCATCGGCGACCCGTCGTACCAGAACCGCTCGTCGATCCAGACCCCCCAACGGGGCACGACATGAGGTCGGCCATCGGGGCGGGTGGTGGCCAGCCAGTACTCGGTGGCTTCGATCAACCAGTCCTCGACGCTTGCCCAATTCAGGAAGGGCCCATCGTCCGTCACTCCATAGCCTTCGGGGAGTTCGGGACGACCGGCGATGCGGACGCTCACGGCAGTGCCTTGTGGAAGGGTGGTTGGACGATACGGCCCTTTACCCAGCGTTCGCGGATCTGTACCTCGATCCCCGAGGCCTCCGACTCCGGCGGTGGTGAGATATAGGCGAGCCCGATGCCGGTGTCCAGGAGCGGGCTCAGGTTGCCGGAGGTGACCTCACCTTCGCCTCCAGGAGTCCGCACCTTGTGACCATGCCTCGGGATGCCCTTGTCGTCCAGGACGAAGCCGATCAGGCGACGCGAAGGCCCGTCCCGCATTTGTGCTTCCAGTGCGGACCGTCCCCGGAAGTCATGGTCCATGTCGACCGCGAAGTCGAGACCTGCCTCGAGCGGGGTGGTCGACTCGTCGATGTCCGATCCCCACAAAGGAAGACCGGCCTCGAGACGCAGGGTGTCACGCGAGGCCAGGCCACAGGGCACCACCGATAGAGAGACGAGCCTCTCGGCGAGGTGTCGACCGGTATCGGGGTCGGTGCTGACCTCTCCCCCACGCTCGCCCGTGTAGCCGGTTCCGGCGAGCTGGACCTCGCCCGATTCCCAGATATGGGATGCAGTGCGAAATCGCCGCGGCGCCTCGCCGAACAGTTCGTCGATCACCGATGGCGCCTGGGGGCCCTGGATGGCGATGAGGATGGTCAGGGTCTGTAGGTCGCGCACTTCGCAGCCGGACTCACTGGAGAAGGCGGTCATCACACGATGATGATTGGCGGCATTGGGGAACACCCAGTACCGATCCGGCTCCAACCACCAGATGACGAGGTCGTCGACGATCCCTCCGCGGTCGTCGAGCATGAGTGTGTATTGGGTCCCACCCGGGGCGATCCTGGTGATGTCGTTACTGAGGAGCGTGAGGAGGGCCTGCTCGGCGAGGGAACCGGTGAGCTCGAAGCGGCCGAGATGTGTCACGTCGAACCAGCCGGCGCTGCCCCTGACCGCCCGGTGCTCGGCGAGGACCGACCCGTACTGGACCGGCATCTCCCATCCCCCGAAGTCGACGAATCGGGCACCCAGTCGCTGATGGAGGTCGTGCAGGGGCGACCGGTTCATCCGATGAGTCGTTCGCCTCGCTCCTCGAGTCGGACGACGGCCGGGCGTCCCGGTATCCGGGTGGGCGCCGGGGCTTCTTCGAGGTTCTCCGGGCCTTCCAGACCGTATTTGACGACCAGATTGAGGTAGTCACGCTGATAGAACAGCTTGCAGTGGATGTCCGGATAGAGCTCCTTGAGCCGGCGCAGCTTGCCGTTCTTCTTGGTGACCAGCTTCTGGCTCATCGTGGTGATCTCGATGAATAGATCGTCATCGGGGAGGTAGAAGTCGGGCGTGAAGAATTGTGTCGGGTTGCCGTCGTTGTCCCAGGAGATGGGGAAGGACCTGGGCTCGTATTCCCAGGGCACGTCGTAGAAATCGAGGAGGAGGGCGAACTGGCGCTCACTGTTGTGCGCGAACTCGGTCTCGTGGGCCGACTTTCGCTGGGTGATCAGGTTGCTCCCGCTTCGACGACCCCGGCCAACTCCTCACCGGGGAAAAGCTGGTGGATGTCGCCCTCCACCTCGTCCTGCACCGGCCCGATGGCAATGCCGAACACTCCCTGGCCCCGCCGGAATACATCGACTACTTCCTGTTCGGAATGTGCGGCATAGATGGTCTGTCCGTCACTGAGAAGGGTCACATCGGCGAGGGGACGCTCGGAGTCCAGCTGCTCCGCCAGGATGGTGACGGCCGAACGAATCTTCTTGAGACTCATCCCAGCGTCGAGCAGCCTCTTGATGACCTTTAGTTGGACCACGTCGGAGAAAGAGTAGAGCCTCTGCGAACCTGAGCCGGTTGCCTGCTGGAGCGAGGGTCGGATCAGATTGGTGCGCGCCCAGTAGTCCAGCTGCCGGTAGGTGATGCCGACCAGCTTGCAAACTTGGGGGGCGCGGTAGCCCATTTCCCGCTCTTGGGTCATGTAAGTCCTCCGGGTTACAACCGTGTAACTCCGCCGTTGTGAGCAAGCTAACCCTGTGGGGGGACCCGTGTCAACGCAATCTGTGGATAAACCTGGGGAAAGAGGTCAGTCGGAGGGGTCCTGGCCTTCTCCGAGGAAGTCTTCGATGGTGGCTTCCTCCAGGAACTCCCTGAATCTGGCCACTTCCTCCTCTTCGTTCTCTTCCTCTTCCTCGAAGACGACGCCGGCGTCGTCGAGAACCGCCGGGAAGGCGAAGACAGGGGTCCCGGTGCGCACGGCTAGGGCGATGGCGTCCGAGGGTCGCGACGAGACGTGCACCTCCCGGCCCGAGATATCGAGTGACAGGTCCGCGTAGAAAACGGAGTCTCTCATCTCGGTGATGACGACACGCACCGCCAGCGCCCCCAGAGCGTCGATCACCGAGCGCATCAGGTCGTGAGTGAGGGGTCGAGGCGGGACGACACCCTCCAGGGCGGTGGCGATCGCGGTGGCCTCCGATCCCCCGATCCAGATCGGGAGATAACGGGGCCCGTCGGACTCCCTGAGGAGCACGATCGGCTGATTGGACGGGAGCTCCACCCGCACGCCCACCACGTCCATCGCGATGATGGCCTCTTTTTCACCCGGCATTGCCCAATGAGGTTATCACCGGGCAGGTCTTGCCCTTCAGGTGGTCATGCCCAGCGACCGGGCAAGCACCGCAGGGTCGCTGACGAAAGCCTCCATGTCGAGCACCGCCCAGATGGAGCGAAGGTTCCGGTAGAGGCCATGCCAGTCCATTCCGTAGCCGACGAGGTACTCGTCCCCGACCTCGAATCCGCGGTATTCGATGGGGACCTCGGTGACCCTGCGCACCTTCTTGTCGATGAGTGATGCCGTGGCTACACCTCGTGCGCCTCGGTCCATGATCATCCGGCGCAGGACCGAAAGTGTGAGACCGGTGTCGGTGATGTCCTCGACGAGGATCACATCCCGATCGAGCACCGGCGTGGAGAGGTCCATCGCAATCCCGATTCGCCCGCTCTCCCCGAACCGATTCAGTCCGAGGAAGTCGACCTCCGACCGCAGATTCACCGAACGAACCAGATCAGCCGCGAACGGGATCGAGCCCGTCATGACGACGGTGAACAGCGGTTCACGCTCCGCGTAATCCTCTGTGATGGCCCGGCCGAGCTCGACGACCCGTGATTCGATGTCCTCCTCGGTCACGACCTCGACTGCATGCGCGAAGGCGGTCATTCCGCTCCGACGGCGAGGTCCAACCAGAACCTCATGGTCTCCATCACGGTCCTCGGCGCAGGGTCGGGATTCCGTCTGACCTCCACGATCGGGGGCGGGGCAGGCTCCGGTAGGCCCCGCAATGGGCTCGGGCTCTCCAGCATCAGCCCCTGGCCGGCCAGATGGAGGTAGGTCTCCATGTTCTCCAGGGAGACCAAGGGGTCGGGGGTCTGACGACCTTTGAGTGCGACATACGGCGAACCGGTCGAGGCATCCCCAAAGAAGCCGAGCTCCTCGAACCCGTAGTCGAAGAGCTCGGTTGCATCCGCGAAATGGGCCCGCTCCCCGTCGGAGCCGAGCAGGACCGCATAGAGCCGCCGACCCTCCCGCTCCGCCGCCGCCACATAGGTGAGTAGAGCCTGGGAGGTGAACCCGGTCTTGACGCCGAGCGAGCCCTCATACGACCAGAGCATGAGATTGGTGGAGCTTCCGGTGCGAGGTGTGCCATCGGGCGCGGAGGGGAAGACCAGCGTCTTTGCCTTCACCGCCTCCTCGAACCGAGGGTCAGCCATCGCCACCCTCGCGAGATGGAGCAAGTCGCGGGCACTCGTGAAGTGGTCGGGAGCATCGAGGCCGTGGGGATTTGCGAACGACGTGTGGGTGAGACCCAGCTCTGCGGCTCGCTGGTTCATCAGGGCGACGAAATCCTCGACCGACCCTGATATGTGCTCGGCGATTGCGGTGGCGGCGTCGTTGGCGGAATGGATCATCAACGCCTTGAACAGCGCGTCCATCGAGACGGTCTCCCCGGCTACCAACTCGATCTCTTTCTCGCCGGTGTTTGCGGAGCGTTCTGAGATCGTCACTGTCTCCGCCGGGAATGAGTTCTCGACCGTGAGCAATCCCGTCATGATCTTCGTCACCGACGCCATCGCCCGTTCCTGGTCGGCGTTGAGCTCGGCGACGACGGTGTCGGTTGACTCGTCGTAGAGGATCCATGACGCGGCTGTCACGTCGGGTGCCTCTGGTGCCGGAAAGGTCTCCAGCACCGGTGCCGGATAGGTGAACGGGGCTGCCGACGCGGGCGCGGCCAAGACGAAGAAGACGAGGGTTAGCGCCCCAACTGCCCGAAAAGATCTGGTCATGAAGTGATTTGTTGCTTCAGCTCGACCTCGAGCATGGCGCGATGCATCGCCTGGACCGATCCCCCACTCAGCTCGAGGAGGTCCATGGCTCGCGCCCTCGCCTCGGGGTTTTTGGCCCGAAGCAGCGGGGCGGCGAGCTGTCGAAGCAGATCCGCCTCCCTGTCGACGGAGAGGCGCACGGTACGGAGGTGACGGGCCTCCAGGCCCTGGTCCATGAGCCGCTTCGCCTCGGTGGCGACGATACCTGTTTCCGGGGCGAATACCTCAGGATCTCCGATCGATCGCACCACTCCCACCTGGAGCAGATCGTCCAGCTCGGCCGGGGAGAGACCGGATCTGCGGAGCAGATCATCACGACTGAGCGGCTCGCCCTTCGACTCCAGGCTCGGCGCCGGCGCGGCAGTCCGTGAGGCGAGGTCTTCGCCGCGCTCCCACAGCGTGAGCTTCGATTTGATGACCTTGAGGGGGAGGAAGTGGTCTCGTTGCTGCTGCAGGATGAAGCGGAGCCTCGCCAGGTCCTCCTGATCGAACTGACGGTACCCACTGTCGGACCGACCGGGATCGATCAACCCTTGTGATTCGAGGAACCGGATCTTCGAGACCGAGACGTCCGGGAAGTCGTCACGAAGGAGGTTGATCACCTCTCCGATGCTCAGCGATTGGCTATCGCTCATCGCCATGGGCGACGACAAAGTGGAATCTCCCCACCAGGACCTCATCACCCGCCTTCAATGTTGCCTGGTCGACTCGGGCGTCGTTCACATAGGTGCCGTTGGTCGACCCGCTGTCCTCGACGACGAGACCATCGTCGTCTACGAGGAACCGGCAGTGCTGGCGTGACACGGTCACGTCATTGAGGAATATGTCACTCTCGGGATGCCGACCCACGGTGGTGTTCCCCTCCGGCAGCAGGTAGGTCATTCCGGTCCTGGGGCCGCGCTCGACGATCAGGGCAAAACCAGCCACCCCGTCGAGGCTGGAGGCCTCTTCCCTGGTCATCGGATGGTCCGCCCGGTCCTGGATCGGGACATAGACCACGGTGGGGTCACCGTCAACCTCTAGTCGAGGTTCGGGCTGCTCCTCCCCGGGCTCGCGTTCATCGGTCACGAAGGAGATGATAGAGAGTTGCCGGCTGTGAGCCCGGCGGCCCGCTTACTCGGTGAGGTCCCGGTATCGGGCGGCGTCGAGTAGGCGATCGGTGGGCATCTGGCCGTCCACACTCATCAACACCAGCCAGCCGTCCTCGTAGGGGCTCTGGTTGACCAGCTCGGGGCTTTGCGAGATCTTCTCGTTTACGTCGGTGATCGTTCCGGGAAATGGCGCGTAGACCTCCCCCACCGACTTGGTGCTCTCCACCTCGACCAGGACGTCGTCCTTGGCCACCTCTTTCCCGACCTGAGGAAGCTCTACGTAGACAACATCACCGAGTTGGTCCTGGGCGTAGTCGGTGATCCCGATCCGCACCAGGGAATCGCCCACCTGCCTGATCCACTCGTGTTCCTCGGTGTAGAGCAGATCGTCAGGAATCTCCATCAAGCCTCCTCGGGGTCAGGCGAGGACTTTAACGCTGCGAGCTTCGCTCGACTATCCCCGACATAGAGGAGAGCGACGTACCAGTAGAGCACCAGACCGATGAGACCGAGGCTCCATGCCACCGGCCACAGCAGCCACTCAGCGGCCCCGGCTGCGGCGAGATAGAAGGCCGGTATCGCCCCATAGAGGGCGAACGTCGCCGTCTTACCCAGGAATCGCACCTCCACCGTGCCCCCACCACGAGCGGCGAGATTGAGGGCGACGGCACCGACAAGGATCTCCCTGATGATCAATCCCCAGCCGAGCCAGGTTGGCAGCACGCCGGCGATGAGTCCCCCAATCACAGCCGAAGCGATCATCAGACGATCTGCGACCGGATCGAGGATCTTGCCGAGCTCGCTCACCTGACCCAGGCGCCGGGCGAGATAGCCGTCGATCCAATCGGTCCAGCCGATGATGAAGATGAGCCATGCTGCCAGTGCCACGTTGTCCTCGACCAGGAGTACCCACCAGAACACCGGAATGCCCAGCAACCGAACGAGAGAGACAAGGTTGGGTATCGTGAGGATGCGGTTGCTCGCTTCCGTGCCGGTCACGGCGCGGAGGCTAATTGTCGCCGCTCAGGACACAGGGCTCAGGTCGTTGAGCCCACCCAGACGACCCTGGATCCCGCCGAGCACATCGTGCTCCTCGAATCGCACCCGATCGGTTCGGTACCCCTCGATGAGGTTGGGGTGATAGAGCACGAGATAGGGCAAATCGCGTGCCAGCACCTGCTCCATGCCCCACAGGGCGTCCTTGGCGTCATCGGCCGTCGTCGCCCGGTCAAATCGGGCGAGGCTCGCTTCGAAGTCCGGGTTGGCATACCCGGTCGAGTTGGCGACGCCGTCCCCGGCGAAGAGCCAGCGGTGGTAGTCCGGGAGGGCGGGATTGCCCAGCGTCCACCCGAGGACATACATGTCGTACTGGCGCTCTCCGGACTGGGCCACGGTGAAGGCCAGATCGACGACCGTGTCGAAATCGGTGACAACGGGTCTCACATCGAATCCGAGGGCCTCGAGCGTGGCCTCGATCCGCGTCGTGTAGTCGGGCCGCGCCGGGTCGTACTTGTCGCCGGGGGTCAGGATGGTCAAGGGCGCCGGGACCTGGCCGTCGATGGTCAGACCCGCCCCGGGCACCAGGGTGCCGTCTACCACGGCCGGCAACGTCTCCCACGCGTAGCCCGCGCCTTCCAGCCCGGAAATGGCGTCTGACACCCGGCTCTCCAGGGTCCGAGCGTAGGGATCGGAGATCGACGCCGCCTCGCCCTGGTCGAACCACGTGACATTGGCGGATGACAGCATCGTGTAGGCCGCCTCTGCGTCGGGCACGACGGTCTCGGTGGCCCACCCTTTGTCGAGCAAGAGGGCAAGGCTCTGGCGAAACTCGGTCTTCGACATCGGGTTCCGTGTCAGATTGAAGCCGAGATATCGCACCGAATTGGCCGGGCTGCGCTCGATGGCGATCCCGGGCGTTCCAGCCAGGGCGGCGGCACCCTCGTCGGAGAGGCCGTTTGGGTCGAGCACGGTGTCGATCGCTCCCTGCTTCATGGCCGCGATCGCGGCGGCTTCGTCGGCGAAGATGGAATAGACGACATCCGGGACGCCATCCTCCGGGTAACCGGGGTTCGCCACCGTGGCGATCCGGCTGTCCGTGACCTCCATGATCTCTAGCGAGCCACCGGAGACGTCGACAGCAGGATCTAGGTCGTAGAGAGCGGCCGCAGTGCCAATCCCATCGGTCTCTGGTGCCCACACATGGGCCGGCATGATCGGCGCGAGACCGACGCTGTGTGGCCACAGGTCGAGCCCTGGCCGATGCGAGAACTCGATCGTCAATCGGGTAGGAGAATCGGCGACGACCTCCTCGATCTCCTCGGGATAGGCATCGGCCCAGCCCCCCTCAAGCCCGAGTCTCCGCACCGTCTCGAACGTGTAGACCACGTCGGCGGCGGTCACCGGGCGACCGTCGGACCAGGCGAGATCGCTGCCGAGATCGACGCGCACCCGCCAGCCGTCTCGGTTCCATGTGGGTAGCACCGGCGCCGACCCGGCGACCTCTGGTTCGAGGGCGTTGGAAGCCGGGTCGACGGCATACAGCGCCGGTTTGGTCGGGCCGAGCACGTATGCGTTCCAGGCGGTGGGCTGCTCCCCGACGTACTCCCAGTAGTTGGCTGTGCTCACCCCTGCGAGGAGTCCGACCCGGTACTCGAATGGAGCTTCAGCCCCGGCCGGGCTCGAAAGGGGTTCCCGGGGGGTGGTCGTGCCCACAGGGGCGGCGATCTCGGCGGGCGCCTCCTCTTCGGGTCGCATTTGTATGACCGCGGCGATGACGACGCCGATCAGCACCGCCGTCGCACCGATGGTTCTTGCCGTCCTACTGCGCATGCATGTATCGAATCGGCAGGTATGAAGGGTTCCTTGACCATCGTTGGCGGCAGGTGAGGAGGGTGGGCCCATTCTGTGTGCCCCGGCCTCCCGGCTACGATTGCGCGATCCACAACTTCGGGCTGTGGCGCAGTTTGGTAGCGCACTTGGCTGGGGGCCAAGGGGTCGTGGGTTCGAATCCCGCCAGCCCGACCATGACCATCCGAGACATCCCCCTCACCACCATCGATGGGGATAGGACCTCCCTGGCCGAGTATTCCGACAGGGCGGTCCTGATCGTCAATGTCGCCTCACGGTGCGGGTTGACGCCGCAATACGAGAAGCTCGAGGACCTCCAGCGCACCTATCGAGATCGAGGCTTCAGTGTGTTGGGGTTCCCGAGCAATCAGTTCCTCCAGGAGCTGAGCAGCGAGACGGCCATCAGGGAATATTGCGCGACGACCTGGGGCGTGTCCTTCCCGATGTTCGAGAGGCTGAGGGTCAATGGGCATTCACAGCACCCGCTGTACGCCGAGCTGACCAAGGTCCCTGATGGCGAGGGCAAGGCAGGCCGTGTCATCTGGAATTTCGAGAAGTTCCTCGTGTCTCCCTCCAACGAGGTCTATCGATTCCGACCCACGACGGAGCCCGACGCTCCAGAGGTGATCAGCGCCATCGAGAGCTTCCTGCCCCAGCCCTCTGGGTAGGACGGGTGGAGCCAGGGGTCCCCTACCTGATGAACGGGATCGGGAAGGTCTGATCGGGCGGCTTCGGGTGCCTGTGGTAATGATGTGACTCGACAGGCGTTT
>Ga0299914_10003941_pt1 | contig 10599 bp, 8 predicted proteins | sample RVTome_10_FD_201361 | JGI IMG/M metagenome (GOLD analysis project Ga0299914, IMG submission 201361) | Soil microbial communities from uranium-contaminated site in the Upper Colorado River Basin, Wyoming, United States - RVT153D57 (version 2) ... | reverse complement strand
CGATCATTCTCGCCTGCCTCGCGTGCGGCGTCGCATAGCGGAAGGCGTCGCCTTCCTGGCCGGCCAACTCGTAGCCGAACAGCTCCGTCAGCAGCGTCCCGGTCTCCGCGCGTTCGGCGAGCGTCAGGGTCACGCCGTGGAAGCCGCGGACCGCCACCTCGGCGCCGACCTCTCCGGTGGTCCAGGGCGTGCGATGGTCGCCATCGCGGGCGACCACCAGAGCGAATGCCATCCCGTCCGGATCGCGGCCGACCAGGCGCGGCTCGCCGAACGCGGGGACGGAATCGGAGACCTGCACGTCATGAGCCTCGAGGCGCGATCGCCAGAAGTCGAGGCTGCCCTCGGGCATGGAGAATTGGATGAGCGAGGCCTCGCCGACGCCTGCGCGGCCTTCGGGCAGACCGTCCCAGGCGAAGAAGGTGAGCGCGGTGCCGGGCGTGCCGACCTCGTCGCCATAGTAGAGGTGATAGGTGCCCGGATCGTCGAAGTTCACGGTCCGCTTGACGAAGCGCAGTCCTAGCACCCGGGTGTAGAAGTCCACGTTGCGCTGCGGCGGGCCGCAGATCGCCGTGACGTGATGGAGGCCGTTGATGGTGGGGATCATGGCGGGCCTCCCTCATTCTGCTCCCGGCACCCATGCGCACGGTCTCCTAGAGCCGACCAGCTTCCGTGCCAAACCCCGCGGGGCCGGAGCGCCGGCTTGCCTTTAGCGAGCGCGCCGGTCATCCTGCCGACCAAAGGCTGTACGCGCAAGGCCAGGAAGCGATGACGACACTTGCCGAGCACGCCAGAAACGCCACAGCGACCCTGCACCAGATCCTGCACATTTCGGCGGACGATCTCGATACCGAGAAGACATCAGCCGTCATCGAGCAGGCCATAAGGAACGCCGCTCGCGAGCGCGAGATCAGGGCCCGTCGCCAGGTCAAGGAGGCGCAGGCCGCGGCCGAGGAGCGCCTCGCGCGACTGCTGAGCTCGTCGCCGTCGGTGATCTACAGCTTCAAGGCCAGCGGCGACTACGCGCCAACCTTCGTCAGCGAGAACATCAAGGATCTGTTCGGCTACGCGCCGGCGGAATACCTCGAGGACCCGTCCTTCTGGCGCGACCGGGTCCATCCCGGCGATCTGGCCCGCGTAGAGGAGGCGATCGCGCAGTTCTTCCAAAATGGTGTCCACTCGGTCGAGTACCGGTTTCGCCGCAAGGATGGCTCCTGGTGCTGGGTGAGGGACGAGCAGCGTCTGGTCGAGAGCGTCAACGGCAAACCGTCGGAGATCGTCGGCTCATGGAGCGACATCACGGCGCGCCGGGCGGCGGAGGAGGAGAAAGCGGCTGCCCACGCCCGCCTGGTCCAGCTGCTCGCCGGCTCGCCGGCGGTGATCTACAGCTACCGGGCCACGGGTGACTTCGCGCCGACCTTCGTCAGCGAGAACATAAGGGACTGGCTAGGATACGAGCCCAAGGAGTATCTCGAGGACGCGGATTTCTGGCGCAGCCGCGTGCATCCCGAGGAGCTTGCTTCCGTAGAGGCCGAATCCGTCCAGCTGTTCAAGAAGGGCCGCCACGCGGTCGAGTACCGATTCCGCAAGAAGGACGAAACCTGGTGCTGGGTCAACGACCAGCAGCGGCTCATCCGGGACGAGCATGGCCAGCCGGCCGAGGTGGTCGGCTCATGGAGCGACATCAGCGAGCGCAAGCGGGCGGAGGAGGCAGCGGCGGAGGCCCGGGAGCGGATCGAGCACCTGCTCGCCCGCTCGCCGGCGGTGATCTACAGCTTCAAGGCGACCGGGGACTACGCGCCCACCTTCATCAGCCCGAACGTCAAAGAGCTGCTCGGCTACGAACGCGAGGAATATCTCGAAAGCCCGGATTTCTGGCGCAGCCGTGTGCACCCCACGGACCTGTCGCGGATCGAGAAAGACTATGCGCAGCTGTTCGAGGACGGCCACCTCGCCATCGAGTACCGCTTCCGCAAGAAGGATGGCAGCTATTGCTGGATCAGCGACGAGCTGCAGCTTCTGCGCAATGGTGGCGGCGAGCCGGTCGAGGTGGTCGGCGCCTGGAACGACATCACGGCGCGCAAGCAGATAGGCGAAGCCTTGGTTGCCGCGCAAGACCGCATCGGACGCCTGCTGTCGTCGGCACCCTCGGTGATCTACAGCTTCAAGGCGAGCGGCGATTTTGCGCCGACCTTCGTCAGCCAGAACATCCGGGACTGGCTCGGCTACGAGCCAGAGGAATACCTCGAGAATCCGGATTTCTGGCGGGGCTGCGTGCATCCCGAAGAGCTCGCCGATGTCGAGGCCGAGGGCGTCCGGCTGTTCCGACAGGGTCGCAACACGGTCGAGTATCGTTTCCGCAAGAAGGACGGCGCCTGGTGCTGGGTGAACGACGATCAGCGACTGATCCGGGACGAGGATGGCCAGCCGCTCGAGGTGGTCGGCTCGTGGAGCGACATCACCGAGCGCAAGCGAGCCGAGGAAGCGGCGGCGGCAGCCCGCGAGCGCATCGAGCACCTGCTCGCCAGCTCCCCGGCGGTGATTTACAGCTTCAAGGCGATCGGCGACTATGGCCCGACGTTCATCAGCCAGAACATCAAGGATCTGCTCGGCTACGAGCGCGAGGAATACCTGCACAGCGCGGACTTCTGGGAAGCCCGGGTGCACCCGTCGGACAGCCCGCGCATCCTCAAAGCGTATTCGCGTCTGTTCGAGGAGGAGCGCCTCAGCAGCGAATACCGCTTCCGCAAGAAGGACGGCAGCTACTGCTGGGTGAGCGACGACCTGCAGGTGATCCGCAATGCGGCGGGCGAGCCGATCGAGGTGGTCGGAGCGTGGAGCGACATCACCGCGCGCAAGCAGCTCGGGGAAGCCCTGGTCGCCGCCCAGGACCGCCTCGTCCACCTGCTGTCCTGCGCGCCAGCGGTGATCTACAGCTACAAGGCGACAGGAGATTTCGCGCCGACCTTCGTCAGCGAGAACATCCGGGACTGGCTCGGCTACGAGCCGGAGGAATATCTCGAGAGCCCGGATTTCTGGTGGCGCTCTGTGCATCCCGACAACCGCACCTCGGTGGAGGCTCAGTCCGCCCGCCTGTTCGAGAAAGGCCGCAACACCGTCGAGTACCGATTTCTCAAGAAGGATGGCACGTATTGCTGGGTGATCGACGAGCAGCACCTGATCCGGAATCGCGACGGCCAGCCGGTCGAGGTGGTGGGTTCATGGAGTGATGTCAGTGCGCCCAAGGAGGCGGAGATCGCCCTACGTCGGACAGAGCAGCGCCTGACCGATGCCATCGAATCGATCTCGGAGGGGTTTTCGCTGTACGACGCCGAAGATCGGCTTGTCGTCTGCAATCGGGCCTATGGTGAGCTTCTCTACCCCGGAAGTGGCACGCCGGAGCCAGGCACGCCGTTCGAGACGCTCATCCGCCGTGCCGCCGAGGAGGGTCTGATCGAGGAGGCCAAGGGACGGGTCGATGCGTGGGTCGCCGAAAGGCTGGCGAGGCACAGGAATCCGGGCGAGCCGCATGTTCAGCGTCGTGGCGACGGCGTCTGGGTTCACATCAACGAGCACAAGGACTCCGAGGGGGGAACCGTCGCCGTCTACACGAACATCACAGGGATCAAGCGTGCCGAAGAGGAAGTTCGTCAGGCGCAATGGAAGGCTGAGCAGGCCAATGAACTCGTCAGTGAAAAGAACAAGGCTTTAGAAGCCTTGTCGACAAAGCTATCAAAATACCTGTCCCCTCAAGTCTACTCATCAATATTTGCGGGATCGCAAAGGGTTGAAATCGCGTCGACTCGCAAGAAACTAACCATATTATTTTCCGATATTAAAGATTTCACCGAGACGACGGATGATCTAGAATCGGAGGAACTGACCGGTCTGCTGAACCGATATCTGACGGAGATGTCGAAGATCGCGCTAGAGCATGGTGCTACCATCGACAAGTACATCGGAGACGCGGTTCTGGCCTTCTTCGGCGATCCCGAGACGAGGGGTGTTAAGCAGGATGCCCTGGCCTGTGTCAACATGGCCATCGCCATGCAGAGGCGGATGCGGGAGCTCCAGTTCGAGTGGCGCGATGCCGGGCTGGAAAAGCCGTTCCAGCTGCGGATCGGCATCAACACTGGCTATTGCACGGTCGGCAATTTCGGCAGCGAGGACCGCATGGATTACACGATCATCGGCAGCGAGGTGAATCTTGCGTCCCGACTCGAATCGCATGCCGAGCCGGGGAGCATCCTGATCAGCCATGAAACCTGCTCGCTGGTCAAAGACAGCGTTTTGGCCGAGGAGCGTGACCCCATCCAGGCCAAGGGCTTCTCGAAGCTGGTTCGCAATTACAAGGTTCTGGACCAGGCCGACCGGCTCGCCGATCAGAAACGGGTGATTCGCGAGGAGCAGGACGGCCTCAGGCTCGTCCTCGACCTGCAGAAGCTGGACAAGGCAATCGCCGCCCAGACTCTGGAGAGGATCCTTTCCCGACTGAGAAGCTGAACGACCTCGGACCGGAAGATTTGGAATGAAGCCGATCTGCACGACATGCGGCACCCAGTTCGACGAGCGCGCAGCTGCGCCCGAGCGCTGCCCGATCTGCGAGGACGAGCGGCAGTTCGTCGGCTGGGAGGGGCAGCGGTGGACGACGCTCGAGCAGCTTCGCCTCGGGCATCGAATCGCGATCCGTGACGAGGGCGACGGGCTGCTCGGCATCGGCACCGAGCCCAAGTTCGCGATCGGCCAGCGGGCGCTGCTCGTGCCGGCGCGCGCCGGCGAAGGCCAGGGCCGCAACTTGCTGTTCGACTGCATCAGCCTGATCGACGACGCGGCCTCCCGGGTGGTGGAGTGCATGGGTGGGCTCTCCGCAATCGCGATCTCGCACCCGCATTACTATTCGTCGATGGTGGAGTGGAGCCGGGCCTTCGGCGCCGCGCCGATCTACCTGCACGTCGATGACCGCGAGTGGGTGATGCGGTCGGACCCCGCGATCGTGTTCTGGGAGGGCGACCGGCTGGAGATCGGCGACGGTCTGACGCTTGTGCGCCTGGGCGGGCATTTTGCCGGCGCGCAGGTCCTCCACTGGGCGGGCGGCGCGGACGGGCAAGGCGTGCTGCTTGCGGGCGACATTCTCCAGGTCGTGCCGGATCGCCGGTGGGTGAGCTTCATGTACAGCTACCCGAACTACATCCCGCTCTCGGCGGCGAGCGTGCGGCGGATCGCCGAGCGTCTCGAGCCCCTGCCCTTCGCGCAGGTCCACGGCGCCTGGTTCGATGCCGTGGTGCGCGAGGACGCCAAGGGGGCGGTGCAACGGTCGGTGGACCGTTATCTCCAGGCGCTGGAGACGGAGCGTTAGATCAGGAGTCGAAGAACTCGAGCAGCGCCCGGGCGGTCTCGTCGGCCCGCTCCTCGGCCAGAAAATGGCCGCAGTCGAGGGCATGCCCTGTCACCGGGCCCGCCGACCGCTCGCGCCAGCTGTCGAGCACGTCGAAATGGCGCTCCATCAGACCGTGCCTGCCCCAGAGCGCCAGCACCGGGCAGACGATCCTCTTGTCCATATCGGCCTCGTCGTGCCGAAGGTCGATCGTGGCGGCGGCGCGGTAGTCCTCGCAGGAGCCGTGGATCACTTTCGGGTCGGCAAAGCAGCGCTCGTACTCCGCGACCGCCTCGGGCGCGAAGCCCGAGAGGCCGCGGCTGCCCCAGGCGCCGAGCATCCGGTGCAGCCAGTAGACCGGATCGTTGCCGATCAGCCGCTCGGGCAAGTCGTACGACTGAATCAGGAAGAACCAATGGAAATAGGCGGTGGCGATCGCCTGATTGGCGGCGCGGTAAATGGCACGGGTCGGCACGATGTCGAGCACGGCCAGCCTCTCGACCCGATCCGGATGATCCAGGGCGAGCCGATGGGCAACTCGACCGCCCCGGTCGTGACCAACAAGGCGGAAGCGCTGGTGGCCGAGCGCCGTCATGAGCTCCACCATGTCCTGCGCGGTCGCCCGCTTGCTGTAGACGCTGTGTCCAGGGTCCGAGGCCGGCTTGCCGCTGTCGCCGTAGCCGCGCAGATCGGGACAGATCACGCTGAAGCGTTCCGCGAGCGCGGGGGCGACGCGGTGCCACATCACGTGGGTCTGAGGATAGCCGTGCAGCAGCAGCAGCGGCGGACCCGAGCCGCCGATCCGGGCGTGGATGGTCGTCCCGGCGGTCGCAACATCGCGGATCTCGAAGGCCTCGAACATCGCCCTTCCCTCCCTGACATTTCCGGGAACCTCATGGCCGGTCGGGGCACTGTCAAGCCCGGCTTCGCGCGCATTGCTGCGATGCGAAAACCCCAGTTCCGAAGCCGACGACGGATGCTCATCTCTCGGTCATCGCTGGCGGCGCCTTTACCCGAGGCGCCGCGAGCCACAGGACCTATGCTTCGAGGAGTGCCCGAGATGGCGACCAACGTCATCACCCCGCGCCGCGCCGACATCCTGGCCGGCCGCGTTCAGTCTTCGTCGTCCCGCCGCCTGGGCGAGCTGTTTGCCCGTCTCAACCGCTGGCTCGAGCGGCGTCGCCGCTACCGAGCGACGATTAGCGAGCTGAGCGCCTTGAGCGACGAGGTGCTGGCCGATATCGGCGTCCGGCGGCGCGAGATTCAGGACGTGGCGGGCCGCTTGGCGGCCAGCGAGGCGCGCCTGCCCCGCTAGCCGTGGGCGGCTCGAGCGGATCACAGCAGATCGCCGGTCAGATCGGCCCGGACCCTGGCACGAAATTCGTTGATGGCCCGGAACGAGTCCTTCAGAAGCTCGACCTCGCGCGGGGTCAGCCCTGCCGGGTCGACGAAGTTGGAGACCGGCTGCCCGCCCCGATAGTCGGCGATCTGCTGGCGAAGCTGAAGTCCGGTGATGTGGTCGAACGCGGCGCGCAGCCGGTCCTGCTCGTCGGCACTGAGCTGGCCGGCCGCACCGAGCGCCTCGATCCGGGGGAGCGTGCCGGTATCCCGGAGACCGGCGCGCAACGCCCAAAGACGCACCGCCTCGGCGAGCGGCAAGGTGCCGGCGTATTTCAGGTTGACCTTGCCCTTGTGCGCGGGGTCGTCCTTCTCGGTCAGGAGCCGGTTGAACCAGCCGAGGCCCGCCCAGTGCTCGGCCTGGACGCCGAACATGTCGCGAAGGAAGCCCGGATTTCTCCGGCACAGATCGAGAATCGCCCCGCGCAGCTCCTCCGCCAGCCCGGCATCGCCATAAACGCTCCGAAAGTCGAACAGGACGTCGCCGAGCTGGAGCGCGACCTCGCTGCGCCGGCCGACCCAGCGCGTCACCTGGGCGCGCCACTGGCTCCTCGTCTTGCGCCAGACCGGGTTGATCGCCATCACCCCGCCGCGGCAGAGCGGGAAGCCGAGCTGGTCGAGCTGACGGGTCATGCGGTCGGCGAGCTCGATGAAGAAGGCGTCGATTCGGGTGTGCTCCGCGTCGGGGTAGTCGTCGAGCACGAAGCCGTTGTCCTGGTCGGGAAACAGGAAGCTCTCGCCGCGCCCGCCCGAGCCCATCACGATCGCGCAGAACGGCACGGGCGGCCCACCCCAGCCGCCCGCGGCCATGGCCTCGAGATCGAGCGCCAGCACGCGACGGTGGATGTCGTTGTTGATCGTCGAGATCAGGCTCTGGATCTCCGGCGCCGGGACGCGATCGGCGAACAGGTCGGCGGCGAGCTGCACCTGCGCCGCCTTGACCTCGCGCAGGCCGTCCAGGGTGGTTTCGTGTGTCAGGCGGTCGATGTGCTCAACCAGGCCGGGCGCGGCGACCGCCAGCGCCTCGCCAAGATAGAGCATGCCGACCAGGTCGCCCGCCTCGCCGACCACCGGCATGTGGCGCAGGCGCAGCCGTCGCATGAAGCCGATCGCCTCGTACAGCGGCTGCTCGACGCCGACCGTCGCGACCGGCCGGGACATCAGGCTCGCGACCGGCGCATCGCGGACCTGGCGGGCAGCGATCCTGCGGGTCACGTCCTGCTCGGTGAGGATGCCGGCGATCCGCCCGGCCTGGTCGACCACCACCGCCGCGGAGGCGCGTGCCTCGGTCATGCGCGCCACGACCTCCAGCGTCCGCACCTCGCCGCCGACCACCACCGGCGGCGCTCGCATGTGGTCGTACACCCGGCGCCGGAACGCCGCCGTCTGGCTGTGAGCCATTCTCCCAACCTCAGTTCGACGATAGTGTAAGCGGGGCGCCGCCCGGCGCCAATCGCGACCAAGCTCGAGCGGGCGCCGAAGTACCTCGAGTTTTGCGTCAAGCTGGGGCGCATCTCGGGCTCGAAGATTGGCCGCCGGGTGCCCTCGCCCGTAGCACGGCCGAAGGGCTGGGAGAAATCGACCGATGCATGCCCGCGCGATCGAGAAGGCTGCGACGCTGCTATGTCAGGTACGCCTGGAGCGCGAGCGGCTGGTCCGCCTGCCCGAGGACTGCCGGCCCGACAACGAGGCCGAGGCCTATGCCGTGCAGGACGCGCTGCATCAGATGCTCGGCACAGCGGGTTACGGCGAGATCGCCGGCCGCAAGATCGGCTGCACGACGCCCGTGATGCAGCAGTTCCTGGGCATCCGCAATCCCTGCGCCGGCGGCGTATTCGCGCCGACCGTGCAGCAGGAGCGCGGCTCCTTCCGCCATGCGGATTTTTCGAGGGCCGGCGTCGAGTGCGAGATCGCGGTGCGGCTGGCACGCGATCTGCCGGCCTCGGGCGCGCCCTACGATCGTGATGCCGCCGGCCGCGCGGTCGGGGCGGCCATGGCAGCGATCGAAGTGGTGGACGACCGCTACGAGAACTATCGGAACCTGGATATGCCGACGCTGATCGCCGATGATTTCTTCAACGCCGGTTGCGTGCTGGGCCGGCCGGTCGTCGAGTGGCGCGCGCTCGACTTCGCCGCCCTGCGCGGCCGCATGGCGATCAATGGCCGCGAGGTCGGTTCGGGCCGCGGCGGCGACATCCTTGGCCATCCGCTCGAGGCGCTCGCCTGGCTGGCCAATGGCCTGTCGGCCCGCGGCAGGTTGTTGCAGGACGGCGAGTTCGTGCTGCTTGGCAGCGTGGTCCAGACCGTGTGGGTGCAGGAAGGCGATCGGGTCGAGATCGAGATCGAAGGGCTCGGCCGTGCCAGCGCAGGGTTCCACTGAGGCGGAGGGCTGCCCGATGTCGGAGCAGAGAAACGTGTACGGCGAGCCGCTCCGGAGCTGCTGCACCGCGCCCATGACCGGCTTCTACCGGACCGGATGCTGCGAGACCGGGCCGGAGGACGTGGGCGCGCACGTGGTCTGCGCCGAGATGACCGAAGAGTTCCTCGAGTTCTCCAAGGCGCGTGGCAATGATCTTTCCATACCGGCGCCGGCGTTCGGGTTTCCGGGACTGAGGCCGGGCGATCGCTGGTGCCTGTGCGCGGCGCGCTGGCGGGAGGCGCTGGAGGCGGACGTGGCACCGCGTGTCGCTCTCATGGCGACCCACGAGGCCGTGCTGGACTACGTCGCCCTCGACGACCTCAAGAAGAACGCGCTGGATCTGGCATGAATACAATGTCGATCAGATAGGAACAGGCTGGGACCCAAGGGACCAGCGGTAATGACAGTAGCGCTGCGTCAGCGTGTCGCCGAAACGGGCGCACTGTAATAGGGCAGATGATCGACACGGGGCTCGTACGATCCGTCGTCGACGCAGCGGCGGACATGGGCCGCGATGTCCTCGAGTGGCGCGAACCAGACCCCGCCTTTGGCCAGCATGTGGCCGATCAGCCGTTCGACCGCCCTCCAGCGCGCGAGCCGGCCGCTCACGAACGGGTGCCAGATTGCAACCCACAGGCCGCCGTGCTCCCACATGGCCTCGAACTCGGCCTCGAAGCCCTCGATCGCCCGCTCGGGCGCCATGACCTGCATGACGTAGTCGAGATCGAGGCTGTGGACGTAGGGCGGCCAGTCGTCGAGGCCCCAGTGAGAGGGCAGCTCGATCAGCTCGCCCCGCCCGGTGTGGAGCACGTAGGGCACGTCGTCGCCCATCAGTGAGGCGTCGTAGACGAAACCCTCCTCGATCAGAAGATCCGTAGAATGATCGGAGAAATTGTAGAGCGGCGCGCGCCAGCCGCGCGGCCTCTTGCCGGTGGTCCGCTCGATCACCTCGATGCCGCGCTTCAGCCAGTAGTGCTGCTCCTCGCGCGTGCCCTCGCGCGGGTTCTCGTGGATATAGCCGTGGTGCGCGATCTCGTGCCCGTCCGCGAGCATCGCCTCGATCGCGCGCGGATACTGCTCGATGCACCAGGCCGGAACGAAGAAGGTCTGGCGCAGGCCGAAGCGCCGATAGGTCTCAAGGATGCGCGGGATGGCGACTTCTGGGCCGTAACGGAGCATCGAGATGGCCGAGACCCGGCTGATCGAGTCCTTCGGATGAGCCAGGTGGAGTAGGCTGTCGGCGTCCATGTCGAGGGTGATCGCCGCCGCGCAGCGCGCTCCGTTCGGCCACGGCACCGGATTGCTGATCATGGTTTTCCTCCGCGCTCCTTCGCCTGTTTCCGGTGCGGGAAGCCAGGCGGCGTCCGCCGCGCCTCGCCGGCCACCGCCACGTCCATCGCCGTCGCCCGCT
>Ga0299914_10003939_pt1 | contig 10600 bp, 9 predicted proteins | sample RVTome_10_FD_201361 | JGI IMG/M metagenome (GOLD analysis project Ga0299914, IMG submission 201361) | Soil microbial communities from uranium-contaminated site in the Upper Colorado River Basin, Wyoming, United States - RVT153D57 (version 2) ... | reverse complement strand
AGCGCCGCGTCCGCCTCGCCGCCGGTCAGCGCCGCGTCCGCCTCGCCGCGGGTGAGCGCCGCGCCCGCGTCGAGGAACGGCTTGATGACGTCGAGCGGGAGCGGGAACACGACGGTGGAGTTCTGGTTCGACCCGATCTCGGTGAGGGTCTGCATGTAGCGGAGCTGGAGCGCCGACGGGTTGGCGGCGATCACGTCGGCCGCGTCGCGCAGCCGCCGCGAGGCCTGGTACTCGCCTTCGGCGTGGATGACCTTCGCGCGCCGCTCGCGCTCGGCCTCGGCGCCGAGCGCCATCGCGCGCTGCATCGCCGACGGGATCTCGACGTCCTTGATCTCGACGGTGGTGACCTTGATCCCCCACGGGTCGGTGTGCTCGTCGATGATCTGCTGGAGCGCATCGTTGAGCTGCTCGCGCTCCCCGATCAGCATGTCGAGGTCGACCTTGCCGAGCACGGAGCGCAACGTGGTCTGCGCGATCTGCGAGGTGGCGACCAGGTAGCGCTCGACGTCGACCACGGCGCGCGCGGCCTCGATCACGCGGAAGTAGCAGACCGCGTTGACCTTGGCCGGCACGTTGTCGCGCGTGATCAGATTCTGCGGCGGCACGTCGAGCGTGACGGTGCGCAGGTCGACGCGGACCATGCGATCGATGCCGGGGATCAGCAGGAACAGCCCTGGGCCCTTCTCGCCCAGCAGCCGGCCGAGCCGGAACACGACCGCACGCTCGTACTCGCGCAGGATCCGGATCGAGGACGCCGCGAGCACCGCCACCACGGCCACCAGCGTCATTACGAACACGATCGCCGCCGTCATGGCAGCACCTCCCATTCCTCGGCGCGGCGGACCGCGAGGGTCAGCCCGTGCACCTGCTCGATGACCACGTGCTCGCCCTCGCGCAAGGCGGTCTCGCCGTCCCCCCACGAGTCGCGGGCACGCCACAGCTCGCCCTCGACCAGCACCGCGCCGACCGGGGCCGGCGCGCGGCGGACGACGCCGACGCGGCCGATCAGCCCGTCGGCCCCGCTCTTCGGCCGCCGGCGCCGGAGGGCGAGCGCCTTACGCCCGGCGACGACCATGAACGCGGCGAGCGCGATCGCGACGGGCAGGGCGAACGCCAGTGCCAGCACGATGCTGCCGCCCGCCTCGCCGACCGCGAGCACGACGCCCAACACGAGGGCGAGGACCCCGGTGATCCCGAGAACGCCGTACGAGGTCAAGTGCGCCTCTGCGACAAGCAGGAGGGCGCCGGTGACCAGCAGTGCGGCGATCAGGGCGGTCATTGACCGGGTTCCTCTGGGTTCACCTTACTCCTGCCCGCGCTCTGCGCGAGAATCCCGGCATGTCAGACGACACACCGCGGCGCCTCCAGCCTTCGGCCTCCTACAGCTTCACGATGCGGCTGCGCATGCCGCAGCACGGAGCCACATTCGCCGGCGTCGCCCACGCGATCGCCGAGACCGACGCGATGCTGGGCGCGATCGACCTCGTGCGCGTCGAGTCGAACCAGGTGGTGCGCGACGTCACCGTCGCGTGCGGCGACGGCGACCACGCCGAGGCCGTCGTCCGCGCGGTCCGCGACCTCGACGGCGTGACGGTCGACAGCGTCTCCGACCGCACCTTCCTGATGCACAAGGGCGGCAAGATCGAGGTCCGCGGCAAGCTGCCGCTGAAGACGCGCGACGACCTGTCGATGGCCTACACGCCCGGCGTCGGCCGCGTCTGCATGGCGATCAACGCCGACCCGTCGAAGTCGTGGGCGCTGACCATCAAGGGCAACACGGTCGCCGTCGTGTCCGACGGCACCGCGGTGCTCGGGCTCGGCGACATCGGCCCCGAGGCCGCGATGCCCGTGATGGAGGGCAAGGCGATGCTGTTCAAGGAGTTCGCCGGCGTCGACGCCTTCCCGCTCTGCATCGACACCAAGGACGTCGACGAGATCGTCGCGTTCGTGAAGGCCGCGGCGCCGACCTTCGGCGGCATCAACCTCGAGGACATCGCCGCGCCGCGCTGCTTCGAGATCGAGCGGCGCCTGCGCGCCGAGCTCGACATCCCAGTCTTCCACGACGACCAGCACGGCACGGCGATCGTCGTGCTCGCCGCGCTGCTGAACGCGCTGCGGCTCGTCGGCAAGCGGCCGCAGGACGTGACCGTGGTGGTGGTCGGCGCCGGCGCGGCCGGCGTCGCGTGCACGGAGATCATGCTCGCCCAGGGCGTCGGCGACGTCATCGTCTGCAACCGCCACGGCGCGATGCACGCCGGCCAGGAGGGCCTGGACCCCGACCGCGCCGCGCTCGCCGAGCGCACGAACAAGCGCACCGCGCGCGGCACGGCGGACGAGGTGCTGGCGGGCGCCGACGTCGCCCTCGGCCTCTCCGGTCCCGGCGCCATCACCGCCGCCGGCGTGCGCACGATGGCCGACGGCGCGATCGTGTTCGCGATGGCCAACCCGGTCCCCGAGGTCCAGCCGGAGGACCTGCTGGGCGAGGTCGCGGTGATGGCGACCGGGCGCTCGGACTACCCGAACCAGATCAACAACGTGCTCGCCTTCCCGGGCGTCTTCCGCGGCGCGCTCGACGTGCGGGCGACGACGATCAACGAGGAGATGAAGCTCGCCGCCGCGCACGCGATCGCCCAGGTGATCCCCGAGGACGAGCTGCACGCCGACTACATCATCCCCAGCGTCTTCAACCGGCGGGTCTCGGAGTCGGTCGCCGAGGCGGTCGCCGCCGCGGCGGTGGCCAGCGGCGTCGCCAGACGCAAGCACGGGGCGGCGCACGAGCCGGCGACGCCGCTGGAAGCGATGCGCTGAGTGGAGATCGTCACGGCAGGCAGCGAGCGGCTCGGCGCGGTCGAGCCGCTGTTCAAGGCGATGCACGAGCACCACCGCGCGGGGCGCCCGCGCGCTGCGGACGTGCGGCCGTTCCGGTCCGGCGACGAGGCCTGGGAGCGCCGGCGCGAGCACTACCGCGAGCTGCTGGGCACCGGCCGCGGGCACCTGCTCCTCGCCCAACAGGGCGAGCGCGTGATCGGCTACGCGGTGGTGTCGGAGGTCGGCGGCCAGGCGACGCTGGTCACGGGCGCGCGGATGGCCGAGCTCGAGTCGCTGTCCGTGCTGCCGGGCGAGCGCGGGGCGGGCGTCGGCCGCGCACTGATGGCCGCCGCGCACGAGCTCGTCCGCGGCCTCGGCATCGAGGAGCTGATGCTCTACGTCATGGACGGCAACGACAGCGCGATCCGCTTCTACGAGCGCTTCGGGATGCGGCCGTACCTGCACGTCATGGTCGGCGCAGTGGACAATGTCGGGCATGCCCCAGCCCGAGACGCTCCACCTCACTGACTCCGACGAGGCCAACGCGCTGATCGCGCAGGACCCGCTCGCGCTGCTGATCGGCTTCACGCTCGACCAGCAGGTGACCGTGCAGAAGGCGTTCGCGGGGCCGCTCGCGCTCAAGCAGCGGCTCGGCCGGCTCGACGCCGCCGAGCTCGCCACGGCCGACCTCGAGCCCGTCTTCCGCGAGCGGCCGCCGATCCACCGCTTCCCCGCCTCGATGGCGAAGAAGGTCAACGCCGTCGCCGCCCACCTGGTCGAGCGCTACGACGGCGACGCGGCCCGCGTGTGGACCGACGCGTCCACGCCCGAGGAGCTGGACGCCAACATCCGCGCGCTGCCGAGCTTCGGCGAGGTCAAGGCGAGCGGCCTGATCGGAGTGCTGGCCAAGCGCTACGGCCTCGAGCCGGCGGCGCCGCTGGTCCCCGACCACCCGACGCTCGGCGACGTCGACTCGCCCGAGGCGCTCGCGGAGTACCAGGCGTTCAAGCGGGCCCAGAAGGCGGAGCTGCGCGCGGCCAAGGCGGGCTGACCGCGCGCACGGTCTCCTAGCCGAGCGCCGCCTGGGTCTTCGGGCCGACAACGCCGTCCACGGCGAGGCCGCGGGCCTTCTGGAGCTTGCGGACGGCCGCGTCGGTCTTCGGGCCGAACACGCCGTCGACCTCGAGCGGGCCGAAGCCGAGGTCGACGAGCCGGCGCTGGATCCGCCGGATCGGCTTGCCGCCCATGTTCGGGGTCGTCAGGCGCGGCAAGCCGGACGGCGGCCCGGAGACGACCGCCCCGTTCACGCGCACGCCGAAGTGCACGTGGTTGAAGTGGTCGCCGCCGACGGTGGTGCGCCAGATGAGCTGGGCGCGCACGCCGCCGTGGGTGACGTTGAGCACGCCGGACCGGAACTCCGGGTGACCGAGCGCGGTCGCGATCGCCCTGGCGGTCGCGTCCATCTGCGGCGTCGGGCGCGACCCGTTCGACAGGTCGGCCGCGAACGAGTGCGTCTGGCTGACGTGGTGGTCGGAGCCGCTGTTGCCGCTGCTGCGCTTCGTCGAGGTGACGGTGAGGCCGTTCGCCACGCCGATCTCGATCGCGCGCCGCACGGGCGCCTCGGCGCCGCCGAAGCCGCCGCCGGGTGTGAGGAGCTGTGCTGCGTTCATGCTGGTACCTCGGGTCAGGGGTTGATGGAGAGGTCGAAGCCGAGCCGGCCGCTGCGGAGCAGGAAGCGCGTCCACTGGACGGGGTCGGCGATGTCGCCGGCGAGGTGGACGCGCTGCATCGCCTCGCGCGCGGCGCCCTGGCTCTTCTGGCCGAACGCGCCGTCGATGGCGAGCGAGGCGCCGTAGATGTGGTTGCAGACCGCCTGGACGAGCTTCACGGTCGCCTCCGAGCCCGTCGTGAACGGGCGCGGGCCGCCGTTGTCCTGGTGGATGTGGTCCTCGTGCGCGGCGTTGAAGTGGCCGTGCAGGACGAACGCCGACCGGGCGCGCATGAGCGCGGCGAGCGCCCAGTAGCGCTGCCGCCTGGCGAGGTCGGCGGCCGCGTGGTCGCGCGCGATCGGGCGGATCGCAACGTTCTCGAACCGCCACTCGTCGTGGTCGAACGCGCGGCCGAGCCCGTGGAAGCCGGGCTTGGCGACGAGCACGCCCGCGCACGTGATCCGCTTCAGCTCGCCGAACGACTGCGGCGCCCGGCGGCGGACGGTCCGCACCGTCCGCTCGAGGACGTCGCGGAAGCCCGGCTCGACCGAGAACGTCTGCGGCCGCGGCGCGACGCCGCGGGCGAAGAACAGCGGCACGCCGTCGAGCTTGGAGATGCTCGTCATGGCGCCGGCCATCAGCGGCGCGGCCGCCATCAGCGGCTCCTGCAAGGCCTCGATCGCGACGCACGCGCTGTGCTCGTCGACGAGCCCTTCGGGCTCGGCCTCGACGGCGTCGTCGGCGTCCTGCTCGTCGTCGGCCTCGGCTGCGACGACGTCGTCGATCAGCCGGTCGTCCGTCATGTTGGTCAGCCCCATGGGACCTCCTCGAACTCGTTTCTGTTGAAGAGGGCGCGGGGCCGCGGGTGATACGCCGGACTAGCCGGCGCCGAGCCCGGCGTTGCCGGGGAGCGCGTCGAGCCGGTCCTGGAGGCGGCGCTCGATGTTGGACGGGCGTCCACCTGAATTCGCGGCATGGTGCCTCGCGTGCCCCGTCTTGCGTCGGCGACATGCCAGGCAAGCGCGGCCGTTGTGGAAGACTGCGGCGCCGTGAGCGCGATCGCGACGAGCCTCGTCGGCTCCTACGCACAGCCCGACTGGCTGATCGACCGCGAGCGGCTCCGCGGGCGCTTCCCACCGCGCGTCCGCGCGCGCGAGCTCTGGCGCGTCGACCCCGCCTACCTCGAGGAGGCGCACGACGACGCCACGCGGCTGGCGATCGCCGACCAGGAGCGCGCCGGGCTCGACATCGTGACCGACGGCGAGATGCGGCGCGAGAGCTACTCGAACCGCTTCGCCACCGCGCTCGATGGCGTCGACGTCGACAACCCCGGCACCGCGCTCGACCGCAGCGGCCATCCCAACCCGGTCCCGCGGGTGGTCGGCCCGGTCGCCCGCAGGCACGCGGTCCAGGTGCGCGACCTCGAGTTCCTCCGCGCGCACACCAGCCGCCGCACGAAGATGACGGTGCCCGGACCGTTCACGATGTCCCAGCAGGCGCAGGACGACTTCTACGGCTCGCCGCGCGACCTCGGCATGGCGTACGCCGAGGCGGTGCGCGGCGAGATCCTCGACCTGTTCGCGGCCGGGGCCGACATCGTGCAGGTCGACGAGCCGTACATGCAGGCGCGCCCCGAGGCCGCGCGCGAGTACGGGCTCGACGTCCTCAAGCACGCGACCGACGGCCTGCCCGGCACGATGGCGGTCCACATCTGCTTCGGGTACGCCGCGATCATCCACGAGCGGCCGAGCGGCTACTCGTTCCTGCCCGAGCTGGCCGCCACCGAGTGCGACCAGGTGAGCATCGAGACCGCGCAGTCGGGCCTCGCGCTCGACGTGCTCGGCGCGCTGCCGGGGAAGACGATCATCCTCGGCGTCCTGGACCTCTCGACCGGCGCGGTCGAAACGCCCGAGACGGTGGCCGAGCGAATCCGCCGCGCCTTCCCGCACGCCGGCCCCGACCGCCTGGTCGCCGCGCCCGACTGCGGCATGAAGTACCTGCCGCGCGCGTCCGCCTACGGCAAGCTCGAGGCGCTCGTCGAGGGAGCGCGGCTCGCGGCCGCCTAGCCCTCGACCGGCTCCATCGCGCCGACGCGCGCCGTCGGCGGCCCACCGTTGGCGCCCGGCACCACGTGAAGCGCGTCGTAGGCGTGCCTGCCCGCGCTCTCGCCGAGCGCGCGGTACGCCTCGAACTTCTGGTCGGTGTAGAGCTGGTCCGCCGTGCTGTGGTGGGGGAACGTCTCGTCGCCCTCGTGGTACGCGTGGACGTCCCACGGCAGATCCCGCGTCAAGACGGTGCGCGCGTACACCAGCCGGCCCTTGGCGCTCACGCCGGGATACGTGATGTCGCCGACCACGCAGTCCCGGCTCGCGAGCTGCCGCTTGCCGACCGGCACCAGCGGCCGCGGGTCGATGTCGATCTCGACTTCGAGCTCGCTCCGAGCCAGCGCGATCGCGTCGCCCAACGCCTCGAACGAGGTACCGCCGCTGGCGTCGAAGCAGTAGATCGTCATGCAGCCGCGCCGCAGGAGCTCGACGAGGCCGAGGTTCTCGTAGTGGCCGCCGTCGCTGACGTACAGGAAGTCGGCGTCGACCCGGTTCTTGCCCAGCAGCTCGCGCAGCAGGTAGGACGGCCGCGGCTTCCTGCGCCGGTCGTAGCTCCCGCTGGGCATGCAGTCGTGGCCGATCGCGACCTTCTCCGCGGACCAGTCCTCGACGTGCCGCGGATTCGGCACCCAGACCCCGAGCCGCACGTTCGCCAGCGCCATCAGGAAGGTGAAGGCGCGGTTCGTCATCTTGCCCATCGATGGGGACAGGGCCGCCCCGGACATCGCCACGGCGGCCGGCAGCGTGATGTCCCGCTGGCGGTTCTTGCCGAGCCATCCTTCGTAGTCCTCGGTGCTCATCGCACCCACCAGCGGCCCGCCGATCGCCTCGTTGCTGAACGTGAAGGTGGACACGCCGCGCCCGGGAGGCGTGGCTCCCGGATCGGAGATGTTCGCCGCCGCGCAGACCAGCAGCGTCGGCCACTGCTGCTCGGGTGCCGTCATCGAGAGCGGAACCAGCCGGTCGTAGTCGCGCTCCTCCGCCTCCGGCGAGCGCTCGTCTCCCACGCGCTTGAGCGCGAAGGCGCTGCACAGCCGGCGCTTGTAGAACGGATGCAGCGACCACGAGTTCAAGTCGCACGCGAAGTACAGCCCCGCGAACAGCAGCGTCGCGACGATCGCGACCAGCAGGTCGAGCCACCAGGCGAAATGGGCCGCACCGATGGCCGCCCCGAGAACGAAGAAGCCCAGCAGGATCAGCGGGCCGACGACGGCGCCGACGAGGGCGACGAGCGCAGTTCTCACGCGAGGCGCCAGCTTGCGCAGCCAGGCCGAAAGGCCCGTGGCGTCCTTCAGCACGGTGGCGGGCTCGGAGATGCGGGCGCGAAGCTGCGCGAGCACTGCGACGAGCATGCTCACGACACCCGCCGTGCCGAGCAGGCCGCCTCCGGCGGCGCTCCGCTGTCCGTCGCCGCGGTCGCCGTAGTCGCGGATCACCTCGAGCGCCAGCGGGATCAGGTAGAGGGCGACGAACACCGCCGCCGCCACGAGCGCGAGCCGCACGGTCCACGTCTCGGCCGCCAGCCGCCGGCTGTCGCTGGCCAGCCTTGCGAGGAGCGCCGTCCCGCCCGCGACGACGGCCGCGGCGACGGCGACCGCGACCACCACGTTCGCCCAGAGCGGGACGGTCAGGTCGCCGTCGAGGACGTCGTACGCCGGCTCGTAGACCAGCGGCCCGAGGAGGAGCCCGGCGGCGAACAGGGGGAGACCCAGGAAGAACAGATTGAAGACGAGCCCCAGCAGGACGCGGAAGACCAGGAACAGCTTGCTGCTGCCGTCTGGCGCGAGGTAGGAGCAGCGGTTGCGGAGGTACTGCTCCTCGGCCGAGCCGCGCGCGAACGGTCCCTCCTTCTCGAGCAGCCTCGGGTTCGAGTCGTCGAAGCCCTTCTCGTGCTTCTCGGACGGCCGCGCATCCTCGTTCGCGGGCCACGTCGTCGCCACCATCGTCATCGACGCCGCGATGTACGAGCCGCCGGAGACGGCGGCCAGGTACGTCGCGGGCCTGAGCGCCTCGTTCGCGTCGAGCGCCTGGAGCGCACCGAGGTTGAACGCGGCCGACCGGATGCCGCCACCGGAGCAGCAGATGCCGACGGAGGTGGGCGTCGGCTCCTCCAGCACGCCGCGCCGGGAGGGTGCGGGCTCCGGCCGCCAGCCGGTCTTCAGCCACCGCTTCCGGTGCCGCTTCTTGGTCTCGCGGTCGACGAGGGGCCGCGGCTTCACTCGCAGCAGGCCGTGATCGTGCCCGCTCGCAGGTAGACGATCCGTGTCCGCCATGTGTTCCTCCACTGGTGGGATCTCCTGAGCGACCTTATGCGCGTGACAGGAGCCCGGTCAAGGGCATAGGCACCGCTTATCGGTGCTTCGCGCTCACGCGGCCCCTTCCTCGTCGAGCCCGCTTATCGGTGCTTTCGCGCTCACGCGGCCCCTTCCTCGTCGAGCCCGCTTATCGGTGCTTCGCGCTCCCGCGCCCCTTCCTCGTCGAGCCCGCTTATCGGTGCTTCGCGCTCCCGCGGCCCCTTCCTCGTCGAGCCCGCTAATCGGTGCTTCGCGCTCCCGCGGCCGCTTCCTCGTCGTGCCCGCTCAGCGAGCCGCCGCCAGCAGCTCCTCGCGTGAAGCCAGCTTGACCCGCGGGCGCTCCTCGCTGCGGCCGCGCTCGAGCTCGCGACCGTCGATGGCGTGCCAGCCGTCGGCGGTCACGACGTCGATCTCGCGCTCGGCGAGCAGCCCGTCGATCGGCTCGTCCGGTCGCGGCAGCGAGGGCAGGTCCTCCGCGAGGCACGCCATGGTCTCCTCGGCGTCGCGCTTGTTGGTGCCGAGGATCCCGGTCGGGCCGCGCTTGATCCAGCCGACCGTGTAGACGCCCGGTACCAGCTCGCCCTCCGGGCTCAGGACGCGCCCGCGCTCGTTGGGCAGCACGAACCGGCGCTCGTCGAACGGCACGCTCGGGAGCGGGACGGCCCGGTAGCCGACCGAGCGCAGGGCGAGCCCGCACGCGAGCGCCTCGGGCTCACCGTCGACAGGCCGCGCCCGCAGCGCGCCGTCGGCCGACCGCTCGAGCACGTTGCGGCGAACGGCGACCGCCTCGACCCGCCCACCGCCGCGGATCTCGACCGGCGAGACCAGGAAGCGCAGGACGATCCGCCGCTCCGCCCCGGTGGCGGGACGAGCGGCGAACTCGCGCAGGAGCTGGACGTTCTTGCGCGCGGTGAACGTTCCCTCCCTGTCGAGCCAGGCGCTCGACACCGGGTCGAGCTCGACGTCGGCGGGATCGACGCGCAGGTCGACGCCGTCGATGTGCCCCAGCTCGCGCAGCTCGGCGCTGGTGAACGCCGCCTGGGCCGGCCCGCGGCGGCCGAGCACGACGACCTCCCGGATCCGGCTCTCGCGCAGCGCGGCGAGGGCGTGATCGGCGATGTCCGTGCGCTCGAGCTCACGGGCGCTGCGCGTGAGGATGCGCACCACGTCCGCCGCCACGTTGCCGTTGCCGATCACGACCGCGCGCTCCGCCGACAGGTCGAACTCGTGCTCGCGGTAGTCGGGATGGCCGTTGTACCAGGCCACGAACTCAGTCGCCGGCCGGCTCCCGGGGAGGTCCTCGCCGGGGATCCCCAGCGACTTGTCCGTCTGCGCCCCCGTGGCGTACACGACCGCCGAGTAGTGGCGCATCAGCTCCTCGTGCGAGACGTCGACGCCCACCTCCACGTTGCCGAGGAAGCGGCACCCGCGGGCGAGCGTCTGGCGCTCGAAGGTGTCCTGCAGGCGCTTGATCTCCTGGTGGTCGGGCGCGACGCCGCCGCGCAGCAGCCCCCACGGCGTCGGCAGCCGCTCGAAGAGGTCGATCTGCGTGTCGCCGGCGGCCCGCAGCAGGCAGGCGGCCGCGAACGTCCCGGCCGGGCCCGCGCCGACGATAGCGACGCGCGCGGCCATCACGCGGCCGTGCGGTCGGCGGTGTCCTGCTCGGCGAAGAACTCCGCGTTGA
>Ga0299914_10003938_pt1 | contig 10601 bp, 11 predicted proteins | sample RVTome_10_FD_201361 | JGI IMG/M metagenome (GOLD analysis project Ga0299914, IMG submission 201361) | Soil microbial communities from uranium-contaminated site in the Upper Colorado River Basin, Wyoming, United States - RVT153D57 (version 2) ... | reverse complement strand
TGGAGCGCCACATCACCGAGCTGTGCCGGGACCTTTCCCGGTAGAGAAAGGTCCCGGGATGCGCACGGAGGCTCACGGAGTGAGTCTCCAGAAAGAGTCCTTTCCCGGTAGAGAAAGGTCCCGGGATGCGCACGAATCCTCGGCGTTTGACTTAATCACTTTTACACTATAGATATAGGACCTTCCTACCAGGAGGTCCGGACCGCGTGTGCGACACCTGCGGGTGCTTCACGCCGTCGCCCCGCCCCCGCCGGGCCCAGGGCGAGGCGCAGTGGGCGCTCGGCTATATGGAGCCGCAGAACCCCGCGGAGCAAGCCAAGCGGGAGGACGACGGGCTCAACGTTCGCGCCCGGATCGAGGGCGTCTACGCCCGCTCCGGGTTCCAGTCGATCTGGCCCTCGGATCTGCGCAGCCGCTTCCGGTGGCACGGCCTCTACACGCAGCGGCCCGAGACCGACGGCTACTTCATGTTGCGGATCCGGATCCCGGGCGGCCAGCTAACGACCGAACAGACCGACGTCATCGGCTCGATCTCACACACGTTCGGCCGCGATGTCGCAGACGTAACGGATCGCCAGAACGTGCAGCTCCATTGGATACGGATCGAAGACATGCCCGAGATCTGGTCGCAGCTGGAATCGGTCGGTCTTTCGACGACGGAGGCGTGTGGCGACACGCCGCGCAACATCCTCGGTTGCCCCGTGGCGGGTATCGACAGCTCTGAGATCGTCGACGCGTCGAAGGTGCTGCTGGAGGCGAACGAACGACTCGTCGGCGATCCCGAGTTCTCCAACCTGCCGCGCAAGTACAAGATCTCTATCTCGGGGTGTGCCCATCACTGTGCCCAACCGGAGATCAACGACATCGGCCTGGCCGGAACGCTAGGCCCCCATGGAGAGCCCGGCTTCGATCTCTGGGTCGGAGGCGGACTGAGCACGAACCCGATGTTCGGGAAGAGGCTCGGCACCTTCGTTGCGCCCGAGCAGGTCGTCGATGTCGTCTTGGGGATCACGGGGGTCTTCCGCGATTGGGGATACCGGCGGGCGCGGAATCGCGCGCGCATGAAATTCCTCGTGCAGGACTGGGGGCCGATCAAGTTCCGCGACGTCCTCGAGGAACGGTTGGGTTTCGAGCTCACCCGGTTGGACCCACCGTCGATGAACGGCGCCTCGCACCGCGAGCACGTCGGCGTGGGCGAACAGAAGGATGGGCTCCGCTACGTCGGATTCGCGCCGAAGGCGGGGCGCATCGCGGGACATCAGCTGCGCGCGCTCGCAGGTCTGGCACAGCGCTACGGCAAAGGACGACTGCGCACGACAACGCAGCAGAAGATGCTGATCCTTGATGTACCCGAGAAGCGCGTCGACGAGCTCGTCGCGGAGCTCGACGCGATCGACCTACCGGTCCGGGCATCTAGCTGGCGGCGCGGGGCCATGGCATGCACCGGCATCGAGTTCTGCAAGCTCGCTATCGTCGAGACCAAGGGCCGGGCGGTCGAGCTCTACCGCTACCTCGAGCGCAAGCTTCCCGGCTACGAAGACGAGATCCGCATCAATGTCAACGGATGCCCCAACTCGTGCGCCCGTTTCCAGGTCGCGGACATCGGCTTGATGGGTTGCCTCGTTACCGAGCGGATCCACGTCACCGACCACGATGGCAACCAGGTCGAGGAGCGCCGCAAGGTCGAGGCCTTCCTCGTCCATCTCGGCGGCCATCTCGGCGGGGATCGCGCGTTCGGCCGGAAGGTTCCCGGCGTGAAGGTCGGCGCGCACGAGCTTGGTCCCTACGTGGAGGCATTGATCAGGCGCTATCGCCGGAGCCGCCGAGAGGACGAGCCGTTCGCGGCGTTCGTCGCTCGCCTGTCTCCCGAAGAGCTGAAGACGTTTGCAGCGAAACCTCCGATGGCCCTGGCAACCCCGGCTCCCAGCGCCATCGCGGAGCCGCGAGCATCGTGATGCCCGAGCGCGCGTTCTTCACATCGCCGGAAGAGCACTACGCCGACCTCGAACGGGGCGAGCCCCAGACGATCCTGAGGTGGACCGCAGAGACGATCGACCGTCTCGCGATCGCGACGTCGTTCCAGTCGTCGGGCCTCGTGATCCTTCACATGATGCGCGCGATCAGACCCGGTCTCCCGGTGCTGTTCATCGACACCGGGTTCCACTTCGAGGAAACGCTCGCATTCAAGGACGAGATCGTCGCGCGGTGGGACATCGATCTCGTCCAACTGCGTGGGGAGCACGGCTCGGCGGAACGACAGGCGGAGATCTACGGCCCCAAGTTGTACGAACGCGATCCCGATCGGTGCTGTGCCATCAACAAGGTCGAGCCCTTGCAGCCGGCACTCGAGAACTACGACGGATGGATCTCCGGGCTGCGGCGCGACCAGTCACCGATCCGGGCACAGACCCCGATCGTGGAAGCCCAGATGCTGAGGTCCGGGTCGGAGATATTGAAGATCCATCCGCTCGCGCGGTGGACCAAACAGGATGTCGCGAGCTACATCAAGGAACATCAGATCCCGACCCACCCGTTGCTCGAGAAAGGATTCGCGTCGATCGGGTGCTGGCCGTGCACGCGGGCGATCCGTAACGGCGAGAGCGAGCGCGACGGGCGTTGGGATGGTCTCGGCAAGACCGAATGCGGCATCCACACGTTCGGGAAACAAACGGAAGCCGACCAATAGCGATGACTATGCGAGCCGTTCCCTTCTACTGCCCCTACTGTGCCGAGCAATCCATCGTCCCCGTAGAGGACCGCGCCTACCACTGCGAATCGTGCGACCGCACCTTCGAGGTCAGGTTCCTGGGGCTGGGGGGATCCACTGCATCCTGAAGCTCTTACGATGGGGCCATGCGAAGGAACACCGTCATAGCCCTGATGTTCTTGCTGGCAGCGATCACGATCGCCGGCGTGCTCGGCGTGATGCGCGCGTGGCAGCTCGCCGGCCCGTAGGGCTTCGGTCCTAGAAGAAGGCTCCTCGCCGCAATCCCAGGTTCTTGTAGAGCATCTGTTGGATCGTGTCGCGGATCCGATCGGCGAGGTCGAAGACCAGCATGGCGTCGTCCGGCGCGTCGTCCGGGTAGTCGTCCATAGCGATCGGCTCCCCGAACTCGATGATCCAGCGCGACGGGAGCGGAAGTGCTCCGAGGGGGCCGAGCAACGGGAACGTCGGCGTGATCGGGAAGTAGGGGAAGCCGAGAACCTTCGCCAGGCCCTTCGCGTTTGCGATCATCGGGTAGGCCTCCTCGGCCCCCACGATCGCTACCGGGATGATCGGCACTCTCGTCTTCAACGCCAGCTCGACGAACCCGCCCCGGCCGAAGCGCTGCAGCTTGTAACGCTCGCTCCACCCCTTACCCACGCCCTTGTAGCCCTCGGGGAACACACCCACGAGCTCGCCACGTCGCAGGAGCTCGATCGCGTCCTCGTCGCATGCCACCGCGTTGCCACTCTTTCGGGCCAGCGGTCCGATGAAGGGCATACGGAAAGCGAGGTTGGCGGCGACGTTACGCATCGTCCGTTGCTGCGGATGCTCCGTCGCAACCGCATACTGCGTCATCACGGCGTCCAGCGGGATCGTGCCTGAATGGTTCGCCACGAGCAGAGCCGGCCCGGTCGCCGGGATCCGGTCGACCCCCAGCGTGCGGACCCTGAAGTAGCTCTCGTAGAGCGGCTTCGCCAGTGGTAGCAGCACCTCGCGCGCCAACTCCGGGTCGTAACCGAAATCGTCGACGGGATACTCCCCGCTGAGCCGGCGAGACACGAACCCCTGCAGCCACTCGACGAATCCCGGCGGCTTAGGGGTCAGCTCCGTGCGCAACGTATCGGCCGTGGGGGTCGAACGTGACGGATGACGCCGGCGCGCGTCACCTCCGTGAACGCGACAGTAATCGTCCCCTTCCACCGCGTAGTTCCGACAGGGACGCCCCGAGTTCGTGGTCGCGCGGCAACGACTACGCGACACCGGCCGGCTGCGTGACAATTGGATAACCTCGGCGTCGGCCATTACACACTCTCCTTCGACTTCGCTCGAAGGTACTCGAACAGCTCCATCTCCCAGGCCGGGCGCATATTCGGTGTGGGTTCCAACTCACCCTGGTGGCGGTCGCGGAAGTCCTTGAGCGCGCTCTCCGTCGTATAACGCGGCGCGAAGCCAAACGCCTCCTTCGCGCGCAAGGTGTCGACCACGCGCCCATAGAGGATCAACTTGAGTTGATCGGTTGGAAAATCGATGGCGTTGAAAGAGCGCAGCAAGGAGGCGATCCCTTCCGCTGCGGGCAAGAGCAACGGCAACTCGACCTTGCCCATCAGCCGGATCGCCTGGGACAGGTACACGACCCCGTCGGCGGCGACGTTGAAGATCCCCCTGCAATCCTCGGTGATCGTCCGCCTAAAGGCATCCACGGCATCCTCCTCGTGCAGGAACTGCAGCCGGGGGTCGTAACCGAGCGCGGTCGGGACCGCGGGCAGCGACAGGTAATCGGTGATGTTCGTCCGCACCGTTGGCCCGATGACGTTCTGGGTCCGAAGGATGACCAGGTCGACCTCGGGTCGCCGGCGTCCAAAGTCGCGGGCATAGGTCTCGGCCTCGGCGCAGTCCTTCCCGTAACCCGACAGCTCGACCTGGCGAGCTGCGTGATCCTCGGGCAGGATCGACGGCTCCCCCGGGCCCGATCCGTAGATCGCGGACGACGATTTCACGACGACTTTGCGCAGCTGACGTGCCCTCTGCGCACCGGCCAGCACCTGCATCGTGCCGATCACGTTGTTCTCTTTCATCTGTGACCTGCCGCCCAGGATCGCCTGCGTCGAGGAGATGTTCGTGTGGACGAGAACGGTCGCTCCGGTGGCCTCGATCACGCGCGCGATCAGCGGATTGCGGATGTCGACCCGCACGAATTCGAATCTTTCTATGGGTATCGGAGGTTCCTCAAGATCGACACCGATGATCGATTCGACCGACGGGTCATCCTCGAGACGCTTCGCAAGACGCAGTCCGAGAAACCTGGAGACTCCCGTTATCAGAACGCGATGTTTGGTATCCGCCATAGCTCCAGTCACCTTACTCGTAGGTCAGCCGGACACCGGGCCCAGGATCGCGGTCGACCCCGCACGGGCTCGCAGCTGCTTCGCGGCATCGCCCTTGTTCACCGCGAGCGAGAGATAGCGATACGAGTCCTGAACCAAGATGAACTCACCCGCATCGACATCCGCAAAGGTCGCACCGATCGGAACCTGGAGGCGGTGCCCTTCGAGACGGACCTCGAATCGACCGTTCCCGCCGAGACCCGCTTCCTCTAGCTGCTCTGCGATCAGGTTCAGTTGCAGGTTGCCGAATCGATCCACTTGAAGAACCTCTGCGTGGAGATGGTCGTCGTGCACCCACGCGTTCGGGATCTCCAGCTGAACGAGATCGTCCGGCTCGATCGCCGGACCGAACTCGGAAGGATCCACGCCGTTCGCAATGTACGCGGCCGCCGGCGCAAACACGTCGCGGCCCTGGAACGTACGAGAGACGGGCGTGAGCATGAACCTGCGATCGGACAGCTCGAACGCCCTCGTGATACCGCCACACGTCTTGGCGGCCGGCACCAACAACCCATTGTCGGGTCCGACGAAGGTCTCTCCCCACGCCGACTGGACCACGATCGCCCGGCGGGCCGAACCGACACTGGGGTCGACAACGGCGAGGTGGACGGCGTCCGGCAGGAAAGGCACGGACTGCTGCAAGACGACGGCACCGTGACGGATGTCCTGGCGAAGGATGTTGTGGTGGATGTGCACGACCTGGAGGGTGGGTGCGATGCGCAACATGACGCCCTCGCAAACGCCCACGAACTCATCCTCGAGCCCGTAATCACTGAGGAAGGTCACGACCCGGCGGCTCTTCACGGCGGAATCCTAACGATGTGCTTCCTGACCAAGCATTGACCTGGAGGACGGCGCTTCCTACACTCCGGGGCCACAGGAAGGGGAGAACAGTGGCATCCACTCAGGAATGGCAGGAGCGGGCAGCGTGCCGGACCATCCCGGTCGAGCTCTTCTTCCCCGCGCTCGAGCACGAAGCCGACGACGCCAAGGCCGTGTGCACCGATTGCACGGTCAAGGAACCGTGCCTCGAATCCGCGATCGAAGCCGGAGAGCGTTTCGGTGTATGGGGCGGCCTGACGCCTCAGGAACGGCGCTCCCTCATAGCAAAGCGCAGGGCTCGCGCCCGCCTGGAGGCGGCCCGCAACTAGCCCGCTACTTGCCTTGCTGCCTTCTTTGCCAGCGGGTCTTCTTGAGCATCTTGCGATGCTTCTTCTTTCTCATCTTCTTCCGGCGCTTCTTTATCAGTGACGGCATCTTGACTCCTTGTCGGGCATGACCTTATTCCGAACCGAGCAGGTGACGGAGATCGACCGGTCCCCGGGATCGCCCGTCGATGTCGATCCGGACCGACCCCAGGCGGAGCCCCCGGACACCCTCGCTGACGGGAGAGACCATCCGGAGGATGTCCTCGGCGGCCTCGTACTCGAGAACCCCGATGCCTACACACGCACCCTTGCCGTCCTCCATGCCCACGACAAGGCCGTCGAGGAGCGCGAGGTCGAAATCGGGCGGGAGCGTGGGCATGAACACGGTCGGCTTGACGCGCCACCGCGAGGATCCCGTCGCGAAATACGCCGCGAACTGTTGTTCCCGGAACGCGATCCGTTCGTCGACCGAACGCGCCACCGTCTCGGGAGGGACCTTCAGCTCGATCACCTCAGCAGGAGTGAAGCGCTGTGCGATGCCCACGACCGGTTCGAGCTCGCCGCCTCGCTCCATCGCGACCAGGAAATCGGGGTGGACGAGATCCATCTTGAAGTACTTGAGCGTCTGTCCATAGATCCCCGAGACGAGGCTCGTAGTGTCGACGATGATGAGCCTGCAACCCGCCTCGCGCGCACGATCGACGAGCTTTGCGGTGCAGGTGACCAGGGGCAACAGGTAGCCCTTGGGGGCCAGCGAACCCACGAATCCCATCGAGTCGGCCACCCTCAGTGCCTCACGTCCAAGCGACTCGACCCCCGTGCAGACCTTCAGACCGACAGTGGTGGGCGGACCCACCGTGGAGAGGACGATGTCTGCATCGACGATCCCGGTTGGGATCCCGGCATCGATCGCGCGGCGCGCGAGCTCGAGGCCGAATGTCGTCTTGCCGGTGTCGATGTCTCCCAGCAGGAACACGACGCCGGGGCTCTCGAGCAGCCGGTCGTAAGTCTGCGCCCACTCCACCTTGTCGGACCTCGCTCAACTGAAAAGGACCGCCCCTCGGGACGGTCCGCCGATGGCCGGCTCGCGCCTAGCCGGCGTCCATGTATCGGTCCTCGAGATACCGGCGAACATCTGAATCGGCGATCCGGTAACTGCGGCCTACGCGCACCGCGGGCAGTTGCCCCGAGTTCACCAATCTGTAAACGGTCATGTTCGAGACCCGAAGACTCCGCGCGACCTCACCCACGGTGAGGAACGTGCTCGTGGGTTCGCCTCGATCGGGCAAAGAGGTCATCTCGGACATGCTGTGCAAAAGTATATCAGCGCTATTTCGCCTGGTCAGATGCGGTTTCCTCGATCGTTTGACACAGCAACCTCCACGCGGGTTCGTAACGCCGCGGTGCTCGGTTGTCGTCCATCGGGATGATCGTGACGTCGCGCTGTTCGGCTGCTGCAACGGCGAGCGGCGGGTCATTGATATCCATGACGGCCACCGTCGTTATCTCGCGCTCGATAGCGGCCCCCGCGAATCCATGATCGCCGAGAACCAGATCGGGCCATGCGCCATCTTCCAGGAGCGCTTCCATCGCGGCCGGCGAATGCGTATGCCGCAGTGTGCCCCAGTCCGCGAGGCACCCGACCCCTCCGACGTAACGGACCTCGGAGTGACGGCCGCTGCGCCCGATGTCCAAGGATTCCTCCTCGCGTAGGCGAAGAACCTTTCCACCGGCACGCCGATAGGCAGCCACCACATGGATGTGATGCTCGAGCATCCCGGTCGGATGTCCCGTTGCCGCCAGCAAGAGCGCACCCTCCGCGGCGGCCCGGCCCAGGCGCCGGCCTGCGGCGACGATCGTGGAGACCGTCCGATCGGGGTCGATCGTGTCGTAGCCGTCACGGAGCTCTATGTCGGGGGAACAACCGGTCACTTCGGCCACGAAGCCGAGGATCTCGTGGACCTGATAGCGGTCGAGCCCCGAGAGACCGAACGTCGCTTCGGGGTCGCCGGCCAGAGAAGCACGTATCTTCTCCAGGTTGTTCGCGCGCGAGTGTGACTGATGCGGGCCCGTTATCCCCGCAGCAAGGAGCTGCTCGCGTGCATCGTGCACGGTGATCGGTTGCATGGAAACATCATAGGGAACCGGCAACAACCGTTGTTTCCGGAATGACTGAGGAATGATGGAAAGAACGGTTGTTGTTAGACCAAGGAGGACACATGACTATCGAGCGCTTCTCACTGAGGGACAAGATAGCCCTCGTCACGGGCGCATCACGGGGGATCGGGCGTGCCATCGCGATCGGATTCGCCGAGGCAGGTGCAGATGTCGCGATCGCCGCACGAAGCGAGGACGATCTCGAGACGCTTGCGAAAGAGATCGACGCGGCCGGCCGGCGTGCTGTGGTGATACCCACAGACGTGCGAGAACGAGCTGCGATCGAAGCCATGATCGAGCGCACCGTCGAAGAGTTCGGACGGATCGACATCCTCGTCAACAACGCGGGCGGCTCGAATTTCATGTCACCGATCATCGGGCTTCGGCCCGAAGGATGGGACAAGCTCCGAACGCTGAACCTCGATTCCGTGTTCCACGCCACTCAGATCGCGGCCCAGAAGATGGTCGAGAGCGGTGGGGGTTCGATCATCCAGATCTCGTCGGTCGCGGGATTGCAGGGAGCGCCGGGGCTATCGCCTTATTCCGCCGCGAAGGCCGGCGTGACCCTCATGAGCCAGGCAGTTGCGAAAGAGCTGGGCGGTTCGGGCATACGCGTCAACTCGATCGCTCCGGGATGGATCGACACACCCTTGAACGAATGGATGACGAGCGACGAAGCAACGCTGCGCGAAGCCGAGAAGATGATCCCGATGGGACGGATCGGACGGGCCGACGAGATCGTGGGGGCCGCGATCTACCTAGCTTCGGACGCTTCTTCGTACGTAACCGGTTCGACGATCGTGATCGACGGGGGCCAGACGGCCTAGTGGGTGCACCGGCCGGTCGAGACCTCTGAGGTCTTGCCCGTCCCTTCCTCGATCTCGTCCTGGACCTCGGCTGCGGTCAGCGCGTAGCCGGTGTCGTCGTCGGTCGTCGCGGCCGCGAACACGACTCCGGCAACCTCGCCCGACGCCAGCACGAACGGTCCGCCAGAATCACCCTGTTGCACCGCCGCCCGCAGCTCGTAGACATCACGTTCGGCGTCCGAGCGACCGTAGATGTCGCGCCCAACCGCCTCGTAGCGGGCCTGGACGGCCGCGCGTTTGATCACGAGCTCACCGTCGGCCGCGCCGGGATAGCCCAACGTGGCTCCCTTCGTCCCCCGTTCGCGTTCCGTGAGCTCGAGGGGAAGCGACGGACCGGTCAAGCCGGTCACGTGGATGATGGCTACGTCCTCGCGCGGATCGAAGACGACCACGGTGCCGGGATGGTCGCCGGCGGGGTCTTGCACGGTCACGTCATCGCCTCCCGAAACAACGTGGGCATTCGTAACGACGGTGTCGTCCCCGGCGATCCATCCGCTTCCGAGTTGCGTTCCTCCACAGGCGGGTACGACGATCCTGACCATCGACGCTTCCGCTCGCCGCCCGGCTGCATTGGCTTGCCGCTGCGAAGGCAGCCTGGCGGGTTCCCCGATCGGACGCGGCAACCCGGCGAAGACCTGCGGGAAACCAGACGTGTTGAGGTACTGGCGGAGATAGGCGAGGACCTCGGGGGGCTCGGGCATCACGCCGTTCATGAGCTTCAGGGCTTCGGACTTGCGTAGTGCGCGTGCCAGCTCTTTGGACGGGCCCTGGATGAACAGCGAGCCGACCAGCCAGAACGCCAGAAAAGTGATGATGATGCTGAGAGCTGCACCGAGGGCGGAGTCGAACGGACCCAGACGAGCGCTCCGAGCGATCAGGCCGAACCTGTGGCCGACGAGGTAGCCGACCGCTTGCCCGATCGACAGCATGATGAACACGATCGCGATCGACAGGAGGGCCGCGCTGGGCCCCGCGGCGTCCGTGAAGATGTCGGCGATGCGAGGACCGATCGCGACGCCGGCGATGAGGCCGAGGAAACCTCCTCCGAACTCGAATAGTTGGCCGATGAACCCGCGTCTCCATCCTCTGACCGCAGCGAAGATGGCGAACAAGACGATGGCAAGGTCGACGAGGTTCACGGCCCGGTTATCCACGCGCGCCAGCTCGAGAACGCGCACAGGAAGGCGGCGATGCCGAACATGGCGGCTTCCAAACCAGGACGCTTACGGGCCTGCTGGTGCGCGATGACGAGGACGAACAACGGGAAGCCGGCCCCGTACACGAAGTGGAGCCAGTGTTCGGGGCGCCGTCCGAGCAGGAGCAGGATCACCCCGACCAC
>Ga0299914_10003937_pt1 | contig 10602 bp, 14 predicted proteins | sample RVTome_10_FD_201361 | JGI IMG/M metagenome (GOLD analysis project Ga0299914, IMG submission 201361) | Soil microbial communities from uranium-contaminated site in the Upper Colorado River Basin, Wyoming, United States - RVT153D57 (version 2) ... | reverse complement strand
TAGTATTAATAAAGAACTCTAATTTTAAACGACTAGCACAATTTTTGCCTAGGCCTTGATGCCTTTCCTTTCCGTAGTCTTGCCTTCAGCGTGAAACCCGAGATCTCTTTTGTCTGAAAAACTAGCTTTGCTTAAGATTGAAATCCCTTGCCTTCTATTTCGTTCTTTTTTTTTGAGACTAATTCATTATTAAAATGCACTCCGCTTCACTGATGCTTTTTTAACCATATACGTAGTGTTATATTCTGTACTGCAGGAGACAGTTGATTCTGTTGGTAGAACCTTCTTGTATAATCCATTAATGCTATTTTATGCCATATCACTTGGATTGAGTGGAGACAAAGAGGACAAGAAATCACTTGGTTCGTCAGTTGCAAGCGACATCAGAGATAAGGAAACCACCAAGGAAACTATGCGAGGGTCAATTTCCAATCAAGAAGAAGAGGAAGAGGAAGAAAAAGGAGCGAGATGATGGCGGACAGAGAAACTGACAACAGCAACAGCGTTGAAAGAACAACCATAAAGCTAATTTCGACAAATAAGATGATAAGATTAAACGATGCGATCATGATCGCAGGTTTTCCCGGACCAGGACTCGTTGGGTCAATGAGCGTGAGCTACATCATAGAGCAGCAGAAAATGCACCAGATAGGGTATATCGACTCAGACTTCATAGTTCCCGGCGTCATTTACATAGGCGGCAAGTTAAGGCATCCATTTCGCATCTATGCAAATGATGAAGGCACAGCATGTGTTCTCGTGTGTGATGCTCCAGTAATTCTATCCGGCATCCGCTCTGTGCTAAATGAAGTAGTCATATGGGCCAGATATAATGGTGTTAGAGAGATCATGGTTTTAGAAGGCATGGCTGCGCCAGGGATCTCGGAGACTGGCAGAAGGCCTTGGGTTCTATCAAGCGACGGGCAATCGGATGATCACGGCTACCTGAGTCGCATCAAAGACAAGAAACTAGAAGCCAACCCGCCTGCGTTTATTTCTGGAGTATCAGGCGGCCTCTTGGCAGCATGCCTTTCAAACAGAATTCCTTGCACGGCACTCTTGATACCATCAATTACTGGAATTCCGGACCCAGAGGGAGCAGCCATTCTGATTGAAAAAACAAATGAGCTTGCCAACAATCCGTTTAGAATAGATGTGCGTCAGCTAAGGAGTGAAGCGGAAGCGCTCAAACGCCAACTGCAAGAGCTGATCAATTCTGTAAAGAGGCAACAACAGGATCAGCAAAAGACGCAGCCGGGCACAGGGACGGGAATGTACAGTTAGCCAGTTATTATAGAATCCTAATATACTTTTGTTTCTATTAATGGTATTTGAAGATGTGACTATATGAAAGTCAGTTAAAAGTCCTCTATGGAGAAGAATTTTGTTTTTTAAGTTCGAAAACTAGTTAAAATCATTTACCAGGAAGAATTCTATAAATCTTACTAATAAATTGCAGCTGGGGTCTAGTTGCCGTACCATCAGACAACAAAGGTTTGGCATCAGTAGACTAGGAGACAAAGGAAAGAGTTGCAAGAGCATGATAAGAGTCAAGAACACGGGAAACATATCTAATTCACTTTTTATCTAATCTTTTTTTTGATATTCCACTATTCTAGCACGATTCATCTAGCAGCCGCTCATCTAGAGTTCTTCTGCCCGATCACCTTCTAAAGAGATCGCGGATATCGACAAAGAACCACGGGAAACAAGATTATAGCTCCTTAACACCAAATGAAAGATCAGATCGCGTCTACATTTACAGATATTGAAATTTAGGGGGCGGAAGGCAAGAGACAGTAAAATAATCATTTTCATACAGCGAGAGGAGAATCGCTAAAAGGCAATTGTTAGTAGTACGTTTTACGAAGTTGTTATTTCTCAGTTTGAATTGGTGGCATCATAAGACCAAATAAACTGTTAATTAGTAAAACTTGCCAATATTGAGTGAATTGAGCAACTTGCCAACTGTGAATGCCGAAATTAGCATTGCGCCAATTGGTACTTCTGATACAAGCATGAGCAAAGAAATAGCAGCTGCATACAATGCAATTCGCAATATAAGGAAGCTCAAAAAAGTAACTCTTACTCCAATGAGCACTCAAGTAGAATCAGACAACCTAGACGATATCTTCGAAGCAATACATGCAGCTCATGATTCTGCCAAATCAGCTGGAGCCAAGCGCGTGATTTCGACAATAAGGATCGACGAAAGGCTGGATAAGCCAAACACTTTGGATGAGAAGGTCCAGTCTGTGAATACAAAAGTGAGTTAAGTAAGAGTAACCACGAACTAATTTTGATCTTCTAGAGCAAATAGAAGCCAACCGAACTTATACGTCATACCAACCAGTTGGTTGTTGTATCTGCTTTTTAGTATCTATAAGAAAAATACGCGAGAAAAATACATGTTGTCAACAAGCCATTTGTCGAGTTGAACATAATATATGATATGTGTATATACACACCCTACTTCAAAATCAAAGTAGGCTTGACAGATAGAGCTCTACAAGTGTCACCATGAGCAAAGAATATGCATATGCAGGCTCAACAAAAAGCATGCTACTCAAATAGGCCTGAATCTAGCACGCTTAGGCAGCACCTTACAGGTCCAACAGGAGTTGAATATCTTGTACAGGAAAAAAATGGGAGACCTGCTGACGATAAATAGAGACCTGACGCGCAGCATAGCCTTGAATTTTGCCTACTATAGTTTGTTTTCCCTTACTTCCTTTACTAGATGTTCGCGCAGCATTTTCAGGTGCTTTTGTTCGTCTTCCTTCATAGTGCGCCACAGCTTGACAAGCTCAGGCTTGTTGTCTTTCTCTGCATCGCGAATGTATTTTTCAACAGATGAATACAGAAAATCGGCCTTCTTTTCAATCTGAGTTATTACATTGAATGTTGAATCTTCGAGTAGGGCAGCTTCTTTTGTTGTTCCTTCTGTCATGCCCAACATATGTCACAAAGACTAAAAAGAGTTACAGGACTTGATTTGCAATTTGGAGTGCACCTCTCACGGTATGCTCCTCAGCTTCAAAGCATTCAATGCCCCGGTCCCTCAGCACCTTACTCGTAAATGGTCCTATCGAAACCACCTTGGTAATGCTATCCAGCTGTAACTCATCTTTGGACACCCTGTCCATTATTTCAAAGAAGGAGTTAACATTTGAGGCGCTAGTAAAAATAATGGCATCCACCCTTTTTTGCAACAATAAATCACAAAATTCCTTCCATATGGGCTCGACCGCCCTTGTGCGCACGGTGTAGAGGAGAATTTCGTCAACATCCATCCCAAGGCGGATCAAGGCAGCAGTGGCAAAATTGTTTGCAGCACCGCTCCGAGGGATGATTATCTTTTTCCCTGACGGCTCTATCCTCGACAAGAGGTCGATGAGTCCAAACGAAGAGAATTTTTCTAGTACTAGTCCGACTTTTATGCCATGCTCTTCAAGGCTCTGCTTTGTCTTTGGGCCTACTGCAATTACCGTAGTAGATTTCAGAACTGGTGCTATCTTGTCGCGGGCAAGGTCAAACAGGATGTTTACTGCCTGCTGGCTCATGAACGCACAATAATAATGCTTTTTCTTGCGGAGTTTGTCAATGAACTGCTCTGCAACTTCCGGACCCTTTGGCACTATCTCTATCGCAGGAAGCGCTATAGCCCTGCCCCCTTGCTCCATTACCAACTGCAAAAATTCTTTTGCGTCGCGCTCACTTCGAGTAATTGCAAGGACTTTGTCTTTTAATCCAGGCATTTCTGTCACTTTCTCTTGAACCAGTCGAGCTTATCACTCAGTCCAGTGACCCTTCCTATCACGATTACTGCAGGGGGCTTGACATCGGCTTTTTTTGTAAGTTTTGCGATGGTCCCAAGCGTACCCTTGACGATTCTCTGCTTATCAGTTGTGCCACTTGCAACAATTGCAACCTTGATGCTCTCTTTCATCCCAGCCTTTATCAAATTGCGTGAAATCTGATCCAGCTCGGCAATACCCATCAATACGACTATAGTATCTACCGCACCGGCAAGCTTGTCCCATCTGACCACCAGCTTGTCTTTTTCCGCACCTTCGTGCCCGGCGACTATGGCAACTGATGAAGAGTACCGACGGTGGGTAAGCGGAATGCCGGCGTAAGCTGGCGAGGCAATGGATGAAGTAATGCCGGGCACTATTTCAAACTTGATCCCGCGTTTGATGAGGTGTTCAGCTTCCTCCGCCCCCCGCCCAAAGATAAAAGGGTCTCCGCCTTTGAGCCGCAGTACGGTCTTTCCCTTTTTCGTGTATTTCACCATAAGCTCATTTGTCCGGTCTTGATGCGTGGTCGGGTCGCCAACCATTCTTCCAACATAGGTTTTCTCTGATCCTGCAGGTATCTGGTCGATTATCTCCTTGCCCACCAGACGGTCATACAATACAACATCGCAGGTCTTCAAAAGTTCCATTGCCCGCAGCGTCATCAGCTTGGGATCGCCTGGACCGGCTCCGCAGATAAACACCTTACCCTTTTTCATAGTTTCTTATTCCACTCGTCTACTGCTCTGCGCCAACCTTTTGCCAGATCCATTGCTCCCTGCTTTACCAACATGTTTGCTACCAAGGAGCCCAGCTCTTCTGGATTGCTTGCTCTGCCTACCTTTTTGACGTGAATGCTCTGCTTGCCATCTGCAGAAAATACGCTTGCATAAAGCGATATCTTGTCATCATTGGTTATTGCCACTGCTCCAAGTGGGAACCTACAGCCGCCTTCTACCTTTCTTATCAGTGCTCTTTCTGCAAGCACTGCTATGCGCGAACGACGATCCTCTATCTGCTGGACCATGCCAGCAAGGGTAGTGTGATCACGCCTGCACACGATGGCTATAGCCCCCTGACCTGGTGCAGGTACAAAATTTCTGATGCTAAACCGCTCGACAATAACATCCTTCATGCCTATTCTGGCAAGGCCAGCCTCTGCTAGAATAACTGCATCGTACTCTCCGTTTATCACCTTTTTCACTCTTGTTTCGACATTACCCCTTATCGGTCGGACGTTGAGATCCGACCTAGTTTTTGTCAACTGTACAGCCCGCCGGAGGCTGCTCGTGCCAACGACTGAGCCGGATACTAGATCTTTCAGTTTTTGTCCATTGTCGGTGACAAGCACGTCGTTTGGGCTCGCCCTCTTGAGAACGCAGGCCACTGAAAGATCAACTGATAGATCTGATGGGATATCCTTGAGGCTATGGACTGCAAAATCAACCTCGCCTTGCTTGACTGCTTCGTTCACTTCTTTTTCAAAAATTCCCTTTTCGTCTAGAGTAAAGAGCGGCCTCTTATCAACATCACCCTTGGTGCTTATCGGGATTACTTCAAATCGTACTTGGGGATGAACCTTACGTAAGGCGACAAGTGCTATCTCTGTCTGCGCTATTGCAAGTCTACTGCCTCTGGTTCCGACTCGTATTGTCTTCATCATCATTTCTTTATCTCACGAAATGCCTTGCCGTATGCCTCTATTGTCTTGTCCACGTCGTCTTCGGTGTGTGCATACGATACAAAGCAAGTTTCAAACTGTGAAGGAGGGATGAAGATATCCTGCTTTAGCAGCTCGTCGAACAATTTGCGGAACATTCTTGCGTCTGCCTTCTTGACACCAGCTTCATCCTTTACCCTTTCGCTAGTAAAAAATAGCTGGAACATTGAGCCTATTGAATTGACAGTACAGTCAAGCTGAGCTCTAGCCAGCATATCTTTGATGCCGCCAACAATGCTATCGCATGTTTTGGCGATCTTGGGATATATCGTATTTTTGGCTTCAGTCAATGTTTCCAATGTAGCAATGCCTGCTGCTACAGACACAGGATTGCCAGCAAATGTACTTGCCTGATAGACGCCACCTGCAGGTGCGAGCTTGTCCATTATCTCTTTCTTACCTGCGATCGCAGCTATCGGCAGGCCGTTACCAAGTGCCTTTGCAAATGTTACGAGGTCTGGCATGATTCCAAAGAACTCACTTGCGCCGCCAAGTGCAAGACGGAAGCCAGTGACCACTTCATCAAATATCAAGATAATATCGTTCTGCTCGGTTATTTTCCTCACTTCGTTAAGGTATCCCTTTTCGGGCAACACAAGCCCAATGTTTGCAAGCACAGGTTCCATTATGACACAGGCAGTGTTACGGTTCTTTTCAATTGCGCGCTCAAGCTCAGCCGGCATGTTGTATGGCACAACTTTCGTCTGAGCTGACGCCTCTTCAAGCATTCCCTCAGATGCAGGCATACTACCCATACCCGATCCCGCCTTGACAAGAACATAATCATGCGCACCATGGTATCCTCCTTCAAACTTAATCACCCCTTTTCTCTTTGTAAAAGCGCGGGCAAGCCTGATGGCATGCATTGTGGCTTCAGAGCCGGTATTGACAAGACGCGCCATTTCTCCGCACGGCACAACCCGGCATATCATTTCCGCCAGATTGATCTCGCATTCTGTGGGCACGCAAAAGAGTGTCCCGTTATTAAGTTGTGAACGGACAGCTTCGATTACCGAAGAATAGCCATGTCCAAGAACCATCGCTCCATAACCCATGCAGTAGTCAAGGTAGATCTGATGATCGGCAGTAGTGAGCTTGCTTCCGAGCGCAGAGGTCGCAAAGAAAGGATAAGGCTCGTAAAAGCGCACAGGACTGTTAACCCCGCCGGGCAAGATTTTTTTTGCCTTGGCAAAGAGCTGATCAGATTTCAATCATGTGTAGATCTTTACCAAGAGCTATAATAATTGTAATGCTAATTAACCGCAAATTGTAAGAAAACTGCATTGGGGGCATTTTCCAGCATTATGGACGACCTGCACCTTAATATCAGACGTAACCGTGACACTCTTGCTGTAGCATTAAAGAGAAGTCCTAATATAGCTTATCAGAAGGTAAATGAGCTTGCACAATTTGTAGGATCGCACTATAGCGTCGATCTACAACTGCACTTTCCAATACCAGGTAAGATCTCTGATCTTGACTCATATGGCACTGAAAATATTAGCCTAGTGGTTGACAAATTTCGCAGGGTCTTTCCTGTGCCAAGGGAGACGGTGAAACAAAAGGCAGTAGAACTTATAGGCAACGATGCTAAGCCAAAGGATGCCTACACGTATGAAGGTAAAGAGGGTGCCAAGGTAATAATCATACCCAAAGGCAGTATTGAAGTCCTACCCGGCTCGATGCATTTTTGGTGCGAGATTGATAGGAGGATCAGATCGTACGGTGACTGGATGATCGAAAATGTCTATTTTCCAAAGAAGTCTTAAAAGCTATTTACAGCGAGTTGCCGATAGCTGCTGACGTCACTCCAGACACATTTACGAGCTCATACTGGTACAACAGCTTGTCTTCTGCGTCATACACCTCTGCCTTGACTGGTAGCGGCATGTCACGAACGACCCAGATTTTGCTCGTCTGTTCTGCGAGCTTGTAACTGAGCACGAACGAGTCAAAGACCCCCGCGGGAGTGCTCACACGCTCTTCGTTTGTCACCCTAGCTGTTACCGAAGACGAGCCAACAAATATCGTATTCCACGGCGCGCCCAATACGAGATACTTTGGGCTTTCGCCGTACTCCATGTCGCGGACTGCAAAAATTGATGACTGTATATGCTCAAAGTAAGGCCTGAACGACTCGTCAAGCTGACCCTCCCGGGTCAGTTCATTTGACATTACTAATGTGTGGTCTATTGACGGCTGGCCAGTGCCGTTTGCGATCGTGAACCTGACGTTCCAATTTTCACCGGCTTGGCGAAAGTTTATTGATACCAGCGCAGATTCGAGTGAATTTAGCTCGTTCCTTGAAGTTAAGGCATATTCCAGGGTCATCCCGTCCTGTATGTGATCGCCAACCTTCCAGATATCTGCCTCTGTGGGCGGGTCTAAGATGTTTGGGCTAGAACTCTCAAAGCCCCCACCTGCAGCAATAATGGCAATGCTCACCCCAACACCCAATGTTGCGAATATGGCGGTGATGATTATCACCCGCCGGATGGCTGTTAGCCGCTTTTGAGGCACGATTCTGATTCAGTGATCTTGGTTATTTAAAATAGATTATTTTATTACTTCTTCTCAGACATGTCTGCTGCCACATATTCGCCAATCTGGTTGTATATCTTTAGGAAGCGATTACCTTTCTCAGTTGTCCGGTATATCTGCTCTCCTTCGATATACTCTAGTAGCCCGTTTTCTATCAGCACTGCCAGGTATTCTTTCAGCTGGGCGTATGACAAGAAGGCCTTATACATTATCTTAGTTTTAGTTACGCCGCCATTTGCAGCTTCTAGAATTTGAGCAGTTATATCAGTTCTGCTTCTATATTTCATGCCTATCCTAGATATTAACATCTATAAAAGCATCTCGAAGTTTTATTATCGAAGCTTTTACTATATGATAGATAGAGTAACTACAACCCATACTATTGTTGGCTTACTGTATTGTTGTCGTCATCGCCTCTTCTTCCTGCCTATGACTTGGTGTTGTTCCTGATTCTCTGCGGAGTCCAACTCACTGATGTATATCCTTTCAGGCATGTTCTTGATTGACTTGACGATTACTCAGAAGTCATATCCATCATCTATCTGTGTTCAGTAAATGCACTCCTTGTCTCTCGAATTGTCTCTTCTATGTTGTGAATTGTTCCTGACTGTTTCGATTCTACCACAGTGAGTTTTAGTTCATCTACAAGCGCAGAAATAGAGCGCAGCATCTCCTTGAGGGCATCCATTGTTTCACCCAGGTTCTTGCTGTCGCCTACTGAGCTGATAGTGTATTTAGCGGACTTGATCGTTTCCCTTGTCTCGTCAAGTACACCCGAATTCTTCAGCTCCATTGTGACCCTTTCAATTCTTGCACTACTTTTTTCAATCGACTCGGTAGTCTTACGAATGTTTTCAATGTTTGTTACCATGGTTGGCTCTTTAAGCGACTTAATTATCTCGCTGCCAACCTTGGCAGTGTCACGAATCTTCTCAAGTGACTTTTGTACATCCGGTGATCCAAGTTCCCTTATTATCTCAACTGCATCAGACGTCGTCTTTTTCATGTCTTTGAGCTTTTCTGCCATTTACAATAGTATCGCTTTCCGCTTTAATTGCGAAGCGGTAAAAGTTTCCGGTGCCTATGTTCTATAACTTGCACGATTTTTTAGCACCTTGTCCATGCTATCCTTGTTAAGCTTGTGATAACTGTTCTAGAACAAAAAAGTTACACGACGTCTGCAGTCGTGACTTTATCCTTATTCTTTTCTGTATCTATTGCAACACCTTCGGTCTGGGTTCGTGTATCGTGCAGCTTGTCATAGTTAGCTTCGTATGCCATGCAGCATCCATGCGGTGCAATTACGTCTGACACTTTGCCCATCACATCTGGTCCTTTATCTTCTACCAGCATACACTTGCCGCCGCTAGCACTCATCCAGTAGATACAGTTGTAGCAGAAGTATCCTTCATGCAAGTTCGAGTCGGCAAACTTGTCGTATTCAATGTACGATGCCTGTAGCTTGCTCCTTTTCTTGAACTTTGTTAGATTATCGACTGCGCCAGCAGCTTCTTTTATCTTCTGTCCAATGTCTGTCACCTTATCGCGCCTCCCTCTCATTTGGGTCCCACAATGTGCAGACACCGTGTGGTGTTATGATGCCAGACTCTCGGCCGTTAACGTCAGGTCCTGTGTCTTCCACTATAGCGCAATGGTTGTCCTTGATGAAGTATATGCAATTATAGCAGAAATAGCCTGTATGAAGGTCGGCATTTTTGAAGTGGTCTATCTCAAGGTATCCCGAAGCTGCCTTAGAGAGCTTAGGATACTGCCTGTCAGTAGCTATAACCTCGCTTGCCATGAGGATACCCCCGCGGGCATAGTATAAAATAAGTTTAGTATTTCTGACTATGATCCTCTCCTATTACCTTTTTCTCAGATCTCTTGCAAGCCGCTTTAGTCCTGACCATCGTAAAGTGAATTTAGCAAGTATTATTGCACCCACGATGACTGCCCAGATCCAAAGAGGAGGACCTTCCACTCTTTCTTCCAAGTCATCAAAGGATTTATGCTCTTGCTTTGAAATTATCTCCTAGGCACCAGTCTGAAATCCATATTCCTCATGATGTTCTGAGCTCTCTGAACTTGCTATCATACTATTCCATTGCCTTTCTCTCTAAACGATATACTCAAACTGTGATCGGTCAATTTCTCTGTAGCTATCATCATGAGTAGTCTTGTAATCCGGAAAATAGACTTCCTTTACGGCCGTAGCATGCTCTTCTAATTCCTCCTTGTCGTTAAGTTCATTTTTCGTTTACATTCTATACCAAGCGTGCTTAGTTCATCTTGCCAATATTTTTCATTTTCCGCTATCATGCTCTGCTATCTCGACCCAATGAAATAAGAAAACGGTCAGGAGAATATCCTAGTCATCTGTCTTGTTTTGGATAAAATATGCATATATTTGCCTATATGTGCCAAATACTGTATAATAACTATATTTAATTCATAGATCTTCTAAAGATAAGCGGTGGCACCTAGAAATAGGTATAGAAACAGAATTGAGATAATCTGCCAGATTCTAGAGGTTGCAAATGGCGG
>Ga0299914_10003936_pt1 | contig 10604 bp, 9 predicted proteins | sample RVTome_10_FD_201361 | JGI IMG/M metagenome (GOLD analysis project Ga0299914, IMG submission 201361) | Soil microbial communities from uranium-contaminated site in the Upper Colorado River Basin, Wyoming, United States - RVT153D57 (version 2) ... | reverse complement strand
CCCATCCAAGTGCGCTCCGCAGCGGCGCGCTCCTCCTGGGCCAGCGTCAGCTTCGCGCGCCAGTCGCGGTCGCGCAGCGACACGCCGAACGGCTGAGCGAGCGATGCGATCACTTCGACGATATGCGACGCTTCTGCGGGGTCGGCGCGAACGGTGTAGACCCAGTCGTTGCGGCGCTGCCCCACGCCGACACGCCAGCGCGCGCCTGTGGCGAGCATCAACGCGGCCGTGTGCGCCTTGACGGTGCGGATCGTCGCGCGACCATCGATCACCACGTCATGCCGGCGGCGCCGAAGCTCACGCATCGTTCGCCACACCTCACCGGCGGGGCCTCGGCGATGCACCATGACGTCGTCGATGAAGGGGAGCGTCCGCGCGAAGGCGGCGTTCTGCGGGGACGCCAGCAGATCCAGCGTGATGGTCGGAGAGGCGTCCTTGATCGCCCGCAGCGTCTCCATCGTGATGATCAGATCGCCGATGCCGTCGTCCCGGATGACGAGAATGCGAAACGGACGCGCGCGCCAGTCCGGGAGCGCTTCGCTCCGCCGCCCCCCGGACAGCGCGACCATGAGGCGCAGCGGGATCGAGCGAGCGAAGAACTCGACCTGCTGGAGAAATCGCACCGGCGATGGCGGGCGTCAGCGCCGGGTGGCGTCGCGCCGGTACTGCGGATCGTTGTACATCTTGAACTGGCGATAGACCTTGGGCGTGACCCGCTCGCCGGCGATGTCGCCGGCCAGCTTCGACAGTTCAGCCGCAAGATCGTCGCGCTGTTCGCGCATGACCTCGAGCCGGGCATGGCAGCGCTCGCGAAAATCGCCGGAAGCGTCGTCGCGGCGCGCCTGCTCCTCCATGTGGTAGATCTTGAGCTCGATGATCGTGATCTTGTCCACGAGCCATCCGACCGTTTCAGCCACGCGGCCGCGCTCCGCCGCCGCCGGCCGCGCCGCCTTCGCGCTTCACCAGCTCGCGGAACTCCTCGTCGATGCGTTCGATCAGGTCGTTCCGCTTCTGATTGAGCTTGTCCACGTTGCGCTTGGCCGCCGCGACCTGATGGTCGTCCTCGACGCGCGCCTTGTCCTCCTCGTGCCAGAGCTCGATGTTCGTCGTCGCGAGGCGCGAGACGAGGTCTCCCAGAGTGTCCGCCATAGGGGCGGAATATACCGTCGCGTAGTTTTCGTCTCCAATGTCTCCCCTTCCCCCTCTCCGCCGGCGGCTCGACAGCGTAGCCATCGTCATGATGAGCGCCATCGGCGATGCCGTGCATGTCCTGCCCGTAGTGACCGCGTTGAAGCGGCACCGGCCGGGCTGCCGGATCACCTGGTTCCTCGCGCCTGGACCGGCCTCGCTCGTGCGCGGGCATCCGGACGTGGACGAGATCGTGGTCTTCAGCGCCAGGGGCGGAGTGCGCGAGTGGTTGGGGCTCCGCGAGCGCCTCCGCGGCCGAACGTTCGACATCGTGCTGGATTTCCAGGTGGCGCTCAAGGCGGGACTGCTGACGGCCATGATCGAGGCGCCTGTGAAGCTGGGATTCGACCGGCGGCGCGCCCGCGACATGAACTGGCTCTTCACTACCGAGCGCATCGCGCCGCGCGCCAATCAGCACGTCCAGGACCAGTACTTCGAGTTTCTGGAGCATCTTGGCATACCGTCGCAGCCCGTGGAATGGAAGCTGGGACCGTGGGATCACGAGACCGGGCTGATGCGCGACGTGCTCGACTCGACGGACCGGCCGATCGTCTCGGTCGCCATCTCGTCCGCGCGCCTCGGCAGAAACTGGCCGGCGGAGCGCTGGGCCGACGTGATCGATGCGATCCAGGAACGCCATGGATTGCGGGCAATCCTCGTGGGGGGCCGGTCGGAGCCGGAGAGGGCCGCCGAGCGCATCATCATGGAGCGCGTCCGCGAGCGCCCCGTGAGTACCCTCGGATGCAGCCTGCGGGAGCTGGTGGCGCTGATACGCGGCTCGGCACTGGTCATGACGCCGGACACCGCACCGCTGCACATCGCGGTGGCGCTGAGCGTTCCTGTCGTTGGGCTCTTCGGCATGACGGACTCGCGCCGCACCGGGCCCTATCGCGCGTCGCACGACCTGATCGTGGACGCCTTCCGGGAGCCGTCAGACGGCGATCGCATCATGGTCGAGAAACGCAACGGCCGCATGGAACGGATCACCGTCGAGCAGGTGCTCGCGAAGGTGGCGCTCTGGCATCGCACGCGCCGGTGAACATCGACCGGGTGGGCATCGTCATGCTCAGCACCGCGGGTGGCGCGGTGTGGACGCTTCCCGTCGTCAACGCGATCAAGCGCGCCCACCCAACCGCCCGGATCTCGTGGATACTTCAGCCCGGAACGGCCACGCTCGTGCGGGGACATCCGGCCATTGACGACGTGGTCCTGCTGGATCGGTCTCGCGGCACCCGCGCCTATGCGGATCTTCGTCGGGCCTTCGGTGGCCAGCGCCTGGACGTACTGCTGGTGCTGCAGACGTACTTCAAGGCCGGCGTGGTGGCGGCGCTGGTTCCCGCCGACGTGAAGCTCGGATTCGATCGCTCGCGCGCGCGCGACCTCTCGTGGCTCTTCACCAACCGCAAGCTCGATCCGCGGCCGATGCGCCACGTCCAGGACCAGTACCTCGAGTTTCTCGATGCGCTCGGCATTGCCGAGGACCCACTGGTGTGGAACCTCGGCCCCTGGCACGACGAGCGTACATGGCAGCAGGAGTTCTTCGCCAACTTCGAGCGTCCGGCGGCGTCACTCGTCATCGGTACGACGAAGGACGAGAAGGACTGGATGCCGGAGCGGTGGGCGGAAGTTGCCGACGCGCTCCGGCACGACTTCGATCTCGAACCGGTGCTCGTCGGCGGGCGCAGCGATCGCGAGCTTCGCACGGAGCAGGTCATCCGAAACCGCGCTGCACGCGCCCCGCGATCGGCGCTCGGCAGCGGGCTGCGAAGACTGGTGGGCATTCTGGATGGAAGCGCGCTCGTGATCTCGCCGGACACGGGTCCGCTCCACATGGCCGTCGCGCTGGAGCGCCCCGTGGTCAGCCTCTTCGGCTACACCAATCCCAGGCGCACGGGCCCCTATCGCCGATACCAGGATCTCCTGATCGACGCGTACGGGGATCCCGGCGAGGATTACGCGCCGAGCATGGAGACGCGGTCCGGACGCATGCAGCGCATCACCGTGCGCGACGTCCTCGATAGAGTGCAGCGCTGGAAGGACGACTACGCGCGTTCCACGACGCCGAACCGATAGCGAAATCCCAATCGGTCCAGCAGTCGCACCAGGCGCTGCAGTGGCAGTCCCATCACCGCGAAGTAGTCTCCGTGGACCCGTTCGACGATCGTGGCGCCAAACCCCTGAATGCCGTACGCGCCTGCCTTGTCCATCGGCTCGCCGGTCGCGATGTAGCGGGCAACGTCATCGTCGTCGAGCCGGTGAAAGGTGACTTCCACTTCCTCGACACCCGACTCGACCCGGCCGTCGTGCATGGCGGCGACTGCCGTGATCACGAGATGGGTGCGGCCGCTCAGACGGCGCAGCATGGCCGCCGCGTCGCGTTCGTTGGCGGGCTTGCCCAGCACGTCGCCATCTACGACGACGATCGTGTCGCTGCCGATCACGAGGGCGCCGGGCTCCGCGATCCGCGCGGCCTTCTCGCGGGCCAGGCGCTCGGCGTGCTCGCGGGGCGATTCGCCAGGCAGGTATTGCTCATCGATGTCGGCCGGGCGCACCTCGTGCGGAATTCCGATGAGCGTCAGGAGGTCGCGGCGACGCGGGGATTGCGAAGCCAGGATCACGCGGGGCGTCGCCCCGCTCACCGCTCGAGCCGTCGCGCGCATGAAGGCGTCTCCGCTGTGGAGCGCGGAAGCTAACGAGCGCCCTTGGCCCTGGCGATTCGCGCGGGAGTCGCCCGCGGCAGCGCGGGAGCGCGCAGCTGCACCGGTTCGGCGGGCATGGCCGGTAGATAGATCCTGAACGTGGTCCCCACCGACGGAGTGGATTCGACATCCACCAGTCCGCCGCTCTGGCGCACGATGCCGTACACACTGGCAAGCCCGAGCCCCGTGCCTTCGCCGGGGCCCTTGGTCGTGAAGAACGGCTCGAACAAGTGCGAGCGCACGGAGTCCGACATGCCGGCGCCGGTGTCGGTGACACTGAGGACGATGTAGTGGTCGGCCGGCGCTTCCGCGAGCGCGGTGTCGCCTGGCATCTCCGTCCGGCGCGCGCGGCGCGTGTCGATGGTGATGCGGCCAACGTCCCTGATGGCTTCGCTCGCGTTGCGGACGAGCGACTCCAGCACCTGCTGGATCTGTCCTGGATCCGCGTTGATCTCTGCGCGCAAGCCATCGTCAGTGGCGTCGATGGAGACACCGCAGTGCACGAGGCGGCGCAGCGCCGGCACCGCCACCGCCACGATGTCGGAGAGTACGATGCGGCGCGGCTGGAGCATCTGCCGGCGGCTGAAGGCCAGCAGCTGCGCCGTCAGGGTGGCGCCCCGCTGGGCAGCGCGCGAAATCTCGGTGGCGCTTTCGCGCGTCGCGTCTGGCTGGCCCACGTCGGTGCGCAGCAACTCGGCATGGCAGTTGATAACGGTCAGCAGATTGTTGAAGTCGTGGGCGACGCCCCCGGCAAGCTGTCCGACCGCTTCCATGTGCGTGGCCTGCCGGAGCCGTTCCTCGAGCTGTTTCTGCTCCGTGATGTCGCTGATGGCGCCGAGCGTGCCGATGACGTTGCCGGCCATGTCGCGATACGGGCTGGCCGAGACTTCCGCCATGATGCGGGCGCCGTCCTTCCGGATCAATTCCACCTCATAAAGTTCGACCTGGCCACTCAGACGACGCTCGAGGCGGTCGGCAAACGCGCTCGCCTGCTCTGGCGGAAGCAGCAGTTCGGTCGCGTACCGGCCGATGACGTCGTCGGGTTCGTACCCGAGAACGTCGCGAACGCGCGAGTTGGCGAGGATGATGCGGTCGTCCCGGTCCGTGATGAGGAGCGCTTCGCGCAGGTTCTCGACGACCGCCCGGAACCGCTGCTCTGATTCCCGCAGGCTCTCGGCTCGCCTCTCATCGCGCGCGAGCACTTCCGCCAAGGTGTGCATGAGGAAACCGCCGAGCACGAAGGCGAGCACCTCGATCCCCAGCACCGCGGGCACGGACGCACCGGGCTCGAGAAGCCAGATCCGCATGCCGATGTACAGCGCCACATACATTCCTACGGCGAGCGTGGCCTCGAAGCGCCGGCCATACAGAGCCCGGAACTGGATGGCGCTGTAGCACAGACCTATCAGGGCCGGCGCGTCGTGCATCGCCGTGCCGACGGTCGCAACCAGCAGCCCCTCGAGGGGCAGGAATCTGGCGCGGAACTCGGCGCGCCGATGGCCGTGGACCCAATAGAGCGCCAGAAGTCCCCCAGCCACGACCATGCGGACGAACCCACCGGTCTCCGCCGCGTGCTGGACGTGCACCAGGATCAGCCCGGACAACAGCACCAGCGCGAACCCGAGAAACAGCGCCCGGAACGCGGCCAATCGGTCCCGGGACAGAAGCTCCCAGGTGGGGTTGGCCCATCTTCGGTTAGGGGGGAGACTCATGGTTGATTCCTCCCCCCTAGTATCGGCTTGCCGGGACCGGATTATAGGCCGCCAGCGTCACTCGACGGTGACCGACTTGGCGAGATTGCGCGGCTGGTCCACGTCGAGCCCGCGCTCCGTGGCGATGTAATACGCCAGCAGCTGGAGCGGGATGGCGGCGAGGATTGGATACAGCATGTCGATGGTTCCCGGGATCCGGAACTCGAAGTCCATCTTTCCGGCCAGCGACGGCTCGTCACGGCTGGTCAGCGCGATGACCTGGCCGCCGCGCGCCTTCACCTCCTGCACATTCGACACGACCTTTTCGAAGACGGAGTCGTGCGGGGCGATGAACACGACGGGCATGTTTTCGTCGATGAGAGCGATGGGGCCATGCTTCATCTCGGCCGCGGGGTATCCCTCCGCGTGGATGTAGCTGATCTCCTTCAACTTCAGCGCGCCCTCGAGGGCGACCGGGAAGTTGTAGCCGCGTCCGAGATACAGAAAATTGGTCGCCTCCTTGAAGCGAGCGGCGATCGCCTCGATCTCGCCGGCCCTGTCGAGAATGGACTGGATCTGGTCCGGCAGCTCCATCATCGCCTGGGCGAGCTCGCGTCCCTTCACGACCGACATGTTGCGCAGCCGCCCCAGCTTCAAGGTCAGCAGCGCAAGGGCGATGACCTGGCTGGTGAAGGCCTTCGTGCTGGCGACGCCGATTTCGGGACCGGCATGCAGGTAGATGCCGCCATCGTCTTCGCGCGCCATGGTTGATCCCACGACGTTCACGAGGCCGAGGGTCTTCGCGCCGCGCCGTTTTGCTTCGCGCATGGCGGCGAGCGTATCGGCGGTCTCGCCGGACTGCGAGATCACCACGCAGAGCGTTCGCGGCGTGATTATGGGATTGCGGTAGCGGAACTCGGAGGCGTACTCCGTTTCCGTGGGGATGCGCGCGTGCTCCTCGATCATGAGCTCGCCGATCAGCCCGGAATGCCAGCTCGTCCCGCAGGCCGTGATCACGATGTGATCGATGTTGAGCAGATCCTCCTTGGAGAGATTGAGGCCGCCGAGCTTGGAGAATCCCTCGTCCAGCACCAGCCGGCCGCGCATGGTGTTCTGGATCGTCTGTGGCTGCTCGAAGATCTCCTTGAGCATGAAGTGATCGAATCCGCCCTTCTCGATCTGGTCGAGGTCCCAGTCGATGCGGCTGACGCCCTTGCGCACGCGGCGCGCGCTGAGATCGAGCACCTCGTAGCCCTTCGTCGTCAGGACGCCCATCTCGCCGTCGTCCAGGTAGACGACCTGCCTGGTGTACTCCAGGATGGCCGCGACATCGCTCGCGACGAAGTACTCCCCTTCGCCAAGACCGAGCAGCAGCGGGCTTCCCTTGCGGGCACAGACGATCTTGTCCGGATCGCGGGACGAGATCACCGCAATGCCATACGTCCCTTCGACGAGGCGCAGCGCGTCCATGACGGCATCCTCGAGCGGCTCTCCGTCCTCCGAGGCGGCCTCGATGAGGTGGGCGAGCACCTCCGTGTCCGTCTCGGACTCGAAGGTGTGCCCGCGCGATTCGAGCTCGCGCCGCAGTGACGTCGCATTCTCGATGATGCCGTTGTGCACGACGGCGATCGACTTGCTGCAATCATGGTGCGGGTGGGCGTTGCATTCGTTCGGTGCGCCGTGGGTGGCCCAGCGCGTGTGGCCGATGCCGATCGACCCGAGCATCGCCGAGGTCGCGACCGCCTGCTCCAGCTTGACGATCTTCCCCGCCGCCTTGCGCATCTCGAGGCCGTTCCCGTTCAGCGTGGCCACCCCGGCCGAATCGTAGCCGCGGTATTCCAGCCGCTTGAGCCCTTCGATCAGCATGGGCGTCGCGACCTTCTGCCCGATGTATCCGACGATTCCGCACATGGTGTGGTGTTCCTCTGTCTGTTATCGCGCGCCTGCCGGCGCCCGCAATCGTTCCAGTGGTTCTCGCGCGCGGCGTACCAGCGCGCGGGCATCCGAGTCCGTTGGTGCCTCCGCGATGACCCGGACGATCGGCTCTGTTCCCGACGGGCGGACGTGCACCCAGCGGTCGTCCCATGACACCCGCAGCCCATCCTGCGCGTCAATTCGGCCATCCCCGAATTCATCGCGCAACGCGTCGTAGACCGCGTCGAGCGGCGCTTCGGTACGGTCGAGCTTGTCTTTCACGATGACGAACCGCGGCAGCTGGCCCGCCAACGCCGAGAGCGGTTTCCCGCTCTCCGCCAGTAATTGCAAGATCAGCGCAATGCCGGCCGGCGCGTCACGTCCCAGGTGCAACTCTGGAAGAATGACGCCGCCGTTCCCCTCCCCGCCGATGACAGCCTTCAACTCCCGCATGCGGACCGCCACGTTCACTTCGCCGACTGGCGTGCGCACCAGCGTGCCGCCGGCGCGCACGACGGCGTGCTCGACCACGAGGCTCGTGGACAGGTTGGTCACCGCAGCGCCCCCCTTGCGGTGCGACAGCACCACCATCGAAGCGAGCGCCAGCGTGTAATCCTCTCCGATGGCCAGGCCCTGCTCCGACACCAGCGCCAGGCGATCCACGTCCGGATCCACGGCGAGGCCGATGTCGGCGTTGCTGGTCCGGACCAGTTCTTCCAGCTCGCCGAGATTCTCCGCCACAGGCTCGGGCGAGCGCGGGAATCGCCCGTCAGGTTCCATGTTGATACCTGAAACCCGGCACCCCAGTCGCTCGAGGAGCTGCGGCACGATCACCGCGCCCGCCCCCCGGCAGCAGTCGAGCGCCACGTGAAAGCGGCGAGCCCGAATCGCGTCCACGTCGAGCATCGAGATGGCCAGGACGCGCTCCAGGTGGCGCGCCGCCGCTTCGCCGTCGGGTTCGACGTGGCCCAACCGGTCCCACGTCGCGCGCGGTATCGCACCCTCGGCAACGGCTCGCATCTCCGCGCCCTCGCTCGCCTCGAGAAAGAGACCGGTCGGCCCGATGCACTTGAGCGCGTTCCACTCGATGGGATTGTGGCTCGCCGAGAGCATCAGCCCTCCGGCGGCGTGGCGCTCTTCGACGGTCATCTGACACGTGGGCGTCGTGGTCAGGCCGATGTCGATGACGTTCGCGCCCACGGACTGGAGCGCCGCCACGGCGACCCGATGGAACATGAGCCCCGACACGCGGCTGTCCCTGCCGACGACGATCGGGCGGCCGGCGTTCTTGCCGAGCGCCCAGGCTCCGAATGCCGCGGCGTATTTCGCGACGACCTCGGGCGTGAGCGCTTCGCCGACGCGCCCGCGAATGCCGGAAACGCTGACCATCAGTCCCGCTTCAGCCATCCCACCTCCGTCGAGTTTCCCCCCTTTAACCCACGCGAAAGCGGAGCGAGCGGTCGGGGGCGCCCTGGTGAAGCTCAAACCTACTGCTGGGCGGAAAGCGGGCCAAGTGCGTGTCAGTTCGTGCGTTACACGTCTCAGAGCGACACGGGCAGGTGGGTCGCCGCGGTTTGCGGGATGAGCTTCAACGCGCCGAGGCGCACGGCCTCGAGCGCGGCCTCCACGACGCGCCGGTCGAACTGCGTGTCGCTGTTGTCCGACAGCTCACGCAGCGCGTCTTCCAGCAGCAGTTCACCGCCCCGGTACGGCCGTCCGCTCGTCATGGCGTCGAGCGCGTCCGCGACGGCCACGATCCGCGCCTCGAGGGGGATTTCTTCCGCGGCCAGACCGTCCGGCACTCCGGCGCCGTCAATGCGCTCGTGGTGCGAGCGCACGACGTTCAGCGCGATGGGGGTGTCGCCGAGCAGGGGCGCGAGGATGCGCCATCCGACGACGGGGTGCGTCATGATGTGCTGGTATTCGTCCGGCGTGAGGGCGTCGGGCTTGTTGAGCACCGTCTCGCGGACGCCGATCTTGCCGATGTCGTGGACGTGGCCGCCGAGCTGGATCTGCCGGACGACCTCGGAGTCGAGCCCGAGCGCCCGCGCGATGACCGCGGCATACTGGCTCACCCGCACCGAATGCCCGCGGGTATAGTGATCCTTCACCTCGAGCGCTTCGGCCAGCGCCTGGATGCCGGCGAGAAACAGCTCCTCGAGACGCCGCGCCTGCTCGGCGACGCGCTCCTCCAGGCGTTCCTGGTAGTCACGGTTCTCGAGTATGAGCCGCCGCTTCTCCAGGGCCTGCGCGACGCGCGCCCGCACCTCCTCGAGGTGAAACGGCTTCGTGAGATAATCCATCGCGCCGATCGCGAGGCAGCTCACCGCCACCTCGACATCCGACACGGCGGTGATCATGACCACCGCTGTATCGGGCCAGCGAGCGCGGACCTCGCGCAGCAGCCCGGTGCCGTCCATGCCCGGCATCCGCAGGTCGCTCATGACGAGCGTCATGGGCTGACGTTCCAGGATGTCGAGCGCGTCGAGGCCGTTGCCTGCCTCGTAGCAGCGGAATCCCTCGTTGCGCATCAGTTGGACTAGCACCTGCCGCAACCGCGGCTCGTCGTCCACGATGAGACAGTCCACCACGGGCGCGCCGACGGCGCCGCCGTTGTCGGCCACCGTAGAGCGGTTCATGGGCGTTCGCCGGTCTCCCGGGCTCGGGTTATCTTCGTCATGACGCTTACTTCGAGTATCGGCATGACCCGGGTATTTGATGAGGATCTTGGCGCCGGCATCGGCACGCGCGCGGTTCACGCCGGACAGAGGCCGGAGCCGCTCGCCGGCGCCATCATGACCCCCGTGTACCTCACGTCGACATACGTGCAGGACGGGCTGGGAAGAAACAAGGGGTACGAATACGCGCGCGGCAAGAACCCGACGCGTGAAGCCCTGGAAAGAAACGTGGCGGCGCTGGAGGGCGGACGGCATGGATTCGCGTTCTCGAGCGGCATGGGGTGCGTCGATTCGCTGATGAAGCTCTTCCGCACCGGCGACCACGTCGTGTGCGGCGAAAACGTGTACGGGGGCACATTCCGGCTGTTCGACAGGATCCTCTCCAACTTCGGGATGTCGTTCAGCTTCGTGGACACGCGCGATCCCCAGAAGAT
>Ga0299914_10003935_pt1 | contig 10604 bp, 8 predicted proteins | sample RVTome_10_FD_201361 | JGI IMG/M metagenome (GOLD analysis project Ga0299914, IMG submission 201361) | Soil microbial communities from uranium-contaminated site in the Upper Colorado River Basin, Wyoming, United States - RVT153D57 (version 2) ... | reverse complement strand
AACACCCCGACCTCGAGGGTGCCGTCGAGCGCGGCCCGTCCGCCGATCAGCAGGGTGAGCGTGAAGGCGGCCAGGATCGCCAGCCGGATGAGGGGGATGAACGCGGACGACAGCCGGATCGCCGCGCCGTTGGCCTCCCGGTAGTCGCCGCTGGCGGCGGCCACCCGCTCCGACTCGCGCGCCTCGGCACTGAACGCGCGGATGGTGGCGATGCCGGACACGTTGTTGGCGAGCAGCGCACCGAGGTCGCCGGCCGCTTGGCGCACGATCGCGTAACGAGGTTCGAGCCGCCGCTGGTAGCGGATCGACCCCCACACGATGATCGGGATGGGCAGGAACGCCACGACCCCCAGCACGGGCTCGGCCACGAAGAACACCACGCCCACGAACACGACGTTGACGAAGGTCCGCACCAGCTCGTTGGCGCCGACGTCGAGAAAGCGTTCGAGCTGGTTGACGTCATCGTTGAGGATCGACAGCAGACCGCCCGTGGACTGGTCCTCGAACCAGGCGAGCTCGAGCCGCTGGACATGGCGGTAGGCGTCCATCCGGGCCTCGTGCTCGATGGTCTGCGCCAGGTTGCGCCACAGCACGTTGGCGACGAACTCGCTGGCCGATTCGATCAGCCACACCGCCACGTTGATGATCGCCAGGACGACGAGCTGCGCGAAGCGGTCCTCGACGCCGAAGACGGTCGCCACCAACGAGTCATCCGCTCGCACCACGACGTCGACGGCGGCACCAATGAGCAGCTCGGGCATGACGTCGGCGAGCTTGTTGAGCACGCTGAAGCCGGTCGCGGCCACGACCGTGCGACGGTGCCCTCCGGCATGGCGCCAGAGACGGACCAGGGGCGGCGCCTCGGCGGACGGATCTCGATGCCGGCGATGGAACATGACGGCGAGGCTACGTTCCGGTCCATCCCCGAGAATCTCCGCATGCCCGAGTCGATGAGCTTCACCGCGACGGTGTTTCGACTCTGGCGCAGTTGCACGCGGGCGTACCTCCGCTGGATCGACGCCATCAAGCGCCGGCCTAACCTCCGGGCCGGCCCGCATCGCCGAGGTGGTCGAGCTGCTGCGGGCCGGCCACAAGCAGCGGCCCCAGCACGGAGGCGGGCAATCCGATCCCCACTGCGGTTGACATCCGGGTCGATGTTAGGATTACCTAACAGCGACCCGAGCGAAGCCCCGCAGGGGGATGAGCGTGGACAAGCCGCAGCCCGAGACTGGTGGTATGACCGATCACTGGGGTGGTGCCTGCCCTGCCCACTGGCTCATCGGCGACGTGGGCCGCTACCTCGTCGGCGATGATGCGTCGCCGGCGGAGGTCGGTGCCGCCGGACGGACCGCGGTCAGTCGAGCCTCGTCAGAGCTCCACCGCCGAACAGCTCACCCGTCCCCCCGAGCGACCGTCGGAGCCCCTCCCCGGCGGCCTCGAGGACCTGGCGAGCTGATCGAGCCGGCCGGGAGGGCGCGGCGGCCCTCTCGGCCGGCCGTCACGCCGTCAGGTGGTGCGCCACGCCCGCTCGAACGGCAGCCGCCAGGCATGGGGGGCGATGAGCTGGTGGATCGCGTTCGGCCCCCATGACCCCGCGGGATAGACCCGCACCGGCGGCGGGTCGTCGAGCAGCGGCGTCGAGAGCTCCCAGAGCCGCTCGATGCCCTCGGCGGTCGTGAACAGGGTGTGGTCGCCGATCATCGCGTCGTACACCAGCCGCTCGTAGGCCTCCAGCACGTCGTCCGCCCGCCCAGTCTCGTGGAGTGCGAACTGCAGGCTCAGCTTGTCGAGCTTCATGCCCGGACCGGGTCGCTTGCCGTAGAACGAGAGCGAGAGCCTGGCAGCGTCGGCGAGATCGAAGGTCAGGTGATCGGGGCCGTGCCGGCCCACACCGGATCCGTGGGGGAACATGCTCTTCGGTGGCTCCCGGAAGGCGATGGAGATGATGCGCGCCCCCTCCGACATGCGCTTGCCGGTTCGTAGGAAGAACGGCACGCCCGCCCAGCGCCAGTTGTCGATGTCGCAGCGCAGCGCGACGAACGTCTCGGTCTCGGAGTCGGGCGCCACGCCCGGCTCGTCGCGATAGCCCTGGTACTGGCCCCGCACCACCAGGTCCGGATGGATCGGCCGCAGCGAGCGGAAGACCTTGTTCTTCTCCTCGCTGATCGCTCCCGGCGCCAGCTCGGTCGGGGGCTCCATGGCCATGAACGCCAGCACCTGGAACAGGTGCGTCACCACCATGTCGCGGTAGGCGCCGGTCTGCTCGTAGAAGCCCATGCGGGAGCCGATCGCCAGCGTCTCGGGCACGTCGATCTGCACGTGATCGATGTGGACCCGGTTCCAGATCGGCTCGAACAAGCCGTTGGCGAACCGGAAGGCGAGGATGTTGAGCGCCGCCTCCTTGCCGAGGAAGTGGTCGATCCGGAAGATCTGCTCCTCGGCGAAGGTCTCGTGCAGCGAGCCGTTGAGCTCCTGCGCGCTGGCGAGGTCGGTGCCGAACGGCTTCTCCATGATGATCCGCGCCCGATCGACCAGCCCTGCCTCGCCGAGCCGCCGCACCACCGTCAGGGCGGATGCGGGCGGCACGCTCAGGTAGTGGAGCAGGCGGCAGTCCCCGCCCAGCTCCGCCTCGGCCGCCGCGACCGCCCGCGCCAGCCCCTCGGACCCCGCGGACTGGCTGACGAAGCTGAGCTGGCTCTCGAACGCCGCCCACTCGTCGTCGGTGATCTCGTGGCGCGAGAACTTCTCGCACGAGCGGTGCGCGAGGTCCCGGAACGCGTCGTCGTCGAGCTCGTCGAGCGAGGTGCCGACGATCCGGCACTCGGGCACGAGGCCGGCCATCGACAGGTGGAGCAGCCCCGGCAGGAGCTTGCGCCGCGCCAGGTCGCCCGTGGCGCCGAAGAGCACGATGACGTGCGGCCGCAACGGTGACATCAACCCCGAGTTGATGTCGTGCGGTTCCACGAGGTTGGTCACGTCGGCCTCCCGTGCCCGCACGCGAGGCTAGACGCAGACCGCGGCCCGTGTCCGGGCTTGGACAGCGGCGCTACCGTCCTGCTCGTGACGCTGCTGCGCCTCGGGCCGGATGCCACCGCCGACGACCTTGCCGGGTCGCTCGACGAGCACGGCTACGCGCTCGTCGAGGGCGTGGTGTCGCCGGATGACGTCGAGGCGCGGCGGGACGCCCTCGCCGGCCTCTTCGCCGCCACGCCCACAGGCCGGAACTTCTTCGAGGGCTTCCACACGCAGCGCGTCTATGCCGTGTTCGCCAAGACGCGTGCGTTCGACGACCTCGCCCTCCATCCCCGGCTGCTGGCGGCGCTCGACCACGCCCTCGGCGAGCACTACCAGCTGTCGGCCCCCGTGGCGCTGCAGATCGGGCCCGGCGAGAAGGCGCAGGTCCTTCATCGCGACGAGGACGTCTATCCCCTACCGCGGCCCCACGCGCCCGTGGTCGTGAACAGCATGTGGGCGCTGTGCGACTTCAGCGAGGCGAATGGCGCCACGCGCCTGATCCCGGGCAGCCATCGCTGGGATCCAGACCGCCAGCCCGACGAACGCGACGTGGTACAGGCAACGATGCCGGCGGGCTCGATGCTCGTGTACCTCGGTGGGCTGGTCCACGGGGGCGGGGCCAACACGACCGACGCGGCCCGACCTGGGCTGCTCCTCGAGTACGTCGTCTCCTGGCTGCGGCCGCAGGAGACGCAGCTGGTCGCGGTGCCGCCGGAGATCGTGCGCACCCTGCCGGAGCGCCTCCAGGAACTGCTGGGCTACAACGTCTACCCGCCGTTCCTCGGCTACGTCGACGGGCGCCACCCCCGCCGGGTCCTCGACGGCGGGGCCGAACCCACCGTCGATCCACTGCGCCAAATCGTGCCCCGCTGATCGGCGCGAGTCGGGCAGCATGGGCGGGTGACCGACACCATCAGCTCCATCGCCGACGAGTACTGGGAGGCCAAGCTCGAGGCCAGCCCGCTGTTCGCCTCGTTCCTCGGCGATCATCGCTACGACAACCGCGCCGACGACCTGTCGGCCGGGGAGGAGCGCCGGCTGCGATCGGTGTGGGTGGGTCTGCGCCAGCGAGCCGCCGCCGTCCCCGGCGGGAACGGCGAGCGCGACGAAACCGACCGCGCGTCGCGCGACCTCCTGGTCCAGGAGCTCGACGACTCCGTACGCGCCATCGACCTCCGTCTCGCCGAGCTGGCGTCCGACCAGATGCAGGGGATCCACGCCGACCTGCTGATCACCGCCGCGCAGCTGCAGGCGCCCGAGCCCGAGCACGCCGCCATGGCGCTGACGCGCGCCCGCCAGTTCGGGCGCATGCTCGACCAGGCCACCGACCGCTACCGGGAGGGGCTGGCCGCGGGGCGCACGCCCGTCCGCATCAACGTCGAGCGATCCATCAACCAGGTGGAGGGCTACCTGGCGTCGCCCCTCGAGTCCGATCCGTTCGCCAACCTCGCCGGACCGGAGGGCTGGGACGGCCTCGAGGTCTGGCGCGGCCAGCTCACCGACATCGTCCGCGACGACCTGCGTCCGGCCTTCGCCCGCTACCGGGACGCCCTGCGCGACGAGCTCCTGCCGACCGCCCGCCCCGACGACCGCCCCGGCCTCCGGTGGCTCGACGACGGCGCCGAGCTGTACCAGGCGCTGATCGAGCTCCACACGGGCCTGCCGCTGACGCCGGACGAGCTGCACGCCATCGGCATGGCCGAGGCCACCGAGTCGCTGCCGGTCGAGTACGCAGAGGTGGGCGGCCGCGCGTTCGGCACCAGCGAGCTGGCCGAGGTCTTCGGGCGCCTGCTCGACGACCCGGACCTGCGCTACGGCGACGCGGACCAGATCATGGGCCACGCCACCGGGTGCCTCGAAGCCGCTCGGGCCGCCATGGGTGACTGGTTCGGCATCCTCCCGGAGGCGCCGTGCGTGCTGGAGCCGGTGCCGGAGTATCTCGCGGCCGACTCCCCCGCCGCGTACTACTCGCCCCCGGCGCCCGACGGCAGCCGCCCCGGCGAGTACTTCGTGAACCTGCACGAGCCGACCAAGCGCGGCCGGGCCGAGACGGCGTCGATCGCGTACCACGAGGCCATCCCCGGGCATCACCTCCAGCTCGCCATCGCCTCCGAGCGCACCGACCTCCCGGCGTTCCGTCGCCTGTCGTGGGGCCACACCGCCTTCGTCGAGGGTTGGGCGCTCTACACGGAGCGACTGGCTGACGAGATGGGCCTCTACCGGAGCGACCTCGACCGGCTGGGCATGCTGGCCAGCGACTCATGGCGCGCCTGCCGCCTGGTCGTAGACACCGGGCTGCACGCGATGGGCTGGACCCGCCAGCAGGCCATCGACTTCATGAACGCCCATGCTCCGGTGAGTCGCGAGGAGATCGTCGTCGAGGTGGACCGCTACATCGGCATGCCCGGGCAGGCACTGGCCTACAAGGTGGGCCAGCGGGAGATCCTCCGACTGCGGGACGAGGCGCAGGCCGCGCTGGGCTCCGCCTTCGACATCAAGGCCTTCCACGACGCCGTGCTCGGCGGCGCCACCATCAGCCTGCGGGTGCTGCGCGACCGCGTCGGGGCGTGGTCCGCCCGCGGTCAGGCACCGGGGGCCGGACCGGGCACGGCCTCGCCGTAGCCGGTCTCGGTTTCCGCCCGCTCCTCGATCACGTAGTAGTGGACCAGGCCGGCGATCACGCCGCCGAGGATCGGCGCGACCCAGAACATCCAGAGCTGCGTGAGCGCCCAGTCGCCCACGAACACCGCGGGTCCGGTGGAGCGGGCCGGGTTCACCGACGTGTTGGTCACCGGGATGCTGATGAGGTGGACCAGCGTGAGGGCCAGGCCGATCGCCAACGGGGCGAAGCTCCTCAGCGCATCCCGGCCGGTCACGCCGAGGACGATCAGCACGAAGAAGAACGTCATCACGACCTCGGTGAGGAAGCAGGCGCCCCAGTTGTAGAGACCGGGTGAGTGGTCGGCGAAGCCATTGGCGGCGAGGCCGCTCTCGTCGACGCTGAAGCCGTCGACGCCGTTGGCGATGACGACGACGATGGCGGCGGCCACGATGGCGCCGATGACCTGGGCGACGATGTAGATCACCGCGAGGCGGCCGTCGATGCGCCGCGCCGTGAGGACGCCGAGCGTGATGGCGGGGTTGAAATGGCCGCCGCTGATGTGCCCCAGGGCGTAGGCCCCGGTGACCACCGTGAGGCCGAAGGCCAGCGACACGCCGACCAGCCCGATGCCGAGGTTGGTGTCGGGCATGAAGTTGGCGGCCAGGACCGCGCTGCCGACCCCACCCAGGACCAGCCACAGGGTTCCAAGGAACTCGGCGATCACCTCGCGGGAGAGATCCATCTGCGCCTCCGTGCATCCACTCGCGACGACCCCGGCCGAGCGTACGGCCACGGTCCGCGCAGCACGGGGATGCCGATCAGTACTGTCGGGACGGATGGGCCTAGGGGACCCCCGTGCACGGCGTCGCGCAGCGCGCTGGCTGACCTTGGGCGTCGTGGCCGTCGGCGCGCTCGCCGCGCTCGGTCTGGTCGCCTACTGGCCGCGCGGCGACGCGCCCGAGCTCCCGCCGCAGCCCAACACCTTCGTCGATGCCACCGTGACCGGCGTCGACACCCAGACCTGCGACGACTTCGAGGCCGGTGCCACGACGTCGTGCCAGATCGTCAACGCCCGGCTCACATCCGGGCCCGACGACGGCGACGAGATCGACTTCCAGGTGCGCTCGACGGAGTTCAGCGTGCCGGAGGTCGAGGAGGGCGACGACGTCGTCCTCCTCGACGTGGCCACGTCCCCGCCCGAGTTCCGCTACTCGTTCTCCGACTTCCAGCGCCGCATGCCCCTGGTGTGGCTGGTCGTCGCCTTCGTCGTGGTGGTCATCCTCTTCGGCCGCTTCCAAGGGGTGCGGGCGCTGCTGGGACTGGTGGCCAGTGGGGCCGTGCTCCTGGCATTCGTCGTGCCGGCGCTGCTCCGGGACTCGGCGGCACTGCCGGTGGCGCTGACGGGAGCGGCGGCCATCGCCTTCATCGCCCTGTACCTGGCACATGGCTTCAGGGTCGGCACCACGGTGGCCCTGGCGGGCACGCTCGTCGCCCTGGCGATCACCAGCGCGCTGGCTGTGTCGGTGGTGACCGCCACCCACCTCACGGGCCTGGCCGACAACAGCGCCCAGGTGCTGCGGGTGACCGCCGCCGCCCTGGACCTGCGGGGCCTCTTGGTGGCCGGGATCGTGGTCGGCGCGCTGGGTGTGTTGGACGACGTCACGGTGAGCCAGGTGTCGATCGTCGCCGCGCTGCGGCGGGCCAACCCGGGCCTTCGCTGGCGGCTGCTCTACCGCGAGGCGATGAGTGTCGGTCGGGACCATGTGGCCTCGACCGTCAACACCCTCGTGCTGGCGTACGCCGGCGCGTCGCTGCCGCTGCTGCTGTTCTTCACGCAGGGAGACCAGCCCGTGGAGCGGTTGCTCACGGGCGAGCTGATCGCCGTCGAGATCGTGCGCATGTTGGTGGGCTCCATCGGGCTGGTGGCCTCGGTGCCGATCACGACGGCCCTCGCCGCGGTGGTGATGGGGGCGGGCCAAGCGGAAACGGACGATGGCCTCCGATGGGCCACGGACGACGGCACCCTCGACCGCCAGACACCCGTCCCGGCGGGGCCGCATCCTCGGTCGGGGGACGGCGGCTCCGACGCGCCACCACGCTCGGGCTGAGACGGCTGCGGGGAGTCTGGGCCGTATCCTCCGGCCAGTGCCCCCACGCCACCCGCTGCTCTCCGCTCTGGAGCCCGTCGCCGAGGCCCTCGGCGCCAGCCTGGTGCCGGCATCGCGCCTGGCGGCCGGCGACATCCCGCTGCGCTGGGACGACCGACTCGTCGGCGGCCTCCGGCTCCCGGGCGTGCGCGGCGCCCTGGATCGGATGATCGCCGCAGTGGAGTCGGAGCTCGGGGCGCCCCTGGCCACCCTGTCGCGGGTGGACAAGCAGCGGGCGGTCCGGTTGCTCGACGACCGCGGGGCGTTCCAGTTGCGCCGGGCGGTCGAGGAGGTGGCCGACGCGCTCGGGGTGAGCCGCTTCACCGTCTACAACTACCTGAACGCCGAGGGGCGCTGACCTCGGTGGGGCTGACCGTCGAGTTCACCGTCGAGCCCTTCGTGGCGGGCGAGCCGGGGCCCCACGTGCAGGCGGCGATCGAGGCCGCCCGGCGCTCGGGCCTCGCCGTCGACGTCGGCCCGTTCGGCACCTCGGTATCGGGTGACGATGACCGGGTGCTCGACGCCGTCGACGCCGTCGTGCGCGCGGCCGTGGCCGCCGGCGCGACGCGGGTGTCCCTGCAGCTGGTGCGAGACGGCGCCTAGGTGGGCGCTCGCGGGCTCGCGTTCGGCGCTACCCGTCGGCCAGCGACTTCTCGCGGCGCTCGAACAGCTCCTCGGCCGCCGCCTGGGCGTCGGCCCTCACCGCGTCGGCATCGAACGTGGCCGGCCGCCCCTGCGCCACCAACCGCCGGCCGTCGACCCAGACGTCGCGCACGTCACGACCCGTGGCCGAGAACACGAGGTGGGCCGCGACGTTGAAGTTGCGGCCGTGGAGGACCGGCGTGGTGTGCAGGCCGCCGAGCACACCGTGACGAGGTCCGCGCGCTTGCCGGGTACCAGGGAACCCGTCGCGCCCGCCAGCCCCAGTGCCCCGGCACCGCCGATCGTCGCCATGCTCAGGACGTCCCATGGGTCGCCGGCGGTGGGATCGAGCGTCGCCACCTTCTGCAGGAGCGCTGCGAACTTCGTCTCCTCGAGGAGGTCGAGGTTGTTGTTCTCCTTCTCGCCGTCGGTCCCCAGGCCCACGACCACCCCGGCGGCGCGCAGGTCTACGACGCGCGCCGCTCCCGATGCCAGCTTCATGTTCGAGCACGGGCAGTGCGCCACGGCCGTGCCCGTGCTCGCCAGCAGCTCGATCTCGGCGTCGTCGAGCCAGACGCAATGGGCGATCACGGTGCGCGGCCCAAGGATCCCCCGCCGGTGGAACACCTCGACGGGCAGGAGGCCCCAGCGTCCGAGCGACTGCTCGACCTCCCAGGTGGTCTCCGACGAGTGCGTGTGCAGCCCGGTGTCGAACTCCTGGGCCAGCCGCTGCGCCGCAGCGAAACAGCCCTCGGTGCAGTACAGCAGGTGCTCGAGGCCGACCCAGGCCCGCACCCGGCCGGCGGCGCGGTCGGCGCCGACGGATTCGAGCAGCGCCCGGTTGGAGCCGATCGACTCGAAGTAGTCAACGTGGCCCCGCAGGCCCGGCCGCTCGCCGTGCCGCTGTAGCGTCGCCGCCGTGACGGTGGACGCACCCGAACCGGCACTGGGCCCGGTCGACATGCTGGTGGCCGGAGCCGACCTCGTCGTCACGATGGACGACGACCGGCGCGAGCTGCCGGGCGGCTGGGTGGCCTGCCACGGCGGGTCCGTCGTGGCGGTGGGCAGCGGGTCGGACCCGGCCCCCGAGGCATCCCGTGTGCTGCGGGCCGACGGCTGCCTGATCACGCCGGGCCTCGTCAACACCCATCACCACATCTACCAGAACCTCACCCGCGCCCATCTGCCCGCCACCAGCAGCTCGCTTTTCGACTGGCTCACGGCGCTCTACCCGCGCTGGGCGGGGCTCGACGAGGAGGCGGCGTACGTGTCGGCATGGGTGGGGCTGGCCGAGCTGGCGATCGGCGGCTGCACCACGTCCACCGATCACCTCTACGTGCACCCGGCCGGGGCGGGCGACCTGCTCGGCGCGGAGATCGCGGCGGCGCGGGACCTCGGGATGCGCTTCCACCCCACCCGGGGATCGATGTCGCTGTCCCAGAAGGACGGCGGCCTGCCGCCGGACTCCGTGGTGCAGGACGACGACACGATCCTGGCCGAGTCCGAGGCCGCGGTCGCCGCGCACCACGACCCGACGCCGGGCGCGATGGTGCGCATCGCGCTGGCGCCGTGCTCGCCGTTCTCGGTGACCCCCGACCTGATGCGCCGCACCGCCGAGCTGGCGGAGCGCCTCGACGTGCGGCTGCACACGCACCTGGCCGAGGACCCCGACGAGGACGCCTTCTGCCTCGAGACCCACGGCTGCCGGCCCATCGAGCTGTTCGAGGACGTCGGCTGGGGGTCGGCGCGCTCGTGGGTGGCCCACTGCATCTACCCCAACCAGGCCGAGATCGCCCGCATGGGCGGATGGGGCACGGGGGTGGCGCACTGTCCCAGCTCCAACATGATGATCGGCGGCGGCGGCATCGCGCCGGTGACCGACTTCCGCGCTGCCGGGGTCCCGGTCGGCCTGGGTTGCGACGGGTCGGCATCCACGGACGCGGCGTCCCTGTGGCTGGAGGCCCGGGGTGCACTGCTGCTCGGGCGCCAGCGCGGTGGGCCCACGGCGTTCACGGCGCGGGATGCGCTCGAGATCGCCACCCGCGGCTCGGCGGCTTGCCTGGGCAGGCTGGGGGAGCTCGGGGTGCTGGCCCCGGGGGCATGCGCCGACCTGATGGCGTGGAAGCTCGACGGGCTGATGTTCGCGGGCGCCCTCACCGACCCCGTGGAGGCGCTGCTGCGGTGCGGACCGACGCAGG
>Ga0299914_10003934_pt1 | contig 10605 bp, 11 predicted proteins | sample RVTome_10_FD_201361 | JGI IMG/M metagenome (GOLD analysis project Ga0299914, IMG submission 201361) | Soil microbial communities from uranium-contaminated site in the Upper Colorado River Basin, Wyoming, United States - RVT153D57 (version 2) ... | reverse complement strand
ACTTTCGTGACCCCCATCAACTTCATGTCCCGCTCGATCTCCGTGCGCAAGTTGCTGAGCGCCTTTTCGACCCCTGGCTGCCCGGCAGCGGCGAGTGCATAGAGATACATACGACCGCCCGAGCACGCCTTCGCCCCGGCCGCCAGTGCCTTCAGCACATGCGTGCCGCGCCGGATCCCGCCGTCAAGGATCACATCGATCTTGTCGCCCACCGCGTCGACGATCTCCGAAATCTGATCAAAGGGGCTTCGCGAGCCGTCCAACTGGCGCCCGCCATGGTTCGAGATCATGATCGCTGTCGCGCCGATATCCGCCGCGCGCCTGGCGTCCGCGGCACTCATGACGCCTTTGAGGCAGAACTGCCCGCCCCACCTTTGGCGGAGCTCCTCCGCGTCCTTCCAGTTCATCGACTGATCGAGCATCGTGGAAAAATACTCGCCTACGGAGATGGCGACGTTCGACCCCTCTTCCACGTAATCCTTTAGCTGTGACAGTTCGAATTTCTCGTGCGTGAAGTAGTCGAACGCCCAGCGTGGATGAAGAGCGAAGCTCAGAAGGCTCCCGGGCGTGAGCCGCGGCGGCGAAGTGAAGCCCGTACGTACATCCCGCTCTCGGTTCCCGCCGGTGATGGTATCGACGGTCAGCGCGAGGACATCGAATTTGGCTTCCTTGGCCTGCTCGAGCATCGAGTTGTTCAGCCCTCGGTCTTTGTGAAAATAGAACTGAAACATCTTCGGCGCCTTGATCATCCCGCCGATCTCTTCGACGCTTACGGTGCCCAGTGAGGAAACGCCGAACATGGTGCCGAACTTCTCGGCGGCCCGTGCAACCGCGCGTTCGCCGTCGTGGTGAAATAGCCGCTGCAGCGCAGTAGGAGAGCAGAAGACTGGCATATCGAGCTTGAGGCCCATCACCGTCACGGACATATCGACCTTGTCCACGCCTGCTAAGATGTTGGGAACGAGATCGCAGTCCTCAAAGGCCTTGGTGTTACGCCGGTAGGTCACTTCATCATCGGCGGCCCCGTCGATGTAATGAAAGATAGGACCGGGCAGACGCTGCTTGGCCAGCAGCCGCATGTCCTCCACGTTGTGGCAGGACTTCAGTCGTCGAAACATGAACGCGATACCTCCTTTGGCATCTGGCGCCGTCACTCCGCTTAGCGCGCTGCCAGGCGGGAGCTTCGAGCAGGGGGTGAGGCGCGGTGGCGGCCGGTCGAGACTGCGCAGCCCCGTCCCGGTCTAGGTTGTGAAAAGGGTTTGCTCAACGCACGTTGCGCGCCCGCAGCGAGACTGCCGGGCTCCGCGCCTTCAATGAGTCTGTGGCGCTCATGCGCCACGGGTCGAAAGCAACCGAACGCCGGTCCCGCCGCACCGAGGAGTAGCGGCGACGAAGAGTGCGCCGCGCGGGTGTTCTAATCTAAGAATTCTGCTTGCCGCCGCGTGCCCTGGAGCGCCTCTTCCAGGAACACGACGAGATCCTCGATCTCCTGATCGTCGAGACCTAGGGGCTGCATGAGCTCCGATCTGTTCGGGTGCTCACCTCCGCCCTCGTTATAGAGGCGGACCACGTCCTCCAGCGTCGCCAGCGCGCCGTTGTGCATGTAGGGGGGCGAGTCCTTGACGTTGCGCAGGCCCATGGTGCGAAAGGCGCCGAAGTCGGCGGGGTCATGCGTGATCTGCGCCCGCCCGGGATCCTCTTCGAGGCCCGCCCAGTCCTTGTATTCCGTGCGCTCGGCGTCGAACTGGATGGATGCCAAGACCTGTCGATCACTCCTGACGTGATCGTCCGGGACGCCGAGGTTGTGGAACAGGTTGTCGGTGAGGTTCGGCCCGTTGTGACAGGCGATGCAGTTCCCCTTGCCCACGAACAGCGCGAGGCCGCGTTTCTGCTGGTCGGTGAGCGCATCCTCGTCGCCGTCCATGTAGCGGTCGATCGGCGCTTCGTCGAAGACCAGGGTGCGCTCGAATGAGCTGATCGCGTTGCCAATGCGCTCCGCTGTGATCTGTTCGTCGCCGTACGCCTCGCGGAAAGCCGGCGTGTAGGAATCGTCGGCCTCGAGCCGCTGCACCAGGAGGTCGAGGTTGTTGTTCATGTGCAGAACGTTCTGGATCGGCCCGAGCGCCTGCTTGTCGAGCGAGCCCGCGCGCCCGTCCCAGATCAGCGGCAGGTTGTAGGCCACGTTGACGAGCGTCGGCGAATTGCGGCGCTCGGTTTGCGAGGGGTAGGCGGGCCCGAGCGGCTCGGGCGTGGCAAAGCCGTGCTCGGGCAGATGGCAGGTGAGGCACGAGGTCGAACCGTCCCCTGAGAGCCCCGCGTCCTCGAACAGTCGTTTGCCGAGCTCCACCTTGGCCCGCGTGAGCGGGTTGTTCTCCGGTACGGGCACCGCGCCTAGATGGCCGATAGCGGCCAGCACCTCGTCGGGGGACGGGATCTCCATTTGCGCACCGGCAGCCGGGGCCAGCAACAGGGCTGATCCCGCGGTGATCAGCATGCCCAGTCGGCTCATGGCCTGTTCCTCCCTGCCGCATCGGGCACCACCCCTGCAGCATGATCACTACGCTGTGGCACCATGCCACCCCCTGGTCAACCGATCACGTGAAGAGCTCGCGGGTCCCGATTGCGCGGCTCCCGGTCGAACGGGGTCGCGTGCAGGAGGACGCGCTCGAGGTGCGGATCCGGGCCGAGGGCCTCGCGAGCCTGGTTGGCGAGCTGCGGCAGCAGGGCGAAAGGATGGCGGCACGATTCAGAGCGCCGAGACGAGGCTGGATGGCAACACGCTGGTCGTGCGGATCCCGATGCGCTTCCAGCGCAGGGGCGGCCGGAGGCGGATCGTCGCGCCGGACGGCAGCGAGCTTGCGCCGGCCTCAAAGCCCCAGCCAGACGGCGCGCTTCTGAAGGCGCTTGCGCGGGCGTGGCGATGGCAGCGCATGCTCGATCAGGGCCTCTACGCCACCGTCAGCGAGATCGGTGACGCCGAGAACATCTCGAAGAGCTATGTCAGCCGGATCCTGCGGCTGGCACTGCTCGCGCCGAGCATTGTGGAGCAGATCCTGGACGGGCAAGCGGACCAGTCGCTGATGCTGGAAAGGCTGGAGCGGCCGCTGCCCGCGAGCTGGCCGGAACAGCGGCGGCTTGCACTTGCACGATGCTCGAGCTCTTCTTCTCGAGGCTCTCCCGCCGGAAGGGCCTGTCCAGCATCGGAAAATGCAGTGGCGTCGTCCCAGGCGGCGCCGAACGCGCCGAAGGCGGGTACGAACGCCTCATCGAGCGCCTGACTGCTGAAGACTGCCAGCCCAACAGTAGATCGACAACGGCCGGCGGCGTGACCGAAACCGCGTTGGTGCGCAGCCCGTTAGGCAGATGGCCACACCAGCGCCCGCCAGCGGTGGCGGCTCGCCGCCTTGCTGCTCCTCGGCTCCTGCCACTGCGAACGCACCGGGGTCGCCGATGTCGTTCCAGGTGGTCTCGATCCAGCCTTCGGAGCACTGGACGTGCGAAGTTCTGGGTCAGCCTCCTATTGTCTCTGCCGGCAGCTGCTGAACCCGGCCCCAATCGAGGCGCTGAAGCACGGCGTCGATCTTCTCCTGGCTGTTGGCAGCCTCGAGGTCCTCCAGGGTCTCGAGCCGGAGCGCCTCGACGGCGGCGGCGCGCTGAAGCCAGCGGGCCCGCCGCTCGGCCACCAGCTGAGCCGCACGCTGGAGGTCCATAGCGAACCGATCCTGAAGGCGATTTTTGCTGGTAGCAAATCGGGGCGGCCTGCCAAAAGACCGCCCCGGAAAGCGCCGACGTTAACGGAAGAAGCGCTCGCTCAATCCTACCCTGCGCGATCGTGTCCTCCATGGTCGAGATGAACCACCCGGGCGTGGCTTGGCACGCCGTCCTTGCTCACCACGAACAGCATGTAGTAGCCGGGGACGGCTAAGCCCGGGGCGGCGGGCGAGCGTACGTTCAGCCGCTCCCCGTCCTGCTCGACCCACAGCTTGACGTATCGGTTCCCCCAGTCCCAGTTGTGGGTCACCGGGCCCATCCGGTGGAGCACGACCGAGCCGATCTCATCGGCGCCCTCATCCGAGATGCCGATCCGGAACATCTCGCCGTAGCGGAGCTTGTCGGGCGCCTTGTCGATCACCGGCCGCGGGCCGCCGAAGAAGTAGGACGGCCTATAGATCTGCGCGTTCGGGACGCCTGCTTCCGTCCGCTCGGGATCGTTGGCAAGATCGGTCGCGTTGCCGCCCATGATCGCCACCGAGCCGTCGGCCAGCAGGGCGACGGTGGAATGATCGTGGCGCGGCACCTTGGTCTCGACCAGCGGCGTGATCGAACCGTCCTCGGGGTCGAACAGCTGCAGATGGAAGGAGTTCTCCCAAGGTCCGCGACCGCCGCTCAAGCCGCCGACGATCAGCGCCTTGCCGTTTGGCAGCACCACCGCGTTGTTCTGGGAGGCCGGCTGGATCAGCGGCTCCTGGACCTGCCAAGACGGGTTCTCGTCCTCGAAGTCGATCATCTCGACCGTGGCCCCATCGCAGGGGAACAGCGGCTCACCGGCCTCGTCCTCGGGCACTTCCCCGCAGCCGCCGCCGAACAGCGCCACCTTCTGGGAAACCGCCCAGCCATCGCGGCCGGTCTCCCAGATCTGCACGCCGGCGCCGCTGTCGTGCGCGATCTGCGCCGTTGCCAGGAGCTCCCAGTGATCCTCCGCCGGCACGTCGCGGTCCTCGTCCCGCGCGGCGGCCCGGACGTCGAGCAGATGGGTGTTGCCCGTGTAGTACCAGGGATCGAAGCCGTCGATGGTCTCGAGCGTGGGCAGGAAGTCCGGGTGGGCCTCCCCGACCGAGGCCACCTTCCAGTCGTGCCACCCGCGCCCGGTCTGGACGACATAGGAGGGTGCATACATCTGCTGCAGCTTCTGCGCGTTCTCGAGCGCGATGGTTCGGTCTTCTTTGGGATCGTAGAGCTCAGGCACCGTCTGGCGCACCTTGGAGCACGGCGTATTGTCCTCCTCGGAGCTGCACGGCAGGTCGTCGGCGGGCGGACCGAGGCTGGTATCCTGATCGGTGCCGTTCAGGATCAGGACCTTCTTGTCGGGCAGAACGACGGCGCTCGGATACCAGCGCTGATACTTCATGTCCGACGGATGCGGCGTGTCGGTGTTGAACTCGTTCCGGGGATCGGCGTGCTCCTCGGGATGCTCGCCTTCGGGATCGTCCAAAAAGTCCGCTTTCACCGGCGGCATGTCGCGATCGACCCAGGTCTGGCTCACCGGATCAAAGATGTTGATCTTGGCGATGCCGTTGTTGCCGCCCTTGTCGTGGCCGCCGACGAAAGCCCAACGGCCGTCCGCGAGAGCGACGTTGCCGGCGCAGAAGATGTTGTAGTCCAGCACCTTCGAGTGCCCGGCATCCGAGATCGCGGCTTCGGTCAGGGCGATGTCGGCCTGGGTGACCAGCGGCTGGCCGTTGTCGTCGAGGATGCTGAACTCGCCGGTGTCCTTGAACGCGTCGGGGTGCGTCAGGTCCCAGCAGACGAAGTTGTCGCGGTCGACGGCGCCGTTGGCGACGCTCTGGTCCAGGCCGTGCGGCCCGGTGCTGAAGCCGAAGCCGCCGTACACGAACCGCTCGAACTCCTCCTTGAGGCTGCCGTGCTCGTCGACTAGGTGGTGGCCGATATACTCGGCCGGCCGCATGCCGAAGCAGATCTTCGGCTTGGAGTCCTTGGTCCAGGACAGGCCAGCGTGGATCGCATCCTTGGGCAAGGGGATCAGCGGGCTGAGCTCGCCGACTTCACCCGGATCGGCTTGGACCGGTCCAGTCATCAGCCCGAGCGCGATCGCGGCGGTTCCCAGGGCAAAACTGACGGTTAATTTAACTTCGATCATGCGCTCTACCTCCAGTAGCGGATCTTTCTTGGAGATCCATCAGGTTGAGGTGAGAGTGACCATCTTAGGTTAAAACTACGCGCTTGGAAAGCCAATTCTGACGCGAATACGTGGCGGCATTTACGCCCTGGCACCCATCGAGTTGTTCACAGGCAGAAATCCGAGGTGGATTACTTATAGTTGTACGGCCGGCAAGCTTTCTATGCTAAAACCGCATAAGAGGCTGCATGGGTGTTCGGCATAACAGGTACACCGGGCCCGGACCAGCCGCCGGAGCATTGAGCATGTCCGATCTTTGCGCTCGCTGCAGCTCGTTCCCGCCCTCACGCAGCGATCGCATCGATCTCCGGTATCAGGCGTTGCGCTGGCGCCAGGTCTCGAGCCAGTCGAGCACCTCCTGGTCGGAGCCGTGCCGGACGTAGTTCCGCTCCGTGTAGACGTCGTTTATCGCGGCTTCCCTGCTCGCTCCAGCGGTGGCCATCGCGTCATCGCAGTCGGTGCCGGACGCCGAAGAATGGCACGTAAGTCCCGTCGAGTGCCTGGCCCGCGGAGAACGACTGTCCGCAAAGCTGGTCTGACCCAAACGCCCGCCCTCACGCCATCAGGCAGACGATCACGCCAGCGCCTGCAAGCGATGGCGGCTCGCCGCCTTCCCGCTCCCCGGCCCCTGCCACGGCGAACGCACCGGGGCCGCTCATGTTGTTCCAGGTGGTCTCGATCCAGCCGCCGGAGCGTTGGACATGCGAGATGCGGAACTCGTCGATGTGGCGGTTGCTCACCGACTTCGCCACGGTCTGGAACGAGCTGTTCCCGGCCGAGCAGGCGCGAATCGTCCAGCTGCTCGTCGAGCGCGTCGATGTGCGGAAGGACGCGCTGGAGGTGCGGATCAGGGCGGAGGGCTTGGTGAGCCTCCTGACTGAGCTGCGGCAGGGCGACGAGCAGACGGCGAGGGCCGCGTGATGAACGGCGTCCAGACCCGGCTCGACGGCACCACCCTCGTCGTCCGCATCCCGATGCAATTCCAGCGCCGGGGCGGCCGCAAGCGCATCGTAGCGCCGGATGGGAGCGAGATCGCGCCGACCTCAAAGCCGCAGCCGGATGGCACGCTGATGAAAGCGCTCGCGCGGGCGTGGCGATGGCAGCGCATGCTGGAGAACGGCGAATACGGGACGCTGGCCGAGCTTGCCGATGCCGAGCGGATCAACCGCTCTTACGTCTGCCGCGTCCTGAGGCTGACGCTGCTCGCACCGGAGATCGTCGAGAGAATCCTCGATGGCCGTCCGACGGTGGGCTTGCCGCAGCTGATGAAGCCGTTCCCGGTGGAGTGGGAGAGGCAGCGCGAACGGTTTTGCTGAGCACGATTTCGCTGCTCGACGTTCATAAGGCGAGGTCGGTAGTTGGTCCACGGTGACAAGCAGGACATTGCAAACCGATGTTGAGCGGCCTAACCCGATAAGCACGACGCCACTCGGGAGATGTACTCAGTGTCCGAAGGTCTCGAGCAGACCACCCTGGCTGAATTGACCGTGGAGATCGTCTCAGCTTACGTCTCCCAGAACCAAATCAGCCCATCCGACCTCGGGACGCTGGTCAGCGCTGTGGCCAGGGAGCTTCGCAAGGTCGGCACCAGGGTCGAACAGCCGGCGGAATCGAAGCTCGAGCCTGCGGTGCCGGTGCGTCGATCGATTGCATCGGACCACTTGGTCTGCCTCGTCTGCGGCAAGAAGCAAAAGCTTCTGAAGCGACACATCATGGTAGAGCACAGTCTCACGCCTGATGAGTACCGCAAACTGTTCGTCCTGAAGGCCGACTACCCGATGGTGGCGCCGCGCTATGCCGAGCACCGGCGTGAACTTGCTGTCAAGATGGGTCTGGGGCGGCCCAAGAAGCCGGTGCGCCGACGTGGGAAGAAATCGATGAGCGAACCCTCGCCGGCCAAGGTCGGACGGTGATCTTGGAAGGGCGTCAACTCGCCTAGGCCTCCCACAGCTGTGGATCGGTTCAGGTGCGAATCAGGCTGGGCTTTCGGATCCGCCTGTTGGGAGCACGAGCATCTGAACAAACGGTCGGGAGAGCCCGTGCGAGCTAGGCGGCTCGCTGACCTCCGTCGTCGCTCTCGGCGAGCGCTCGGGCGAGGGTTGCAACAGCTTCCCGATGCCTTGGGTCCGGAATGTTCAGGAAATTGCGGGCGAAGTCCAGCACCATGCGCTGGCCGGGGGACGGCGCAAATCCGCCGCTAATCTCCAGTCCCTCGTAGAAATAATCGACCTCGACGCCCAGCGCTTGGGCAATGCTGTACAGCCGGCCGGCGGCCACACGGTTGATGCCTTTCTCGTACTTGTGCGCCTGCTGATAGGTGACGCCGATCAGGTCGGCCATCTGCTGCTGGGTCAGACCAAGCATGATCCGGCGCTCGCGGATCCGAGCGCCGACGTAGCGGTCGAGATCCTGTGGCCGAGATCGGCGCGCGGCGGCGGACCTCTGAGCCAACTCACTTTCCTTCCTCTCCAGGGGCAGCAGAGCTCGCAGCCGTAAAGACGCTCTCGGCCGCCAAACTGTTCCGCCCTCCTCCAGTCGAGAACGGCCGGACCGCACGGCTCCTCGTCGAACTCGAGGTGCAGGACAACCCGCTCGAGGTGCGGATTGGGGCCGAGAGGCTGGTGAGTTTCGTGGCTGAGCTACGGCAGGGTGCAAAGAGGCTGGCGGCGTGAAGGAAGGCGTCGAGACCATGCTCGAATGGGACACGCTGGTCGTGCGCATCCCTATGCGGTTCCAGCGCCGCGGCGGCCGCAAGCGGATCGTCGCGCCCGACGGCAGTGCGATCGTGCCGGCGAGCAAGCCGCAGCTCAACGGCGCGCTGGCCAAGGCGCTCGCCCGGGCACACCGATGGCAGCGCATGTTGGACGAAGCCAGGTTCGTATCCGTGCGAGAGTTGGCCGAGGCTGAGCGGGTCGGGCACTCCTACGTTGGTCGGATTCTGCGCCTGACCCTGCTCGCCCCCGACATCGTCAAACGCATCCTCGACGGTTGCCAGGCACCACAGCTGGCGGACGTGATGCAGCCGTTCCCGGTCGAATGGGAGAGGCAGCGCACGCAGTTCTGCTGAAGGTGCGTTGCGCTGCTCCGTGTCATAAATTCTGACGATACTAAAATACGCATCTCCGCCTCCAAAACGCGCGTGATCCAGCGGCTATAGCCGATCGCTGGAGGAATCGAAACGGGCGAGCCGCAGCCCGCCCGTTTGGCGCTCAGGTAAGTAGATGCTGGTTTGAGCGCATTAGTTCCGTCGTTGCGCTCAGGCGCGACGGGCGGCCTGTGGATCGCCCGATCGGCGGCGCTCGAGGGCGCTCTGCTCGAGCCGCTTGAGACTCGCGCCGCCCCGTCATGAGCCGCCTGGCAGCGGCGTTTAGAACCGCAGTCGTGCAAATGGTATACAGGAAAGGGAACCGATCTCTACCGCGGTAGTTGGCTACGGGTGACGACGGCTTCTGGCCTTCGCGGACAGCCGCATGGCTGTATCTCCGATGCTCGCTGGCCTTCGGGTGCTCGTGGTCGATGACGAGTTCCTGGCGGCGTCGGAGGTAGAACGGCTGGTCTATAAGCTCGATTGCGTCGTGGTAGGGCCGGCGGCATCTGTGAATGGGGCGCTTGATCTCGTTGCCGATGACCCCCCTGATCTCGCCCTCCTCGACGTGGATCTGAACGGTACTCCCGTGACTCCCCTGGTCGAGACCCTGAAGACGCGGAAAGTCCCGTACGTGCTGATTACCGGGTACTCCCCACGGGACTTGGCCGAGGTTGGGCTACGGCCGCGCCCGTCGTCTACAAGCCGCCCGAAGAAGCACGGCTTACGAAGGCCATAGCGCAGGCACTACAGGCGAACTGAAGCGCCGGGCCGGGTCCTCTGCATGCAAAAAGCCCCGCCGGAGCGGGGCCAAGATTGGGAGGAAACGCTGCTCTCGACTACAAAACGAATCCAGTGAGCCTTGGTTCCATCACAGCGCGCGAAAAAGCCCCCGCCTTGGATGACGGGGTCCCTCGGCGGTAGGAAGGCCGCCTGAGCTCTCGTTTACCGAAGCTAAAAGACGGTTTGAGATACTGCGCGCCTTTGCCGCCGCCGCCCTGGCCTCGCCATGCCTGCGCTCGCTGCCCTGGTCTTCGGTCTTCAACTGCTCTGCTTGGCCCACGTCATCAGGACCGGCCGGCGATGCCACTGGCTAGTCATCATCATGGCGCTGCCGCTTGCTGGCTGCCTTGCCTACCTCCTCATCGAGATCCTCCCGGACCTGCGCCACAGCCGAGCCGCCCGTCAGGCCGTCCGGGACGTCGGCGCGGTGATCGACCCTGAGCGCGGCCTTCGCGAAGCGACCCAGCGGCTCGCCGAGGCTGACACGGTCGAGAACCGGGCGGCGCTCGCCGAGGAATGCCTGCGCCGCGGGCGTCCGGCCGATGCCGAGCGGCTGTTCCAAAGCTGCCTGATCGGTGTCCACGCGACCGACCACGCCCTCATGCTGGGTCTGGCCCGGGCACAGTTCGCTCTCGAAGACCATGCGGGCGCATGCGAGACCCTGGATCGTCTGCGCGCCGCCCATCCCGGTCTCGACTGTCCGGACGGCCATCTGCTCTACGCGCGCAGCAAGGAGCAGCAAGGCGAGGTCGAGCAGGCACTGATCGAATACGCCGCGCTCGCCGAGTATCATCCCGGCGAAGAGGCCCGGTGCCGCCTC
>Ga0299914_10003933_pt1 | contig 10605 bp, 7 predicted proteins | sample RVTome_10_FD_201361 | JGI IMG/M metagenome (GOLD analysis project Ga0299914, IMG submission 201361) | Soil microbial communities from uranium-contaminated site in the Upper Colorado River Basin, Wyoming, United States - RVT153D57 (version 2) ... | reverse complement strand
GCCGCTCGACGAGTCGGAAAAGCTGCTGGACGAGATCTGGGCGCACGCGACGAAGCCCGAATTCACCTGGCATCACAAGTGGCGCATCGGCGACGTCCTGATGTGGGACAACCGCTGCGCCATGCACCGGCGCGATGCCTTCGACACGGCGGCGCGGCGCGTCATGCACCGTACGCAGATCAAGGGCAGCAAACCGGCCTGAGATTCTCTCGCGACTAGGCGCGGCCACGCCGGGTGATCTATCATCGCCGCATGGCGACAGAACCCCTGTTGATCGGCAACGGCGCGGGCTTCAGCACCGACTATACGGATGCCGGCATTCCGGTCGTGGACGCGCTGGTGCGCTCCGGCCGGCCGGCCGTGATGTTCTACGAGATGCTGGCGGAGCGCACGCTCGCCATCGCGCAGCGCGAGCGCGTGGCCGACCCGGAGCGCGGCTACTCGCCGCACATGGTCGACGCGCTGGAGCCGGTGCTGAAGAAATGCGTCGAGAACGGGGTTCCGATCCTCGGCAACTTCGGCTCGGCCAATCCCATGGGTGCGGCGCGGCGCATCCACCAGATCGCCCGCGAGCAGGGCATCCGCGGCCTGCGGGTCGCAGTGGTCGAAGGCGACGACGTGCGCGACAAGCTGAAGCGCATCCAGATGAGCGCGTGGGAGGAAGAGGCGCCGCCGAACCTGGATGCGCTCAAGATCATCTCCGCCAACGTTTATCTCGGCGGGCGCGAGGTTGCGAAGGCGCTGGCGCTCGAGCCGCATGTCGTGGTCACGGGACGGGTAACCGACTCCGCGCTGGCGCTCGGTCCGTTGATCCATCACTTCGGCTGGCGGGCGGACGACTGGGACCATCTCGCCGCCGGCACCGTCGTCGGCCACCTGCTGGAATGCGGCGCGCAGGTCACCGGCGGCTACTTCGCCGATCCCGGCTGGAAGGACGTGCCGGAGCTCGACCGCGTCGGCTACCCGATCGCCGAATGCCATGCCGACGGAAGCATCGTCGTCACCAAGCCGGAGGGCACCGGCGGCCTCGTGACGCGGCGCACGGTGATCGAGCAACTGCTCTACGAGATCCACGATCCCGCGGCCTATCTGGTGCCCGACGTGACGCTCGACCTGACGCAAGTCGAAGTCGAGGAGATCGGCCCGGACCGCGTGCGCGTCACCGGCGCGAAGGGACACGAACGGCCGCCGACGCTGAAGGCGACGATTTGCTTCGACGGCGGCTGGCTCGGCGAGGGCGAGATCTCCTACGCCGGGCCGAACGCCTTCGGTCGCGCGAAGCTCGCCAAGGAGATCGTCGAGAAGCGCATCGCCGCGCTCGGCCTCGACTGTCGCGTGCGCACCGATCTGATGGGTTTCGTCAGCGTGCATGACGGCGACGGCGGCGGGCTGGCGGCGGTGCGCGACGGCAGCGCTTGCCAGGACCTGCGGCTCCGCCTCGCGGTCGACGCCGCCGACGAGCGAACGGCGGAACGCGCGACTCGCGAGCTGGAAGGGCTCTACTGCTCGGGCCCAGCCGGCGGCGGCGGGGTGCGTCGCCGGCAGACCTGGCGCGTACGCACGGCGTCCTGCCTCATCCCGCGCGAAAGCGTCGACCCGAAATTCCGCCTGGTGACCGCCGATGACGTCTGACGATCGCATCGAAGTGCCGCTGCACGAGCTGGCGCATGCGCGGACCGGCGACAAGGGCGACCGGGCGAACATCAGCCTCGTGCCTTACGATCCCGCCGCCTGGGATTTCCTGCGGGCGGAAATCACCGCCGAGCGCGTCAAGGCGTGGTTCGCGCACCGCAACGCCGGCAAGGTCGTGCGCTACGAGCTGCCGAAGCTGCCGGCCTTCAACTTCGTGCTCGACGACGTGCTGCAGGGCGGGGTCAACGGCAGCCTCAACCTCGACGGCCACGGCAAGAGCCTGTCTTTCCACCTGCTGGCCATGCCGGTGCGGGCGCCGCGGGCGCTGGTCGACGCCGCGCGGCAGGCCCGCGGCCGCTAACGAAAGAAACCAGGGAGCCGAGATGCCCAAATTCGCCGCCAACCTCTCCACCATGTTCACCGAGCTGGAGCCGCCGCAGCGTTTCCGCGCCGCCCGCGCCGTCGGTTTCGACACGGTGGAGTACCTGCGCCCCTACGCCTATCCGATCGCCGAGGTGAAGCGTTGGCTCGACGAGGCAGGGTTGCGGATGATCCTGCTCAATACTTCGCCGGGCGATCCCGACAAGGGCGAGCGCGGGCTCGCCGCGCTGCCGGGCCGGGAGAAGGATTTCCGCGAGGTCTTCGATCAGGCGCTCGACTACGCGGTCGGGCTCGGCGCCGGTATGATCCACGTGATGGCGGGCGTGGTGCCGCCGGGGACGCGGCCGGAAGCCTGCGACGAGGTCTTCGTCGCCAACCTGAAATCCGTCGCGCCGGTCGCCAAGGCGAAGGGCGTGCGGCTGCTGCTGGAGCCGCTGAACCTGCAGGACGTGCCGGGCTACCTGCACACCCGCACCGCGCACACCCGCCGGATCATCGAGGCGGTCGGCAGCGACAACGTGTTCATACAGTTCGACCTCTATCACATGCAGATCATGGAGGGGAACCTGGCGGAAGGCATGCGGCGCAACTGGGACGTCATCGGCCACATCCAGTTCTCCAGCCTGCCCGGCCGCCACGAGCCGCAGCACGGCGAGGTCAACATCCCCTTCCTGTTCGATGTGATCGACGGCCTTGGCTACAAGGGATGGATCGGCTGCGAGTACGGCCCGAAGACGACGACGCTGGAAGGGCTGTCCTGGGCGAAGCCGTATGGGCTGGGGCCGCGCTGAGGCTCAGAATTTCAGCAGGAACCGCACCACCTTCCGCGTCTTCTCGCTGAACAGCGACGGCACGAAATAGCTGCCGGCGACACGCTTCGATACTTCGCTCAGTGTCGGATAGGGGGCGATGATACTGGCCATTCTCCCGATCTTCTGCTTCTGCTCGACCGCGATGACCCAGGGCAGCAGCAGCTCGCCCGCGCGCGCCGCGGCGATCGAGGCGCCGAGCACGCGGCCGCGCTTGTCCGTTACCACTTTGATCAGGCCGTCGGTTTCGCGCTCTGCCTGGGCGCGGTCGCTCTCGTGCAGCGGGAAGCGCAACACGCGGATGTCGCCGTTCAATTCCTTCTTCGCCTGCGCTTCGGTCTTGCCGACATGGGCGATCTCCGGGTCGGTGTAGGTGACCCAGGGGATCGCCGGCGAGTTCGCCTTGGCGGGCAGCCAGAACAGCACGTTCCGGATGACGATGCCGGCGTGGTAGTTGGCGACATGGGTGAACTGGTAGCCACCGGCGGCGTCGCCGATCGCATAGACGCGCTTGTTGGAGCTGCGCAGCCGTGCGTCGACCTCGACGCCCTTCTTCGAATATTTGACGCCGGCCGCCTCGAGGTTGAGTCCGTCGACATTCGCCGACCGCCCGGCTGCGACGAGGACATGGCTGCCGGCGATGCGCTCGCTCATGCCGTTCTGTTCGATCTCCACGGAAAGGCCGGCATCGTCGGGCGCGACGCGCGTAATCTTGATGCCTTCGCGCAGCGCGATGCCTTCCTCGCGCAGCCGGCGCTTGACGACCCCGGTCACCTCCGGGTCGTCCTTGCCGAGGATCGCGAACATCTCCAGCACGGTCACCTCGGCGCCCAGGCGGCGGTGCGCCTGCGCCAGCTCGCAGCCGATCGGCCCGCCGCCGATCACGATCAGGTGCTCCGGTCCTTCGGTCAGGTCGAACACGGTCTCGTTGGTGAGGTAGGGCACGGTGTCGAGCCCCGGGATCGGCGGCACGCCCGCGGACGAACCGGTCGCGACGACGAAGTATTTCGCGCGCACGCGCGTGCCGTCCGCCTCGACCTCGTCCGGGCCGGTGAAGCGGGCGGCGGCCTGCAGCACGGTGACGCCGAGCCCGGTGAAGCGCTCGACCGAATCATTCGGCGCGATCGCGGCAATCACCCCGTGCACATGGTCGTGCACACCGCGGAAATCGACCGCCGGCGCGCCAGCCGCAATGCCGAAGCGATCGCTCGCGCGGATGGCGTGCGCCGCGTGTCCGGCGGCGATCAGCGCTTTCGACGGCACGCAGCCGTAGTTCAGGCAGTCGCCGCCCATCTTACCCTTCTCGATCAGCACCGTGCGCGCGCCCAACTGCGACGCGCCGGCCGCCACCGAGAGGCCGCCGGAGCCGGCGCCGATGACGCAGATGTCGGTTTCGATGGTGTCGGCCATTGTGCAATCCAATCCCTAGATCAATCTTCGATCAGGTGGAATCACCTGATCGAAGACAAATTGATCTATCTTAATAAGTTAGAGCAACTTATCTGCGTCCGTAAGGACGCAGGTTGCTCTAGCCGGTGAAGTAGCGGAGTACTACACCAAGCGCGGGGTCGCGAACCGCTAAATTTACCGTGATGCCGTGCCGAGCGTCTTGGTCGCGATTTCGTAAACATCGGGAGACAGGCCGTCGGTTCCGGCGACGCGCTCGATCTGCGCCCGCATCTTCGCCTGGCGGGCGTCGTCAAAGCGCCGCCACTGGCCGAACGCGCCGACCAGCCGCGCGGCAACCTGCGGGTTGATGCGGTTCAGCTCCAGCACGCGGTCAGCGAGGAAGGCGTAGCCGCCGCCGTCGGCGGCGTGGAAGCGCAGCGGGTTGGCCTGACAGAAGGCGCCGATCAGGGCGCGCACCTTGTTCGGCGTCTTGATCGAGAAGGCGGGATGGGCGAGCAGCGTTTCGACCGACGCCAGCGTGCCGGGGAGCGACGACATCGCCTGCAGTGAGAACCATTTGTCGATCACCAGCGGGTCGTCCGTCCAGCGCGCGTAGAAGGCGTCCAGCGCGGCGCCGCGGGCCGGATCGTCGACGTCGTTGAGCACGGTCAGTGCCCCCATCTGGTCCGTCATGTTGTCGGCGGCGCGCGCCTGCTCGCTGCACAGCATGATGCCGTCGCGGTCGCCGAGCGCCCCGAGATAGCCGAGCGCCACGTTGCGCAGCCGCCGCTGCGCCGCCGAGGCCGGGTCGGGACTGTAGGGCTGGTTGCTGGCGTTGCCGTTGTAGGCCGCCAGGAATTCCGATTTCAGACGGCCGGCAATCGCGCGACGCAGCGTTTCCCGGGCGGCGTGGATCGCGTCCACGTCGACGACGCTCATCTGCTGCGCGAGGTAGTCTTCGCTCGGCAGGACCAGCGTTTCCGCGATCAAGGCCTTGTCGAGAGCGGCATCCCGGAGGACGTTCCGGAGCGCGTCGACAAAGGCTCCATCCGCTTTCGGGTCCTTCCCGGCCTGGATCGCGGCGATCATCTCCAGCAGCAGGGACGTGGCGTATTGCTGCGCGGTCTCCCAGCGGGTGAACGGGTCGCTGTCATGGGCGATCAGCCGTTGCCGCCGCTCCGCCGGCAGGTCGAGCTTGAGCTTCACCGGCGCGGAGAAGTTGCGCAGCAGGGACGGCGTCGGCTCTTCTTCGATTCCGGTGAAGCGGAAGGTCTCGGCTTCGCGGCGGATGTCGAGCACGCGCGCGGCGCCGGCGCCGGGATTCTCCCCGTCGAGGCGCAATGGAAGTCCGCGCCCGGCGCCGTCGATCAGCCCGACGGCGAGCGGGATGTGCATCGGCTGTTTCTCGGGCTGGCCGGGCGTCGGCGGGCAGTGCTGGCGCACCGTCAGGTCGTAGGTTTTAGCCGCCGCGTCGTAGCGCCCGTCGACCGCAAGCTCGGGCGTGCCCGACTGGCTGTACCAGAGGCGGAACTGTGACAGGTCGGCGCCGTTCGCGTCCTCCATCGCCTTGACGAAATCCTCGCAGGTGACTGCCTGGCCGTCGTGGCGCTGGAAATACAAATCCATGCCCTTGCGGAAGCCGTCCCGGCCGAGCAGCGCGTGCATCATGCGGATGACCTCCGCACCCTTCTCGTAGACCGTCGCGGTATAGAAATTGTTGATCTCGATGTAGGAGTCGGGGCGAACGGGATGCGCCATCGGGCCGGCGTCCTCGGGGAACTGGCGCGCGCGGAGCGCCCGCACCTGCTTGATGCGCTCGACCGGCGCCGAGCGCATGTCGGCGGAGAACAGCTGGTCGCGGAAGACGGTCAGGCCCTCCTTGAGGCTGAGCTGGAACCAGTCGCGGCAGGTGACGCGGTTGCCGGTCCAGTTGTGGAAATACTCGTGCGCGATGATCGCCTCGATGAAGCCGTAGTCGGCGTCGGTCGCGGTCTCGGGGTTGGCGAGGATGTATTTGTCGTTGAAGACGTTGAGGCCTTTGTTCTCCATCGCGCCCATGTTGAAGTCGCTGACCGCGACGATCATGAAGATGTCGAGGTCGTATTCCAGGCCGAAGGTCTCTTCGTCCCAGCGCATCGCCTTCTTGAGCGACTCCAGCGCGTGGCCGCAGCGGTCCTGTTTGCCCGGCTCGACGAAGATGCGGAGCGCCACCGCGCGGCCGGAACGGGTTACGAAATTGTCCTCGGCGCAGGCGAGGTCGCCGGCGACCAGCGCGAACAGGTAGCAGGGCTTCGGAAAGGGATCGTGCCAGACGGCGTAGTGCTTTCCGTCCGGCAGGTCGCCGCTCTCGACCGGGTTGCCGTTCGACAGCAGGACCGGGTAGCGCTTCTTGTCGCCGCTGATGCGGGTGGTGAAGACCGCCATCACGTCCGGACGGTCGAGATACCAGGTGATGCGGCGGAAGCCTTCCGCCTCGCACTGGGTGCAGAAGGTTCCGCGCGACTTGTAGAGCCCTTCCAGTGCAGTGTTGTCCTGCGGGCGAATATCCGCCTCGGTCTCCAGCGTGAACCGCCGCGGCGGCTCATGGATCGTCAGCGAGCGTTCGTCCAGGCGATAGGCGCCCTCCGGCAGGGCATGGCCGTCCAGCCGGATCGAAACGAGCTTGGGCCCTTCGCCGTGGAGCACGAGCGGCCCGGAATTGTCCGAGGCCACCCGGATCGCGAGGCGGCTTCTGACTCGGGTGGTTTCCTCGCCGAGCGCCACGTCCAGCTCGACCGTCTCGATGCGGTAGGCCGGCGGCGCGTAATCCTTACGAAAGATGGTCTTCGGCGCGTCCTTCTTCATCCTGGGGTCTCGTTGCTGCGGCAGGGGACTGTCGAGGGTGAAAGCCATATGGGCGACAGGCCCTACAGGTCAATGGGTGCACGGGGGGTCGGCAGGAACGGTGTCGTTTCGCCGCCGGCTCGGTGTTAAGGTGCGCCTCGCCGGTCCCACCGGCTGGACATATCTCGAGAGCGATCCATCGATGGCTAAGGGCTGGGCGGATTTCAGCGCCGTGGCGCGCGCCTTCCGCAACCGCAATTTCGCGATCTACACGGCCGGCAACGCGATCAGCAATACCGGCACCTGGGTGCAGCGGCTGGCGGTCGGATGGCTGTCGTGGGAGCTGACGCAGTCCGCCTTCTGGGTCGCGGCGGTCGCGTTCGCCGACCTTTTCCCGGTCGTCATCCTCGGCATGTTCGGCGGCGTGCTGGCCGACCGCGTCAGCCGCCTGCACGTTCTGCGGACATGCCAGATCATCCAGGCGCTGCAGGCGATCGGGCTGTTCCTGCTCGTCGCCTTCGACCTGATCACCATCGAGCTGCTGTTCGCCTTCACGATGATCCTGGGCGCGTCGACCGGCTTCGACCAGCCGGCGCGGCAATCGCTCGTCTACAGCCTCGTCCGGCGCGAGGACCTGACCTCGGCCGTCGCCATCAACTCGATCATCTTCAACACCGCGCGCTTCATCGGCCCGGCGATCTCCGGCGTCGTCATCGCCGCCTTCGGCATCTCCTACGCCTTCGCGATCAACGCGGTGAGCTTCATCGCGGTCATCGTGGCGCTGGCGATGGTCCGCATCCCGGCGACCGAGCATGTCTCGAAGCACCGCATGTCGGTGCTCGGCGACCTGCTGCTCGGCTTCCGCTACACCGCGCGGCACCGCGTGATCGGCCGGCTGATCGTCTATTCCCTCGCGCTGTCGCTGCTGGTGCGGCCGCTCAACGAGCTGCTGCCGGCGATCACCGAGCTGCTGTTCGACCACGGCGCCAGCGGACTCGCCATCCTGACCTCGGCGCGCGGCGTCGGCGCGCTGGCGGCCGGGCTGCTGCTTGCAAAGCGGACGCAGATCCAGGGGCTGACGCGCAACCTGATCTACAGCATGCTGCTGGGCGCGCTGAGCGTGGTGCTGCTGCTCGCCACCGGCTATTTCTGGGTCGGCGCGGTGGCGCTCGCGGTGTTCGGCTTCGCGATGTCGACGGCGGGCGTCGGCACGGTGACGATGATCCAAGTTACGGTCGACAACCGACTGCGCGGCCGCGTGCTGAGCCTGAACGGGCTGATCATGCGGGGCGTGCCGTCATTCGGCGCGCTCGTCATGGGATGGGTCGCCGACCGGACCGGGCTCTATTGGCCGCTCGCAGTGGGCGCCGGCGTGTTCATCCTGATCTTCCTCACCGCCGTGCGCTGGGAGAAGCGCATCCGCCCGATTGCCGACCGCCTGCCGGGAAGTCAGAGGGCCAAGGAGTAGATGGCGTCGAGCGTCGGCTCGCCGGCGCTGGCGACCTGCCCGGCCTCGATCATGTGGATCAGGTGCGACTGCACCGACCGCCGCGCGCCGCCGATCAGGCGCGGGTCGAGACCGATATACATCGCCTCCACCATCTCCGGGATCGTCGTGCGGCCGTCCTTGATGCAGGCGGCGATCTGGTCCTCGCGGTGGCGGCGGTGGGCGATCAGGCCCGCCACATGCGCCTTCGGGTCGGTGATCGCCGCGCCATGCGTCGGCCAATAGGCGGCCTCGTCCCGCTGCAGCAGCTTTTCCAGCGAGCGCATATAGGCGCCCATGTCGCCGTCCGGCTGCGACACGACGGTCGTCGACCAGCCCATGACGTGGTCGCCGCTGAACAGCACGTCCTCCTCGCGGAAGGCGAAGCAGAGATGGTTCGAAGTATGGCCCGGCGTGTGCACCGCCTGCATCGTCCAATCCCTGCCGCGGATGACGTCGCCGTCCTTGACCACGACGTCAGGCTTGAAGTCGAAGTCGCCGCCTTCCTCGACATGCGGCAAGCCCTTATCGCCGCCGTGCGGGCCGTAGCCGTAGGCCGGCGCACCGGTTGCCGGCTGCAAGAGTCGTACGCCCGGCGAGTGGTCGCGATGGGTATGGGTGACCAGGATGTGGGTCACGGTCTCGCCCTTGAGCGCGTTCATCAGCGCGGCGAAATGCGCCTCGTCGTAGGGACCGGGGTCGATCACCGCCACCTCGCCGCGGCCGATGATGTAGGTCCCGGTACCCTTGAAGGTGAAGGGACCGGGGTTCTCGGCGACCACGCGCCGGATCGTCGGCGTCAGCACCGCGACGCGGCCATAGGTGACGTCGAGCTCGCGGTTGAACGACAGCGTCATGCCTGGATTTCCCTAAGAAGACCGGAGACAGAAATGGCCGAGATGCGGGCGGGCGTCAAGTTGGCCCACGATTGCCGCCGGGTGCCCCAGCGGCTAAAGTCCCGGTATCCCGCGCCAATCTCGATCGGAGGCCTGCATGTTCACCACCCGGCCGGAGCTGCTCGGCACCTTTGGGGTCGTTGCCTCGACTCACTGGCTCGCCTCGTCGGCCGGCATGGCGATGCTGGAGAGGGGCGGCAACGCCTTCGACGCGGCGGTCGCGGCGGGCTTTGTGCTGCACATTGCCGAGCCGCACCTGAACGGGCCCGGCGGCGACATGCCGGTGCTGATCCATCACCGGGCGAGCGACAGCTACCGCATGATCTGCGGCCAGGGCGTGGCGCCGGCGGGCGCTACGATCGATCATTTCCGCAGCCTCGGCCTCGACCTCATTCCCGGCAACGGGTTGTTGGCGACGGTCGTGCCGGGCGCCTTCGACGCCTACATGCTGATGCTGCGCGACTACGGCACGATGACGCTGGAAGAGGTCTGGGCGCCGGCGATCCACTATGCCGAGAATGGCGCGCCGCTGGTCGCGCGCGCCTGCGAGACGATCCGTACCGTCGAGGCGATTTTCCGCAATCACTGGCGGAGCTCGGCCGCGGTCTATATGCCCGGCGGTAGCGTGCCGGCACCAGGAACGCTGCTCGGCAACGCCGGTATCGCCGGCACCTGGCGGCGGATTCTCGAAGAAGCGCAAGCCGCGAGCGGCGACCGCGAGGCGCAGATCGAGGCAGCGCGCGCCGCCTTCTATACCGGCTTCGTCGCCGAGGCGGTCGACGCCTTCTGCCGCGAGAACGCGACGATGGACGTGACCGGCGAGCGGCACTACGGCGTCCTCGCGGGCGACGACATGGCGCGCTGGCGCGCCTCCTACGAGGAGCCGCTGCGCTACCGTTTCCGCGGACTCGACGTGCTGAAGGGCGGTCCCTGGTCGCAGGGGCCGGTGCTGCTGCAGCAGCTCGCGCTGCTCGACGGCTTCGACCTCGAAGGGATGGATCCGACCGGGCCGGAGCTGGTGCACACGATCACCGAATGCACCAAGCTCGCCTTCGCCGACCGCGAGATGTTCTATGGCGACCCCGATTTCGTCGAGGTGCCGGTCGAGACGCTGCTGTCGAAGGCCTACAACGACGCCCGCCGGAAGCAGTTGGGCGCGAAGGCGTCGCTGGAGTTCCGCCCCGGCGAG
>Ga0299914_10003930_pt1 | contig 10606 bp, 7 predicted proteins | sample RVTome_10_FD_201361 | JGI IMG/M metagenome (GOLD analysis project Ga0299914, IMG submission 201361) | Soil microbial communities from uranium-contaminated site in the Upper Colorado River Basin, Wyoming, United States - RVT153D57 (version 2) ... | reverse complement strand
TCGGTGAGACGGAGATCGACGCCGCCGTCACCGAGGTCACGCGGCGCCTCGACGGGCTGGCGGCGGTCACCAAGCTCAGCTCGCCGGCCGGCGGCGGCGGACAGGTCTCTCCGGACGGTCGCTCGGCACTGGTCGAATTCGAGCTCCGCGGCGACGAAGAAGCCGCCGAAGCCAGCGTCGATGCCACTCTGGCAGCGGCCGTCGCCACACAGCATCGCCACCCTGGCCTGCGGGTCGAGCAGTTCGGGGACGCCAGCGCGAATAAGGGGGTCAACGCGGTCTTCGGCCAGGACCTGAAGAAGGCGGAGACGACATCGCTGCCGATCATCCTGGTGATACTGCTGATCGCCTTCGGCGCTCTGGTGGCTGCCCTTGTTCCGCTGCTGCTCGCCGCATCTGCGGTGATCGCGACCCTCGGCCTGCTCGCCGTGCTCAGCCAGATCGTCCCGATGGATTCCAATGTGTCCGCCGTGGTCGTCCTGGTCGGCCTCGCCGTCGGGGTGGATTACTCGCTGTTCTACCTGCGCCGCGAGCGCGAGGAGCGGCGGAGCGGCAGAACCGCAGCCGCATCACTGGCGGCGGCCGCCGCGACGTCGGGCCGCGCGGTCCTGGTCTCCGGCTTCACGGTGATCGCCGCCATGTCCGGGATGCTGCTCAGCGGCGACCCGACCTTCACCTCGTTCGCGGTGGGGACTATGGCGGTCGTCGCAGTGGCGATGTTCGCCTCGCTGAGCGTGTTGCCCGCGGTTCTGTCGATGCTCGGCGACCGGGTCGAGATGGGCAGGGTGCCCCTGATCGGCCGGCTTCGACGCCGGCGCGGCGGCAGGTCCTCGTTGGAGCGGGTCGTCGATGCTGTCATGCGCCGCCCCGGTCTCTCCGTTGTCGCCTCCGCCGGCCTGCTGGTCGCCCTGACCATCCCTGCGCTGGGGATGAACACAGTCGTCAGCGGTGCCGACGACCTACCCCGTGAGATTCCGGTCGTCCAGACATATGACCGGATCACCGACGCCTTTCCGGGGGAAGGTGCCGGCTCGACCGTGGTCGTCGAGGCGGCCGATGTCGGGGCCGCGCCCGTCGCCGCCGCGATCGCCGACCTGCGCGAGCGGGCTGAGGCCGACCGCGTCGTCAGTGGGCCCGTCACGGTCGAGGCCAGCGCCGATCGCACCGTGGCTGTGATCGCCATTCCCACGGTTGGGAGCGGCAGCGACGCCACCGCCACGGAAGCCCTGGTGGGGATCCGGGACCGACTCGTCCCAGCGGCGTTCTCCGGGGTCCCGGACGCAACGGTCAACGTGGCCGGAGCGGCGGCCCAGTCGAAGGACTTCAATGACCTGCTGGCCGAGAGGCTGCCGCTGGTCATCGCCTTCGTGCTCGGGCTCGCCTTCCTGCTGTTGCTGGTCACCTTCCGCTCGATCGTCGTGCCGATCAAGGCGATCGTCCTCAACCTGCTCTCCGTCGGCGCCGCCTACGGGGTGCTGGTGCTGGTGTTCCAGAACGGTCTGGGTGAGTCGCTGCTGGGCTTCCAGTCCAACGGCGGGATCAGCTCCTGGCTGCCGCTGTTCCTGTTCGTGATCCTGTTCGGGCTCTCGATGGACTACCACGTGCTGATCCTCAGTCGGATCAGAGAGGGTGTCGACCGGGGGATGAGCAGCGACGACGCGGTTCGCAACGGGATCGCCTCGACCGCAGGGGTGGTGAGCAGCGCCGCGATCGTCATGGTCGCCGTGTTCGCGGTCTTCGCCACGCTGAGCATCGTCGACATGAAGCAGATGGGAGTGGGCCTCGCGGTCGCCGTCCTGATCGACGCGACGATCGTGCGGGCGATCCTGCTGCCTGCCGCGATGAAGCTGCTCGGCGATCGCAACTGGTACCTGCCCAGCGCGCTCGGCTGGCTGCCTCAGGTCCGGGGCGTCGAGCGGGAGGCGGAACCGGCCCGGGCCTAGACGGCTCAAACGGGTGCGTCATCGCGGGCGTCGCGGCGAGAGCCGCGGCGCCCGTTCTGTCAATCTCAGGGCGATGGCGATCGAGGTCGGCGAGGACACCTTCGAGCGCGAGGTGATCGAGCGCTCGCGGACGACTCCTGTCGTCGTCGACTTCTGGGCCGAGTGGTGCGGCCCCTGCCGGACGCTGACACCGGCTCTGGAAGCGGCGGAGACTGCCCGCGACGGTGCGGTCGTCCTGGTCAAGGTCGATGTCGATGCCAACCAGTCGCTCGCGGCCCGCTACGGGGTGCAGGGGATCCCGGCGGTCAAGGCATTTCGCGACGGCGCGGTGGCCGACGAGTTCGTCGGCGCAGTGCCGCGGGCGAAGGTCGAGGAGTTCTTCGACTCGCTGGCGCCCTCGCGCGCCGACCTCCTGTTGGCAGCGGGCGACGAGCTCTCGCTGCGCGAGGCGGCCGAGCTGGAGCCGCGGCGTGCCGACATCGCCGTTGCCCTGGCCCGCGCCCGGCTGGAGCGCGGGGCGACGGACGAGGCACTCGAGGCGGTGCGCCCGCACGCGGGCGATTTCGCCGCGGACGGGATCGCAGCCAGGATCGCGCTCGCTGGGATGGAGATCGGGGTCGGGGCCTTCGATGCCCTGGACCGCGGCGACCGCGAGGCAGCGGTCGACGAGCTGATCGGCCTCATTCCCGAGGCCGACGACCAGACCAGGGAGCTGATTCGCCGCGCCGTCATCGGCATCCTCGCCGACGGCGACCAGACGGATCCCCCGGCCCGCGACGTCCGCAGGCGCCTTGCCGCAGCGCTCTACTGACCCGGGTCGTCAGCCGTCGATCCGCAACTCGCGCCGGCGGCGGGCAAGCAGAGCGGCGATTCGCGCGGCGACACCCTCCGGGTCGCGTTCGAGCCGGCGGGCGGTGACGCGGATCGAATCGATTCCGGCGAGCTTCAACTGCTCCTGGCGCAGAGGATCCCGCTCGAAGGCCGAGCGGGAGCGATGCCACTCCCAACCGTCCACTTCCACCGCGAACCTCTCCGTCTCCCAGTAGGCATCGATCTCGAGGCCCGCCACGAAGGTATTGACGGCGGGGCGGGCGACACCTCCACGGCGGAGGGCGTCGAGAAGCAGCCGCTCCGCCCGCGAGCGGGTGAAGGCCGGATCGCGATAGATGTCGAGCGCCGCGCGGAGCGCCGGCATCCCCGAACGGCCCCTGTTGCGATCGAGCATCGCGTCGATTCCGATCAGGTCGAGAATGCCAAGTCGCTCGGCCCTCTCTGTGGCGCGCTGGAGCCTCTTCGCGGAGCCTGTCGCGGCGATGTCGAGCAGTGTTCGGGGTAGGGCGACGACGGGGATCCCGTCCCTGCGCGCAGTGTCCACGGCGTCCAGGGTCGTGACGCGGTGGATGCGCAATCCCCTGCGCCCATGCCCGCGCGATGGGACGGTCACCTCAGCCGGGGTCGGGCAGGTGGGGAGGAGTCCCCAGAGCCAACCGGCGGAGCCGTGACTGAGGAGCGCCGTGGGTCCGCAGGCAAGCACGGCTGCGAGACAGGCGCCGTGGCTGGTGATCGCCGTGTGCCCAACCGCAAAGACGCCGCGATGAAGGCGGTGCAGTCGACCGATCCGGACCGCGTGAGAGATGGCGGTCCTCGTGTAGCCAACCCCGGTCAGCTGCTGATGGGAGACGACGCCGTGTTGTCTCGCCGCCAGCTGCGCAAGCTCCCGACCCGAACGCAGTTTGTCCCGCATAGGACGGATAAGTGCGTTCGGCCGGTGGCTCGCCCCCCCGGAGCGCCGCGGTTCGCCCCCCGGAACATCTGTTCGCCTGCGTAGAATCGCCTTTGGTGGCTGCATCTGAGCGCATCGTCATCTCGGGTGCCCGTGAGCACAACCTCAAGGGCATCGACGTCGAGCTGCCGCGAGACGCGCTGATCGTGATCACCGGGCTCTCCGGCTCGGGGAAGTCGAGCCTCGCCTTCGACACGATCTATGCCGAGGGGCAGCGCCGCTATGTCGAGTCGCTCTCCTCCTACGCCCGCCAGTTCCTCGGTCTGATGGAGAAGCCCGACGTCGACTCGATCGAGGGGCTCTCTCCGGCGATCTCGATCGACCAGAAGACGACCTCCCGCAACCCGCGTTCGACGGTGGGGACGGTGACCGAGATCTACGACTACCTGCGGCTCCTCTGGGCGCGGATCGGCATTCCCCACTGTCCCGAGTGCGGCGCGGAGATCACCGGCCAGACCCAGGAGCAGATCGTCGACCGCCTGATGACGATGGAAGAGGGTGTCAAGTTCATGGTCATGGCGCCCGTGGTCCGTGGTCGCAAAGGGGAGTACGGGAAGCTGTTCGAGCAGATGCGCCTGGAGGGCTACTCACGCGTCAAGGTCGACGGTGAGCTCCGCCGACTCGACGAGGAGATCGTCCTCGACAAGAAGTTCAAACATGATGTCTCCGTCGTCGTCGACCGCCTCGTCATGAAGCCCGACCTGCGACGCCGCCTCTCCGAGTCGGTCGAGGCCGCCGCCGCCCTCGCCGGAGGCCTGGTCGAGGTGGAGATCCCTGGGGATCGCAACGCCAAGGATGGCCGCGGTAGCGACCGAGCGTCACAATCTGACTCTTCGCGAGGGAGCGGTGGGTCGCGGGACGGCAAATCTGGCGCGAAACCCGCCAATGGCGGACGCGAAGCGGAGCACATTGGCGGCGGCAAATTGCTTTTCTCAGAGCAATTTGCTTGTTTGAACTGCGGCACCTCGATCCCGGAGCTCGAGCCGCGGATCTTCTCCTTCAACTCGCCCCACGGAGCCTGCGACCGTTGCCACGGGCTCGGCTTCCAGCGAGTGATCGATCCCGAGCTGGTCGCCCCCGACCCGACGCTCTCGCTGGCCGAGGGCGCGCTGCAACCCTGGAACCGCGGCATCTCGGCCTACTGGCGGCGCCTGATCGCGGCGGTGGCCAAGGAGTACGGCGTGGACGTCGACCGGCCGTGGTCGAAGCTGAAGAAGTCAGAGCGGGAGATATTCCTCTACGGGACTGGTGGGGAACGCCACCTGGTCAGCTACACCAACCGCTCCGGTCGGCGGCGCTCCTACAACGTGCGCTTCGAGGGGGTCGTCAACAACCTCCAGCGTCGCTACGAGGAGACGGACTCCGAGGCAAGCCGCGAGCGGATCGAGGGATACATGGCCGAGCAGCCTTGCCCGGAGTGCGAGGGAGCGCGGCTGCGCCCCGAGAGCCTCGCGGTCAAGGTCGGCGGCCTCAGCATCGCCGAGTACAGCGCCATGTCGGCGCGGGCCGCCGCGAAGTGGGTTGATGAGCTCGAGATGACGGAGACCGAGAGGGCGATCGCCCGGCTCATCGTGCGCGAGATCTCCGAACGCCTCGCCTTCCTCCAGAACGTCGGCATCGGCTACCTCTCCCTGGACCGCTCGGCACGCTCGCTCTCGGGCGGGGAGGCGCAGCGGATCCGCCTGGCGACCCAGATCGGGTCCAGCCTGGTCGGGGTCATGTACGTGCTGGACGAGCCCTCGATCGGCCTTCACCAGCGCGACAACGAGAAGCTGATCGGGACGCTCGACCGTCTGCGCGACCTCGGCAACACGGTGATCGTCGTCGAGCATGACGAGGGCACGATGCGAGCTGCCGACCACCTGGTCGACCTCGGGCCCGGCGCCGGAGAACACGGCGGCCATGTGATCTCCGCGGGCACACCCGCAAAGGTCGAAAAGGACCCGGCCTCTCTGACCGGCCAGTACCTGGCAGGAAAGCGTCGGATCGAGATGCCGGAGGAGCGCCGCGAGCCGCGCGGGGCCCTCTTGGTCCGCAACGCCCGCCAGCACAACCTGAAGGGGATCGATGTCGCCCTGCCGCTCGGCGTCTTCTGCTGTGTGACCGGTGTCTCGGGCTCGGGTAAGTCGACCCTCGTCAACGAGACCCTGCATCACGCCGTCGCCAACCGGCTCCACCAGGCGAAGCTCCGGCCGGGCGCCCACGACGGCATCGACGGCCTCAGTCAAATCGACAAGATCATCAACATCGACCAATCGCCAATCGGGCGCACGCCCCGCTCCAACCCGGCCACATACACGGGTGTCTTCGACCACATCCGCCAGCTCTTCACGCAGACGCAGGAGTCACGCGCCCGCGGCTACAAGCCCGGCCGCTTCAGCTTCAACGTCAAGGGCGGCCGCTGCGAGGTATGCCGGGGGGACGGCCAGATCAAGATCGAGATGCACTTCCTGCCCGACGTCTACGTGCCCTGCGAACAGTGCCACGGCCGCCGCTACAACCGCGAGACGCTCGAGGTCCGCTTCAAGGGGAAGAACATCGCCGACGTGCTGGAGATGTCGGTCGAGGAGGCGGTCTCCTTCTTCGAGAACGTCCCCAAGATCGCCCGCCGGCTTCGTACCCTTCACGACGTCGGGCTCGACTACATCCGCCTCGGTCAGCCGGCGACGACTCTCTCGGGCGGCGAGGCGCAGCGGATCAAGCTGGCAACCGAGCTCTCGAAGGTGGCGACCGGGGACACCCTCTACATCCTCGACGAGCCGACGACCGGGCTTCACTTCGCCGACGTCCAACGCCTGCTCGACGTGCTGGGCCGCCTCGTCGATGCCGGCAATACCGTGGTCGTGATCGAGCACAACCTCGACGTGATCAAGACCGCGGACCGTCTCATCGACCTCGGGCCCGAGGGAGGCGAGGACGGGGGAGAGGTCGTCGCGACCGGCACCCCCGAGGAGGTCGCCGCGGTCGAGTCCTCCTACACCGGCCGCTTCCTCGCGGAGCTGGTCGAGCCGCCGAAGCCGGCGAAGGCAAAGGGCCGGCGGCGCGAACCGGTCGCCGCCTAGCGTTCGGCCGATGGGCGGCTCCGGTGGGCAGCGCGGCTGGTGGGCCTGGTGGCAGAAGCGGCGCTGGTATGAGCGCAACCGGCGCCCGCTGCGGCGACTCCGCATCGCCCGCCACGCCGCTCGCGGCGGCTTCTTCATCCGCCAGCCCGTCGAGGGCGAGGTCCTCGAGGCGCTCGAAGAGGGACGGCTGCGGATCGGCCAGGCGACCCTGCTCGAGCCGGGGTGTTGGCTCACCCTGGCACCGACCGCGACGATCGAGATCGGCGCCGGCACGTTCCTCAACCGCAACACGATGCTCGCGGCGCTCGACCGGATCGAGATCGGCGACCACACGATGTTCGCCAACGGCTGCTTCGTCGGCGACGCAGATCATCGCTTCGACGATCCCGACGCTCCGATCACCACCCAGGGCTTCAGCTCGAAGGGACCGGTGAGGATCGGGTCCAACTGCTGGCTCGGCGTCAACTGCGTGGTTACCAGCGGGGTCACGATCGGGGACCGCTGCGTGGTCGGCTCCAACTCCGTGGTGACCCAGGACCTGCCACCGGGGACGATCGCCGCCGGGGCGCCCGCCGCCGTGATCAAATCGATCAAGTTCATCCGCTGACTGCCTATACTGGACACGATGGCCGTGACCCGAAGGGCATGGACCGGATGAATCTCCTACTGACCGAACCACCGCGTGCAAGATCTGGCATGAAGGTCGTCCGCGCCAGGGACGAGCTTCGAGCCCTGCTCGCTTCCGAGCGCGCCGCAGGCCGCACGATCGGCCTCGTGCCGACGATGGGCTTCCTCCACGACGGCCATCTCTCGCTGCTGCGCGCCGCGCGCGCGGATTGCGACGTGGTCGTGATGAGCCTCTTCGTCAACCCCACCCAGTTCGGGCCGGGCGAGGACCTCGAGCGCTATCCGCGCGACGAGGAGCGAGACGCAGAGCTCGCCGCCGAACAGGGCGTCGATCTGATCTACGCACCCGCGGTCGAGGAGGTCTACCCGACGGGCTTCTCGACCGAGGTTGGGGTGCGGGGGCTGAGCGAGGTGCTGTGTGGGGATCCGGAGCGGCGCGGTCCGGATCATTTCCGCGGCGTGACCACCGTGGTGGCCAAGCTCCTCAACACGGTCGGTCCGGACGTCGCCTACTTCGGCCAGAAGGATGCCCAGCAGGTGGCCGTGATCCGCCGCATGGTCCGCGACCTCGACTTCCCGGTGCGAATCGAGGCCCTGCCGACCGTGCGCGAGCCCGATGGCCTCGCGATGAGCTCCCGCAACTCATACCTGGACGCGGAGGAGCGCAGGCGCGCGACGGCCCTGTCGCGGGCGCTTTGCCGCGCGGAGCAGACGGCCCGGGTGAGCTCCCTGGCCGACGGCCTGAAGGCGGCCCGCGACGAGCTGGCGGCGGCCGGAATCGAGCCGGAATACCTCGAGGCCCGGGACCCTGAAAGCCTCGAGGAGGTGCGGCAACTCGACGAACGGCCGGTCCTGATCGCGGTCGCGGCACGGGTCGGCGGCGCCCGCCTCATCGACAACTTCGTCCTGCAACCGACCAAGACGCCCGCGAGCGGGTGACGGAGGAACCCATCTGATGCAGAGGCAGATGCTGAAGTCCAAGATCCATCGTGCGACGGTGACCGACTGCGATGTCGACTACATCGGCAGCATCACGATCGACACCGAGCTGATGGCCGGCGCCGACCTGATCACCAACGAGCAGGTCCACGTCTGGGACATCGAGAACGGCGCTCGCTTCGTCACCTATGTGATCGACGGCGAGCCCGGCTCGGGGACGATCCAGGTGAACGGCGCGGCGGCGCACCTGACCCGGCCCGGCCACAAGATCATCGTCGCCTCGTTCGGGGCATACGACGAGCGCGACCTCGAGGCGTACTCGCCGGTGGTCGTCCACGTCGACGACGCGAATCGCGCGGTCGCCGTGGACAGCCATCCAGAGGTGCTGCTCGCGGCCGAGGTGGTCTCTTGAGCGCGGAGCGAGCAAGCGTCCATATCTGTCTCTTCGCGCAGCGAGCGAAGCGTGAGGTTGTGGGATGAGCAGCGGCGCGACCTCACATACGGCCCCTCCGCCCGAGGATCGCAGGCCGGTCAACCTGCCGCAGCTCGCCGAGATGAAGGCGGCGGGCGAGCCGATCACGATGGTCACCGCCTACGACTTCCCGTCCGCGCAGGTGGCCGAGGAGGCCGGGGTCGACATCGTCCTGGTCGGCGACTCGGCGGCGATGGTGGTGCTGGGCTACCCGGGCACCGAGCCGGTCTCGATGGAGGAGATGATCATGCTCGGAAGGGCCGTGCGGCGTGGCCTGAGGACGCCGCTGATGGTGGGGGACATGCCGATGGGGAGCTATGAGGCGAGCAACGAGCTCGCCGTCCACAACGCCCAGCGCCTCGTCAAGGAGACCGGCTGCCAGGTGGTCAAGCTCGAGGCGGGTGGGATCTCCGTGGAGCGTGCGCGGGCGATCATCCGTGCCGGGATCCCGGTCATGGGCCACGTCGGCCTGACGCCGCAGACCGCCACCGCCCTGGGCGGCTACCGGGCGCAGGGCAAGACGGCCAAGAGAGCGATCCAGCTCTGTGAGGACGCCCTGGCGCTGCAGTCGGTGGGCTGCTTCTCGATCGTCTTCGAGGCGGTTCCCGCGGCGATCACCGAGGCGATCGTCGAGCGGCTCGAGGTGCCGACCATCGGGATCGGCGCCGGCCCCGCCACCTCGGGGCAGGTGCTCGTGTTCCATGACCTGCTGGGGATCACGACGGGCCGCATGGCGAAGTTCGTGAAGCGCTACGCCGATGTCCACGAGACGATGGTCGGCGCGGTGAGGGAATACGCGGACGACGTCCGCTCGCGGCGCTTTCCAGAGCCCGACCACGTCTACGGGGTCGAGCCGGGTGAGTTGGCGGAGTTCCGCAGCTACCTCGACCAGGAGAGCCTCTCGGCGCCCGGCAGCTGGGAGTGGGAGCCGCTGCCCTAGCGACCCAGCTCGGGCATGCCGACGGAGTGGTAGAGGCAGCCCGGAAGTGAGGTCGGTTTCACGCATAGGCTGGCCAGGAAGTGCCGTCCCGCCAAGCGAAAGGACCCGGCACCGAGCATAGGCACCCGCAGGGAACCGCGCCACGAGGGCCGGGCGCCAGCTCGCTTCCGGAAGACCGCGGACCCGGCGAATGGCCGCGGGGGCCTGGCCACGACGACCCGCGACGGCGTCATCGAAATCACCCTGAACGACCCGGATCCGCCGCGGGCCGACGTGCTCCGCAGGATCGTCATCCCGCGGCGCTCCTCCTTCAGTTCCCCGAAGAACTGCGGCATCTGGGCGACGGTGCCGTCGCGGAAAGCGCTGAAGATCAGGGTGCGGCCGCCCACTCTGCGTCGTGCGACGACGGACCGGCTCTGGCTCGAGGCGGCCGAGATCGAACCGCGGGGGAGGTCGGGATCGAGCTGGCACCCCCTCTCGCTGTAGCGGCCGATGCGACCTGGCGCCTCCGTCAGGTCGACGGATGTGTAGCCGCCCTCGCCTCGGAAGCGGAGCGTTCCGCGGAAGACCCCCTCTTCGACCACGCAGCCCGGCCGGACCTTCGACTTGGTCCTGCTGGTGCGCTGGAAGTCCACGGAGACCTCGCCCAGCCGGCCGAATCGCGCCTGGATTCCCGGGAAGCCGCGTGCGGCGACCTGGTATCCGGCGAAGTACGGGCCCTTCTTGATCGCCAGGTGGGCGCGCCCGTTGAGGACGATGAGATCGATCGAGAAGCCGCGGCTGCCCTCGATCTCGACGGTCGTCTCGAAGAACGTGCCGCCCTCGTCCCGCGCCTGGGCC
>Ga0299914_10003929_pt1 | contig 10606 bp, 7 predicted proteins | sample RVTome_10_FD_201361 | JGI IMG/M metagenome (GOLD analysis project Ga0299914, IMG submission 201361) | Soil microbial communities from uranium-contaminated site in the Upper Colorado River Basin, Wyoming, United States - RVT153D57 (version 2) ... | reverse complement strand
AACCATTGAGCCAGGCACAACCATTAAACTCGGCCGGCATTACTTCCAGGCCATCCACACCCCTGGCCACAGCGATGGGCAACTCGTTTTTTACGATGTACGGGAAGGTTTGTTGCTCTGTGGTGACCATATTTTGCAGAAGATTACGCCCAACATTAGCCTATGGCCTTTTGGTGAGCCGGATCCACTCGGCCGTTATCTGCGTTCACTGGCAGAAATTGCTCAATTGGAAGTTCGCCTGGCATTACCAGGGCACGGCCCCCTGATCGCTGATTTACGTGGTAGAATAGCTGAGTTGGCAGCACATCATGAACAACGCCTGGAGGCGATGGTCACGGCCGTAAATGGTCGAGCCACTCCTTACTATATCAGCCAACAAGTTTTCGACTTTGACAAACTTACTATTCATGAAAAGCGTTTTGCTGTGGCCGAAACTCTGGCCCATTTAGAGTATCTGGCCTGGCAAGGGCGACTCAAAAAATCTACTCAGCCCGATACATGGCTGTATAATTCTTAACGAGGGAACTGGTAGTTCAGCTAATAGTTCCACTGAGATGGAGTGGCAAATGACCCTTTCAGAAATCAACGACAAAGTAGAACTGAACAAACGGGTTTTAGCCTGGAGCGTTCACCTTTTTACCGCCAGTGGCGCTGTCGTGGGGTTACTCACGATCTTCGCCATTATGGATCATCGTTGGCCGGCGGCCGTCCTCTGGATGAGCCTGGCAATTATCATTGATGGCCTGGATGGGACATTGGCCCGTCGTTTTCAGGTCGAAGGGGTTACACCCAACTTTGATGGTGCCTTGCTGGATAACATTATTGACTACTTTACTTATGCTGTTATTCCAGCCCTTTTCATCTATGAGGCAGGTTTGCTGCCGGAGTCATGGGCACTGTTCGGTGCCTCAGTCATTGTATTGTCCTCTGGTTACCAATTTTGCCAGATGGATGCTAAAACGGCCGATCATTTCTTCAAAGGCTTTCCCTCCTATTGGAACGTCCTGGCTTACTACCTCCTTCTCTTGCAACTCACTCTCTGGACCAATCTGATGATCATTCTCATCTGTGGTCTCCTGGTCTTCGTCCCCATTAAATTCATTTACCCTTCGCGGATGAGCCGTTTCCAGAAATTAACCCTGTTTATAACGGCCGTCTGGGGTCTTATGAACATCATTATCATCTTCCAGTATCCAAACTTCTCTGTCGGCCTGCTGCGCTTCTCCTTACTTTACCTGGTGTACTATGTCGCCGTCAGTTTGTATTTGACAATGCATCCGGCATCCGACAAAGTTGATCCACCTGAAGCGCCTGAATTGCCGGACGAATTTGGATATGATAAATTCCAATCTGACAATAACTACTAAGAGGAGAACGAGAATGAGTATTGAAACGGTTTTGCATCGTCTGCATAGTAACGGTCGGCTGCGCCCCAACGCTCCTGCCTACTATGTCAAAACCGGCCAGGCTTGGGTTTCAACCCCCTGGCACGAATATCTGTCACAAGTCCGACAGGCTGCCCGTGCCCTCATCGCGCTGGGTGTCGAACCCGGCGGTACGACATGTATTTTAGGCTTCAATCGCCCCGAATGGGTTATCTTTGATTTAGCCACTATGCTTGTTGGCGGTGTACCGGCTGGCATTTACACTACCAACTCCCCGCAAGAATGTAAGTACATTATCGAACATTCCCAGGCGAGGGTCGTCTTGGTTGAAAATGAAAATCAATGGCGAAAGATCAATGAGGTAAGAGAGGATATTGCCACATTAAAGCACATCGTCCTCATGCAAGGCACGGATATAGATGATCCGATGACCCTCGGCTGGGAGGAGTTTATGGCCCAAGGCGACAGCATCAATGAAGCTGAAGTGGACGAACGGTTGAACAGCCTGCAAATGGATCAGTTGGCAACCCTGATTTACACTTCGGGCACGACCGGACCTCCCAAAGGGGTCATGCTCTCCCATAACAACCTGGCCTGGACAGCAGAGTCGGCCATTGGATTATTTAACCTGGTTCCATCGGATTCCGTCCTATCTTATCTGCCGCTCTCCCATATTGCCGAGCAGATGTTTACTATTCATGCCGCCATCACAGTCGGCTTTCAAGCCTACTATGCCCAGTATCCGCCCCAAGATTATCTAAACGACAATTTTAAGGAAATCCAACCCACACTCGTGTTTGGCGTACCCCGCATCTGGGAGCGTTTTGCCGCCGGTGTGCAAGACAAGCTGGCTGAAAACAGAGGCATAAAAGCGAGAATAGCTGCCTGGGCTCAGGATATAGGCAATCAGGGAGCACGACTCCGTCACCAGGGCAAGGAACTAAGCGGCACCCTGGCTCTAGAACACAAACTGGCCGAAAAGCTGGTGTTTTCGACTGTCAAGGAGGGTCTGGGACTCACTCGGGCCCGCGTGTGTATCACGGCCGCCGCGCCCATTGCTCCAGAAATTGTGACCTTTTTCAACAATTTCAATGTCCCTCTGTGCGAACTTTATGGACAATCCGAAGATTCTGGCCCGACAACAACGAATCTTCCCCATGCCAACAAGATTGGCGCAGTTGGACAGGTCTGGCCTGGCATAGAAGTGAAATTGGCCGACGATGGGGAGATTTTAGTAAAAGGGCCGAATGTATTTATGGGCTACTATAAAGACCCGGCCGCAACAGCCAATGATCTGGTAGATGGTTGGCTCCATTCAGGTGACTTGGGTGAATTTGATGAAGACGGCTATTTGAAGATAGTCGGCCGTAAGAAGGAGATCATCATTACTTCCGGGGGCAAGAATATTGCGCCTAAGAACATTGAAGCAGCCCTGAAAAATATAGAACTGATCTCGCAAGCAGTGGTCATTGGCGAACAGCGTCGCTATCTAACAGCGTTGCTCACGCTTGATCCCGAAGCTACCCTTCGTTTTGCCGTAGTGCACAACCTGGAAGGACAAACGGTTCATGCTCACCCCACGCTCATCGGACATATTCAAAAAGAGCTTGATGAAAAAGTTAATATTCACTTTGCCCGAGTGGAACAGGTGCGTGTTTTCAAAGTGTTGTCCCGCGACTTTACAGTGGAGGATGGTGAATTGACTCCGACGCTAAAGATTAAGCGGCGTATCATCAATGAGAATTTTGCTGAGGAAATTGAAGCGATGTATAAGTAGGGGCATCAATTGTTATCTTCGGCCAACAGGACGATGACCATCTCACATACCGGGCAAGTTAAGGTATTGTGGCCGCGTTTCTGACGACGCTGCACCATGGAGGCTGGAATGGGTTCGGCACAGGTAGGGCAGACCAGCCCCTTCAGTTTTTTAACTGTGTTATCGCCTAACAACAGGCTGTAATCTAATTCCCAGACACGAATCCCTTTTTGGTCATGGCTTAAGGTGGCTAGCTGATGCTTATTGGGATGAAATGAGAGGCCGTTACATAGATCAGATTTGACCGTCTCTTGGAGCACAGCAACCGGTTGCCAATCATGACAATCCCATAACCACACTGTGTTATCACTGGATTTGGTGGCCAGCAAACGGCCGTCTGGCGAAAAGCGCACCGATAACACAGCCCCCTGGTGCCCCGACAGCACCATCACTTGCCGTTGCGTCTGGCTGTTCCATATCCGGATATCCCTGTCGTCAGAAGCAGAAGCCAGGTAAAGGCCGTTAGGGGACCAGGCTACACTGTTAACAATATCTGAATGCCCTTTTAGAATGTAACAGAGCGATCCCTTTTGGCTATTCCAAACCCGCACCGTCATATCCCGCGACCCTGAGGCCAATAAATTTTCCTGAAAGGCCCAGGCTACATTCAAAACCCAATCTTCGTGACCTTCCAAGATGCGTGATTTCCACTTGTGTTCACTATCCCACACCCGCACCGACTTATCGTCGGAGCCTGAAGCCAGATAACGGCCGCTGTGTGACCAGGCAACACTAAAGACCGGTCCTTTATGTCCTATCAGGGAACGTGCCTGTTTGCCGCTGCCCGCATACATGACGCGCACAGTCTTGTCAAAGGAGGCAATAGCCAGATAACGGCCGTTGGGCGACCAATCCACACTAAACAAAAAGTCATAAAATTCCTGAGCTGACTGGACTGGCTTCCCCTTCTGCAAATCCCAGCGGCAAATCGTTCTATCTGCCGCTACCGATACCAATGTGCGACCACGGGGCGACCAGGCACACTCATAAATAACATTTTTGTGACCATTCAATGTCTGTAGCCGCTGCATGCCCAGCGGCACCTGTTCTTCAGCCTCAGCCTGTGCGTCCACTGTCGCCATGTTTTTCACTGAAGGGATAAATTAGAACGGACAAAGTCTTAGAACCTCACTAAATTTCCGAATTGACCACAATGATAACCCCTGAAAGGAGATCGGCAAACTATCTGAATCCCTTGCTCCCTCTCTCTGCCACCTATACAATCATCCACCGATGTTATTGGCAGTGGATATTGGCAACACCAACATCACACTCGGCGTGTGGGATGGGCATTTATGGCGCAAACAGTGGCGGTTACGTACTGAACAAGGCCGCACCACCGATGAATATGGTGCGACCCTCAACGTGTTATTGCAGGATGCCAGTCTCAAAAAAGCCATCAAACATGTAATCCTGGCCAGTGTGGTGCCCTCACTCACAGAAACATTTGCCAGGTTAAGTGAACGTTATTTGGGGCAAACGGCCGTTCTCATTAATCACACCCTGGCTGCCGGCATCCGCGTCTGCACCGACGAGCCGGCCAAAACTGGCGTAGACCGCATCGCTAATGCCGCTGCCGCCTTTCATCTCTATCCTGGGCCTAGCATTATTATAGATATGGGCACAGCGACAAAGCTGGATGTGGTCACGGCCGTTGGCGACTTTCTTGGTGGGGTCATTGCTCCCGGTTTGGGATTGGCTGCCGATGCTCTCACCAGCCGCGCTGCCCAACTGAATCAGGTCGCCTTCACAGCCCCGCCCCAGACCCTAGGCCGCAACACCGTTCACGCTATCCAATCTGGCCTCATCTTTGGCTACGTTAGCCTCATCGAAGGCATGGTCACGCGCCTCCTTGCCGAACATCCCGATAATGGCCATCCTATCACGATTATCGGCACCGGTGGGTTTATACACCTGGTAGCCCCACATACAACCGTTTTTGACCTCATAGACCCTTCACTGACCCTATCTGGCCTTCGCATCATTCATGAACGCCTGACCGACACTCAGTAGGGACTTAAGCTGAATGCCCAAATTCCTTCACATTATCAACCCACTTGCCATTTTACTGCTGTTCACAGTGGCCTGCCAGTCTAGCATTTTGACCCCACCCCGCCTGGCTACTGCTACTGCCCAAAGCCAGGCACAGCCCACGGCTCCTACCGAGCCTTTGATCTCCTTGGCCCCTACCCCAACGGCCGTTCTCACCCCCGAAACCAGTAGCGGTGTCACCACCGCCATTCAATCAACCCTCACTGTCTGGGTTAACGAGACCTCCGCCGAACACGAACAAGCCCTCAACACCATGATGGCTGAATTTAGCCAACAGCATGACATTGATGTGGAACTACAACTGGTGTCACCCATGCTGCTGCCCGAGCTGATGCAAACGGCTGTTGTCTCTCCCCAATTTGAAATTCCCGACATTGTGATTCATCCTATCGAACAAACAATGGGCTGGGTGGCGCAAGGCACACTCGATTTAGACCTTACTAACGAGATTATTGACGAAATCGGCCGTGATACCTTCGATCCGGATGCCCTCGATTTAATGGATGTAAATGGGCGAACGGCCGCCATTCCCTTGCACGGCTACCAACAAATTCTCATCTATCGCGCCGACTGGTTCGCCGAGCGTAATCTGGCTCCACCCCTTACTTACACCGATATGTTCACCGCCGCTTTTAACTTTTTTGACCGTGAACAGTTCACCTCCGGTTTTGTGGTTCCTACTGAGTCTAACCTTGTCACGACCCATCAAGGGTTTGAACATATGGCTATTGCCAACGGCTGCCAGCTTGTCAATGAACAAGGTGAGGTCTTGATATTAGATCAGGCCTGCCGCGACGCCCTCAACTTTTACTACGATATTATCCACAATTACAGCCCTACCGGCGTGCAAACGGAAAGTAGTGCCCGCACTGCTTATCTGGCGGGACGCACCGGCTTTATTATGCTCACCCCCAGCATCCTGCCGCAACTGGCTGGCTTAGACAGCATTACCCGTCCTACCTGTGCCGAATGTACCAGCAATCCGGCCTATTTGGCCGAAAACAGCGGGTTTATTACCCACATTACGGGCGATGGCCCGGAAGCTATTTCTGCCAATTTTGGTAATATTACAGCCATGGGCATTACCCGTGGGGCGGATCGAGAGACGGCCGTGGCCTTCGCCGAATACTGGTTTAACGAGGGCTACAACACCTGGCTGGCCGTTGAATCAGAACGAAAAGTACCGATGCGCTGGGGAACGGCCGATCAGCCCCGCCAATTTATTGATGATTGGGGTATAATACCTCTTGACGACAGCGGCACATCCTTAACAGACATTTACGGCCCTGAGATCGTTACCCGCTTGCGTGATGGTATTGCTACCTCGCCCCGTTGGGGCTATCGGCAAGGGCAGGGCGTGCTGATGAGCAGGCTCTACGAGTCGCTCACGCTCTCTATCGTCTTGCAAGAGATGTTAAGCGGATATTTCAATACGAATAAAACGATTTTCGAGGCAAATGTCCGGATCATTGAATTGATCCCGAACTATGCCTTTGAAATTGAACCAACGCCTACACCGGAGAATTAAAAGGATGACAGCCCCATTGAACTATGTAGAAGAGGAATTTGGCATTCTTACCGATGACCAGCTCTACCTTGACTGCATTTTAGTCAAACCGGCTAATTTGACGGACGAAGCCCTCAAAACTTTGCGTGTCTGGGTTCCCAAACATCCCCTTACCAAATCCAGCCTCATCACCTGCGCCCGCCGCGAAGTAGATGCCAGTGGTCCCAATGGCACCGTTGCCCATATGGTCTTTGACTTGCGCGGCACTGGCTATAGTGATGGTGACCCTAGCGACAATAATTTTCAGATGGATTTATATGCGATTGCTTCTTGGGCCAAGGAGCGTTTTGGGCGGATTAATTTTGGCTTTTTGGGCACACCCGACTCGGAATACGGCCGTGTCAATCTCTGGCCGCTGCGTGAAGGCACAATCGCCGAAACCTACCACTATGAACCACCGGGCAACGTCGTTGCGCCTCGCTCTCTCCTCTACCTGTCCACATACGGCAACTTCAGCACCTCTGATGATGCCATATGTGCCTCTCTGGCCGATGCTGGCTACAGTGTCTTCGGTCTGGACCCGCTGCGGTATCTGCTCCATGCCAGTGCCCACCAACCGCTTATGCCTGAAGATTTATGGGAGGATATACAACTTTTTACCCAAATGTTGCCAAGTGCTCCGATCATCCTGGGACAGCCCCTGGCTGGTGGGCTGGCTATCATGTGGGCTGTGGGCAGTGCGGAAGCGTATGGCGTTATCACAGTAGGTCGTGTCCAAATCGGCTTAAGACCCAGCCATATCTTTCAAAACCGCGACAATCCTTATACCTTCCGGCTTCATCGTTACACGCCCAAAATTTCACCCCGGCCCATAGCCTATGTGATGAATAAAGCGCATCCTATGGGCGGCGATGAGGATGAAATAGCCACCCTCTACCAAAACAGTAAAGAGCCTCGTCTGGTCAAACAAACAGCTAAATTAGGTGTTAAAGAGTTGCGCGAATTACTTGCCTGGGTTGAAGAGAATCACACCTCTATTCTATAGATCTATTGAGGCGTTGGCTCAAGCTTAACCTGCAGGCTGCCTGGCAGAGAAATTAAAAAGGCAGCCCCACCCTCCGGCCGGTTACGCACCGTAGCCCGTCCGCCATGGGCCGCGGCAATGCTGGCCACAACCGACAGCCCTACCCCGGCCCCTGGCTGCGCTTTGGCCTTGGCTCCCCGATAATATTTGTCAAAGACGCGCTCCAGGTCTTCCTCAGCAATCCCCGGCCCTTCATCGTAGACATGGAGCACCACTTCGACTGTATTATAAGTTAGCTGCACACTCACTGTTGTATGTTCGGGGGAATATTTGATGGCATTGTCCACCAGATTCAAGGCCATATGGTAAAGGCGCATTTCGTCGCCCAAAATCTGGTAAGGTTCGCCCTTTACCTCATAAGCCAACTTGATAGATTTGTGGAGGGCTGCCCCTTCTACATCTCCGAGAGATTTTTTGATAATCACGTCCAGATTACAGGGGATGCTTTCTACTTCGATCTCTTCACTGCGGGCCACTTGTAACAACTGGTTCACCATATCCAACATGCGGTCAGAAGAAGAGACGATTTTTTCAATATACTGCTCACCACGCTCGTTAACTTCCATCACTCGTTTTAACAGTTGGGCGAAACCACGAATAGAAGTCAGGGGGCTTTTGAGATCATGAGACAAAGCCCGCATGAACTCAGCCCGATCCTGCTCCAACTGTTTCACGTAGGTAATGTCTTGCATAACGATAATCGTGCCTACCTCACTTAAATGTTGGGCTGTTGCCAGATAGGTCTTTTCACCAATTTCGATCTCTTTGGTTTCGCCCCTGGCTGTGCTTAGGCCAGCAAACAACTCTGTCATATAGTTGTCTAAAATCGTATGAGCAGCTTCGTTTGAGACCAGTACCCGGCCGTTTTCATCCATAAAGATGATCGGCTGCGAAAGGGTACGAGCCATCGCCTGAATAGCAAGCCGTTGTTGTTGCGCGTCCTCGAACAGGCGGGCGTTTTGGATGGCGGTCGTGATGGGATTGGCGAATGCCTTCAGGCGCTCCACGTCTTCATCGGTGAAGCGCCCATCCTCTTTATTATATAAGGTTAGTACGCCCACAATTTTATTTTGGGCGCGTAAGGGGACACTGGCGATGGAATGAGGAGGCTGGTCGTCCAGATCATCAACTTTCGGTATATAATACGGGTCTTTAGCTGCATCATTCGTCATGACGACCTGTCCCGATTGGGCTACATGCCAAATAATACCCCGATTAATCAACGGGGAAGTGATATCCTTCTTAGAGGTCTGGTATAAAGGCTCCAGTGTCCCTTTTTGCTCATTAAGCAAATGCAGCCGGACCGCGTCTACTGGCCAATTGCGGTTTACTTGCTGCACCAACACATCGTAAACCCGATCCAGATCGAGCGAACTGGAGACGGCGTAAGCCACCTCATTCAAGGCTGATAACTCCTGAACCCGCCGGGCTAGAGCCTGGTCTGTTGCCTGAAAAAGCCGCGCATTTTGAATGGCAATGGCGGCGAAATCTGCGATGGCTTCCAGGAGGCGTTCATCCCGTTTGTCGAACTGCTTGTCCTGGGCACGATGACCGGCGGACAGCACCCCAAAAGTAACACCACCCAGGGTAATGGGGACATAGACGAGAGCTTCCACCAAATAGCCCGTCTTTACCTTGATCTGTTCTTCACCTGGTTTGCGGCTGGTTCGCACGGGCTTTTGGGTTTTAATGACTTGCCCGGCCAAACTGCTATCACCAGTTGGCAGGCGCATACGGCGGATTTTCTCATCGGAAATACCTCTTTCCGCCTCCAGGAAAAGCTCGCCTGTTTGTTCGTCTACCAGCCAAATAGCGGTCTCGCCCGCATTGGTAAGCACGCCAGCCATTTCCACCACATGGTTTAGCACATCATCTAGTTCAAGTTGGGAAGTGATAGACTTGGCGATCTGGGAGAGGGCGTCGGCCAGGTCTAAGCGCTGCTCTATCATTAAGGGCGCTGTTTGTAGAGCGGGACGGCCATCTATATAGATGATGATCTGTAGGGCACCCAGGGTGAGGATGTCGCCATCGGAGAGAGGGTAAGGGGTATTGATGCCAATCGAACGGCCGTTACGCATAGAGCCATTCGTACTCCCCATGTCAATGGCAAAAAGATTCGTTGGCGCGGGACGCAATATCAGATGCTGCCGTGAAACTCCTTCCTGACCGGCTCCAAAATCCGTCAGGTCAATTATATTCGGTTCGTCTATATTACGGCCTAGCATCACTTCACCGTTTAATTCCAGGGCAATTTCCTGGCTGGGGTTTGAGGCCATAACCAAACGTATCTGCCAGACAGGACGTAACCCGACTATGTCGTCTGGGTTTTCTTCTGGCACCGGCCTATAGGTAACTTCTAGTGGCATGGTGTTCCCTTCTAGCAATATGATTTACGGTATTTAATGGTGTGTAAATGTTTGTCAATTTTCTTGCAATAAATCCGATTTAATGATTGATTTTTTAATTATTATCGCTGATCGCCACGATTGTACATCAAGCTAGTGAGCAGACAAAACCTATATAGGGGAAAAATGGCCGGTTACGACTTTTGCTTAATGAGTGAAAAGTCAGTATGATGCCCTCTATGCGAGCAGACCGACTCATTTCCCTGCTTATGTTGTTGCAGACGAAAGGCCTGATGACTGCCCAGGAATTAGCTGAACGGCTCGAGGTATCGCCCCGGACGATTTATCGTGATTTGGATGCCTTGAGTGCGGCCGGGGTTCCCGTCTATGCTGAACGGGGGCCGCAAGGCGGTTGCA
>Ga0299914_10003928_pt1 | contig 10608 bp, 9 predicted proteins | sample RVTome_10_FD_201361 | JGI IMG/M metagenome (GOLD analysis project Ga0299914, IMG submission 201361) | Soil microbial communities from uranium-contaminated site in the Upper Colorado River Basin, Wyoming, United States - RVT153D57 (version 2) ... | reverse complement strand
TCCTGACCGACATCAGGGGCTGTCGCGAGATCGGCGCCCACGAGCGCGAGGTCCTGCTCGTTCCGCCACACGATGCAACTGCGCTGACCGCGGCCATCGAGCGGGTTCTACTCGACGCGCTGATCAGGGCGGAATTGGGGCGGGGCGCCCGCGAACGTGCCTCGATCGAGTTCGACCAGCGTGCGGTTGCCCGGGCGTCGCTGGAGACATACGCGGCCGTTGCCCGGCGCAAGGGCCTGGACTGGCGGATCGAGGGGGTCCGGTGAGACGACTAGTGGATGTCTTCGTTGCGGGGGCGGCGGCCATGGTGCTGGCGCCGGTGGCGGTCTTGGTGGCGATACTAATCCGGCTGCAGTTGGGCAGTCCGGTGCTGTTCCGCCAACGCAGATCGGGGCTCGAGGGGCGGCAGTTCACGATCCTGAAGTTCCGGACCATGCGCCCTGCGCGGCATGACGCCGAAACAGACCTGGAACGCGACACTCCGCTCGGGCGTCGGTTGCGAGCGGCCAGCCTGGACGAGCTGCCCCAACTGGTGAATGTCTTGCGCGGTGATATGAGCCTGATCGGGCCACGCCCGACCCTCCCGGAGCAGGTGGAGCACTACGACTCGCGGCAGCATGGCCGGCTGACGATTCGGCCGGGTATCACCGGCTGGGCACAGGTGAACGGCCGCAATTCGATCGGCTGGCCGGAGCGGATCGAGTTGGACCTGTGGTACATCGCCCATCGCTCGTTCTCGCTGGATCTCAAGGTGCTGTGGCTTACGGTGCTGAATGTGATCCGGCCCCGAGGAATTACCGGCGAAGGAGGCGTTAACGAGGGATTCCCAGTACCGGGAGAAGACGCCGTCCGTTCACCCGCAGCCATGTCATCGACAGTTCCCGGGCAAAACTAAGTCCAGCGGTGAGCCTCCCACATGGCACATGTCAAACACCAGGAATGAATGTCTCCGGCGACGCTAGACATCTTCAGTCTGCGCTGAGGGCTGAGCGCGTTTCGAGTGTCGGTCGGTCCCGACGGCGCCGAGCGCCGACCATGGGAAGTGCTAGCAGGGTGAGAACGAGTGGGAACACGAGCACTCGCTGGCGCGCAAGAATACCGAAGTTCTGAAAAGCCGAGAACATGAAGCAGAAGAGCAGGATATAGATCAAGCAGTAGGTGACGTACGGATTCTTTCGCAGTCGCGATGGGATCGATCGCAGGCGAGGTAATGAAATCGCGAACAGAACCATGAGGAATGTGCCTTCTAGAGCGGCCAACAGCGCCTGAATATTGTGCACCTCAAAAGCGAACGGGCGAAACAGCACTGTGATGATGTTGATTGGCAATTCTCGAAGTGACGCGCCTGTCCCAGAGTACTCAGAGCCACCTTGCGAGGTCTGTCCTTCCGCATATTCGAGAGTTTCGACAGCAGTATCGAGATTGAATTCGTCGACACCAAAGAAATCTGCGACACGTTGGGTTACGACAAGAGTGAGTACGGCGATGACACCTAGCCCCAGAATGGTCCGGGTTCGGCTGAACTGTGCGACCCTGCTTGCCCTACCGCTGCGGAGCACATAGCCAAGACCGATTCCAGCTATTGCTAGGAGAGCCATGTGTGGGCGGACGGCGAGGACGCCTGCCAATCCCAAGGCCAGATACACGGAAGCGCCTCTGCGACGCTCCAGTAGTAGGGCACTGCCGTAAGTCATCAAGCCGAGCACCAGAGTCATCCAGGCCTCTTTGCCGATGCTGGACGGCCAGAACAGCATCGACGGGAGAAAGAAGAGCAAGAGGGCGTATCGTGTCGCATCGCCGTCCGGAATCGCCACTCGAAAAGCCCGGTAGAAGAAGAACAGACCCCAGTAGCTCAGCCATGCGAAGAATATGAATCCGCTGATGATCGATGGGCCCACTAAAGTGTACGCGACGCCGGTCACGATCTCGACGAACTGTGTTCCAGTGCGACTGTTCGTACCTAGCGCCACAAAACTGAAGTCGAAGTTCAGGAGCTCTTCTCTAAGCGCGATGCCAGTATCCGAGTAACGGAGCGCGTCTCCGTTCTCGTAGAGTACAGCGACCATGAGATAGCGCGGTATGGCGGCGGCCAGTTTCAGGAGCAGAGCGAAAATCAGAATTGGGCCGATGTATCTATTGGCCTCAGTCCTAGCGTAACGCGTGAGGATGGGCACGCTGATGGCAATGAGCACCGGCGCCAAGAATATCGCGCCCCAGATGTCATAGCTGGTGTAGCGCATCGCATAGGTGAACATGGCGACGTAGCCGACTATGAGGGGCACCATGATTGCGGTGAGCACCTTGGGATGGGTATCCGCGGACGAACGCGGTTGGGCATCCGTGTCGGTCATCGACCCCCCTACCGATGCGGCCCGGCGTAGGCGCGCCCTAACCAGGTTCCGCTATAACGACCGCAACCGCAAGTCCGTACGGCGGTTTGCTGAGACGACGGTTGCGGTTGTGATGAGGGTACTCGCGGAGGATGTTCCCCGGCAGGTATGGGTGATGTAGGATCGCGTGATCGCCAAGTGGCCGTCGGGTCGGCATTGGTGGGGGGAGCAAGGGTGATCTTTCACGGTGCCGCACGTCGCCTAGGGTTAGGCAGGCTGCGGGATTCGGTGCGCGCTGCCGACTGGTGGCTTGCGGAGCCGCCGCAGCGCTTAAAGGATCTCGATATGGGCGGCCAACTGCCAGCTCGAGCCGCCGCGTTGACCTTTGACGACGGACCGGATCCAGCGGTCACGCCGAGATTGCTTGACGTGTTGAGTTCAAGCTCGGTGCGTGCGACTTTCTTCATGTGTGGTCTCGCCGCCAAGAATCATCCTTCGCTCGTGCGTGCTGTTGCTGCCGACGGGCACACGATCGGCGGTCACAGCTGGGACCACCGTCCAATGATCAGGCTGTCTCCGGCGGAGTGGAACCGGCAGGTGAACGACACTCACGCTTTGCTCGAAGAGCTCACGGGTTCGGCGGTCCGATGGTTCAGGCCACCTTGGGGAGAGTCCGATTGGAGCACGAGACGACGACTTCGACAGGAGCACATCGCGACGGTCCATTGGTCGGTTCATGGGCGCGATTGGACGGAACGCAATCCCAGCGTTATTGCGGAGCTTGTGCTGCGAGGCCTCAATCCGGGAGCAATCGTCTTACTGCATGACGCCATCGCCAGCTTCGACAGCCCAACCGGGATTGGCAACCGGCGACAACTCAGCCAAGAACCGACCCTTCAGGCAGTCGACCGCATACTGCATGTCTCTCGCCAGCGAAACCTGGACCTGATTCCACTTGACGAACTTTCGGTGGTAAGGCTACCCAGCCTCGACCAACCACGGTGGAGACGGACGAGGTCAGCACAGCGGCGAAGCAGCGACATAGGGCTGCCTGAGCAGCTACGACAAGGGCAAAGTAGGAGATTGAACTGACGACCATGGTCCATACCGAATTGCGCGGGGTTCTAGTAACGTTCCGTCGCCCCCTGGACCTTGCGCAGACCATGCGGCGCCTTGCTGATCAGACCAGGCTGTTGGATTCGCTCGTAGTCGTCGATAATGACAATGACCCACGAGTTGCCGAGATCGTCGCCACATCATCGGCAGCCACAAATGTCATCTACCTTCCGGCCCCGGAGAATCTTGGACCCGCAGGGGGCTTGGCGCTCGGAATGACCAGGGTGCTAAGGATCGGAGATAACGGCTGGGTGGTCTTACTCGACGACGACGATCCTCCACGAACCGACGAAATGCTCGCTGAGATCGCGAGTTTTGCGGACGAGATGCTGCGGTTAGATCCATCGGTGGCTGGTGTCGGGTTGGTCGGCGCCAGGTTCGACATACAGGCTGCCCGTACCGTTCGGATCGAGGACCACGAACTGCATGGGCCGGTTGTCGTCGACTACATCGGCGGCGGCCAGCTTCCGTGCTACCGAGCAGCTGTGATGCGTGAGGTAGGAGTTCCCGAGGCCTCGCTGTTCTTCGGATTCGATGATCTCGAATATGGCCTCCGGCTCAAGGCGGCTGGTCACCCTCTCTACATCGACGGTGGCACCTGCCTGAGGGAGCGGCAGGTGAAGGGTCTGATCGGGATCGACCGACAACCCCGCCGGCAGCTGGGTTCGATCAACTGGCGAAACTACTACACCACCCGCAATCTGATCTGGATTCTCCGGACGAACGGCCACCACGGCACTGCAGTTCGAGTCGTGGCACACCGGGTTCTCGCCAAAGGGCTGTACAACTTGAGGTCGGATCCGGGTGGAGCGTGGGCGCACAGCGTCATGGGAATGCGAGCGGCACTTGATGCGTACACGGGACGAATGGGGCGTACGGTCGAGCCGGCGGCGCTCGACGCGCCGGTGAAGGGGTAGGGCAGTGCCCGCTGTCAAGGTGCTGCATGTCATCAACCAGCTATCTGCCGCTGCCGGTGCTGAGACGTCATTGCGAAACCTGATCCAAGAGAGCAACAGTAACCGAATCCAGCACGCTGTCGTCGTCCTGCGGGCCCAGGACCAGACTCCTCCTGAGCTTGATGCTCGGGGCGTTCCGATCATCCGTCCGGACAACCCGCTCAGCGGCCGGGCCGCGATGGTCCGCCATTCTGCCGCAGCCATTCGCCTGATGCGGCCGGATATCGTCCATACGACCTTGTTCGATGCCGACTTGGCCGGCCGGGTAGCGGCAAAATGGCTCGGTGTTCCCGTTTTGACCAGCCTCGTCAATACGCCCTACGGTACGGAAGCCAGGTCGGCAGAGCCCGTATCGGCGACCAAGCTACGTCTGGTTCGACTGGCCGACGGCGTACTTGCCCGCCATGCCACAACGGCATTTCACGCGATCAGCAATGCCGTAGCTGATCACGCTGTACGGCATCTCCATGTGGGCCGCGAGCTCATCCGCGTCGTCCCTCGTGGAAGAAGTGCCAGTGCGCTCGGCGTGAGAACCACCGAGCGCAGGCGACGTGTACGGGAAGCGATGAACTGGGGTAGCAAGCCGGTGGTCATCAACGTGGCACGCCAGGAGCCGCAGAAAGGCCACCTTCAGCTCGCTGATGCGATGGCTGTTGTGTTGTCCACGTTGCCCGATGCATTACTTGTCCTGGTAGGCCGTGAGGGACGAAGCACGCCTGCTTTGCGTGAGCGACTTACGGCGCTGGGCATGGGCGACTCTGTCATCCACCTAGGGATCCGGCACGATGTTCCCGATCTACTGTCGGCCGCCGACGTGTTTGCTTTCTCCTCGCTGTACGAGGGGCTTGGTGGTGCTGTCGTCGAGGCGGCCGGTCTCGGTCTCCCTGTGGTGTCTTATGACGTGCCGGCAGTTCGCGAGATCTTGGGCGACGACCATCCTTGGCTGACTCCACTCGGTGACATACCAGCGCTCGCCTGCGGAATCATCCAAGTTCTCCGTGGAGCACCGCGCGTCGACTCGACCATCAAAACTGAACGCGCCCGGTTCCTCGCTCGGTACGAGCTTGCAGCATGCGTAGAAGGCATGACGAGCCTTTACCAAGATCTTGCTGAGGCCACATCCGGCCGCCGCGGTCGGTTCGGTCGGACTGGAACCGTACCCGTCGGCGGTGTTCGCGGCTGAGGAACAGTTGCAGTGCGGAGCACTATCCGTTCTTACTCCACGTGAGTGTCACCAGACCCGCGGCTCCGTCTTTGGCAGTTACCTCGATGTGGTAGGTCTCATCGAGCAGCGCCTCGACGGAGATCGACGACGTCAATACGTCGCCGTCGTCGTCATTCATCGCAATCTCGGTCAGGTCGTCGGGCGCCGTCCCTGAGTACACGCGCAGAACGGTGTCGAACTCGCTGCCGTGGGTTGCGAAAGTGAAGTGGCCGTCTCCCGGTGCCGTCCACATCCACCACACGGAGTGCGCGACCACGGCCGGCGGTTCGGGTCCGCTCGACGACGGCGGGAAGTTCGGGGCTACCGCCTGACCCATCGGGCCGTCGATGGGCAGGGCGTCGGTCATGTTGCCTCCCGGAACTTGACCGCCATTCGTCTCGTCACCCTGGACGTTACGGTCCACCATGGCCAACCCTAACCAGATCATCAAGCCGAGCCCTACAACGACCAGAAGGGCCGCTATCCACCTGGTCTGGCGGTGGTCGTCTGGTCGATCGATCATCCACGCCTTCCTGGCCCGCAAATGGGCCGTTGAGAATCGTGCTCGTGCAACGCCCATGCGAGTCGCACACTGGCGAGCTATCTGGCCGCGCCGGTCAATTGACTGTAGCGCCGCGAGCGCGGGACCGGGCCCATGTTCGGAATCGAGCGTAGCCGCGCACGCGAAAGCCGCGCCCTTTGGCCCAGACCATGGACGCCGCACGTCCGGGACCATGCCAGGCGGTGTATCCGGTTCGAATCAGCCGGAAGCGGAGGCGGAAGACGCGTTGCCTTATGGGGGTGCCGTAACACAGCACGTCGACGGGCATCCCGGTCCATCGCATCCACGAGTTCCAGTATGAGAGCGGCCCAACGGGTCGATCGACGTCGAGCTCCGCCGGTGGTGAATGCCAGCTATAGCTTTGATGAAACGGAGGCAGCTCCCCCGGGTACTTGTACAGGAACTCGAAGTCAACGAGTTTGAGGCCGTCGCGGTCCATGAGAAAGCTGTCCGGCTTCGCATCGATAAGTGCGAATCCAGCCTCATGAACGGTCGACAGGATATGTACCATCTGCCGAAGAACTTTCAATGGGATGAGCTTTGGGTCGTCTTCCCGGTAGCCGAGTCTGTCGACATAGTAAGGACGTAGTACCCAGGTTTCGCCACTGGTCAGGAGTGGCGGAACCGCCGGACTGTTAGCGAGAATTTCGTGGGCTGATTTTTCCCGTTCGAGATGACGCAGGTAGCCTCGTCCGAAGGTTTTGCGGACTGCGAGGTTCCCGTCGAGCTCGACTAGTTCCACCTTGGCCCGGCGGCCGCGGTTCAACACGTTCACCACAGGCAATGGTGTTCGGTAGTCGACACGCCGCTCTTCCACCATGGACTTAAGCTGAGGCAGTTCGTCCGGCATTGCGACCTTGACGTACTCCCAGGCCTCCTCTTCGTTGTCCGACGAATGCACCGGGTTGCAGCGTCGCTCGGCGGGGATGCGTTTGTTGACGAGATCCCGTAGGGCCTCTTTGGCGTAGAGGACCTCCACGTTGGTGAGGTGGGGGTAGGTTTCTTGCGTGTTGCGGTCGGGTGGTTGGGGTCCGTAATGGAGCGCGACCAGAGCGTGGGTCGGTGGCCCGCCGCTGGTCGGGTAGGGACCCTGACCCCAGTTCCCGCCACGGAGTTCGGTGCGGCAGCGGTCCGCAGCCTCCGGATCGAGAGCACGACGGCAGAGGATCTCGAATCCGAGGTGATCGAGTAGTCCTGCCACCTCTTCGAAGGCCAAGACTTCAAATGCACGCTGTCTGACGATGAAAACAACCGGTTCGGGTCCGTCACCGGCCACTATCGGCTCGGGGAAGTATCGTTCCCGGATCCACCGGTTGGTCGCGGAAAGTCGCCGAAGCGTGTCCGCTGGAGGTCGCCAGCCTACAGTGCTGAGGTATTCGTCCAGTCCGTCTATGTCCTCAGGAATCTCGACACCAACTTCACTGGCGATGCCCTTGAGGACGGCGCCGTAGTCATGCTCAGCCGTGATTTCGCCGGCGCGGCTGCTTGTCAGCGAGGGCAGACCCGACTTGTAGCCTTTGTGATAGACGGCGTGGTACGCGAGTGAGTGCAGGTGATCATCGGGGCTTGGCACCCACGCCCCTGAAGGGTGTCGAACGGCGCGCTTGACGATACGTTGCGCCAGCGCGGGTGGGTAGCACGCCAATCCCTCGCGGTCCGAACCGGGTAGACCCGACACGCTGTAGAGATCAATGGGCAGGATTCCTGGTTCCTCAGAGATCAACGCACGTACTGCTTCGACCTGTTCATCGGCGACCAGCAGATCAAGGTCTTCACCGGGCTCCACCGTCGGCAGGTCTTCAAACCAGCGCAGAACAACTGCACGTATGCGTTCGGCTTCGAGCCTGCTTATTAAGCCTGCATAACCCGTCACAGGCGAGAGATACACCCTCGTCCGGGTTCGGTTGCGGTGTCCGCGTATCTGGAACATCCGGTATCGGTCGCCAGCGATCCTGACGTGGCCCAGGAAGAGGAGATTGCGGGCAAGGCGCTGGAAGCTCGTAGCCATCATCCCTTCGCCCGTGTGTGCAGGAACGATGACGATTCGGATCCCGCGCAACTCACTGGGCAACCACAGATAGCGAACCCAGCTTCCACGCAGGATTAGCACGTCGGCGCCGACCCGACTGATGTCCGGTGCGTCCGAGATCGGGTGAAACCGGTTGGCGAGGTCCCCGGCGTCCGTCCGCACAGGCTTCAGCGCACCGCCCTCGATCAGGGCGAGGTACCGCTCTCGTCCCACGCGCGCCAGAGATCGAGCAACTTCGGCATCGCTCGCGCCCACGTCAATGATTCGATCTTCTGGGCGAACGTGCTCCAGTAGATTTGCTTCAGTCGCCGACGTCACACTCACGTTGCCGCCACCGTCGCGTCCGAGCAGAGCCTAGTGGCGGCTAGGCGCAGTCCTGTGGCACCGCGAACCATATGCGAGATCCCCCCTCATCCCCGATGCAACGAGAGCAATGTACCTGGTCGCGGCGAATCGCGAAACCGCCACTGATCGGTCAGGTGGCGAGCATCCGACACGCTGGAGCACGTGCACGGCGTCATGTGCGGGAGCCGGGACGCTTCGGCAGCAATGCGGGGAAGCGAGGTCGTGTACGGGGTGGAATCGTGTCGGGGCGTAGGAGATCGAGAGAAATGGTTTGGAGACCACGCTCGTGTGCGGCCCTGAGTATCAGGTCCGTGGCCGCCAGGGTTGCCTCCCGATGACCCGGCTCGTCAGGACGGCGAATATTCGCTGGCGAAAGTAGGTCTCCGACCGCGTCATGAAGGAGGAGTACTACACCTGGACGGAGACCACGGATGGCGGCATTGGCGATTCGTTGCGGATTGTCAGAGCTCCAATCGGCGCCGTTGGCCGACCAGAGCATGGTGCCGACGCCGTGACGTCGGAGTCTCTCCCGCGCACCGCTATCGACGATTCCCCACGGCGGCCTGAACCAACGGACCGGCGCGCCTGAGAGGTCTGCGAGCAGGGCATGAGTGGTGTCGATCTGGCGTTGCCACTCATCGCCAGTCAGATCGCGCAATACCCGATGATCCCAGCTATGGCCGCCGACTGCATGGCCTGCCGCTGCGACAGCGCGGACGATGTCTGGGTATCTGCTCGCTGCAAGGCCGCACACGAAGAAGGTGGCACGGGCATCGTGGGCCTGAAGAATCTTCAGCAGTCTCGGGGTGACGTCTGGATCGGGCCCATCATCGAAGGTCAGGGCAATAGCGTTCGATGGCAGAGGACGATCGGACTTCACGTCCTTGATACGACGCGGAGGGACCTCCGTCCACACCTGAGATGCGCGAACCGCTGCTGCGACCCGCCGTGGGCGGAGTCGCCCAATACCTAGCCGGCGAGCCGCTGCGCGAACGCTTAAGAGCCCCACTACGCCCGCCTACGGGTACCAGGCACGATGTCGAGCACTTCCCACGAGCTTTCCGATCCGGTCGGCTGCTCTCATCACCCAATAGCGGCGACGACGCGTGTCCATCAGCACGAACGGCACTCGGGTGACTATCCAGAACCAGACTCGTAGCGTAGTCGAAGTTCTCTCGCGGGACAGGCCGTGCTCGCGGAAGTCGGCATACAACAGCGGCTCGTAGAGGGCCCATCTGAATCTCTGCCGGGCGTACGCGCGCAGGCTACCCCTCTGGCGATAGTGCACAACTGCCTCCGGCGCGTATCCCCACGTGAAGCCAGCGAGCTGGAGTCGCCAACAGAACTCCTGATCTTGACCATGGATGTAATCTTCGTTCCACCCGCCGGCTGCGTTGAAGGATTCACGGCTCACTGCGATGTTTCCGCCGAACGTCCAGGGTAGGAAATCGAAGGCGGCAAGGTTCGCCCGAGGCTCGTTGAACGTGACATACACTGGCTGTGCCTCCGGTGGGTTCAGGCGAGTGTCGTCCCTCCGCCCCGCGATGATGTCGTGGCGAACCGAAACCTCGGCCAGCGCCTCGAGCCACCGCGGGCTCACAACGTCATCGGCGTCACAGTACGCAATCAGGTCACCCTTGGCCGCTCGCGACCCGACATTGCGGGCATGCGCCGCGCCGGACCTGCTCGATGCATCGATGATGCGCATGTTGGGTAACCGGTCACGCCATCGGCGGGCGACCTCAACGCTGTGGTCGTGAGAGCCGTTGTCGGCGATGATGACTTCCCACCAACCATCGAAGGTCTGCTGTGAAAGGGCCGCCAACTGATCTCCTACGAATTCAGCATCGTCTTTGACCGGTATGACGACGCTGCAGTGGGGCAACTCTCGACCTGTCGACACGGCGCTCCTTAGTTGACGGCTACGATCATGACTTCAGCACACCAGTACACATCACGTCGCCAGGTCGATGATTTGTTGGGTGGTGAGGGCTCGGTCGTAGAGGTAGACCTCGTCGATGGCGCCGTCGAATTTGCTGGATCCGCCGGGTTGGGCGCCGATGGCG
>Ga0299914_10003927_pt1 | contig 10609 bp, 12 predicted proteins | sample RVTome_10_FD_201361 | JGI IMG/M metagenome (GOLD analysis project Ga0299914, IMG submission 201361) | Soil microbial communities from uranium-contaminated site in the Upper Colorado River Basin, Wyoming, United States - RVT153D57 (version 2) ... | reverse complement strand
CGGGCGACGTACTGGTCGCGACCCTGAGCGTCGCCTCGCTGCGACAGATCGGTGGCAACGACATCATCGGCACGGTCTCGGAGATCACCGACGACTCCGGGGCGGTCGTGTGCACCACCTCGGCCACCCTGGTCCACCGAGCGGCGGAGGTCGCGTGATGGCACTTGAAGCAGGCGCCGAGCTGGCCCCGAAGACCTACCCGATCACTCGTGCATCGCTGGTGCGCTACGCCGGCGCGAGCGGCGACTTCAACCCCATCCACTGGTCCGACCGGATCGCCACCACCGTCGGCCTTCCTGGCGTGATCGCGCACGGCATGTTCACGATGGCGCTGGTCGCCCGAGCTGTCTCGGAGTGGACCGGCGGAGCCGAGGTCGTCGACTTCGGCGCCAAGTTCACCAACCCGGTCGTCGTGCCCGATGACGACGAGGGCACCTCGGTGACGATCAGCGGCACCGTGAAGTCGGTCGAGGACGGGCTGGCGACGATCGCCCTGACCGTCCTCTCCGGTGAACAGAAGGTCCTCGGCATGCCGAAGGTCTCCGTACGTGTCTGAGTCACTGTCTCGCCACACCACCTTTCATCTCGGCGGTCCAGCGGCGGAGTTCGTCACCGCGACCACGGAGGCGGAGATCATCGAGGCCGTGACCGCGGCCGACGCGGCCGGGAAAGACGTGCTCGTCCTCGGCGGCGGCAGCAACCTGGTCGTCGCCGACGCCGGTTTCCCGGGCACCGTCATCAAGCTGGCGACCACGGGCGTCGCGGCGGAGACGGTCGAGGGTGGCGTACGCGTCACGGTGGCTGCCGGCGAGACCTGGGACGACTTCGTGACGACTGCGGTCGACAAGGGCTGGAGCGGCGTCGAGGCGCTCTCGGGCATTCCCGGCAGCGTCGGCGCGACCCCGATCCAGAACGTCGGGGCGTACGGCCAGGACGTCTCCCAGACCATCACCTCGGTCAAGGTGTTCGACCGCGAGCTACGCGGGTTCGGCTACCGCTGGTCGCGGTTCAAGGCCGTTCCCGGTCGCTACGTCGTTCTCGAGGTCACCTTCCGGCTCGGCACCGACGGCGAGACCGGCTCCCCGATCGCGTACGCCCAGCTCGCCGGCGCCCTCGGCGTCGAGCAGGGCACTCGGGTGCCGTCCAAGCAGATCCGCGAGGCCGTCCTGGCCCTGCGCCGCAGCAAGGGCATGGTCATCGACGAGGCCGACCACGACACCTGGTCGGCGGGCTCGTTCTTCACCAACCCCGTGGTCGCTCCCGAGGACGTGCCCGAGGGCGCTCCGGCCTACCCGCAGCCCGACGGCACGGTGAAGACCTCCGCCGCCTGGCTCATCGACCACGCCGGGTTCAAGAAGGGCCACGGCAACCAGAAGGTGTCCCTCTCCACGAAGCACACCCTCGCTCTCACCAACCGCGGCGAGGGCACGACCGAGGACCTGCTCGCCCTGGCGAGAGAGGTGCGCGACGGGGTCGACGCGGCGTACGGGATCGTGCTCGTCAACGAGCCCGTCATGCTCGGCGTGGAGCTCTAGGAGCGACCAGCCCGGACTCGTAGGCGAACACGACGAGCTGCGCGCGGTCGCGCGCGTGCAGCTTGGTCATCGCCCGGTTGATGTGGGTCTTGGCGGTCAGCACGCTGATCACCATGGCCTCGGCCACCTGGTCGTTGGTCATGCCCCGAGCGACCAGGGCGACCGCCTCGCGCTCCCGGTTGGTGAGCTCGGCGAGCCCGACGGGAGCGTCGGCCGGGGAGGGCTGGCTGACGTAGTGGTCGATCAGCGCCCGGGTGACCGACGGCGCCAGCAGCGCGTCACCGCGTGCCGCGACGCGCACCGCGTGCACGAAGTCCTCCGGCTGGACGTCCTTGACGAGGAACCCGGCAGCGCCGGCGCGGAGGGCCTCGAGGACGTACTCGTCCATGCCGTAGTTGGTCAGGATCACGACGTGCACGTCAGCCAGCGCCGGGTCGGCGACGATCCGCCGGGTCGCCTCGAGACCGTCGACGATGGGCATCTGGATGTCGACCATCGCCACGTCCGGCAGGTGCTTGCGCGCGAGCGCCACCGCCTCGACGCCGTCGGCGGCCTCGGCGACCACCTCGATGTCGTCCTCGATGTCGAGGAGGGCCCGGAAACCGCTGCGAATGAGTGGCTGGTCGTCGACCAGGAGCACCCGGATCACGACGTACGCTCCACCGGCAGTCGCGCCTCGACCATGAAACCGCCCTCCTCGCGGGGCTGTGCCCGCAGCTGACCTCCGAGGGCGGAGACCCGCTCTCGCATCCCGAGCAGCCCGATGCCGGGCACGGTCGTCGCCGGGGCACCGGTGCCGTTGTCCTCGACCCGGATCCTGAGGGAGTCGGGCCGGTGGTCGATGTGGACCGACGCGGTGGTGGCCGCGGCGTGGCGGGTCACGTTGGTCAACGCCTCCTGGACGATCCGGTAGGCCGTCCGGCCCACCGCGACCGGCACCGTACCGGGCTGCCCGTCGACGGTCAGCGTGACGTCCAGGCCGGTGGACCCGGCGGATCCCACCAGGTCGCGTACGTCCTCGAGCCCCCGCGGCGGGTTCGGATCGTCGTCACGCAGCGCCGTCAGCGTCGCCCGCAGCTCGCTGGCGGCCTCGCGCCCGGCCTGCCGGATCGCCAGCAGTGACTCGGGGACCTCCTCACCGCGCCGCTGGGCGACGTGGACGGCGGCCTCGGACTGGACCTTGATGACCGAGATCTGGTGGGTGAGGGAGTCGTGCAGCTCGCGGGCGATGTGGAGGCGCTCGTCGTCGGCCCGGCGCTGGGCCGCTGCCTCCCGGGTGCGCTCGGCCTCGTCGGCACGCCGCTCGGCCTGCCGGAGCGCCTCGCCGGCGGCGCCCGCCGCGATCAGCCAGGCGATCTCCAGGGCCCCACGCGCCTGCTCGGAGGCAGCGCCGAGGTCACCCACGGAGGCGTACGCCACCAGGAACAGCCCGCTCTGCATCACCACCGCGGCCAGCACGGTGACCAGGCGATGCCCTTCCCGCACGGCCGCGTAGACGGCGACCAGGAACGCGATCACCGCGACGTCGAACCCGAGCGCCTGAAAGGCCAGCCCGCACGCGCCGCAGGCGACCAGCACGGCCACCGGCGCCCTGCGCCGGAGGACCAGGACCAGACCGCTCGCGACCAGCGCGGCGTAGCCGAGGAGCTCGTAGCCGGAGCCGGGCTGACCGCCACTCAGCGCAGCGGCCAGCTGGGCCACGGCCACACCAGCGGCGATGACCCAGTCTCCGACCGTGATCCGCTGCCTGGCCATGCGAGCAGGATATGCCCGGCCACGCCGCCCGCGAGTCCATCTGGCGTAGGACTTCCGGCTACCACGAACGCAGTAGCGGCAGCACCGAAGAGTCCACGCAGGCAGGACGACACCGGCGTGCGCCGACGGCACGATCGAGTCATCTGGTCGAACTCGAACGAAGGAGTCCTCAATGTCCCTGAACGACGTGCTCATCAGCGCCGCCGACCCTGGCGTCGGCGCATACACACTCACCACCGGCCGGCTGTGGGCGACGCTCGCCGCGTTCGTCGGCCTGGCCGGAGCGGTGGCCGGAGCGGCGGCGCTGGCCCGTGCCGTACGTGGCGTCGGCAACCGTGGCCGCAACGGCGCCGTCGTGGCGCTCGGCTGCGGCGCCATCGCCCTGGTCGTCGGCGTCGTCAACCTGCTCGTGGCCGACGGCGGACCCGGCACCGGCAACGGCGTGGTCGGCGGCGGGATGGCGATCGTCCTCGGTCTCGCCGGCCTCGTCCTCGGCGCTCTCGCGCTGAGGCGGGCTCGCCAAGCGGTCTAGCGTCTCTCGAGAAGGAGAAGAACCTCGTGGTGGTCGGTGTTCGGGAACATGTCGAGCAGTCGCGCCGACACCGGTCGCAACGAGGGCATGTCGAGCAGGTCGCGGGCGAGGGTGTCGACGTTGCACGAGGAGTAGACGACGTGCTCGACCCCTGACTGCTCCAGCCATGCGGCGAGCGAGGAGCCGATCCCGCGCCGCGGCGGGTTGACGATGACCAGGTCCGGCGCGGCGCCGGCCGACAGTGCGTACGCCGCCGCATCTCCGGCCACCCAGCTGGTGCCCGGGAGCCCCAGCTCGGCGGCGGTCGAGGCAGCGGCTTCGATGGCCTGCTCGCTGGACTCGACGCCGAGCACCTCCCGCCCGGGGGCGGCGACGTGCAGCCCGAAGCCGCCGACGCCGCAGTAGAGGTCCCAGACAGAGGTCGGAGCCGCCGAGGACACCAGGTCGCGGGCATGGCGGTAGAGCGCGGCCGCGACATCGGTGTTGGTCTGGAAGAACGAGTGGGGGCGCAGCCGCAGGCCGATCCCGTTGACCTCCATCGTGAGCGCCTCGCGGGCGGTCAGGAAGATCTCCTCAGGCCCCTCGATGACGGCCTTGTGCTCCGGCTGGATGTTCACCGAGGCGACGCCGATCGGGAGCTCGTCCAGGAGTGCCGGAAGGTGCTTGCGCAGCCGGGCCAGCGCCTCGGTGGACCGCAGCACCCAGCGCACCATCAGCTCACCGCCGGGCGCCTCGGTGACGATCACGTGCTTGAGCTCGCCGCGCCGCTCCGGCACGGAGTAGGGGGTCAGCCGCGCGGTCGTGACGAACCGGGACAGGACCGGTAGCGCGGCCTGCAGCCCTGGGGTGTGCAGCCCGCAGGCGAGCAGGTCCACGCCGAGACCGTCGTGCGACAGGATGCCCAGCGTCGGCGCCTCCACCGAGCCGGCGACGACCATCTTCGCCTTGTTGCGGAAACTGGCCTCCGGGCTGGAGACCGGTTCCTCCCAACGTACGTCACCGAGAGCCGCCGCGACCCGCTGCTGTTTCTGCGCGAGCTGGTCGACGTACGCCATCTCCAGCCAGCGGCAGGAGCGGCAGGCGCCGGAGGTGAAGTAGCCGCAGTCCATCCGTCAGATTCGGCTGCTCAGCATCGCGTTGATCCTGTCGAACGTCGTGCTGTCCGTCTCGTTGGAGGCGACGACGATCATCACGATGATGAAGATGATGTAGGCGATCCAGAAGAGCATGTAGAGCGCCCCGAAGATCGTCCCGATGAGGCCGGTGATGAAACCGGCCTGAGCGTTGCCGCGCCCGCCGTAGGCAGCCGGGTTGGCGTCGATATCGGCCATCACCCGCTTGCCCTTGACCCATCCGAACGGTGCGACGAAGACGCCGATCCCGCCGCACATGACCGACAGGCACAGCCCGACGATCCCGAGGACCATCGCCGAGTTGGCCTCAGGATGCGGAGAGGGCTGCGGGAAGCCGTAGGGCGCCGGCGCGGGCTGATACCCGGGCGGGGGCGTGTCCGACATCTCTCAGAACTCGCTCTCGTAGCCGCTGTCGTAGCCCGACGGGTCGTCGAAGCCGCCGCTGACGCCGATGATCACGATGATGGCGACGAACAGGATGCCGAGGGCCAGGATCACGGTGCCGATGATGCCGAGGATGAAGCCCGCCTGAGCCGAGCCCCGGCCGGTGAGAGCGCCGTTGGATGCGTCGATCCGCTTCTTGGAGGCCAGTCCCATGAACAGAGCGAACGGCGAGAGGAGCAGGGGGAGGTAGCAGGCGAGCCCGCCGGCGACACCGATGATGCCCAGGACCATCGCCGTGGTCGCGCTCGAGTCCGGCCTTCCGCCCGGACCGGCGTACGCAGCCGGGGCGCCGTAGGGCGCCTGACCGTAGCCCGGCTGAGCGCCGTAGGCGGGCGGCGGAGGCGTGCCGTAGCCCGCGGCCGGAGCCGGCGGAACCGGCGGCTTCTGGTCGAACGTCGCCCCGCCGTAGGGGTTCGACGGCTGCTCACCGTAGGTCTGGCCGTACATCGGCTGGGTCGGCGCAGGCGGCGTCGACGCAGGCGGAGTCGCCACCTGCGTCGCGTCGGAGTCGGCCGGCTCGGACGGGGTCGGCGGAGGCGGGGTGGATGCGTCGGCCGGCTTGTTGGGGTCGGACTGATCGTCGGACGGGTTCGTCATGGCCGACATTCTGTCTTAACTTGCCGGATCCGTGGGTTGCGAGGGCGTGTTGAGCCAGTCGTCGATCTCGGCGAGCAGACCCTTCTTGGTCGACTCGGGTGCGGTCGAGGCGGTGATCGACATCCGCGCCAGGTCGGCGAGGGTCTCGTCCGACAGTTCGTGAGCGGCCCGCATGGTGGCGTACTGCGCCGCCAGCCGGGACCCGAACAGCAACGGGTCATCGGCCCCCAGCGCCACGGTCGCACCCGCGTCGAGCAGCTGCGGCAGCGGCACCGAGGTCAGGTCGGAGTAGACGCCGAGTGACACGTTGGAGGTCGGGCAGACCTCCAACGCGACGCCCGCCCGCACGATCTCGTCGAGCAGCGCCGGATCCTCGGCAGCGCGTACGCCGTGACCCAGCCGGGTCGCGTGCAGCGACCGCAGCACGGTGCGGATGTGCTCGGGCCCGCGCAGCTCGCCGCCGTGCGGCATCAGCCGCAGGCCGGCCCGCTCGGCGATCTGGAAGGCGTGGTCGAACTCCTCGGTCCGCCCGCGCCGCTCGTCGTTGGAGAGCCCGAAGCCGACCACACCCTGGTCGACGTACTGCGCGGCCAGGCGCGCCAGCGTGCGCGCGTCCATCGGATGCCGGGTGCGGTTGGAGGCGATGATCACCGCGATCCCGAGCCCGGTCGCCCGCTCCGCCTCGCCGACGGCCGAGAGCACCAGGTCGGTGAAGGCCGTGATCCCGCCGAACTTCGCCGCATAGCCCGACGGGTCGACCTGGATCTCGAGCCACCTGCCGCCGTCGCGTACGTCGTCCTCGGCGACCTCCATGACGAGCCGCCGGATGTCCGCCTCGGTGCGCAGCACCGAGCGCGCCACGTCGTAGAGGCGCTGGAACCTGAACCAGCCCTTCTCGTCGGCCGCGCTCAGCGTCGGCGGCCAGTCCGCGACCAGCTGTTCGGGCAGCCGGATCCCGTCGCGGGTGGCCAGCTCGAGCAGAGTCTGGTGGCGCATCGCACCTGTGAAGTGCAGGTGCAGATGCGCCTTCGGCAGCGTACGTAGGTCGCGTCGGTCCTCGGTCACGCGACCACCTCCGTAGCGCAAGCGCCAGAATACGGACGCGGTCGCGTGATCTCTTGGTTCGTTCGCTGACGCTCTCTCACGCGAGCAGCTTCTCCGCAGCGGCCAGCTTCACGCACACCGTGACGACCTCCATGGCCCCGCTGACCTGCTCCAACGGCGGGAAGGACGGCGCCAGCCGGATGTTGGTGTCCTCGGGGTCGACCTTGCCGGGGAACGCCGAACCGGCCGGGGTCAGCGCGACGCCGGCACCCTTGGCCAGCTCGATCACCCGGGTCGCGGTGCCCGGGAGCACGTCGAGGCTGACGAAGTAGCCACCGGCGGGCTTGGTCCAGGTCGCCACGCCGAGCGCGCCGAGCTGGTCGGTGAGCGCGTCCTCGACGGCCGCGAACCGCGGCGCGAGCAGCTCGCGGTGCTCGGCCATGTGCTCGCGTACGCCGGCCGCCGAGCCGAAGAACTCCGCGTGCCGCAGGTGGTTGACCTTGTCGGGGCCGATCGCGCCGTGGCTGAGGTGGCCGAGCCACCAGGCGACGTTCTCCTTCGAGCCGCCGAAGAAGCCGACGCCCGCGCCCGCGTAGGTGACCTTGGAGGTCGAGGCGAAGACCAGCGGACGGTGGGGGTTGCCGGCCGCGTTGGCCAGCGAGACGACGTCGGCAGTCTTGGTCTCGGCCGGGGTCAGGTGGTGCAGCGCGTAGGCGTTGTCCCAGAAGATCTTGAAGTCGGGGGCCGCGGTCGGCATCGAGGTGAGCCGCTCGGCGGTCTCCTGCGAGGTGGTGTCACCGGTCGGGTTGGCGTAGGTCGGGACCAGCCACATGCCCTTGATCGTGGGGTCGTCCTTGACCAGGGCGGCGACGGCGTCGGCATCGGGCCCGTCGGCGTGCATCGGCACGGTCACCATCTCGATCCCGAACCACTCCAGGAGCGTGAAGTGACGGTCGTAGCCCGGCACCGGGCAGACGAACTTGACCGTCTCCTCCTGCCCCCACGGCCGCTCGCTGTCGACGCCACCGTGAAGCCACAGGTACATCAGCGTGTCGCGCATCATCGTGAGGCTCGAGTTGCCGCCGGCGATGAGCTGGTCGGTGTCCAGGCCGAGCAGCTCGGCGTAGATCTCGCGGATCTCGATGCCGCCCGCAAGGCCGCCGTAGTTGCGCGTGTCGGTGCCGTCCGGGGCGGTCGTCGTCTTGGGTAGATGGAGCAGGCCGTCGGAGAGGTTGAGCTGGTCCGCGGAGGGCTTGCCCCGGGTCAGGTCCAGCTTCAGGCCCTTGGCCACCAAGTTGTCGTACGCCGTGCGCTGCTCCGTTGCGAACGCTTCGAGTTCCTCGCGCGAGAGCTCGGCGAGGGGACGGGGATCTGAGGTCATGCCCGCAATCCTATGGGTCACGAGGGCCCAGTTTGGAACGCGTTAACCCGAGTGCGTAGACTCACCGCTGGTGGTCTTCCCACATGGTCAGTTGCGCCCTCAACCGCGTCTCTGACGCAGACCTCCGTAGGGCACTAGCTCAACTGGCAGAGCATCGGTCTCCAAAACCGAAGGTTGGGGGTTCAAGTCCCTCGTGCCCTGCAAAGCCGGACCAGCGATGGAAACGTTTTCGAGAGAAGGTGGCGGCGTGACGGACAGCAAGGCAGTCCCGACTCCGAGCGACAAGAAGACGGAGAAGCGCACCAGTCTCCCGACGTTCTATCGCCAGGTCGTGGCCGAGCTCCGCAAGGTCGTCTGGCCGACGCAGCAGCAGCTCACGACGTACTTCATCGTGGTTCTGGTCTTCGTCCTGGTCATGATGGCGATCACCGCGGGCCTTGACCTCGGGTTCGGCAAGTTGATGTTCTGGGTGTTCGGCGGCCGCGACGCGTGATCGTGTGGGCCCCGGCCCGCGGAGCACACCCGAAATACACATTCAACGGTTTGGAGCAGGACGTGTCTGAGCAGGACTACACCGAGGAGACCGAGGTCCTCGAGACGGCCGAGGCCGCCTCCGACGTGCCTGCAGAGGCTGAGTTCGACGAGTCTGGCGAGTCCGGTGACGCCGTCGAGCCCGAGGATTCCTTCGACGAGATCGTCGAGGGCGAGGCCCCCGAGGCCGCTGACGACGACCCGCTCGAGGCGTTCCGCCGTGAGCTGTGGGCGAAGCCGGGCGACTGGTTCGTGATCCACACCTACTCCGGCATGGAGAACCGGGTGAAGTCCAACCTGGAGAACCGCATCGTCTCCCTCAACATGGAGGACTACATCCACGAGATCGTGGTCCCCACCGAGGAGGTCCCGGAGATCAAGAACGGCCAGCGCAAGATGGTCAAGCGCACCGTTCTCCCGGGTTACGTGCTGGTCCGGATGGACCTCACCGACGAGTCTTGGGCGGCGGTACGCCACACCCCGTCGGTCACCGGTTTCGTCGGCCACAGCCACCAGCCGGTGCCGCTGTCGATGACCGAGGTCGAGAACATGCTCGCCCCCGCCGTCGTCGCCCAGGCCGAGGCCGAGGCTGCCGCCGCCGGTGAGGCCGCGTCCGCCAGCTCCGGTGCCACCGGCACCGCCAAGAAGCCCGTCGAGGTCGTCGACTTCGCCGAGGGCGACTCGGTCACCGTCGTCGACGGCCCCTTCGCCACCCTCCACGCGACCATCACCGAGCTCAACGCGGAGTCCCAGCGCGTCAAGGCGCTCGTCGAGATCTTCGGCCGCGAGACCCCGGTCGAGCTCAGCTTCAACCAGATCGAAAAGGTCTGAGCCGTAACGCGAAAAGGTCGAGCAGGTCGAGACCGACCTTCCCGTAGCAATCAGGCCCCCTGCCCGCATCCGCGAGCAAGGGGCCTGACGCGTTTTCGCGGCTGAGCTCTGGTCGCAATGCTCTTCGACTCGCCCCCTTCCCGACCTGCTCAGCCGCGTAACCGCCTCAGGCGTGGTCCCACTCGACAGGCAGCGACAGTAGCGCGCGCTGCACGACACTGGGCCGAAACTCGCGCTGCGCCCCCTCTCCGATCCGCAGCGAGGGCAGCATCTCGGCGACGACGTCAAGCACCTGCTGCAGTTCCATCCTGGCCAGCGGGGCCCCCAGGCAGTGATGGATTCCCATTCCGAACCCCACGTTGTCCCCCGCGTTCGGCCTGTCGATCACGTAGTTCTCCGGGTCCTCGAAGACCGACTCGTCGTGGTCAGCCGCGTCTTGGTTGAGGAAGACTTTGGCGCCGCCCGGGATGGTGCCGCCAAGGAGCTCGATCGCCTCCGTGGCCACGCGGAAGCCGCCGATGCCCGCTCCATCGATCCGGATCGACTCCTCGATCGCCGACTGCCGCACTCCGGGCTCGTTCACCACGCGCTGCCAGGCGCCGGGTTCGGTCAGCAGTCGGTAGAAGAGGAGTGCCATCTGGTTGCCCGTCGTGTCGTTGCCTCCGAGGCTGATGGAGGTCATCAGGCCGACGAGCTCGTCGTCGGTGAGCTCTGCTGTCCCGTCGATGACGGACTCGATCACCTGGCTCATGAAGTCGTCCGTCGGCTGCCGGCGGCGCCGTTCGATCAGCTCCTTCATGTAGCCGACGTACTCGATGTAGCCCTC
>Ga0299914_10003926_pt1 | contig 10609 bp, 8 predicted proteins | sample RVTome_10_FD_201361 | JGI IMG/M metagenome (GOLD analysis project Ga0299914, IMG submission 201361) | Soil microbial communities from uranium-contaminated site in the Upper Colorado River Basin, Wyoming, United States - RVT153D57 (version 2) ... | reverse complement strand
CCCCTGTCGAAGTGCCGTTGAGGCTTGCGATCACCGGCACGTCGACCTCTTCTTTCGCCTGGCGGACCAATGTCAGGTAGTCGTCCGGCCCGGTGTTGAAGTCGTCGAGTTGTGGAAAGAACCCGTCGGAGGTCTCGGCGAAGCCGTCAGCCCCCAGCTCGAGGCTCTGATGTACAGCCATCGCGTTGTGCTCGATCTGCTCCTCGAAGAGGCTCGGAAGGACGATGGCAGGTGCGCCGGCACCAACCAGGGCGTGGATGTGGTCGACGTCACCCGTCAGCGGTGAAGCCGACGGCAGGACCGGGTGAGCGAGATCGAGTCCCAGGTACCTGGTCGAGAGGTCGACACTCATTCCTCCACCTCCGCATATTCGGCGGTCCGATGAACGTGCACCATCTGCTCGTAGTAGTGCCACCGGTCATCGATATCCGCCTGGGCCCGTCGGAGGAGTTCTTCCTCACCCTCGGGATCGACCTTGCCCAACATGGCGAATCGAGCTTCCGAGCGCGCGAACTCCTCGAATCGGATGGTCGGGGCACGGCTGTCGAGGCGCAAGCCGGGATCGCCCTTGGATTCTCGGGCCGGGTCATACCGATAGAGCGGCCAATAACCCGAGTCGGTTGCGGCCTTCTGATGACTCAGCTGGTATCTCATGTCGAGGCCATGAGCGATGCAGGGGCTGTAGGCGATGACCAGGGAGACTCCTCTGTGTTCCTCCGCCTCGGCGATCGTCTTGACGGTCTGGGTCGGGTTGGCTCCCATGGCGATCTGGCCCACATACACGTCGCCGTAAGCCATCGCTATTTGCCCCAGGTCCTTCTTGCCTGTGGTCTTGCCCCCGGCCGCGAACTTGGCGATCGCGGCGCGGGGTGTGGCTTTGGAGGCTTGTCCTCCAGTGTTCGAATAGACCTCGGTGTCGAGCACGAGGATGTTGACGTTGCGCCCCGACCCCAGGACGTGGTCGAGACCTCCGAAGCCGATGTCGTACGCCCAGCCGTCGCCGCCGACGATCCATATGCTGGTCTCGATCAGCGAGTCGGCGACACCTTCGAGCCGCCTCGGCAGCGGGCCTTCCATGTCGGAGAGGCGCACCTTCAGCTCGGCCACCAGCTCACGCTGGCGGGCGATGAGCGCGTCTTGCTCAGAGTGGTCAGGATTCTCGGCCAGCTCCAGGATGTCGGCCGCGAGCTGGCCGAGCTCGGGGGCGAGAGCGGTAACGAGGAGAATGGCGTCGCTGCGTTGGGCTTCCATCGCGAGCCTCATCCCCAAGCCGAATTCGGCGTTGTCCTCGAACAGGCTGTTGGACCAAGCCGGCCCCCGGCCATTGCTGTCCGTCGTCCAGGGAGTCGTCGGGAGATTTCCACCATAGATCGAGGAACAACCGGTCGCGTTGGCGACGATCATGCGGTCCCCGAACATCTGGGTGAGGAGCTTGAGGTAGGGCGTTTCCCCGCATCCGGCGCAGGCACCAGAGAACTCGAACAACGGCTCGAGCAGCTGGGATCCTTTCACTGATTTGGCGTTTACCAGCGCACGGTCGGTCTCACGGATGCCGAGGAACACTTCGAAATTCCGTCGCTCCCGATCGAGGTGGTCGTGCTTCGGCGCCATGTTCAATGCCTTGTGCTTGATCACCTCCTTCGACTTGGCCGGGCACACCTCGGCGCAGATACCACATCCGGTGCAGTCGTCCGGCGCCACCTGGATGGCGATCCGTTGGCCTGCCAGATCCGTTCCGGTCGGCTCCTTCCACAGGAACCCCTCGGGGATGGTGGTGCCGGCGTCGAAGGCCTTGAAGCGGATGGCAGCATGGGGGCAAACCAGCGCACAACGGCCACAGTCGATGCAGATCTCGGGGTCCCAGATCGGGATCTCATCGGCAATAGATCTCTTCTCCCACCTTGCGGTGCCGGTCGGAAAGGTCCCATCCACCGGAAGCGCCGACACGGGGAGCAGGTCTCCTCTGCCCGCCATCATCGTTGCGGTTATCCGCGCTACGAAGTCGGGAGCGACAGTAGGGACAGGGTCGGCGACTGGCCCCACCTCGACCCGAAATAGCCCGGCAACAGCCCGGTCGACAGCGTCCTCGTTGCGAGTGACCACCGCCTGCCCCCTGTTGCCATAGGTCTTTCGAATGTGCTCCTTGATCGAGCTGACAGCGTCCTCCGCGGGTAGAAGACCGGTGAGATGGAAGAAGCAGGTCTGAAGGACCGTGTTGACTCTTCCTCCCAGGCCGGCGTCCCGGGCGATCTGAGCCGCGTCGACGGCCCAGAGCTGCAGCTCTTTCTCGATGACATGAGTCTGGGTTTCTTTGGGCAGAAGACTCCAGATCGTGCCTGGCGGATGCGGACTGTTGAGCAACACCGTTGCCCCGGGTGCGGCGATGTCGAGGGCGTCGATGCTTTCGAGCAGGTCGAACCGATGGACGGCTACGAAGTCTGCTTCGCGGATGAGGTAGGTGGACTCGATGGGGCGTGGAGAGACCCTGACATGGGACACGGTGCGAGAGCCCGACTTCTTGGAGTCGTAGACGAAGTAGCCCTGGGCGTAGAGGGGAGTCGTCTCTCCGATGATCTTCACGGTGTTCTTGTTTGCCCCAACCGTGCCGTCCGAGCCCATCCCGTAGAACACAGCACGGGTGACATCATCGGGTTCAGACCACCACGAAGGATCGAAATCGATTGACAGCCGTGTGACGTCATCGACGATCCCCACGGTGAAATGACGTCGTGGCGACTCGCGTTCCACTTCGCGGAAGACGCCGGCGACCATGTCGGGAGTGAATTCCTTGGAGGACAAGCCGTACCTTGCGCCGTATACGTCGAGCGACTTCCCCGCTTCGGCGAGCGCGGCCACTACGTCTTGGTAGAGCGGCTCACCCACGGCACCTGGCTCTTTGGTGCGATCGAGCACAACGACTCGCCGGGCCGATGCCGGGATGGTCCCGACGAAGGTCGACGCCGCGAACGGCCGGTAGAGCCTTACTTGCACCATGCCCAGCTTGTGGCCTTCATCTTCGAGTCGACGAACCGCCTCGTGGGCTGCTCCCGACCCCGAGCCCATGATGACCATGACGGCCTCGGCTTCAGGCGAGCCCGAATACTCGAAGAGGTCGTACCGCCGGCCGGTCTCTTCGCGGATCTTCCTCATGGCTGAAGCCACGACTCCAGGGACTGCGTCATAGAAGACGTTGGCGGCCTCTCGGGCTTGGAAGAAGACGTCGGGATTCTGAGCGGTGCCTCTCAGCACCGGCCGGTTGGGATTGAGCGACCTGAGGCGATGGTCGGTGATGAGGTCTTCATCGATCAGCCGTCGCAACACTGAATCGTCGATGAGCTGGATCTTCGATACCTCATGAGAGGTGCGGAACCCATCGAAGAAGTGGAGGAAGGGCACACGCGATTCCAGCGTGGAAAGGTGGGCGACGACCGCCATGTCCTGGGCTTCCTGGACCGACGATGACGCCAAGAGTGCGAAACCGGTCTGCCGCGCCGCCATCACGTCGGAATGGTCTCCGAATATCGACAAGGCGTGGGTGGCAACGGTCCTGGCCGCGACGTGGATGACCGTTGGGGTCAGCTCTCCGGCAATCTTGTACATGTTGGGGAGCATCAGCAGCAGACCTTGGGAAGCGGTGAACGTCGTGCTGAGCGCTCCGGCGGTCAACGCCCCGTGGATCGCCCCCGCCGCACCGCCCTCACTCTGCATCTCGACGACATCCGGCACGACACCCCACAGGTTTGGTTTGCGGGAGTGGGACCAGGCGTCAGCCAGCTCTCCCATGGGAGATGCGGGCGTTATCGGGTAGATGGCGATCACCTCACTCAGGAGATGGGCGATACGTGCCGCCGCCTCGTTGCCGTCGACGGTTGCCATTACGGATACTGCAGTGGATGGCATACAAATCACCGTACGGCGGGCACGAGGCCCGCCCCAGGGGCTAAAGACCCAACGGCTGGTGCCGTCGGCACGCTGCCCCTGGGACCGATAAGTGAGGTGGAGTTCTCCCTCGACCTAGATGAAGATGATCTGTGCGCCATCCGAGAGCTCGATGAAGTCGGCGGCGTTGATGATTCCTTCCACCCGGTCATAGAGGTCAGCGGCTTCGAGATGCATCATGTCTGCCGACATCTGGCACGCCCAAAGGTGCCCACCGGCGTCGGTGATCAACTCCAGGAACTCCGGCACGTCGGGCACGTCCAGACCTTCCATCTGCTTCTTCATCATGTGTGTGGCGAAAGAAGTCATTCCGGGGAGGCCCATGAGCATCGGAGACATGTGGGTGGCCGGGTTGCCGACGGGCGTGAAAGCCAGGTGCCCCATCGTCTCCTTGTTGATGATGTCAAAACCCCAGAAAGTGAAGAACAAATGGGTTTCGATTCCCTCACCGAGGGCGGCATTGGCGAGGACCAACCCTGGGTATGCCATATCGAGCGATCCCTTCGAGCAGATGATCGCCAACTTTCGTCCTTCCGTCGCCTCGTCGTCGAAAACAGGGACGGGGGCTTCCAATGTCATTGTCATTTTGTCCTCCGTTCAAACGCAGCCGGTCGGCTTCGGGAGACCGGCGATGTAGGCCATCTTCTTGGCCGGTTTCTTGGGGAAGAGCTGAAAGAGCACCTTGGTCGGGATTCCGCTCAGCGTTGTCACCCGCCGCAGCGTGGCGGTCTCGCCCTCGGACTCGAAGTCGTCTCGCAGGAAGCGAATCGCCTCCATGTGACGATCGTCTAGCTCGATGCCGATGTTCGCCGCGAGCTGCCTCGCTAGCTCTTCATTCCATTCGTCGTACTCGGTCAGAAAGCCCTCTTCATCGACGTGGACCTCCTGATCGGCAATTGTCGCGAGACTCATTCTCGAATCTCCTTTCTCGAGTTAGCTCTGAATGCCTCATGTGCCCTCATTCCTCGACCACCTCCTTGCCGGCCATCGACATCAAGACGGGCATGGGCAGCCGACGCCCCGGGAGCAACGCGTTCCAGTAGATCCACTTGAACATGAGCTTCCCGTAGTGATTCAGCCGCGTTTCCTTCATCAGCGACATTGGCCCCAGGCGAGGCACCGGATATTTGCCTGGTAGAGGCTGCGTGTCGTAGTTGAAGTCGATGAGCATCGCCTTCCCGTCACCTGATTCGACGAAGCAATTGGCATGGCCGTCGAAAATGTGGGTCATCTCATCGCCGTTGATGTGTTGAACGAAGTTCTCGGTGAACAACTCGATGGCGAAGTGGGCAACAGACCCTGCTTTTGATGTCGGAATGTCAGCGGCGTCCCCCAGGGCGAATATGTTGTCCCAGGCCGTCGACTGGAATGTTCCGTCATCGACTGGCACACAGTTGAGCTCATTGCCCAGACCGCTCCGGCCAATGAAGTCGGCACCCATGTTCACCGGGACCGTTACCAGGAGGTCGAAGGGGACCTCCCTTTCGTCAAACGACACCAAGGCCTTCTTCTCGTTGTCGATCGACTCGATGTAGAAGTCCGATTCGAGGTTGATCCTGCGCTCCTCCAGCATGGCTCCGAGCCTTTTTGAGGCCACGGGCTTGGTAAATGCGCCATCGAGGGGGGTCACGTAGGTCATCTCGACCCTGTCACGAATGCCGCGCTCTTCGAAGAACGAGTCGGCGAGGAAGACGAACTCGAGAGGCGCGACCGGGCACTTGATGGGCATCTCGCTGATGTGCACGACCAGTCGCCCGCCGTCCCAGTCCTTCAATTTGTCAGCCAAAGCGCGGGCTCCATCCAGCGTGTAGAAGTCGAAAACGGATTGGCGCCACTCGGGTCCCTCCATGCCCGGTGTCTGATCAGGACGTGGGATCACGCCGGTGGCGATCACGAGCTCGTCGTAATCGAGCGTGGTTCCGTCGGCCATCCGAACTCGGTTCATCTCGGGTTCGACGAGGTCGATCTCCCCGAGGACGGTGTTGACACCTCTCGGAAGGAATCTCTTCCTCGGCTTGACCACCGTCGACGGGTCGTAAACCCCGAACGGGATGAGGAGATACCCGGGCTGGTAGTGATGCTCGGGATCCTGATCGACAATCGTGATGGCCCATTCGCCGTCCGGAAGGCGGCGTCTGAGCTTGTTGGCCACCATGGTGCCCGCCGTTCCAGCACCGAGGATGAGAAGACGTTTCATACTTCGATGGTCGTTCCCGCGGCGAGCGGCTCACAGAGGAGGAAGACCCCACTACGTGGGACTCGGACCGAGGATTGGCGAAACCGGTGCGGCTCTAAGGGTTGTCGGCCACTTGCCGGCGTCAGCCGCCCATTGCGGTGTCGAGGAATGAGATGACTGTGCGTTCCCATGACTCGGGCGCAGTGGAGAGTCCTTGGATGTGCCCGGCGCCAGGGACGACCCAAGTCGAGACATGATCACCGGCCTCATGCGCGATGAACTCGGCGGCGTTGATCTCGTCGGGTATTTCACCACCGGCGATCAGCAGGACGGGTCGAGGGCGGGCGGCTCGGGCCGCTTCGGCGAGTATCGGCGGCTTGGGTGCGGCGGTGAGCAAGTCCGTGAACGCGTACTGCAGCCATTCCAATTTCAGCTGTATCCATCCTCGAGCCCCATAGACTTCTCGGAGCCATCCCTTGTCCAAGTCGGTTCTCGCGGTCGCTCCTTCGGCAATCACAGCCGCAATGCGGTGATCCGAGGCAATTGCGCCGAGAGCCTCCTCCCCGCCCATCGACATTCCGACCACCGCCACCTTGTCGATATCGACCTCGGGCCGCGTCGAGAGATATTCGAGGGCGGCGCTGATATCACTATCGCCGTACCAGCCGAACCCCATAGCCTCACCGGAACTGGATCCATGACCTCTGGCGTCGGCAAGGAGGACCCCGAAACCGTGCCGAGTCAGGACCGCGGCGTGAGGGAGGACACTCGACCCGGTTTCCCCTGAACCATGCCTCAGTATGACGGTCTTGCCGTTAGCGGCCGGGACGTACCAGGCGGCGATCTCGACACCGTCTGTCGTCTGGAAGCGCACCAACTCGGCGTCGAGACCGAGATCGTTTGGCGATGTCTCACCGCGAGCGATGGGAGGGACGTCGGTCGCGATGATCGCCGGAGAGAATGTCCAAACGAAGACAGCCAAGCCCAGGGTGACGGAGAGGATGAGCAGGGCTCGAGCCCAGGCTGGGCGGCGTTGCGACATCCTGGCGATGGACGCGACAACGACAGCCACACCACTGGCGAGTGCAATCAACCCGGCGACCGCCGAGGGGCTCGCTCCATCGATCATCAGCCAACGCACACCCACTGCGAGTCCCGCAGTGAGTCCGCACGCACCCAAGAAAATGGCCGGCCACGTGACGGACCGCAACCAGGCAGCGCTCACTGCGAGCGTGACGCCCGCCGTCGTTGCCAGGAGGATCAGCTGTCGATCCAACGAGCCCGCGGCGATGATGAGCGACAATGCCGAGCCCAACAGCACCATGGCGATCACTGGCCAAGTCTGTGCACCGCGATCCAGACCCGCAGCGACCGGATCGGAGTGGGAACGGCCCCGCACCAGCGTCTCCATCTCAGGGGCTCCTCAGGTAAGAGCGCGCCGAAGGCGTCAGGACTAGCGCGATGATCGCCAGCGAACCAACGATGAGCAGTGGGTGCATGACGGGATGGAATGGGACGAGAAAGAGCTCGATGATCTCGAAGATCAGAAGCACGCCCCCTGTGGCCAAAGCAGCCAGCCAGGGCCAGCGGTAGCCCATGCGTCTCTCGATCGGAGCTGCCCACTTCCAATCCCACCAGAAAAGGAGGCCAGCAATCGTGATCAGACACGCAGCTGCAATGCCCAACAGGAACAGGCCCGGCAACGCGTAGTCATCGATCGGTGTGCCGTGGAGATAGCTGACGGGCATGCCAAGCGGCTGGAGCGGATCAGCGACCATCGCAATCCCTCCCTGGAGAGCACCAACAGTGAGTAGCCCCAGCAACGCGGCGAGCCATTTGATCGTCGCGGGTCGAGAGTGACGTGTCGAAGGAGTTCTTCGAGACTGGGATGTGACCGACATTTGTTCCTCCTTTCGGTACCGCCATCGTCCGGCACCCGGCTTTACAGCCACGGGTCGGCTCAAACCGACGGTCCTACTTCATGGTCTTCGAGCATTCAATTGCTCCTCGTTTGACGTTCCCGCCGGAGATAGAAATAGACACCGATGAGATTCACGATGGCGAGCGCCACCATCATCGGTATGACGGAATCGGATGCATGAGGAGAGAGTGGGTCTGCTCGATGTCCGAACCACTGGTCTACTGCGATTCCCACGGATTCCATGGCGCCGAACACCAGCCAGGATCCCGTGAGGAGGATGCCCAGCGGACGTCGATGCCACATCCACCATGCCGCCACGGTCATCAACGGCAGCCAAAACGCCAGGTCCTGCACATAGACGGCATTGGTTGCCACACCGAGACCTTCCAGGAACGATCCGGGATTCTCCGCAACAACGGCTGGAACTACCTCTTGCAGCCATGCGACCGCATTCAGAACGACGATCGTCCAGACGAAGATCGCCAAACCCTTCACCGGCAATCGCCTCATCGAGTCGATGGTCCGACTCGGGTCCACTGCCCGCACCAGGGCGAGGGTCGAAAACAGAGCCAACGATTGAAAGGTGATGTAGAGAAGGAAGAGGCTGTTGAAAGGCGTCAGAAACAGAAAGAGAAAGGCGTTGTATCCCAAATAGAACAATGCTCCGAGCCACACGAACACCGCTCGCCAAGATCCCCGTCGCTCGAACGAGATCGCCAAGAGCAGCACGGGAATGGCCAACACGAGGATCACGAGTGCGGTCCCTCGAGCGTTGCCGTTCGATACAGCCGGCCCCAACAGGATCCCCGGGACAAGAAACGTCAAAGCCGAGGCCGCGGCTGCGATAACTGCCAGAGCCACCGATAACACGTAGACATGCGCCTCAAGCCGTCGGGCTTTGGTCGAAGTTGCCGGGGACCCTGTGGCACCGGTCAGAACATCCATCGGGCTCTCCTTCTGTGACGTCTTTCTTCGACAGTGCTGCAACTGGTCGGTGGCACCCAGAGGAAAAGGACCCGTTCTTCTGGGTCCCGGGCCTAGAAACCTGACCTCATCACCACCTAGCTCGGCAACAAGCTCATCCAATGGCGCATCATGGGTCCGCGCCAAGAGACGAAGTTCTTGGTCTGAGAGGCCACCGTGGGATCCTCGCCGGGTCCATATCCGTGGACGCGAAGTGAGCCTTGATGCAGTCCGTCCCGCAGACAGGGACCTAATGCCCTGTTCTAAGGGCTCGCAAGCACGTTGGATGGTGATCAGGTCTTCAGAAAGGAGACATCATGAAAGCCATGGTCTATCACGGACCTGGCAACAAGGCCTGGGAGGATGTGCCCCAGCCTGCGATCGTGGACGACACGGACGCGATCGTGTTGGTCGACTCGGTGACAATCTGTGGCACCGACCTCCACATCCTGAAAGGTGATGTGCCGGCGGTGACAGACGGGCGGATCCTCGGCCACGAGGCGGTGGGAACCGTCGTAGAGGTCGGGTCCGGTGTCAAGACGGTCAAGCCTGGGGACAGGGTCTTGGTGTCTTGCATCACGTCTTGTGGCTCGTGTCGCTTCTGCCGAGAAGCCCGGTACGGGCAATGCCTCGGTGGAGGTGGCTGGATCCTCGGCCATTTGATCGACGGCACCCAGGCCGAGTATGTGAGGGTGCCGTTCGCGGACACTTCGACCTACAAGGCACCGGCTGGTGTTCCAGACGAGCAGCTGCTCATGCTGGCCGACATCCTCCCGACGGGATATGAGGTTGGCGTGCTCAGCGCAAAGGTTGAGCCGGGTGACGTGGTCGCAGTCGTCGGCGCCGGCCCGATCGGTCTGGCGGCGATGCTCGGCGCTCGGCTGTTCAGCCCTTCCCACGTGATCGCCATCGACCTGGCGGACAATCGGCTGGATGCTGCCAAGCGGTTTGGCGCCGATATCACGATCAACAACGGCAAGGTCGATCCGAAGGAATCGATCGCGGGCCTGACCGACAGCCTCGGGGCTGATGTAGCCATAGAGGCGGTGGGAGTGCCCTCCACGTTCGAGCTAGCGGCATCGTTGATCCGACCCGGTGGCCGGGTAGCCAACATCGGCGTGCACGGCGAGCCGGCGACTCTTCACCTCGAGGAACTCTGGATCAAGGATGTGACTATCACCACTGGGTTGGTCGACACCTACTCGACACCCACGCTGCTCCGCCTCATCCAGGGCGGATTGATCGACCCGTCGCCCCTCGTCACCCATCATTTCGGGATCGACGACTTCGAGGCGGCGTACGACGTATTCAGCCGCGCCTCCGATACCGGAGCGCTGAAGGTGCATGTCCGCAACGCCTGACATGCTGGAACTGCTGGTCCTCGAGCTCAGTTAAACTCGAGGACCAGTGGTTTTTGGCGTTTAGGCGTCCGACCAGCTTGAAATATGCTCCTTGCTCGTGGTGGGCCGCACCCATCGATCGAGATAGCGGCGGGCACGCTCAACCCCTGAATCGTGCCCTGCGGTGGCGATGTAGCCATCGGGCCTCACCAGGACATACGACGGGGCACTTGCGCCAGTAGGCAACGATGATCGAGCTATCTGTTTGAT
>Ga0299914_10003925_pt1 | contig 10609 bp, 8 predicted proteins | sample RVTome_10_FD_201361 | JGI IMG/M metagenome (GOLD analysis project Ga0299914, IMG submission 201361) | Soil microbial communities from uranium-contaminated site in the Upper Colorado River Basin, Wyoming, United States - RVT153D57 (version 2) ... | reverse complement strand
GCTGCTGGGCGCCGTCGTGGAGATTGCGCTCGATCCGGCGCCGGGCGGCGTCGCCCGCGGCGACGATCCTCGCGCGCGACGCGGCGAGCTGCTCGCGCGCGTCCACGTTGGCGAGGGCGGCCGTCACCAGCTCGGCGAAGTTCCCGATCCGTTGCTCCGTATCGGGTGGGAAGGAGTGCGGCCGTTCGCTGGTCGCCATGATCCCGCCCCAGAGCCGGCCGGCGACGTGGATCGGCGCCCCGATCACCGAGAGGATCCCGAAGCTCCGTAACCTCGCGGCGAGGTCACCCTCGACTCCGTTGTAGTCGTCGACTCGCTGCGGGCGGCCGGTCCGGACGAGCTTGGCGGTCACCGTCTCGCCGTCGACGGGGATCCGCTCTCCGACCGGAAACGAGGGCGTGCCGCTCGCAGCCCAGGCGCCGACGACGACGGCGGAATCCTCGTCGTAGCGGATCATGTCGGTGCTCTTGACGTGGAGGACGCGTCCGAGCTCCTCGCAGACCGAGTCGAACAGGGTTGGCGCCGGCGTCCCGTTGGCGACGAGCGTCGCGACCCTGCGCAGGGCTGCCTGCTCGGCGATTAGGGCTTCGAACTGCGCACGATCGTCGCCGGCCGCCATCGCCTTGAATTTTGCCCGGCACCCGTCGTCGGCGTCGAGTCGTGCCGGCCACGGTCACGGCGACCGAATCTGCGAAAATCGGGTCAGATTTACGGTTAAGGCAATACCAGGCACGAGGAGGCCGACAAATGGCGCTCACGATTGGCGATACAGCCCCCGATTTCGAGGCCGAGACCACCGAGGGAGCGATCAAGTTCCACGACTGGATCGGCGACTCCTGGGCCGTCCTGTTCTCGCATCCGCGCAACTTCACCCCGGTCTGCACCACCGAGCTCGGCTACATGGCGAGCGCCAAGCCGGAGTTCGACAAGCGGGGCGTGAAGATCATCGGCATCTCGGTCGACCCGATCGAGAACCACGAGAAGTGGGCGCAGGACATCGCGGAGACGCAGGGATCCGCCCCGAACTACCCGATCATCGCCGACGCCGACTTCGCGGTCGCGAAGGCCTACGGGATGCTTCCCGCCGACGTCAGCGGCGACCCGACCGAGCGCACGCCCGCCGAAAACCAGACGGTGCGGAACGTGTTCGTGATCGGCCCCGACAAGAAGATCAAGCTGGTCCTGGTCTACCCGATGACCACCGGCCGCAATTTCGACGAGGTGCTACGCGTGATCGATTCGCTCCAGCTCACCGCGAACCACAAGGTGGCCACGCCGGTCAACTGGCAGCCCGGCGACGACGTGATCATCGCCGGCTCCGTCTCCGACGACGAAGCGAGGGAGAAGTACCCCGACGGCTGGGAGGCACCCAGGCCGTGGCTTCGCATCGTCCCGCAGGAGAAGGCCGAGTCCTCGAGCTGAGACGGCTCAGGGGTCGCTCTCGCCCGCTCGTGTGGCGGGCGTGAGCGCCTTGCCGCGCGTCGCCCGCCGGACCAGCCGAGGCGCGACGATGCGAGCCGCCGCGGCGAGCCAATAGGGCCGCGGTACGTAGCGCTCGGCCTTGCCGCCGGGCCCGGCGTCGATGATCGCCTCGGCGACCCGTTCCGGGGTCGAGAGCGCCCAGCGCGTCAGCGCCCGCTCGCGCAGCTCGCGCTGCGGAAAGCCCTCGGTCGCGACGAAGCCGGGCAGCACGAGCCCCACGTGCACCCCGTGGCCCCGCTCCTCGGCGCCGAGCGCGTCGCTCCAGCCCGCGAGGGCGAACTTGCTGGCCGAATAGCCGCCCGAGTTGCCGCGGGCAACGCGCCCGGCGGTGCTGGCGACGTTGACGATCGCGCTCGGCGCCGAGCGGCGCAGGATCGGCAGCAGCGCTTCCGTGAGCCGGACGACGGCGTCGAAGTTCAGCTCCATGTGGCGGCGCACGTTCTCCCAGCCGGCCTCCCCGAAGCGCCCCCGCCAGGCGGCGCCCGCGTTGTTGACGAGCAGGTCGAGCCGCCCGGGCCCGCTCTCGAGCTCGGCGGCGATCCGGGCGGGCGCGTCGTCGTCGGTCAGGTCGGCGGCGATCACCGTGGCGCCACCGAGCTCCTCGGCGAGTGCGCGGAGACGCTCCTCGCGGCGGGCGACCAGGATCAGGCGGGCCCCGGGCTCGCGCGCGAGCCGGCGGGCGGTGGCCTCGCCGATGCCGCTGGAGGCGCCTGTGACGACCGCGATCACCGCGTGCACCCTAGACGACCCCCCCGTTTGCGATCGGGGCAAATCAGGGCTTGGGGAAAGCCCGGGGGCTGCCGATAAGGGAGCAACCGATGAGGGGAAGGGACGACAGGGCTCGGGGGGTCTGGGTGCTGGCCACGGCGCTGGCGCTGGCGTTCGTCTCCGGCGCCGTCCACGTCGTCTACCTGATCGCGGGCAGCCCGCCGGGGTGGGACACGCTCGCGAACATCTGGGCCTATCACGGAGCCATCGTCTTCAGCGGGATCGCCTGCCTGGCCCGCGCCGGGATCTCGAAGAAGGTCTCCGGAGCCTGGATCGCGTTCGGCATCGGCCTCCTGATCTGGGCCGCGGGGGACCTCTATTGGACGATTGAGTTCAGCGACGTCCGCAAGATCCCTTACCCGTCGCTGGCCGACGCGGGCTACCTCGCCGCCCTGCCCTGCTTCTTCGTCGGCGTGGCTCTGCTCAGTCGCCAGCGAGTTGGGCACTTCACCGCCGCGGGCTGGATCGACGGCATCACTGCCGCGCTCGCCACCAGCGCCCTCGGCGTGGCTCTCCTGGCTCCGGCGCTGGTCGGCTTGACGCGCGGCGATACGGCGGCCGTGATGACCAACCTCGCCTATCCGCTCGGTGACCTGATCCTGATCGCGTTCGTCGCGGGCGCGATCGTCGTCAGCGGGCTGCGTGGGGCCGGCGCCCTGATCCTGATCGGCCTGGGCCTCGTGGTCTGGGCCGGCGCCGACGCCCTCTACCTGTACCTCGAGGCAACGAGCTCCTATAGCGGCGGCTGGTTCGACACCCTGTGGACGGCCGGCGCGCTCCTGATCGGGACCAGCGCGGCGTTCTCGATCGGGCACGCTCCGACACGACAGGCCGTCTACCGCTCGCCCCGCTGGGCCCCGGCCCTGATCGCCGCGACCGCCGCGGGGATCCTGGTCGTCGACCATTTCGACCGCGGCCATGAGGCCGCGATCTGGCTGGCCGGGGGAGCGCTCCTCGGAGTCGGGGTTCGCCTTGGGATGAGCTTCCGCGAGACCGACCGGCTGCTGGACGCCCTGCACAACGAGACCGTGACCGACTCCCTCACCGGGCTGGCCAACCGCCGGCGGCTGATCGCCGATCTGACGGCGGCGTTTCGCCCCCGCCAGCCGCAGACGCGCACGCTCGCGCTGTTCGACCTCGACGGGTTCAAGTCGTACAACGATGCGTTCGGCCACCCGGCCGGCGACGCGCTTCTGCGCCAGCTCGGCGCCCAGCTCGGCGAGGCCGTTCGCGAGGTCGGCACCGCCTATCGCCTCGGCGGCGATGAGTTCTGCGTTCTGCTGACGGTCGACCCCCGGCAGGCGTCGGCTTACGTCGAGCGTTGCCGTTCTGCCCTCAGCAGCCGCGGCGAGGGCTTCCAGATCGGCGCATCCTGCGGATCCGCGGCGCTTCCCGAGGAGGCCAGGACTGCGAGCCAGGCCCTCCTGATCGTCGATCACCGCATGTACGCGGAGAAGGGGCGTCGGTCGAACCGGGTCGCGCGCCAGACCCACGAGCTGCTGCTGCGGATCGTGCGGGAGCGCGAGCCCGGGCTCGGCGAGCACTCCGACGGAGTGGCCCGGCACGCGGTGCGGATGGCGAAGGCGCTCCACTTCGACGCCGAGGGGCTCGACGTGATCCACCGCGCAGCCGAGCTGCACGACATCGGCAAGATCGCGATCCCCGAGGAGATCCTCACCAAGCCCGGGCCGCTCGATCCGTCGGAGTGGGAGCTGATGCGCCGGCATACGCTCGTGGGCGAGCGGATCCTGGGCACCGCGCCGGCGCTGCGCCCCGTCGCCGAGATCGTCCGCGCGTCGCATGAGCGCTGGGACGGTGCCGGCTATCCCGACGGCGTCGCGGGCGAGGAGATACCGCTCGGCGCGCGCATCATCTTCGTCTGCGACGCGTTCGACGCGGTGACCTCCGAGCGCCCCTACCAGCGGTCGATGACTCGGGACGAGGCGATCGCGGAGCTTCGGCGGAACTCCGGGAGCCAGTTCGACCCCGAGGTGGTCGACCTGTTCGTCGAGCTGCTGCGCGCCGACCTGCGCGAGCCCGACACGCTCGAGACCGCCCCCGCCTGAGAGCATTCCGGTGATGGCCCCCGTGGAGCCCACCGAGGACGAGCTCGCCCGCCTGTTCGACACCGTGGTCGGCACGGTCACGCTGCGGGCGTCGGACCTCGGGCGCCAGCGCGACTTCTACGGGCGCGGCATCGGCCTCGAGGCCCGGAACGCCGGCTCCGACTCGGTGGCTCTGGCCGACGCCGCCGGGCGTACGGTGATCCGCCTGGACTCCACGCGCGCGGCCGGCGGGGAGCCGCTCACCCGGCCGCACACCGGGCTGTTTCACAACGCGTTCCGGTATCCGGACCGGGCTGCGCTTGGCGCCGCGGTGAAGCGCACCTTCGAGCTCGCGCCGGTCTTCGAGGGCGCCTCCGACCACGGCGTCTCCGACGCCGTCTACTTCCGCGACCCCGAGGGCAACGGCGTCGAGCTCTACCGCGACCGCCCGTATGCGGAATGGCCCGCGGCCGAGCCCGGCCGGGTGGGCATGTACACGCGGCCGCTGGATCTCGCGGCGCTGGTGGGCGAAGCGGCCGGCGCGGACCTGCCGGCGCGCTGCGACGTGGGGCACATCCATCTCCAGACCGCCGACGTCGAGGCGACGGCGTCCTTCTGGCGCGACGCGTTCGGGCTCGACGAGCGCCAGCGCTTCGGCCCGCAGGCCGTGTTCCTAGCCGAGGGCCTCTATCACCATCACATCGGCGCCAACACCTGGCGCTCGGCCGGCGCCCCGCCCGCGCCCCCGGATCGCCCCGGGCTCGAGGCGTTCGAGCTGCGGCTGCGCTCCGCCGAGGCGGTGGCCTCCGCCGGGGAGCGGCTCGAGCGAGCGGGTGTCGCCGTCACCCGTGAGGACGGGCGGCTCGCGTTCGCGGACCCGGACTCGAACCGGGTGCTGGTCGACGCGCGTTAAGCCTGGAGCCCGGCGGGGTCGCTGGTGCGGCCGCCGGCGCCGACGTTCAGCGGATGGTGGCACGCCGCCCACTGGCGGCGGCGGTGCTCTTCGAGCTCGGGCTCCACCTCGGAGCAGATCTCGGTCGCGTAGGGGCAGCGGGTGTGGAACCGGCACGCCTCCGGCGGGTTCGCCGGCGAGGGGACGTCGCCCTCGAGGACCCGCTCGGTGCGCGCCGCGTTGGTCTTCGGGTCGGGGATCGGGACCGCCGAGAGCAGCGCCTCCGTGTACGGGTGGACCGGCTTCGCGTAAACCTCGTCCGCCGGGCCGAGCTCGACGATCTTGCCCAGGTACATCACCGCCACCCGGTCGGCGACGTGCCGCACGACGCCGAGATCGTGCGCGACGAAGATATAGGTCAGCTTGAACTCGTCCTGGAGGTCCTCGAGCAGGTTGATGATCTGCGCCTGGATCGAGACGTCGAGCGCCGACACCGGCTCGTCGGCGATGATCAGCTTCGGTCGCAGCGCCAGCGCCCGAGCGATGCCGATGCGCTGACGCTGGCCGCCGGAGAACTCGTGCGGGTAGCGGTTGTAGTGCTCGGGCGCGAGCCCTACGCGGTCGAGCAGCTCCTCGACCTGCCCCCGCAGCTCCTTCCCCTCAGCCAGGCCGTGGAGCTTCAGCGGGCTGCCCACGATCTGGCCGACGCGCTTGCGCGGGTTGAGCGAGGCGTAGGGGTCCTGGAAGATCATCTGCATCTCCCGGCGCAACGGGCGGAGCTCGCGACGGCCGACCCCGGCGATCTCGCGCCCGTCGAAGCGCACCGAGCCCGCGGTCGGCTCCAGCAGCTGCAGGATGGTCCGCGCGAGGGTCGACTTGCCGCATCCGGACTCGCCGACGAGCCCCAGCGTCTCGCCGGGCGCCACCGAGAACGAGACGCCGTCGACCGCGCGGACGGCGCCGATCTGGCGGTCGACCAGCACCCCCGACTTGATCGGGAAGTGCTTGACGAGGTCGGTGACCTGGAGCAGGGGCGTTGCGCCGTTTGTGTCAGCCATCTCTACCGCCCACCGCTCCTATGCCGCCTCCAACCCGATTTCGCCGGTGGCCGTCGTCCGGACGGCGCGCTTGCGCTCCGCGTCGAGCCAGCAGCGGTCGAGGTGAGCCGGATCGCCGCCGCGCGCCTCCAGGACGGGATGCTGCACGCATTTCTCGAATGCGTGCGGGCACCGGGGCCGGAACTTGCAGCCCTCGGGCGGGCGCAGCAGCGAGGGCGGCTGACCCTTGATCTGGGCGAGGCGCTCGCTTCGCGGGCGGTCGAGGCGCATCACCGAGCCCAGCAGGCCCCACGTGTAGGGATGCTGCGGGTCGTAGAAGATCTGGTCCAGCGTTCCCGACTCGACGATCTCGCCGGCGTACATGACGAGCACGCGATCGGCGATGTCGGCGACGACACCGAGGTCGTGGGTGATGAGGATCGTCGACAGCCCGCGCTCCTCGTTCAGCCGTCGCAGGAGCCGCATGATCTGCGCCTGGATCGTCACGTCGAGGGCGGTCGTCGGCTCGTCCGCGATCAGCAGATCCGGCTCGGTCGAGAGGCCCATGGCGATCATCGCCCGCTGGCGCATGCCGCCCGAGAACTCGTGCGGAAACGACTCGACGCGCTCGGCCGCGCCCGGGATCCCGACCGCGTCGAGCAGCTCCACGGCCTGCTCTTGGGCGTCGGCGTCGGACACGTCGCGGTGCGCCTGGATCTGCTCCACGATCTGGTCCCCGACCTTGTAGACGGGGTTCATCGAGCTCATCGGGTCCTGGAAGACCATCGCCATCGTGTTGCCCCGGATCCTCTGGAGCTCCGTGTCGCCGGCGCCGATCAGCTCGGTGCCGTCGAGCGTCGCGCGGCCCGTGATCTCCGCGTTCGGGCCGCGGGTGAGCCCCATCAGGCTCATCGCCGTGACCGACTTGCCGCAGCCGGACTCGCCGACGATCGCGAGCACCTCGCCACGGCGGACGTCGAACGAGACACCGCTCACCGCTTGGACCGAGCCGTCCTCGGTCTGGAAGCGGACGCGGAGGTCCTCGACGCTGAGGATCGCGGTCTGGCTCACGCCGCCGAGCTTCCGGATTCGAGCCTGATCCGCGGGTCGAGAGCCGCGTATGCGATGTCGACGAACGCGTTGACCACGACTACGAAGAACGCCCCGAACATCGTCACCGCGAGGATCGGCGGCACATCGAGCTGTCCGATCGCGTCCGCCGCGTACTGGCCAACGCCCTGCAGGTTGAACACGGTCTCGGTGAGGATCGCCCCGCCGCCGATCACGACCGCGAAATCGAGGCCCCACAGGGTCACGACCGGGATCAGGCTGTTGCGCAGCACGTGCTTGATCAGCACGCGCCGCTCCGAGAGTCCCTTGGCCCGCGCGGTGCGTACGTAGTCCTCGTTGATCGTGTCGAGCACGTTCGAGCGCAGGACGCGTGAGTAGACCCCGATGAACAGGATCGAGAGGGCGGTCCAGGGCAGGATCAGGTGGTAGAACCAGTCGGCCGGGTTCTCCGTGAACTCGACGTAGCCGCCGTTGGGGAAGATCCCGAGCTCGAACCCGAGGTAATGGTTCATCAGGGCCCCGATCCAGAACACGGGCATCGAGATCCCGATCAGGGCGAGCACCGTCAAGAACGTGTCCGACACCTTGCCCGCTCGCATCGCTGTGTAGAGGCCGAGGCCGACGCCGAAGGCCATCCAGATGATCGCCGCGCCCACGGCCAGCGACAGGGTGCGCGGGATCCCCTTGATGATCTCGTCGACGACGTCGAGCTGCGTGAAGTAGCTGATCATGTCGCCGGTGAAAAGCTTCTCCATCGTCGTCCCGTACTGGACGACGATGTTCTCGTCGAAGCCCCACTCCTTCCGGATCGCCTCGATCTGTTCCTCGTTCGGCTGCTTGCCCGCCATCCGCACCGCCGGGTCGCCGTTGGGGATGACGTTGAAGATCAGGAAGGTCAGGACCGAGACCGCGAAGAGCACGAGGAGCATCGAGAACAGGCGGCGGACGACGAACCGGGCCATTAGATACAGCCCTTACCAGGGTGGTGAATCTTGTTTCGCGCCTTTCGGCGCTCACCGAGGAAGAAGCCCTTACCAGGGTGGTGAATCTTGTTTCGCGCCCCCATCAGTGCTCGATCCTCACCTTGGCGCGCGGATCGAGGGCGTCGCGGACGCCGTCTCCGAAGACGTTCAGCGAGAGCACGGTCAGGACCAGCATCGCGCCCGGGACCACGGCCAGCATCGGCGCGGTGACGATCCGGTCGACCCCGTCCTGGATCATCGTCCCCCACGAGGGCTCCGGCGGTCGCACGCCGGCCCCGAGGAACGAGAGCGCCGCCTCGAGCAGGATCGCGTTCGCGATCAACAGCGGGAAGAACACGATCAGCGTCGTCACCACGTTCGGGAGGATCTCGCTGAACATGATCCGGAACGGGCCCATCCCCTGGGCCCGGGCGGCCTCGACGAACTCCTTCTCGCGCAGCGACAGCACCTGCCCGCGGATCGGGCGCGCCAGGTAGGGCACGTAGACCAGGGCGATGACCAGGATCGGGATCGCGAGCGAGTCGCCGGAGATCGTGAGCGGTCCCAGCTTCAGCCCGCCCAGCGCCAACGCGGTTCCCAGCGCGATCCCCAGGAGGATCACCGGGAACGACCAGATCACGTCGAGTATTCGCGAGATCACCCCGTCGGCCCAGCCGCGGAAGTAACCCGCCAGGAGCCCGAGGATGACCCCGGCGAGGATCGTCCCGAGCGCCGCGGCGACGCCGATCAGGAGCGAGTTCCGGCCGCCGTACAGCAGCCGGACCGCGACGTCGCGGCCGCTCGAGTCGGCGCCCAGGAAGAACTCCTTGCCGTAGGTGGGGCCGATCGGGATGCCGTCGAGGCCGACGACCAGGACCTCCTCGCCGCCCTTGGTCACGGTCTCGTCGGACGCCGGCTGGTCGAAGGCGTCGCGCCCGGCCACGTGCTCGGCGTAGAGCGGAGCGGCGAGGCAGATCGCGACCAGCACCAGGAACAGGGCGCCGAACGCCAGCGCGGTCTTGTTGCGGCGGAGTCGCCGGCCGGCGAGCTGCCAGGGGCTGGCGCCGTGGCGGTCCTTCTCGCCGGCGGTGAGCTCGTCCGGGACGCCGATCGTGAGGTCGGTGCCCGGTTCGGCCGCTGTGTCTCTGGCTGCCACCCGGCTCCGATTATCCCGCTCTGCGGATCTCGGTCAACACGAGTGAGTGACCGGAAAGAGAGGGGGCGCCTCGCGGCGCCCCCTCTCTCCGAACCTTTCGGTTACTCCGAGCCTTCCGTCAGTTGGAAGCTCGTGTAGTCGTTGTTGTAGACCGGGTGGAACTGGGTCGCCTCGAAATCGATCCGATCCGAGACGAACGTCGCCAGCTTGCGGTGCCCGTACGGCGCGATCGCCGCGGACTCCACGAGGTAGCGGTTCAGGTCCGCCCACTCCTGCTCGACCGCGGTGACGTCCGGCTCGAGCAGCAGCTCGTCGATCGTGTCGTTGATCTCCGGATCGTCCACCCAACCGAAGTTCTGGTTGTTGGTCGGCTGGATCGAGTCCCCGTCAACCAGGAAGAAGAAGTTGAACGGGTGCGGGAAGTCCTGGAACCAGTTCGTGAAACCGGTCTGGGCCTTCGTCTTGTCGTTGCCGACGGTCTGGAAGTAGACGCCGCCGTCGAGGATCTCCGGCTCGGCATCGAGCCCGATCTCGTTCAACTGCTCGGCGTACGCCTCCGTGACCTTGTCGGTCGGGTCGTCGTTGTTCCCGTAGACCGTGACCTTCTCACCGGCGACGCCGGCGTCCTCGATCATCTGGCTCGCCGCCTCCTGGTCACCCGAGGAGTTCGGATCGCCCCACGGGCACTCGGTCGTGTCGAGCGCCTCGTCGTAGCCGGGCATGCCCGGCGGCAGGAACGAGCAGCCGGGAGTCAGCTCGCCGCCGAAGAGGCGGGCCAGCGCCGGCTTGTCGAGCCCGATGTTGACCGCCTCGCGAACGGCGGGGTCGTCGAACGGGGGCACGTCGTGCCGCATGAAGAAGTAGTACGTCGAGGTCGTGACGAACTCCTCGTACCGCTGCGACTCCGCCCCGTCGGGACCGACCTGCTCGAGCACCGTCGGCTTGAAGTCGGCCGGCGGCGGGTCCTGCATGTAGTCCAGCTCGTTGTTCAGGACGTCCTGGGCCTGCTGGGTCTGGTTCTTGATGATCTCGGTCGTGATCGTGTCGATGTGACCGGTGGGGACGTCCTGGATGCCCAGGTCGGCGAACCCTTCGACCCGCTCCATCACGAACTCCCGGTTCGGGACCGACTCGGTGATCTCGTACGGACCAACGCCCGGGGGCGGATCCTCGGTGAGGTTCTTGAACGGGGTGCC
>Ga0299914_10003924_pt1 | contig 10609 bp, 10 predicted proteins | sample RVTome_10_FD_201361 | JGI IMG/M metagenome (GOLD analysis project Ga0299914, IMG submission 201361) | Soil microbial communities from uranium-contaminated site in the Upper Colorado River Basin, Wyoming, United States - RVT153D57 (version 2) ... | reverse complement strand
GCCGGCGCGCCCGGGTGACGTCCGAGACTCCCAGGCCGACCGGACGCGGCTCGAGAAGCTATTCCCCGAGATCACGCCGGTCCCGCTCGCCGACGGGCTGCGCGGCACCGCGAGCTGGATGACGACGCTGAGGCCTGAGACTGTCCGGCGCTGATCTCGCCAAACCGGCCTGCGGGCGCCGGAGCGACGGGCATACTGGCTGATGATGCGCGTCCGGCTGGAGTGGTACGACGCCGCCGGTCTCGCGCTTGCGGCGGCCTTCGCCGCCTGGACGGTGGTATCTGCCGTTGTCCGCGCAGGAAACCCGTGGCCGCAGGTGGCCATCCTCGCCGCGACGGTCGCAGCATACGTCATCGGCCGGATACAAGGCGGCCGACGCCCGGTCTTCGTACCCGCCGCCGTCGTCGTCAGCATCCTGGTCGGCACGGTGGCCAGCGGGCCGGCCGCGTTGTCGGGCGGACCGCTCGCTCCGCCGGTCGGCTACGGCAACGCGAATGGCGCCTTGTTTACCTTAGGTGTCGCCGCGGCCTGCGCCGTTGCGACGTCGGCGAACAAGGCGCCGGTCCGCCGGGCCGCCGCTGTTCTCGCTGTCGTCCTTCTCGGCCTGACGCTCATTACCCTGTCGAAGACGGCCAGCGTGCTCGCGCTCGGAATCTTGGTGATTACGATGCTCGGCCACCGGTTAGTACGCTGGGTCGCATTTATCGGACCGCTCGTGGTCGTGGCGGCGGTCGCCGCCACCGTCGTTCTTGGTTTGACGAACAGAACACTTCCCCTGCTATCCGACGAACTCAGCGAGCGCCGTACGGTGTTGTGGCGGGAGGCGATGGACATCACGGCCGACCAGCCGGTGTTCGGTGTCGGCCCCGCCATGTTCGCTCGGACCAGCCCAACAGCGTTGGCCGACGCCGACGCGCGATGGGCGCACTCGGCCTACCTCCAGGTGGGCGCAGAGACTGGGATAGTAGGGGCAACGCTGCTGACGCTGCTCTTGTTGTGGGTATTCGGCGCGCTGTACCGTTCCCGCCAGAACCTAAAGCACGTAGTGATCGGAACGGCGACCGTTACCGCTATCGCAGTCCACATGTCCATCGACTACGTAGCCCATTTTCCCGCGATCGTCATCATCGCCGCCCTGATCGCCGGCATGGCCAGCGCCCGCCCGGCGAACGCCTCACCCAGCTAATACCCACAGGGAGAGGTTCAGACAGCAAGAGCCACAGCGGCTCTGCCGGACCTGCCAAGGCTTAGCGCCTTAGAGGACGCGCCGGCGCTCCAACCACGACGAGGCCAGGCCCGAGATCGCGGGTCACCACTGCGCCAGCGCCTACCAACGTGCCACGTCCGATCTTGAGACCTTGTAAAACGACGGCATTGCTTCCAACCGTCACGTCCTCATCCAGAACCACGGAGCCGGCCACATTTGCGCCGGGGTATACGGTCGTCCGATCAGCAAGTGCTGCGTCGTGACCGACGGTGGCGTTGTACTGGACGCTCACATGATCGCCGGTCTGGACGCTGCTCGATACGTAAGCGCCGCCCAGCACGACACAGCCGGTCCCGAATGTGATGTCTGGTGCGACGATCGCTTGCGGGTGAATGATGTTCACGGGAGTTAACCCGCGCTCGTTCAGTAGGTCACTTAGTCGGCGCCGCGCCTGAGGATCAGCTATGCCGACGACGTAGGCACCAGCGGCAGGAGCATCAGTCGGCGCCAACACGGGTAGTCCTCGGACCTCAGTTCCCCTTAATCGGTCATCCAGGAAGGCGATGACGTTTACTCCGGCTGCCAGCGCCGCATCGTACGTCTCGCGCCCAAGACCTCCGGCTCCGACGATGTACAGCTCCATGCCACCATTCCGTTCCGTTATTCGGTCAACTTCTGCCGTCTGGCAGCACGCCTCCGCCCAATCCGGATGCCCATGCTGACGCAACAAGCGGGTCCTCGAGGGCGACCTCCTGAGTCGATCCCGAAGCCACGACCGCTCCTTCCTTAAGGACGACTATCTCGTCACACAACGCAAGGGTTGACGGTCGGTGAGCGATGACCACAACCAACACGTCCGAGCGGCCACGCAACGCTGCCAGTGCGTCGCCAACAATCCGCTCCGCATTCACATCCAGAGCGCTCGTGGGCTCGTCGAGAACGATCAATCGGGGATTGCGTACGAGGGCTCGAGCAATCCCCAGTCGCTGCACCTGCCCCCCGGAGAGATTTCGACCCGTGGGCCCGAGTTCTGACTCAACGCCGCTGGGAAGGTCCTTAGCAAGATCTTGAAGACCAACTAACGCCAACGACTCCATCGCCATGTCCGCGGAGATTGAGTCTTCAAGGAAGCTCACGTTCTCATGGACTGTGGCGTGTAGCAAATGCGGATGCTGCGGAACGTGGGAAACTACGTGACGCCACGACTCGGGTGAATACTCCTCTGCTGGTCTGCCGTTCACAAAGTAGAAGCCCGATGTGGGCCACCTGAGGCGCAACAAGATCTGAGCCAACGTCGATTTTCCGCTGCCCGAGGGCCCTGCGATGCCGGCGATAGTCCCCGGCCGCAGCGTAAGGGATACACCCCTTAACGCAAGTTCGGCGCTGCCAGGATACCTGTAGCTGACATCACGGAGTTCGATCTGTTCGATGTCGCGCAATTCGCGGCTTCCAGTTGCAACTTCGGGCGGCGGAATGGTGAGTTCGCGTTTTAGCAACTCGACCCGTGGAACCGACTCTGCGAGGGATTGTAATGAGGCTTGAAGCTGTTGGCCGTACTGGACACTTCGCAGAAGTAGCAGTGCAGAAGCGGCGAACTGTCCGAAGTTCGAACCTGAGCCTGTTGCCGCCGCAAGCAAAAGAATGATTAAAATGAGTGCCAATGCCCCGTTCTGATACACCATCGGTATCAGGTAACGAATCGTGACCAACTGAGCACGAAGTTCCTGAAATGATTTGGAGCGAGTTACAAACCGGGCCACAAAAGCCGGCCATGCACCAAAGACCTGAACGTCCGCTCCGTGGTCTACAGCCTCGGCGACGTCTTCCGCAAGGTCGACCTCCTCGCGAGCAGCCGTGGCCGCAAGCCGAAGAGTCCGACGCCGCATTGGAAGCACGGCTAAGCTCAACACAGCAGAAAACGCAAGGATGGCGACCGCGCTGGTCGGGCTCATCACCGTTGCTACCGTGACAAAGACGGCTATGGTAGTTAGAGCACGCGTCCATGCGACCAGGCCCGAAAACGCGGTCGCCCGCGCGTCCATCAGTCGGAGAAGCCGACCTTGAATCTGACTTGACTTTTGCGTCGCCTGGTAGGTCCAGTCAGACTCGGCGAGCGACGTAACGATCTGGTCCCTTGAATGCCGCTCCAGTCGGGCGAATGTACGCGCCCACAGACGCACATAGGCGTAGATGACCAACGCAGCCACCATGATGGCCGTCGCAGTCAACATGGCCGCCGACGATACGGCCATGCTGAAATCCAGCGGACCAATCTCAACCTGTGTGGTATTCGCGCCACGAGCAACACTGTCGGCGATCAGCGCAATGAGGACTAGTGCGACAGATTCTGCCTGGGCAGTCACCACAGACAGGCCGGCAATCAAGAGGAAGGTCCGTCGTTCACCTTCAATGTGCAGCCACGTCCGCGAGACCAAGTCCCGCTTCGAACTTCGCGGAGTACTGCCTGTACCCGATCGACCTGCCCCCAATGTACCCCCCTTACGTCCCAGCTGCACACGGCTGAAGCGCCGTCTCAACCACAGCCGGCCGACGTCGTAGTTGCGAACCTCATGCCAATCCACGGCAACCTGTCCAGCAACGGTACCTGACAACGCAGCGCCGTGTCGCCCGCCCAGGGACCTGTGTGCGTTACGGCTTAGCTGGGCCTGAGCGGACGAGCCGGCCTTGGCTCGGCCGGGTAAGGCCAGCTGGGACCTACACGATCACCTCGACTCTAGGACTGCTGGCCCGAAGACGGCGCGGGGGGCTGAATGGTACGACCTGTCACATGACGCAGCGCATGCCACGTTCCGAGCAACCGCAGGCGCAGGCGCTCGACGGGCCGATCTCCGCTTCTTAGTGCCCCAACGCAGAACTTGCTCGTACGGACGAACCACCAGAACAGCTCTAACGGGGACCGGCGATCCAGCACCATGGCCAACTGGTTCCTCGTCTGGTAGTACCCACGCCACGGTGGTGCCACTCCCTCTGAACCCATCGCCAGTGCTGTCGCGAGTGGTTTGGGCAACACGTAGACGGACCAGCCAGCTCTTTTCGCTCTAAGACAGTACTCAAGATCTTCGATCATCATGAAGTAATCGGCTTGGGGGACGCCCACCTGCCGTACCATCTCGGCCGAGACAAGCGTGCCGGAGAATGTCACAACGTCTAATGGCAGAACTGGATCGTCCGGACGGATGGCCGGCAACGGCACGTGCCTATGCTGCCAGTGTGCACCAAGGGGGTAGATTTCTCCTTCCCCGTTTCGCCGACCGCACGCTACGATGCCGGGCCTGCCTGCCAGGCTCAGTGTGGTCTCAAGCATTAGGTTTAAGGCATCGCGATCCGCCATGTCGTCGTCGTTGAAGACCCACACCCAGTCATGCCCTCGTGTGACGGCCTCCTGTAAGCCGGCCGCGAAGCCACCCGCTGCTCCAGTGTTATCTTCCATTCGTATGAGGCGGACTGATGGAAATTCGTCGGCCACCATCTCAGGTGTGCCATCAGACGAGGCATTGTCGACGACTAGAATTTCGTCCAATTGCCGTGTCTGGTTAAGCAATGCCGACAAGCATTGTCGCAGCACATCATGACGGTTGTAGGTGATAACCGCCGCTGCAACACTTGGGCGTGACACTGTCATTGTTTCCCCCTTTGTCCTCGCCCATGCCCCCACTGGACGACTCACGGTAGCATCGCACACCGTTCGCTACACGACCGGTTCAGAGAGAAGCGACTCAATATCGATCCAGCGTCCGCCGGACGATTCCACGCGAGGCAGCCGCTCACGCACCTCATCGAGTAGGTCCGACAGGAAGAGCAGCACCACCTGTGGGCGCGCGTCGACCAACTCCGCGGGGCTGATCACCGGAATGTCGGTGCCCGGCATCCGCCGACCTTGCTTGGCCGTCGAAGCATCCGCGATGGCAGGGAGCAGTGACCGGTCGATGGCTGCACGGCATAGGAGAGCCACCGCACGCGAGGCTGCGCCGTAACCAAGAACGGAGGTTCCAGAGTTTCGCTGTCCTGCGAGCCAGCGGTGAAGCGCCTCGGCGCTGAGTTCGGCAATCCGCTGCAGATGGCTCACTCTGCCGGGATTTCCAACGTCGAGCTCGTCTTCCTGTGCGACCAGCCGCCCGACCGACGAATCCGCGGATGCCTCGTGCTGGGCCTGTCGCGAGGCAGCGAGCAGGATCGTGCCCCCGTAGAGATCGAACCACCAGGCTCGCAGCGGCGAGAACCCAACTGCGGCAAGCATGTTCAACAGAGCACGAGTCGAGTAGTAGGCATAATGCCCGTGCCGAAGGGCGTTCCACTGGCCGTCGCGGACGATTGTGGCCAGCGAATGGTACTGGACCAGCAACATCCCATCCTGCGACAGGCGTGCAACCCGCTCGGCAAGTGCCGCCTTTTGGTCTGCACAATGCATCAGGCCGAAGCAGTCCAGAATCACGTCGGCCCGATCATTGTCACGCACTTCTGTGACGCTGCGGGCAGCAAGCAGCGGAAGCCAAGACCCGCCATGTGGGCTGCCGTACTCGATGACTCGTGCACCGGGGACCAGCAAGCCGGCATCAAACACCTGATCTACAGCCGATTCGGCCTGCTCAACCAAGGCCGCAGGCTCCACGCCGCGAGGCTCGTCCGGAACTGTGGGATCGGCTACGAGCTGAGCGAGTCCACACGTCGCACAGAGCCACATCTGCAGCGGGTAGACGGGATCGGGACCCGGTGCGTCTTTGCTCGGAAAGTAGTCGCAGGCAGGTTGATCACCGAGGTCAAGGACCACCCGGCCGTCCTTGCCTCGGCATGCTCGGCACACCATCTCCCCCATCTGATCCTCCGCTAGCAGGATGGCACCATGGCCCGATGGAGGTTCGGTTGACCGCTCTTGCCGGGGTCCTGGTCTTCGTGCCAACACCCCACCACGACGAGCGCGGGTTCTTCACGCGCACGTTCGACGCGGAAATCGCAGCAGCGCATGGCATCGACCCCGCGTCTTTCGTGCAGGACTCGCAGTCCCGTTCGCGATATGGCGTACTCCGCGGCCTGCACGGTCGGCTCGGACGTGGCGAGGCAAAGCTCGTACGCTGCGCTCGCGGCGCGGTCCACGATGTCGTTGTTGACTGCCGACCGGACTCCCCGACATACGGTCACACAGCCGAGTTTCGGCTGGACGACGACCTCCATTGGCACCTCTACATCCCCCCGGGCTTCCTGCACGGTTTCCAAGCCCTGACCGATCTGGCCGACGTCTGCTACCGCATCGACCGCCCGCATGATGCTAGCGAAGACATCTCGGTTCGGTACGACGATCCTGACTTGGCGCTTACCTGGCCTTTGGCGGTCAACAGCATAAGCGCCCGGGATGCCGCAGCGGGTAGCTGGCGCAATCTGCACAAGCGGCTGAGCAACTAGGCTGGTCAATGCAGCGGGTAGCGCAGACTCGAATCAGGTCATGGCGCGTAGCGCGAGGGGGTGCGGATGAACGACGAGTGGCACGGCGAGGCGACCGCCAACGGTCAGCGCATGCTCGTTACAGGCGCCGCAGGGTTTATTGGGTCAGCCCTGTGCCGAGCTCTCCTCGCCGAAAGCGCAGAAGTCCACGCCACATCTCGGTTCGCGCAGAAGGCTGATGATCAACTTCGTTGGTGGCAGGTCGATCTTTCACAGGTGGAATCAGCCATCGATGTCGTCCGTAAGTCGAGGCCCGGCGTGATCTTCCATCTCGCTAGCCACGTAAGCGGTGACCGGGGACTCGGTGCCGTGACACAAACGTTGCGAGACAACCTGATCTCTGCGGTCAACGTCCTGATTGCCGCGTACGAGTGCGGAGCTGCGCGGGTGGTGCTGGCTGGGTCGATGGAAGAATGTGACCCAAGGAAACCGCACGCCGTGCCGGTGTCGCCATACGCTGCGGCCAAGACAGCCACAAGCACATACGCCCGTATGTTCTACGGGCTTTACGGACTCCCGGTAGTGAACCTACGTATCTACATGGTGTACGGACCCGGCCAGCATGACACGACGAAGCTGGTTCCATATGTGACGACCTCGTTGCTGCGGGGTGAGCAGCCACGGTTGTCCAGTGGTCGGCGTGAGGTTGACTGGGTTTTCATCGACGATGTCGTGGCCGCATTCGTCGCAGCTGCGCGTGCACCCGTTGCAGATGGTCGTCCTGTCGACATCGGATCCGGCGAGTTGACAAGTGTGCGATCGGTCGTAGAACGGCTGACCGCACTCGTAGGCGGACCTGGTGAGCCGGTATTCGGCGCACTCGACGATCGGCCGGTAGAGCATCGGCGGTGTGCCGACGTCGAGCGAACGCTGCAAAGCATAGGTTGGAAGCCTCGTACGCCTCTGGACGCGGGGCTTGAGCGTACCGTGCAGTGGTACCGGTCTCAGTACGGAGCAGAGCAGTGACATCCACTCGGCCAACGGTCAGTATTGGACTTCCTGTTTACAACGGGGAGCGCTACGTAGCACGGGCGATCGAGTCCGTCTTGGCCCAGGATTTTCCGGACTTCGAACTGATCATATGTGACAATGATTCCGGCGATGCTACGATCGCCATCTGTGGGTCCTATGCCAAGCAGGATTCACGGATTCAACTTCATCGTAACAGCCGAAATATCGGACTGGCCGGTAACTTCAATCGCACATTTGCGCTCGCCCGAGGAATCTATTTTAAGTGGGTGGCACATGACGACTGGCATGCACCCACGTCATTGCGTCTTACCGTAGAAAAGATGGAACAACACCCGGAAGCCGTGCTGTGCGCTACCGGCGTTTCACTCATTGACGAGCATGGCCACGAATTCGACCATTGGATACCTAGCGTCGATCTGCGAGACCCACGTCCCCACGTGCGCGTCCAACGCTTGCTCACGACTCTCGGAGAGACGCATCCGATGTATGGACTCATTAGGTCGAGCGCACTCGAGCAAACAGATCTCATCCAGAGCTACGTTGGATCAGATCGGACGCTGTTGTCGGCATTGGCTTTGCTCGGGCCCATGGTGCAGGTTCCAGAGATACTCCACTTCTACACGGTCTCCGCCACCGCTCGGCGGGGCTACCGGCCTGCGCTCCATTACGATCCCGCGAACCGCGACAAGCTTCCACTACGCACGTGGCGGCTCCTGTACAAGCACCTGGTAATGATTCAGCGATCGAAGTTGAGCACCGGGGAGAAGGCGTTGCTGGTCGGCAGTGTGCTCAAGCGCTTCGGTGTGCAGGACTTTCGTCGCCTTGCCGCAGAAACGTACTACTCCGCGCGCATCATGGCGAGGCGAGCCACTCGGTCGAGGGCGGCGGCATAGCGGGTCAGGCCACGGCAAACAGGGCCTTCTCGACTACGAAACCCTCAGCATACCGACGCCTGCACTCGACGCCACGAAGTCTCATCAGCCCAAGGAACGTCTCACTGTCCCACCAGTCGCGATCGCGTTGCGAGGGAAAACACTCGTCCAACAGCGCGACCTTGCGCTGTGCAGTCTCGGGCTCAAGCGGGACGTAGTGGCTGACGTGGCCCATGTCACCGTCCCATTTCGGGATCTCGTACCGCAGCACCAACGAGTTCCGCCACACCGTGGCTACCAGTTCTGCGATCAGCCGGTGGTCCTGATGTGCGTCATCGAGTCGTGGCGCGAACAGCAGGTCGGGTGCGGCACCGCTGGCGATCTCCTCCAAGTTCTGCTTGACAGCGCCCCACATAGCCGGTAGACACCCATCTCGGTGTCCGAGAACCTGCACGTCGACCGCTGCTCCGGAAAGAAACCGCGGCGCCGCCTTGACCGCTTCCTCGAGGCGTTCACCGTCGCCAGTCGCAATCACGAATGTCGCAATGACATCACGTGCCTCTGCTAGCGCCAGCAGCGTTCCCCCACAGCCGATCTCGATGTCGTCTGGGTGCGCGCCCAAGCACAGCACACTCAGATTACCTGCCGGCGCTGCTAATGGGATCATTCAGGCACGCCCGTTGATATCTGGCACGTCGAGGGCCGTAGGTATCCGGTTCGGATTTGCGGGGCGGTCCAGCCACAGCGCCCAAGGGCTTCGACCACTGCGATAGAGATCCTCCAGGCGTGAGCGTTCCTTCAACGTATCCATGGGCGCCCAGAACCCGTCGTAGGGAATCGCCAGCATCCGGCCGTCTGCCGCTGCTCTGGAGCAGGCGTCCATGACAAGATCTTCTCCTTCGTTAAGGTACTCGAAGATCTCTTGGCGAAGGACGAAATACCCGCCGTTGATGCGCATCCGCATGTCGGCAACCGGCTCGAACCCGGTGATCCTTGATCGGTCGTCGATCCCGACAACATGAAAGGAGTCTTGCGGTCGGACGGCCAGGAGACTTCCGACAGCATCGGTGGCCAACAATCGGTCGACGATCTGATTCATCGGCGCGTCGGTCAACACATCACCGTAGTTGGCCAGGAAAACCTCGTCGTCGTCGAGGAACCTGCGCACCCGCCGAAGGCGCTCGCCGATGGCAGTGTCGATACCAGTATCGGCAAAGGTGATCCGCCACTCGCTGATGTCACTGCTGAGTAACTCGACGTGCTCACCGCCTTTGGTCAACACGAAGTCGTTCGAGTGAGTTTCCTCATAGTTGAGGAAGTAATCCTTGACGGTGTGGGCGCCATAGCCAAGGCACAAAATGAAGTCGTTGTACCCGAAGTGAGCGTAGTAGCGCATGACGTGCCAGAGCACCGGTCGATGACCGATCGGAATCATCGGCTTCGGCGCGGAATCATCACTTGATCGCATTCGCAGACCAAGTCCACCGCAGAAAATCACGACCTTCATCGAACCACCCCTTCCGCCGAGCGCCCCCGGGCGGATCAGAACACTTCCAGCGAGGGTAGCGGAACCACGAGCCTTCCGCCCCACTCACGTACATATGCCAACTGTCTAGAAATCTCTTCCCGGAGGTTCCAGGGCAGAATCAGGATGTAGTCTGGCCGATCTTGTGCTATCCGCTCCACTGGATAGATCGGGATGTGCGTACCCGGCAGGAACTTGCCATGCTTCACTGGGTTGCGATCCACGGTGAACGCCAGGAGGTCTGAGCGGATCCCGGCATGGTTAAGAAGCGTGTTGCCCTTGCCGGGCGCTCCGTAGCCAGCGACGCGAGCGCCCTCGCGATGCCGGGCGATTAGGAAGTCAACCAAGTCATTTCGGACGGCCGCTACGTCCGCCGCGAATCCGTTGTGGCCACCGAGGCTATGCAGGCCAGCCGCAGCCTCGAGCTCGAGAACGCGGTCCACCTCGGAAGTAGGAGCGCCGGCGCGTTCCTCGGGAACCGACCACGTGCGGAGGGAGCCCCCGTGGGTGGGCAGCTCGGCCACATCGATAACCGTCAGACCCGCAGCTGACAGAACACGCTGGGTGGTCAGTAGC
>Ga0299914_10003923_pt1 | contig 10611 bp, 7 predicted proteins | sample RVTome_10_FD_201361 | JGI IMG/M metagenome (GOLD analysis project Ga0299914, IMG submission 201361) | Soil microbial communities from uranium-contaminated site in the Upper Colorado River Basin, Wyoming, United States - RVT153D57 (version 2) ... | reverse complement strand
AAACAATGGGGTCAGTAGCAACACGGTGATAAGGACCATCACTGCCCCGATCATGTTCGCCGACTGCGACCGGGCGCCGGTGTTGGCAACGATGAAGCTCCGTGAGTCACTCCCGTTAGCGGGGAAGCCCTGGATCAGACCCGCTCCAACCCCCGCCGCAGCCAAACCGACGAACTCTCGAGTCGAGTCCAGATCTTCCCTATCGCGCGACGCCAGGGCGCTCCCTGTCGCAACGCTGCTTGCAAAAACGAGCAAGGCCACGCTTCCCGCCGGCGCTAGCAGAGAAAGCACGTCTGCGAGCGGAGCTCTTGGAATCGCCGGAATCGGTATACCCCGCCCGACTTCGCCAACAATGGCAACATCACTCGAGCTTGCCAGGTCCGTTACTGCGACGAACACCGTTGCAAAAGCCATTGCTATGAGCGCGGCCGGCAAGCGGGGGAGGGTTCGCTGAAGGACTAGCAGCACGATGATTGAGCAGATGCCAATTCCGAGCGACCACCCATTGGTGGCATCAAGGTTTGTCACGACTTCACCGATCTGCTGCCACCACTCGTCTCCTGAAGGAGAGATTCCGAATAGCTTCGGGATCTGGCTGGCTGCAATGATCACGGCGGCCCCCGCGAGGTATCCCGTCAGGATCGGGGACGACAGTAGTCGTGTAACGACTCCGAGGCGCAGAAGCGCGCCGAGCAGAAGGACCGCACCGACGAGAATGGCGAGCATCGATGTTAGGGCGATCGCTCTTTCGGGATCCCCTCCAGCCAGCGGGCCAACAGAGGCGGCAACGACGATCGCGACCGACGATTCAGGACCAACGTTCATGTATCGGCTGCTGCCGAAGAGGCCGTAGAGCAACATGCCGGCTGTCGCCGTGTACAGACCGGCGACCGCCGGCACCCCGGCCAGTTCACCGTACGCAAGTCCCTGCGGGACGACCACTGCCCAGATGGAAAGCGCGGCGATCATATCCAGGCGCAGCCTCGGTCGTGAGTATCCATCGAGGACGCGTAGACCTGGCAGGAATCGCGAAAACCCAGAGATCTTTGAATTCATAGCCGTAGACTCTGCGTAGGAATTTGTTCAGGTCGTTACTTAGGTCAGGTAATCGGTCGCGAGCGCGTGACAGCATCGCCCCGAGACATATCTCACCCGGGTGAGACAAGCGCTCAGGTGACGACCTGCTACACGAGCGGTGCGATTCATGTGGGAGGAACATCAGTCCAAGGCCGTGCCTTGGTTAACTAGGAGGCAGAGATGGATTGGGATTTCGGCGACATCATCCTGACGATGTTCGCGTTCTTCTTTTGGTTCACGTTCATCTGGATGTTCATCGGAGTCTTCACGGATGTTTTTCGCCGACGCGACCTCTCGGGATGGGCCAAGGGCGGTTGGATCGCGTTGGTTTGTATCCTTCCTTTGCTGGGAGTCTTGATCTACATGGTCGCTCGACCGGCGCCGACGGAAGAGGAAATAGCTGAGCGCACCACGGGTTACGGGGGTTACGCACCCTCGCGCGCCGACGAGATCTCGAAGCTGGCGGCGCTGCATGACAAGGGGAAGCTCACTGATGAGGAATTCAATCGCCTGAAAGCCGATGCGCTGGCGTAAGGCTTCGATCGGAAGCTCTCCACCAGATAGCAACGGTGGTGAGTAAGACCAGCTCGATCAGCGCGTAGGCGACGATCACGATCACTTCGTCGGCGTCGCCCCCGAAGGTGTTCGTGGCGATCACTAGTGCGAGGCCGCCTTTACGTGCGGCGGAGACCATGCCGAGTGATCGCCGCGCGGATTGCTCACGGCCGGCAAAAAACACGCCGGCCGTGAGTGACGCCACAATCAATCCCACCACTGCGGTGAGAACCCGTATATCAAGAATCTGAACAACCCGCGGAAGATCGTGGACGAGAATGAGGGCGACGAGAACGGCAAACGAAGCATTGGAGACCGCTCCGACGGCTCGTGTCGTCAAAGATGAGCCCAACCACTTTGTACCCTGTCCCAATAGGCCGATGGTCAAGGGGACCAGTTGGAGTAAAACGATGGCCGCGAACAGTTGCGGATATTCGACGCCGGTCGCAGGGTCGAGAAAAAAGTGCGCTAGAACTGGAACCCAGACTACTCCTGCGAGCTGAAGCGTGATTATCAGCCCGACCGATGACGCGACTTCACCCCGAGCAATCGCAATCAGCTTCACCGCGTATGGCGCTGCAGGCGAAAATGCGATCAAAAGGTAACCGGTTCTGATCTTCCCGCTTAGATCAAGAGCGAATGCTATCGATAGCGCAAGCGCTGGAACGACCATCAGGTTCAGGAGCGAGCCCGTCGCTATGCTCCTCCAGTCGCGCACCCCTTGCACGATTCGTTGGGGCTGAACCTGCAGACCTAAGGCCAACATGGTGGATATCACGAAGATCTGAATGGTCGCGTCGATCGCTGTTTGCATGGATGACGCTCATTATCCGCGCCCTTCCCTTGTGATGCTGGAAATATGAAGGGTGCCCCAAGAAGGGGGCACCCTTCAAATTCGACGTGTCGGCCGGAGGTTAGATCCTGCTCGAGGGCGCCGTGGGAGCTGGTCGCCCGCGTCCTGATTGCGTTGCATAGCCGACGCTCGCGTGGGCCAGGTCAAAGAATCCGCACACGGCAACCCAGAACCATTCCCAACCACTTAGCCCGACACCGGGCGTGTAGAGCAGCACGTACATCAAGGTTGCGAATGGCAGGAACACGATGCCGATAAGCGGGAGAATGAATGTGTCAAAAGCGGCATCGACGCGGGCGGGTCGAAGTATCCAGAGCATGAGCAACGCGAACCGTGGGAAGAAAGCGGCCATCAGCACCGACAGGAAGATCATTCTCAACCCCTTGGAATAACCGGACTGGCTCGGTCCGCGTTCCGCACCTGCAACTACCGCGTCGCTCGATAGCCCTTCTCGCGTCGCGTTTCGATGTTCTTCGTATGACGACGGATCGTCCTCACCCGCCTGAGCGTCTCACCCAGGTGAGATCACCCAACGGGGGATGCCAGCCAGGCGCTCACCCACGTACGTCTACTAATGCGCCATTAACGACGCGTGCCAGGAAGTCGTGAGTCTGAGACGCACCGAAAGCGAACCAAAGGTTAGGGGAGGAGAGGCAATGTCAGATCGCAGTCAACGTGAGGTGCTGCCGATACCGGATCGGGCATACCAGGGCCTGATCACGTACGACGCAAAGGATCCCGACACTTCGTTCCCCCCGATCGAACCATTGCGTCCTCCGCCCGACGCTCCTAATGTCCTCGTTGTCCTGATCGACGACTGTGGGTTTGGCGCGTCAAGCGCGTTCGGGGGGCCAATCGCCACACCCAGCTTCGAACGTCTGGCGGAAAACGGTCTCAAGTACAACCGATTCCACACGACGGCGCTGTGCTCGCCTACCCGGCAGGCTTTATTGACTGGCCGCAATCACCACGCGGTTGGAATGGGCGGGATCACCGAGATCGCCACCTCTGCGCCCGGCTACAACTCCGTCAGGCCGAACACGGCCGCGCCCCTTGCCGAGACGCTGAAGTTGAACGGCTACTCGACCTCGCAGTTCGGCAAGTGCCACGAGGTGCCGGTCTGGGAAACCAGTCCGATGGGCCCGTTCGACGCCTGGCCTTCGGGGGGTGGCGGCTTCGAGCACTTCTACGGCTTCATCGGAGGCGAGACAAACCAGTGGGCGCCGGCGATCTACCGGGACACCGTGCCCGTGGACCCGGACCGGACACCCGAGGAGGGGTACCACTTCACGGAGGACATGACGGACCGGGCGATCGAGTGGATCCGCCAGCAGAAGGCCTTGATGCCCGACAAACCGTTCTTCACCTACTTCGCACCAGGCGCAACCCACGCGCCTCACCACGTCCCGAAAGAGTGGGCCGACAAATACAAGGGCAAGTTCGATCAGGGGTGGGACCGTCTCCGCGAGGAGACGTTCGCACGTCAGAAGGAACTCGGCGTGATCCCGGCCGATGCGGAGCTCACAGCGCGCGCCGCCGAGATTCCTGCTTGGGACGACATGCCGGACGATCTCAAACCCGTGCTTGCGCGCCAGATGGAGGTCTACGCGGGTTTTCTGGAGCACACCGACCACCACGTGGGCCGTCTGGTCGACGCCCTCTCGGACCTGGACATCCTCGAGGACACGCTCATCTACGTCATCATTGGCGATAACGGTGCCTCGGGCGAGGGCACACCCAACGGGTGTTTCAACGAGCTCGTTGTTTTGAACGGTGCTTTCGGGCTCGAGACTGTCGAGTTCATGTCCTCGCGCATCGACGAGTTTGGCTCGCCCACGGCCTACAACCACTACGCAGTTGGCTGGGCACACGCGATGGACACCCCGTACCAGTGGACGAAGCAGATAGCGTCGCACTGGGGCGGGACCCGCAACGGCACGATCGTGCACTGGCCGAACGGGATCAAAGCAAAGGGCGAGGTTCGATCGCAGTTCCATCACGTGATCGACGTTGCAGCCACCGTGCTCGAGGCTGCGGGGTTACCCGAACCAGCAATCGTCCATGGCGTGCAACAGATGCCGCTGCACGGCGTCTCGATGGCTTACTCGTTCGATGACAGCAAGGCGGCTGAGCGCCGCGAGACTCAGTACTTTGAGATGTTCGTGAACCGTGGCATTTACCACAAGGGTTGGACCGCAGTCACGCGCCACAGCATTCCGTGGGTCATGGCCGAGAACCCGCCCATCGAAGAAGATGTCTGGGAGCTTTACAGTCCTGACGACTGGACGCAGGCACACGACCTCTCCAAGGAGCAACCTGAGAAGCTCCTCTATCTTCAACGACTGTTCCTGATCGAGGCGGCCAAATACAATGTCCTCCCACTGGACGACCGCCGCGCGGAGCGATTCAACTCCGACATCGCCGGCCGCCCGCAACTGATAAAGGGAAACTCTCAGATATTGTTCGGCGGGATGGGTCGACTCTCGGAGAACTCGATTGTCGTCCTCAAGAACAAGTCGCACGCGGTCACTGCCGAGGTGGTCGTCCCCGACACTGGTGCTGCAGGCGTCATCGTCGCCCAGGGAGGCGCCTTCGGCGGATGGTCTCTGTACTTCAAGGATGGCCAACCTGCCTATTGCTACAACTTGTTCGGCCTCCAGCTTTTCAAGGTTTACGGCAAGGAGGCAATGCCGGCCGGCGATCATCAGGTACGCGTGGAGTTCGACTACGACGGTGGCGGACTGGGCAAGGGCGGAACCGCAAGGTTGTTCGTCGACGGGGACAAGGTGGGCGAGGGGCGAGTCGACGCCACCGTTCCGATGGCTTTCTCCGCGGACGAGACAACCGATGTTGGCTCCGACAGCGGGACGCCCGTGACGGACGATCTCGGGCCAAAGGAGACGGTGTTCAACGGAAAGGTTCGCTGGGTCCAGATCGACCTCGGAGAAGACGCCGAAGACGCCGACCACTTGATCTCGGCGGACGAACGCTACCGGATCGCCATGGCGAGACAGTAGTCGGGCACTCCCCCTCATGGCCGAGATTGTTGATGGGCCGGAACAACCCGCTTCTGACAACGGGGCCAATGTAGGCGACGCCAAACCAGATCCTCCAACCGCGTCTTTTGCCCACGTTCCCAAAGTGGGGATCTGGGCAGTCCAGATTCGATACGTCAATAGGCAAGTCTGATGAGCGGTCGCCGTCGTGGGTGACACGCATCACGCTGGGGTGCACGAAGCAGATGCCCTCGATGTGCTCCTTCTCGATGCCAAGATCTCGGTTCCCGAGCTCCGGGATGGCATGGTGAGCAGAGCGGACCTGGTCGACCGAGCGCGGGGGAGCGGATGCAGCATCATCGGGGTGACCGCGCCCGCCGGATACGGTAAGTCGACCCTTCTCACCGAGTGGGCCCACACCGAGGATCGCCCGGTTGCGTGGGTTTCACTCGACCGCTTCGACGACGATCCCAATATCCTGCTCACCCTGCTTGCGTCGGCGTACTGCAAAATCTTCCCCGAGCGAGGAGACCTCGTTGCGGAGGTGCGCGGCATCGGCTTCTCACCGCTCGGGAGGGCCGCCCCGCGCCTCGCGACCGCGTTCCGTTCCAGCACGAGCCCCTTTGTCCTCGTGATCGACGATTTTCACGAGCTTCGCCAGTCTGCGTGCCACGACGCGCTGAGCATTGTCATCGCCGGGATATCGGCCGGCTCGCAGCTCCTCACCGCCAGCCGTACCGAGCAGCCCCACCTGGCCCGACTGCGGGCGTCGGGCGCGGCGCTCGAGCTTGAGGCGAATGACCTCGCACTCGATGCGATCGCCGCGAGTGCCATCTTCGCTTACGCAACGGTCAGCCTCCCCCCTGAACGGGCGGCGCAGGTGATCGACCGCACCGAAGGGTGGCCCGTCGGCTTGTACCTCGCAGCCCTCATTGCGAAAGAGAGCGGCGATGACGCGCGGAGCATCTCTGGTGAGGATCGGTACGTCGCCGACTACCTCTATCACGAGGCGCTGGCGACGTTGCCGGAGCGCGACCAGCAGTTCCTACGTCGCTCGTCGGTCCTCGACCAGCTCTGCGGCCCGTTGTGCGATGCCGTGCTCCGCGACGCCGACGCCCAGCAACATCTCTGGGATCTGGCTTCTTCGAACCTGTTCCTGGTGCCGCTCGACCGCAGACGGGAGTGGTTCCGCTACCATGGCCTCTTCCGAGAGTTCCTCCTTGGAGAGCTTCACCGCCGCGAGCCCGAGCTCGTTGCCAAGCTGCACCTGCGAGCCGCTGACTGGTATGAGGCCAACAGCGTTCCGGGATTGGCTCTCGAACATCTCCTCAACACCGCCGAACGGGATCGGTGCGTCCAAGTCTTGACTGCGCTTGTGCTCCCGACTTACCAGGCCGGCAACATGTCTACGGCGCAAAGGTGGCTAACCGCGTTGGGTGATCCGGTGGTGGAGGGCTACCCACCTCTTGCCGTTCTGGCCGGATGGATCGCCGCCCTCACCGGCGATGTCGCCGGTACACAGCGATGGACACACTTCATCGACAGTGCGTCGTTCTCCTTGGTACCGGGTGATGGATCGGCGTCCTTCGACTCGGCTCGAGCGATGCTCCGCGCAGCGGTGTGCGCAGATGGCGTTGAGCAGATGGTGACCGATGCCACTCTCGCCGCCGACCAAGAACCACGATGGAGTCCCTGGCGGGACACCGCGCTGTGCGTGCTCGGACAAGCGATGCTGCTATCGGGCGACATCGATCGGGCGACGACGCTGTTCGCCGAGACCACCACGGTCGGCGCGGAGCTCGGGAACGCGGACAACATGGTGATCAGCGAGGCCGATCTTGCGGTGCTCGCGATGGACGCCGGCGATTGGGATGACGCAGGGGCTCACGTTAGCGTGGCCCTGACCGCGCTCGACGAGGCCCACATGCGGGACTATCCGATCAGCCTTCTCGCGTTCGCCGCCGCCGCCCGGCTCGCTTGGCGAAACGGCGATCACGAGGAGAGTGCGCGCCATCTGAGCCACGCCATGAGAATTCGGATGTCGTGCACGATCACGTTGCCCTGGCTCTCGGTTCGGAGCCGTCTGCAGCTCGCGAAGGTGCACTGGACGATGGGCGAAACGAACACCGCGCGCCAGCTCCTAGTCGAGATCGCCGAGCTTATGGAGGAACGCCCGGACCTAGGCGTTCTCGCCGACGAGGTCTTGGACTTTCGCGCAATCTTCACCTCGAGCGCGGGTGCTACCGGTGGGTCACCCCTCAGCCCGGCGGAGCTTCGCGTGCTTCCCTACCTCCAGACACACCTCACGTTCCCCGAGATCGGTGAACGTCTGTTCGTCTCGCGCAACACTATCAAGAGCGAAGTCACCTCTATCTACCGCAAGCTCGGCGCATCCTCGCGCAGCGAAGCGGTCCAACAGGCAACTGCGATCGGTTTACTGGGCGGCTGAGCAGACTCCGATTTCGCCACCGCTCCGCTCATCGGATTTGATTCACCACGTTGGGGTGATGACACTCAGCAGCGACTCGTCGAGGATTCATGCCTGTACACGGGAGTCCCGTGACTTCACTGGAGGTGCTGCTCGTTGGACGCGAACGCTCCGATCACCCTGGCGGTCGCGGTGCACGACGATCCGCATCGCGCCCGAGAAGACTTCGCCGCGGTGTGGGAGACGCGCCCATCTGAAACGTCCGGCCACATGGCGGTCGCCGAGCTTTCGAGGGACGCTGCGGGCTCGCTTCGAGTCATCCGACACAAGAGCACGACGACGAATGTCGCGTGGGGCAGGGCGTTGCTCGGGGCGGCACTCGTCTACGTGGTTCCGGTGGCGGGGGCCGGGTTCCTAGCGTCGGTGCCGTCGGTCGGAGGAGCTGGAGCGGTGGTCGGCCACCTGCACCGGACGATTCCGCGTGAGGAGCGTGACCTGGCGACGGGGCTGCTGGAAAGGCACGAATCCGGGCTGGTCCTCCTGGCGGTGAACCGTCGCCCGAGGGACGTCGAGCCGCTCCTGGGGCAGGCGGATGAGACGTTCGCGATGATGTCGTCCTGGAACGGGCTCGATCGAGCGATCGAACAGGAGATCGCGGAATCACAGTCCAATCCAAGTGGAACCTAGGCGAACTCCTCTACGCGGAACCTCGTCCTTACCGGGACCGAATAACCGCGTCGGCACTCACTCACGGACCCCCGTCCGCCGCGAGCGCGCTTACGGCAGAGTCGACCGAGGAGTAGACGTTGTCGGCGAGGCTTCCAGCACCGGCCTGGTGCAGAAGGTCGCCCACTTGGCCCGCCTCGCGGGCGATCGCGAGTCGTACGCCACCGTTCGTTAGCTCGTCATCGAGCGCGAGCAGCATTTCGGCGGCGGTGAAGTCGATGGCGGGCACGGACTCGAGGTCCAACACGATGGCGCGAGTCAGGCTCGTGATTAGGGTGCTGATGTTGGCATGCACGTTGTCGGCGTTGGCGTAGAACAACCCCGCCTCAGGTCGGACGACGATGACGTCGTCGCTGCTCACTGCGTCGGGGTGCCGGTCGACATCGACCCAGTGCTGTGTGCTGGGCTGCTTTCCGAGAATCGCGACGTGCGGCCGCGAGGCGCGATAGACGATCAGAAGCACGGACACGCCGATTCCGATGAAGAGACCGGGAAGGGTGTCGAAGATCAGTACCCCGACAAGCGTGGCCACCGCTGCGATGAGGTCGGTCCGGGTCGCGAGTCCGTAGATGCGACCGAGCTCGCTCGTGTAGAGGCGGTAGAGACGAGCGAGGGGTCGATAGCTCACCAGCTCGATGACCGCGGCGATGACGACGGCGGCGAGCGTGGCTTCGGGCAGGTTCTCGAACAGACCGGTGAGGAACAACAGGGTCACGATCGTGAGTGCGGCGACGATGAGTCCCGACGCTTGGGTTCGGGCTCCCGCCGACCCGTTCACGGCGGTCTTTGAGAGCGATCCGGAGACGACCATGCCCGAGCTGAGGCCTGAGCCGAGGTTGGCGGCGCCGAGACCGATTAGCTCTCGGTTGGGGTCGATCGTGTAGTGCTCCTTTCTCGCGTAGGTCTTGGCGGCGGCGAGGCCTTCGCCGAACCCGACCAGCAGGATCCCGACCGCGGAGCCCGCCAGGGCGGCGTAGTCGGACCAGCCCACGTCGGGAAGGCCTAACGATGGGAGCCCGGACTGGATCGGACCAACAATCTCGACGCCCTTTCCCTCGAGACCGAAGATCGGGACGGCAGCAATCCCGGCCGCGACCGCCACAAGCGAGCCAGGAACGCGTGGAGCGAATCTTCGCAGGCCGAGAACGAGCGCGAGCGACAGTGTTCCGACGACGAGGGTCGAACCGACCGTCTCGTCGAGGTTGCCAATGAGGCCCCACGCTTTCTCAAAGAAGTCGCCCTCGGTCCCAGGCACGCCGAGGATGTGCGGGACCTGGCCCGCAATGATCGTAAGAGCGAGGCCGATGATGAAGCCTTTCAGCACCGGCTCCGAGATGAACGAGGCGAGGAAGCCCAGCCGGGTAAGACCGGCGACCAAACCGAGTAGACCGGTGACCATCGCGAGCGCGATGGTCAGTTGCGCAGCATCGCCGCCGTTTCCAGAGATGTTCGCTACGGCGGCAGCCGACAGCGCCGCGGTCGCAGCCATCGGCCCCACGACAAGGTGCTTCGAGGAACCGAACGCGGCGTAGAAGATCAGCGCGGCGGGCGCGGCATACAGGCCAACGACCGGCGACACTCCTGCGATCGAGGCATATGCGAGTGCCTCCGGCACGAGCACGGCCCAGACGGTCAGTCCCGCGACAAGATCGCCGGAGAGCCAGGAACCCTGGTAGCCGGCCAGCGACTTGAACACGGGGGACGGCGCCAAGGTGATCTCCGGTGGTCGGACTGCGTGACCAGGCGATCATCGCCAATGCGGTCCGTCACCGTCATCACCCTGGGCGGGTGAACGCGATAGGCGAGCATTGCTGCGACGCGTTCACCCCCGCAGGGTGATGACCCCGGTTGCCGAGTCACAGATGATCGACTGCGGTCACCCCGTGTATGGCGTCCAGCGCCATCGAGCAAGTCAAGGAGCGTGTCGACATGACCGTCACCGACCGGAACGAAGTGAGCGCAGAGACCCTGGCATC
>Ga0299914_10003922_pt1 | contig 10614 bp, 11 predicted proteins | sample RVTome_10_FD_201361 | JGI IMG/M metagenome (GOLD analysis project Ga0299914, IMG submission 201361) | Soil microbial communities from uranium-contaminated site in the Upper Colorado River Basin, Wyoming, United States - RVT153D57 (version 2) ... | reverse complement strand
CCGACGGAGCTCCAGGAGGAGATGCTGACCCAACTCCCGCGGCCGGCCCGCGTCGTGCACCTGCCGACCGGTCACATCCCTGCGGTGACCCACCCGGAGCTCTTCGCCCGCGCCCTCGCCGAACGGGTCGACACGTGAGCACGACGCGCGGCTACGACCCGATGGCGGTCGTCGTCGGGGCGCTGCGATGCGCGTCGGGCGTGTCGTTCCTCGTCGCGCCCCGCGCCGCGAACCGGCTCTGGGGCGACACCGAGGACTCCGGACCGACCGCGAGCCTGCTGCTCCGGTCGATGGGATACCGCGACGCGCTCGTGGGGGCCATGTTGGTGCGCGCTGGGCTGCGCGACGGCGAGGCCACGACCGGATGGTTCCTCGCCTCCGCCGGCGCGGACGCGGCCGATCTCGTCGGTGGCCTCGCCAATCACGCCCGCATGACGCCGACCCAAGCACGCCGGGGCCTCGCGGGCGCCGCCCTCGGCATCGCCGTCGGGCTCTTCGGAGCGTGGCGAGCCGCACGGCGCTGATACCTCGGCGCCGGCGCACCGGATGTCGCACCATGGAGGCCCGTTCACGAGGCGACCTGGGGATCAGGTCCGTGTGAGTGCGGCCAACCCGTCGAGTCGCGCCAGCTTGTGCGGGTTGGCGATGAGGTAGATGCGCGTGATCCGACCGTCCTCGACCGTCACGCTCACCGCCGCGTTGCGCCCATCGCCGGCGTCGATCCGGACGGCGGGTGACCCGTTGAGCCAGACGGCCTTCGCCTCGACGTCCGCTGAGCGCAGAACTCGCACCAGTTGGCCGGCGACCCGTTCCGCCCCCTCGACCGGACGACGCGCAGCGGCCACCAAACCGCCGCCGTCTGCCACGACGACGACGTCGGGCGCGAGGACGTCGAGAAGACCTTGCAGGTCGCCGTCTCGGATGGCGGTGAGGAACCGGTCCACGGCCTCCTGCTGCTCCGCGGTGCTGACGGGTGCCCGCGGGCGTCGAGCCGCGACGTGCTCGCGAGCCCGATGGGCGATCTGGCGGACCGCAGCGGGTGACTTGCCGACCGCCTCCGCGATCTCGTCGTAGGGAGTCTCGAACACCTCGCGAAGCACGAACACGGCGCGCTCCGCCGGACCGAGGGTCTCGAGCACGGTGAGCATCGCGATCGACACGCTCTCGGCGAGCTCGACGTCGGCAGCGACGTCGGGGCTCGTGAGCAGCGGCTCCGGCAGCCACTCGCCGACGTACTCCTCGCGCCGTCGCGCCAGGGTCCGCAACCGATTCAGCGCCTGACGGGTGACGATGCGGACCAGGTAGGCCCGCGGGTCGCGCACCATGGCGTGGTCGACGTCGGCCCACCGCAACCACGTCTCCTGGACGACGTCCTCGGCGTCGGCAGCCGAGCCGAGCATCTCGTAGGAGACGGTGAACAGCAGGCTGCGGTGGCGCGTGAACGCGTCCTCGTTCATACCGGGGAGCCGGCAGCGCTCGGCTGTGCCATGGGCGCCAGACCGCACGCCGCCGAGAACCCTTGCGCCTCGATACCGAGAGCGACGTTCGTACGCGCCATCTGGTTCGACAGTCCGACGAACGTGGCGAGCTCGACCATGGCCGGCGCACCGAGCTGGTCGAGCAACCGAGCGGAGAGCTCGTCGGTGACGGTGGGCGGGGTCTGGCTCATCGCCTCCGCGTACTCCATGACGTCCCGCTCCAGCCGGGTGAACATGTCGGACTCCCGCCAGCGTGGCAGTTCGCGGGCCTTGGCCTCGTCGAGCCCTTCGTTGTGCGCATGGAAGTACCCCAGGTCGAGGCAGAACGTGCAGCCGATCAGGGATGCCACCGCCATGTGGGCGAACGACTTCAGGTTCTCGTCGCACTCCTTCCACTTGCTGGACTTCCGGCCCATCCCCATGCTGGCCTTGAGGACCGGCGGGTTGTGCCACATCACACCGAGGGCGTCGGGAACCTCACCGAACATCCTCCGGCTGAACCGCTTCAGCAGGTAGCCGTACGGTCCGGTGATCTCCGCCTTGGGAATCCGTGTCGTGCTGGACATACGTCCTCCTCGAGTCGATGCCGTCGCCATGAAGACACCGCCCGCACCCGGCGTGTGACAACCACGCGGGAGGACGAGGAGCGGATCCGGCAGCAAGCTCGACGCGGGCGATCTCACGCGCGGAGCGATCCACTGGTGTGACACGTCTTGGCAGCTCTCCGTTCCGTGCCGCCCAGCTGGGCTCGACACCGAGCGGCGATTCGCCGAGCTGCCGCCGGGGTAGGTCGCAGTCCGTGGCGGAACACCCGACCACCACGGTCGACGTCGGCATCCGGCGGCTCCGGCGCGCGCGCGTCGCACGGCGCGCGTTCCTGAGCGTGTTGGCGCTCTTCGTCGCGCTCGGCGCACTCGGCGTCTACGGCGTGCGGACCACGACCGCACGCGCGCAAGCCCACGGTTGGGAGCTCACCGTTCGCCATCCGCAGATCGACCGGGGAGGCCTGCCGGTCACCTTCGAGATCGCGGTGCGTCGTGACGGTGCGATCCACGAGCCTGTCGTGCTGCGCGTCGCCTCGGAGTACCTCGACCACTTCGACTCGAACGGCGTCGTCGAGCCGCAACCGGCGAGTGCCACCGCGACCGATGAGTTCGCCCAGTGGGAGTTCGCTCCCCCACCCGGCGACGTCCTCGTCGTGAGATTCGACGTCCGGGTGCAACCCGGCGCACGAGGGCGCACGCCAGGGTGGGTGGAAGTCGTCTCCGGTGAGCGCTCCGGGCCACGTGTCGCGTTCAGCACCTGGTCCATGCCCTGAGGAGGACACTGTGGAGATCGTCGTCAGATCGCTCGTCATCTACGTGTTCCTCTGGCTCCTGCTGCGGGCCCTCGGCAAGCGCGAGCTCGGCGAGATGTCGGCGTTCGAGCTCCTGTTGCTCGTCGTCCTCGGCGACATCGTCCAGCAAGGGATCACCCAACAGGACTACTCGGCGACGAGCGCCATGCTCGCCGCCGGCACCATCGGCTTGTTCATCCTCGCGACCTCGTACGTCACGTTCCGCTCCCGACATGCACGCGACCTCTTCGAGGGCCTCCCCTCGGTCGTCGTGCGCAGCGGACGGTTCGTCGACGAGGTCATCGACGTCGAGCGCCTCACCCACGACGAGGTGCTCGAATCCGCACGCCAGCGCGGGATCCGCGACCTCCAGGACGTCGAGGTGGCGATCCTCGAACCCGACGGTCGACTCTCGTTCGTCCTGCGGCGCGGGGAACCCCCGTTGCCCGGTCCGGGCCGACACGAAGGAACCTGACGGGGCGTGTCATCGGACTGCACCGCACGTGGCGGCGTTCAGTCGGGAGGCGGTGGCGACGAGTGCTCGCCGAGTGAGCGCCGACGGTGACGAGGTTGCGCGCCGCGATGCGGTCGGCACGCGCGGACGCTCGCGACGCTAGAGCGACTCCTGGAAGGCCGCCGCGACGTCGTTGACGTCGTTCGTGCTCTTGATGACGCCGTCGTCGACGTCGAGCGTGGCCCCGGTCTGGTAGATCGCGAAGAGGTACACGGTGCCGTCGGCGCTCTCTATGAGTCCCGCCACAGATTGATCTGGGGTGACCAGCTTGCCTGTGCTCGGGTCGAGGCCGGCCCAGGTTCCCGACTTGCCCTGGACCTTGCCGGTGGCTTCGGTGTCCTGCTGAGTGAGGCCGAGCGAACCGTCGACCCCGAGGATGGGAAGCATCTCGGGGAGCTTCCCCCCCCAGCTCAGACCGTCGAGCCAGCGGATCCACGACACGATCGCCCGCGGGGTCGTCGACGAGTACAGCTCACCGGACCCGTCGATGATCCACACCTCGCCGTCGCCGATGTCGAGCGCCTTGATGTTGTCGCGGATGGGGACGAAGCCGTCGTCGCAGTCGGTCGATCCCTGCTGGACCGCGAGGAGACACACCGCGAGGTTGGCGCCGTAGTTGTGGCTGATCTTCCAGATCAGCGTGGCGGTTTCCTCGACCGTCGGGGACGTGAAGGTCGCGATCTCGGATCCGTCCGGGTAGTCGGTCGGCAACCCGGCGGTGGCGTTCGGCTCGACGGGGTTCGCGGCCACCGAGACACCGGCACGCTCGAGCGCCTCGACGAACAGCGTCCGCGCGAAGGTCGCAGGGTCCTGGACCTGGAAGACGTTGAGGACCGCATCGCTCCCCGCCGCGATGGTCCCTTGGACCTCGAGCGTGCGCCCGAGTGGATCACCCGACGGTGTCTGCTCGGCGGGGACGATCTCGACCTGGGTGGCGCCGTCCGAACCAACCGTCTGCACCTGGTTCACGACCTCGAAGGCCTGGGTGTCGGGGATGATGGTCAGCTCGGCCGGCTCCCCTTCGGTGGTGGGTCGGGTCTGGATCCCGAGCAGGTTGTCGTTGATCACGATCGGGCTGATCACCTCGTCGTGCGAGTACCACTGTTCGAAGAGCCGGTCGTCGATGATCACCTGGTTCGCGCTGGTGACTCCCGACGCGACGACCTGCGCGGCGAGGTCGTCGAGGCCTGTGAGCGGGTTTCCCGGTGCTGGTTTCGCGCCAGGGATGCCGTTGGCGTCGATCTGGGGCGGGATGCTGTAGCCGAGCGTCCCACTGTCGGCGTTGCGACCGCCCATCGCCAGGTCGCCCGAGCCTACGAGGACGAGGTCGTCGCCGACGTGGTGCACCGGTGTGGTGAAGGTGTGGTCGATGCCGTACGACTCGATCCAGGTGCCCACCGAGTACAGCTTCGTGTTCGATCCCATCGGCGTGATGACGTCGATGTCGCGGGCGAGCACGGGATCACCGTCGTCGAGCGACTCGACGAGATAGGACCACCGCGCCGCGCCATAGGGCCCGCTCGTCATGATGTCCCGAGCTGCGTCCGGGAGCTCACCGACCTGCGCGTCGAAGGCGCTCGGTTGCGACGCGTCGTCGTTCGAGGTAGTCGAGTCGGAGCAGGAGGCGGCGAGGAGGACCGCGACGAGCGCGCAGCCCCAGGTCGCGCGCCACCGGCGGACCCCCACGGTGCGCGTACCGCGACCCGAGCGACGAGCCAGGTGCCGGATGGAAGGGTCGTCGTCGCGCGCGCTCGGGCTGCGCACCTCGTCTCCTGCACTCATCTCGTCTCCTGCCGTTCGAGGCACTCACCTGGCTCAGCGTGCTACCGACGAGCATCGTCAGGAGCTCGACGACGCGTGCGTGTCGGGTGCGCCATTCGCAACCGCGGTCCGTTCGCGCGGTATCGGCTCGGACGCGCGCCACCTGAAGCCGAACGGAACCCTCGACCGCCCGAAACCGCTAGCCCTCGCGGACTGCTGACGTCCTGGGGCGACGACCCGTACTCCCGAGGCGCCTATGCCGGCTACTGGTCGCCCGGGCTCTGGACGGCGTACGGGTCCGCGCTGCGCGAGCCGGTGGGGCGCATCCACTGGGCGGGCACCGAGACCAGCGCCCGCTGGAACGGCAAGATGGAGGGCGCGTTGCTGAGCGCGCAGCGGGTCGCCGACGAGGTGCTGGCCGAACTCGAGGGCGACCGACCGTGAGCGTCTCCGACCCACGGTCCGCAGCGTGTCCACATCGTTCGCGTAGGTTCCGCTGTATGGCGACAGGGAACCGCGGGGTCGCGTCGGCGCTCGCGGCAGTGGTCCTGTTGGCAGCCGTCGCGGCGTCGTGCAGCGACGACGACGGGAACGGCAGCGCGTCCGGTACCGAGGAGACGTCGTCCGCGGCAGCGTCGACGTCGGATTCGGACTGCGTCGACAGCGCGGAAACGACCGAGGACCCACAGGCGGCCGACATCGTCGACGCTGCCCAGTCGATGCTCGAGGAGCAGGACCTGAAGGCCGTCGTCCTGCGCGTCCAGCGCGGCGACGAGGACGTCGTGACCACGGCGCTCGGCGAGGCCCTCGACGGCGTCCCCGCGACACCGGACGCGCACTTCTGGAACGGCGCCGCGCTGTTCTCGCTCCTCGGCAACGCGATGCTCCAGCTCGACGACGAGGGCGCGCTCGACATCGACGCGCCCCTCGCCGAGTACCGGCCCGACGCGCCGTCTGCCGACCAGATCACACCCCGCATGCTCATGACGAGCATGTCCGGCTACGTCGACTACGAGAGCCAGGACGACTGGATCGACGCGCTCTACGCCGACCCGTTCCGCGCGTTCACCGAGGAGGAGCTCGAGGGGTACGTGTTCCCGCAGCCACTCCTGTTCGAGCCGGGCACCAACCTCAGCTACTCGCACCTGAACTTCCGCCTCGCCGGGGAGGTGGTCGCCGACGCAGCCGGCAAGCCCCTCGACGAGGTCCTGACCGAGCGAATCCTCGAGCCGTTCGACATGTCCTCGACGGTCATCCTCGACACGGCCGACATCCCCCAACCGCTGCTCCACACCTTCAGCGACGAGCGCGGCCAGTACGAGGAGACCACCGGCTGGAGCGCGGCCTGGGGTGTGCCGGCGGGCGCGGCCATGGCCACGACCGTCTGCGACATGGCCAAGGGTGGTCGAGCCGTCGGCTCCGGTGAGCGGATCTCCGAGGACGCCTACGAGACCTACGTGAACCCGGGAACGGTCGACGTCGGCGAGCGCACCGAGGAGTGCCCGTCGTGCATCCCCCAGACCGACGAACTCCACTTCGGGCTCGGCATCGTGGTCATGGGCGACTGGCTGGTCCAGACCCCCCTCTTCACGGGCATCGCCGGCCTCCAGGCCTACCTGCCCTCGGAGGACATCACGATCGCGATCGCCAACACCTTCGGCATGGGCAGTGACGTGTCGACGAACTCCTCGACCGCGCTCTTCCGCGAGCTCGCGGGGATCGTCGCGCCCGACGCGACCCTCCCCGACCAGGGCTAGGCAAGCAACCCCGCTCGAGAGAGGACAGCACCGATGCCACATGCCGGACGAACGAGGTGTCGGCTCCGGGGGATCGCAGGGATGGTCCTCCTCGTCGGGGCGCTGGTGGCCGCGTCGTGTACGACGGATGACGACGACGCCAGCGGAGCCGACGGCACCCGCGATGTGCCGTCGAACGTCGCGGAGCTCATGGACGCCGACGAATACGCCACCGCTCGGTGGGCGCTCCGGGTCGCGCCGATCGAGGGAGACGGCGCCACCTCCGAGGTGGCGCCCGACAAGATCAGCGCCATGGCGTCGAACGCCAAGCTCTACTCGGTGGGCACCTGGCTGGACGTGTACGGACCCGACGACACGATCGAGACGCCGGTGTACGGGCTCGGCGAGGTCGGCGGGGGAACGCTCGGCGGCGACCTCGTGCTGCGGGCCATGGGCGACCTCGTCATGGGCGGCCGCGAAGCCGGCAGCGGCGAGCTCGGCTACAGCGTGCCGCCACAACCCGACGCCAACGGGCTTCCCGGCGCCATGCCCTCTCCCGGCGACCCGCTCGCCGGCCTGAACGACCTGGCCGAACAGGTGGCCGCCGCCGGGGTGACCGATGTCGGCGGCAACGTGGTCATCGACGACCGGCTCTTCGAGCCATGGACGACGCCGCGGCCACTCGAGGTCAGCCCGATCGTCATCAACGACAACCTGATGGCCATCGTCACGACGCCCGGCACGGAGGGAGAGCCGGCGACGATCGAAGCAATCCCGGAGACCGCCGCGTTCACCGTCGTCAACGACACCGAGACCGTCGCCGCGGGAGCGGACTCGACCATCGAGCTCGAACCCGTTCCCGACGCCGAGGGCGAGCCCACGAACACGCTGACGGTCTCGGGCCAGATCGCCACGGACTCGGACCCGACGCTGAACATCTACGACGTGCCGGACCCGGCGAGCTTCGCACGCACGTTGTTCATCGAGGCACTGCAACGTGCGGGGGTGACCGTCACCGCCGACCCGCTGGCGGTGAACGAAGCGGGTGCCCTTCCCGACGCCGACAGCTACGAGACCGACAACGACCCGCTCGCGACGCTCACGTCGCCCCCGCTCTCGGAGATCGCCACCCTCATCTGGAAGATCAGCCACAACTACGGTGCCGACCTGTCCGTGTGCCTGCTCGCGGTGAGCGAGGGTTCGACGGACTGCGAGGACGGCTTCGCCCCCATCCGGAGCCGGATCGACGACCGCGGCATCAACCAGGACGAGGTCTGGATGCTCGACGGTTCCGGATCGAACATGGCCTCGACGACACCGCACGCCATGACGACGTGGATCCAGTGGCTCCACACGCTCGACTGGGGTGACCAGCTCACCGAGATGCTTCCGATCCTTGGCACCGACGGGTCGCTGACGCTCGCGCAGCAGGACAGCCCCGCGAAGGGCAAGGTCCAAGCCAAGACGGGCACGTGGGCGTCGCACGACCCGGGGTCGGGTCTGTTCCTGATGCTCGACCAGTCGCTGGCCGGGCTGATGGAGAGCGACGACGGCGAGACGTACGCGTTCGCGGTCTACCTGAACGGGACGACGGTCCAGACGCCCGACGAGCTCCTCGACATCCTCGACCAGGTGGCTGGGGTGGCCGCGGCCCTCCAGCAGTCGCTCTGACCGCGTCGCGAGCCGCGAGCCCGACGTCGGCGCCGCGCATCAGAGTCGCACAGCGTCAATCGAGGACACCGTGTCGTAGCCTTGCCCGAGGGACACGCCGTCTCGGGAGAGACCACATGGGTTCGTGCGGGGCGCAACGCGCGGAAGACGCCGCTTCGCGGGGCGGACGCATCAGGATCGCGGGCCTGTTGGCGGTGTGGGTCCTGGCCGTGTCGCTCACCGGATGCGGCGGAGGCGACGGCGAAGACGTCGCGACGACCACGACGCCGCCGGTGGACGAAGCGTTGCAAGCGCCCGATGCTCCAGTGGTGATCGCCCATCGCGGCGCGTCGGGCGACGCGCCTGAGCACACCTTCGCCGCATACGACCTCGCGCTCGAACAGGGAGCCGACTACGTCGAGCAGGACCTCCAGCTCACCGCCGACGGCGTCCTCGTCGCCCTCCACGACGCCACGCTGGACCGCACCGCACGGGGTCCGACCGAGTCGTGCACGGGAGCGGTCGCCACCAAGACCATCGAGCAGCTGCGCGAGTGCGACATGGGATCGTGGTTCAACGAGGCGTACCCCGATCGCGCCGATCCCGACTACGTCGGGCTGGCGATCCCGACCATGGAGGAGATCCTCGATCGCTACGGCACCGACGTTCGCTACTACATCGAGGTCAAGTCGTCGGGCGCCGAGTCGGGCATGGAGGAGCCGCTGGTCGAGCTGCTCACCGGGTCCGGGCTCGTCGACGGGGGGTCGGGCTTCCGCCAGGTGATCGTGCAGTCGTTCAGCCCCGAGAGCCTGCGCCTCGTGCGCTCGCTCGCACCGGAGCTCCCGCTCGTGCAGCTCTTCGTGGTGAGTGGCGACCAACTGACCGAGGCACTCCTCGACGACGTCGTCGCGTACGCCGTCGGCATCGGCCCGTCGTCGGTCGACGTCGACGAGGCGCTGGTCGAGGCCGCGCATGCCCGCTGCCTCGCCGTGCATCCCTACACCGTGGACGACCCCACTGAGATGGTGCGGCTCCTCGACGTGGGTGTCGACGGCATGTTCACGAACGTTCCCGACGTCCTGCTCGGCCAGCGCGCCGGGCACCGCGCTCCCCTCGAGTGCACCCCCGAAGCCGCCGGGAGGTGATTTCGCCGCTCGCGCGCGGCCACACCGGTACGGGGCTCGTCACTCGGTCGGCTCCAGCACGACGAGCGGGATCTCCCGGTCGGTGCCCGCCTGGTATGTGTCGTAGTCGGGCCAGACCTCGGTGGCGCGGGCCCACCACTGCGCCTTCTCGTCGCCGGTCGCTTCGTGCGCGCGGTAGTCCGCGAGGTCGGGACCGTCCTGGAGCGACACCTCGTCGGGGTGGGCGACCAGGTTGTGGTACCAGACGGGATGCTGCGGCGCCCCGCCGAGCGACGCGACCACCGCGTACCTGGTGCCGTCGATCACCCGCATGAGCGGCGTCTTGCGGACCTTGCCGGTCGTGCGCCCCCGGGTCCACAGGACGATGCACGGCTTGCCCTCGAGGGTCGTACCCTCAGTGCCGCCGCTTGCCTCGTAGATCCGCACCTGCTCGGCGACCGGTTCCCAAGGGCTCGGTTCGTACTCGCCTGCCAGTGGCATCGCTCCTCCTCACTGCCGTCGCAGGATTGCAGCCTGCCGGATCACGCATCGGATCGCTCATCCGGCTCACTCGGTTCGGGCCCACGCTCGCGCGTCGGCAGGGTTGTCGACCAGGTTGGCCAGCTCGGAGTCACGTTCGATCACCGACCTTGCCGTCGGGCAGCACGTCATCGAGATCCCGCAGGAACACAGGCGCCTCGAGCCGCTCCGCCAGGCGCCGCGCAGTCGCGGCATGGGCTTCGGCTCCGGCCGAGTCGCCCTGCGCGGCCGCCAGCATCGCCGCGACCGTCGCCACGGGGCCATAGGCACAGTTCCCTTGCCAGCAGATCAGGTGGCCGTAGGGCGCGAGCCGCTCCAGATAGGTGGCTGCCGTGTGCTCGTCGCCGGTGCGGGCTGCCGCCCGCCCACCGGTGACGTGCGCGGCAAGCCAGGTGAAGTCGTCGGGGACGTCGTCCAGCGCGAGGCGCGCGTGCTCCGCCGATCGCGACGGCGCCGCCTCGACGAGCGCGAGGGC
>Ga0299914_10003921_pt1 | contig 10615 bp, 10 predicted proteins | sample RVTome_10_FD_201361 | JGI IMG/M metagenome (GOLD analysis project Ga0299914, IMG submission 201361) | Soil microbial communities from uranium-contaminated site in the Upper Colorado River Basin, Wyoming, United States - RVT153D57 (version 2) ... | reverse complement strand
AAGGACGTCTCGACCAGCGCATCGCGGAGGGCGGCGAGCCCGTCGGCGGTCCTCACCGACACCTGAATCGGCTCTGCCGCGGATCCGGGCCCATCCCCACCGGACGCCGTGGGGTCGGCCGAGACATGCGGCTTCGCCGTGGCGGGCGCCTTCGGGGTCTCCTCCGGGGTGCGTCCGCTCCCGGCCACGACACCGTCCGGCCCGAGATCGGCTTTCGTGCGCACGTGGAGAACCCGCGCGCCCGCCGCGGCGGCCTCGCGCCCGAGCTCCCGTTCGGCCGCGCCGGGCTCGTGACCGGTCTCGACGCACAGGAGGACGATGTCCGCCCGGCTCACCGACCGCCGCGCGACCTCGATCCCCATGCGTTCGACGGGCTCGCGCGTGTCGCGCATCCCCGCGGTGTCCACGAGGCGGAACGGGAACCCCTCGACGGTCGTCGCGGCCTCGATCGCGTCGCGCGTGGTCCCCGGAATCTCGGTCACGATCGCGCGCTCCGACCCTAGTAAGCTGTTGAAAATACTGGACTTACCGACATTCGGGGCTCCGGCGAGCACGACCACCGCCCCCTCCGCGAGGCGTTCTCCCTCGGGGGCATGGCACACGAGCGCCTCGAGGTCTGCCGCGAGCTCGCCGGCGGCCTCGAGAATGCGCTCGCGGGGCACGGGGCCATCGTCCTCCTCGGGGAAGTCGATGTCGTAGGCGAGGAGCGCCTGGAGCCCGACCACGCCGGTCCTGAGCGCTGTCACCCGGGCCGACAGCCCCCCCTCGAGCTGGAAGAGCGCGGCGCGGTGGTGCACCTCGCCCGTCGCGTCGATGAGATCGAGCGTCGCCTCGGCCTGCACGAGATCGAGCTTCCCGTTCAGGTAGGCGCGCCTCGTGAACTCCCCCGGCTCGGCCGCACGCGCGCCCGCCGCGTGCGCCGCCTCGAGCACGAGGGCCGGCACCAGGGATCCGCCGTGTCCGCTGATCTCCACCACGTCGTCGCCGGTGAACGAGCCCGGGGCGGGGAACCACGTGACGAGCGCCCGGTCGAGGTCCCCGCCGTCCGGGTGGCGGACGACCGAGAGACGCACGACGCGCGGCTCGAGATCCTCGACGCCCATGCGCCGTGCCACGTCCCGCGCGGCCGGACCGCTGATCCGGACCACCGCGATCCCGGCGCGGCCGGGCGCCGTCGAGATCGCCGCGATCGTATCGTCGAGCGTGGGCTTCATGCCGGGTAGTGTACCGCGCGGGCCGGTGGACGGGCACGACGCGCGGCCGAGGACAACCTCTGCGCCCCGTGGCGCCGGCGCGTACCTTGCGCCGAATGACGCCACGACCACGCCGTCCACACCGGGAAGCCGGGCTCGATCGCGCGCCCCTCGCCGTGGCGGGCGTCCTGGCGGCCGGTCTCGCACTGGGTCCGCTACCCCTCCTCGCGCTCCAGGCCGGCGCGGCCGCCGACTCCACGGCCGCCCCCGACCGCGGTGCGCGCGCGCTCCACGACCCGAACGGGCACCCGTTCCGGACCCCGTCGGCCTCGCCGCTCGAGGCCGTCCACCGGCTGGCCGCGGTGGCCGTGATGCGGAACGGCGAGGCCCGCGCCGCGGCGCTCGCGCACCTCGGCGACCGCCTCGGGTTCTGGATCCGGCGTGGGGCCGACATCGAGTTCTCCGGCGCGCTCCACGCGGGCGCGTTCTCGCGCTTCGACCTCGAGCGACCGGACCAGGAGTTCCTCCAGGTGCACTACCGCGCGGGGTTCCTCTTCCGGCTGCGCGCCGGCGCGGTCGCGGCCCGGGCCGAGATCTACCACGTGAGCTCTCACCTCGGGGACGAGTTCCTCGGCCGGACCGGACGGGAACCGGTCTCCACGAGCCGGGAGGGGGTGGAGCTCCTCGTCCAGACGGCTCCGCTCGAGGGCCTGATCGTCTATGGCGGGCCCGGTCTCCTCATCCGTTCCTCCGAGGAGTTCGAGCCGCTCTCGATCCGGGCCGGCGCCGAGTGGCGGCAGGGGCCCGGACCGGGTCCCCGCCTGTACGCGGCGGCCGACGCGTTCCTGTGGGCCGAGTCCGACTGGGATCCGATGATCGCGGTCGAGGCCGGTCTCGCGTTCGGGCGCCACGCCCGGCTCGGCGCGCTCGCGGGGGTCGGCCCGTCGCGTGCCGAGCAGTTCTTCCGGGAGGAGGAGACGATCGCGGGGCTGGCCTTCACCTTCACTCGCTGAAGCGCGGCCGGACCCGCGCCGCTCCCGCGGGGTCAGCGGCTTCGGAGCGCGCAGGCCGCCTCCCGGATCAGCGGTTTCGCCCTCCACCTCCGCGGCGCTTCGCGCTCCGGTCGGGCTTCTTCCGCTGCGCGGGCGCCGCGGCGGCCGGGCCCGCGCGCGCACGGGCCTCCCTCCGCTCCTTCGCCAGGTAGAGCTGCTGCGGCAGGGACGCGATGTTCGAGGCGGCGTAGTACAGGTTCAGCCCGGCCGCGAACTGCGCGAACATGAAGGTGAACACCACGGGCAGCACGTAGGTGAACATCTTCATCTGCGAGTTCGTCTCCATGCCCCGCTGGCCGATCCAGTTCAGCACGAGCATGGACGCCCCCATGAGGATCGGGACGATGTAGAGCGGGTCCTTGAGCGAGAGATCCGGGATCCACCAGAACGGGACGCCGCGGAACTCGATCGTGTTCTGGAAGACGAAGAACAGCGTGATGAGGATCGGGAACGGGACCAGCATCGGCAGACAGCCGCCGAGCGGGTTCACCCCCGCCTCCTTGTAGATCTTCATCATCTCCTGCTGGAGCTTCTGCGGTTCCTCCTTGTACTTCTCCTGGATCCGCTTGATCTCCGGCTGGATCGCCATCTGCTTCATCTGGGTCCGCATCGACTTCTGGTACAGCGGGAACAGTACGATGCGGGTGAGCACGCCGAACAGGATCAGCACCCAGCCGTAGGCCAGCGTGAACGTCTGGTGCATCCACACGAGGAGCGCGATCACCAGGGCCCCGAACGGACGGATGAACCACTGGAGGATCCGCCAGCCGAACGGGTTCACGTTGTGGAGGTCCTGGCCGATCGCGCGCAACCGGTCGAACACCTGGGGCCCCACGTACGTCAGGAACTCGAAGCCCTCCGTGCCCGCGGGTACGGGGAGTGCGACCTCCATGGCGGCCGCGTGCTCGTCGGGCCGGCCCGTCATGAGCACGCCGCCGAACCCGGGCCCGTCCTCGCTCGAGACGAGCGCGACCAGGAAGTACTTCGACTTCGACGCGCCCCAGCTGAACGGACCGCCCTCCAGGGCGCGCGTCTCGTCCTCGTCGACGGAGTCCAGCCCCTCGGTCGAGATGTCCCCGCCCCGGTCCCGCACCACGAGCGCCATCTGCCCGAAGTCCTCCTGCGGGTTGGCCTCGTTCGTCTGGAGACCGGTCCCGAGGGGGATGAGGATCGTGTGTCCGCGGCCTCCGAGCCCGGTCACGCGCCCGCGCACGTCGAAGTGGTAATCGGTGGGCGAGAACGTGTACGTGACCTCGAGCCCGATCCCACGGACCTCCGTCCGGAACGTGAGCTCGGCGTCCTCGCCGGACACATCGAGCTCGCGGGTCGAAGGCTCGAAATCGACATCGTGGAACGGGAGCGTGTCGCGGCCCCCGAACGTGACACGGTATCCGAGTACTCCGTCGCCCGGTCGGATGATCTCGACCGGCCCGCCCTCGGCGTCGGGTGCGAAGTTCGGGTATTCGAACAGCCACGCGAGCACGAGGTCGGCGCCACGCGTGTCGAAACGGTACTCGTACAGGTCCGAACGGACGACCACCGTGTCGCCGCTCGCCGCGGTCCTCGCGCGCTCCGTATCGGGCGGCCGGACGAGACGCTCGGCGACTTCCGCCGTCTCCGGGTCCCGCGCCCCGGCGGGAAGCCCGCCGGTGTCACCGGCTGGCGGCGTGGCGGGCGGCACGGTGTCGGTCGCGGTTTCGACATCCGTCACGGTCGTGGTGTCCAGGCCGCCCTGCGGCACCGGCCGGTCGATCGGCGGGAAGATCAGGTTGCTCAGCACCATCACGGCGATCATGGCCGCGATCGCGAGCAGAAGGCGGCGTTCCATCAGACGCCCGCCCGCCCGTCGGGGGGCCGGACACTCCCGCCCGCCGGATCGAGGGCGCGCCCGGGCGCCGGTGGGATGGGACGTGGCGGGACGGGATCGTGACCGTGCGGCCCGAACGGATGACAGCGCAGGAGGCGGCGCATCGCCAGCCAGCCGCCCTTCGCGGCGCCGAAGCGCTCTACGGCGATCCTCGCGTATTCCGAGCAGCTCGGCGTGAACCGGCACGTCGCCGGCAGCCACGGCGAGATGACCGCCTGGTAGATGCGGATCGAAGTGAGGATCAGCGTTCGCATGCGGACTCCACCGCGCGGTCGAGGGCCTCGCGCAGCGTACCGTACGACGCCCCGTAGGCCGCGGGTTTCGCCCTCACGATGAGATCGACGCCGCACCCGGCCGCGTGCGCGGTCCCGAGCCAGCCCGTCCTGAGCGCCTCGGTCAGACGGCGACGCACCCGGTTCCGGGCCACGGCGGTGTGCCCGTAGCGGGGGACGATCACGGCGATCCGGGGACGCCCGCGGTCGGAGCGGCGTACGAACACGTCGAAGGACGTCGCCCGGATACGGGCCCCGCCGCGCAGCACACCCATGATCTCACGGCCACTGCGGATACGCGCGGAGCGGGGCAGCCGCACGCGCGCGGGGCCGCCTCGCCCGTCGTCAGCGGCTGCGTCGCTTGTAGCGGAACTCGTCACTGACGGTCAGCTTGTGACGCCCCTTCTTCCGCCGTCGCGCGAGCACCTTGCGACCCGCCTTCGTCGCCATCCGGGCACGGAAGCCGTGGTCCTTGATGCGCTTCCGGTTGGTGGGCTTGCTGTATGTGGGCTTCCCCATCGGTCCTTCCCGCGGCCTGAATCGTAGTCGAGCCCATAAGGGTAGACGGGACACGGCGAAGTGTCAATCGGCCGGGCCGGAACGGCGTTTCGGGCTCTCCGCTCGGGGGCGTGCGACCCCCCGCGGGGGGCCGCGTTTGACACCCTCGAACACCCCGTCTACAATCATCGACCCCGTCCCGATCTCCTCGGCCGTATCCCGACGGATGGAACTGACTGCCAGCGAAGTTTGGACGAAGATTCGCACGTCCGCCCAGGGCGTGCTGCCGGAGCAGACGTATCGGACGTGGCTCGCCTCGACCGAAGCCGTCTCGCTCTCCGACGACACGCTGGTGGTGTCCGCCCCGACGAAGTTCGCCGTGGAATGGGTCGAGGATAAGTACGGGGATCTCCTCCGGGACATCGCTCGCCGCGACCTCGGTCTCCTGCTCCGTCTCCGCTTCGAGCACCAGGGGGCGGACGGTCGGCTCGAGTTCCCGGAGATCGGCGCGGCCGAGGCGCCGGAGAGGACGCCGCGAGCTCCGGCGCCGGCTCCGCCTCCCCCGGAGCCTCCGAGGGCGGCCTCGGCGCTCAACGAGCGTTACACGTTCGACCGCTTCGTGATCGGAGGTAACAACGAGCTCGCCGCGGCGGCCTGCCAGCGCGTGGCCAGCGCGCCGGCGGCGGCCTACAACCCGCTCTTCATCTGGGGCGGGACCGGGCTCGGCAAGACCCACCTCATGCACGCCGTCGGGCACGCGATCCTCGAGACCTTCGGGGATCGGGAGGTCGCCTACGTGCCCTCCGAGCAGTTCACGAACGAGATGATCGCCGCGATCCAGGGCGGGCGGACGCCGGACTTCCGTGCCCGCTACCGGCGCATCGACGTGCTGCTCGTGGACGACGTCCACTTCATCGGGAACAAGGAGGGCACGCAGGAGGAGTTCTTCCACACCTTCAACGCGCTCTACGACGCACACAAGCAGATCGTCGTCACGAGCGATCGGCCCCCGCAGGATATCCCGGGGCTCCAGGAGCGACTCGTCTCCCGCTTCGAGTGGGGCCTCGTCACGGACATCCAGCCCCCGGACCTCGAGACGCGCTCGGCGATCCTGCGGAAGAAGGCGGCGGAGGACGAGATCGTGATCGGCGACGACGTGATCGAGTACGTGGCCCGCAATCGGCGCACGTCGGTGCGTCAACTCGAGGGCGCGCTCATCAAGCTCCTCGCCTTCAGCTCCCTCACGCGACGCGAGATCAGCCTCGAGATGGCCACGGACGCGCTCGGGCCGGAGAACGTGGCCGACGAGCCGGCGCCGACCGTCGTCTCCCCGGAGCAGATCCGCTCCCGCACCGCCGAGGCGTGGAACGTGTCCGTCGACGCCCTCCAGTCGAAGCGCCGGAACCGCACGATTACCGTCCCCCGCCAGGTCGCCATGTACCTCATCAAGACCCACCTCGATCTGCCGTACTCCGACATCGGGACGCTCTTCGGGGGCCGCGACCACTCCACCGTGATCCACTCGGTGAACAAGGTCGAGGCCGACATGGCCGCCGATGGCACGTTCCGCGATCGGGTGCGCCAGCTCCAGGAACAGCTATTCCCTCGCTGAGTTGCGGCCCGGATGATCCGTGGAGAGTTCGTGGAACGTCGGAGGTTATCGACACGTGCCCCGACCCATGGCCCCGGACTCCCCGATCCATCGACGGCCGCGGGAGGGTTTCCACATCGTTCCACGGCCGCGAAGCGCGAGCTGCCGCCACGAACACGCGTTGTCCACGTTCGCACCCGCTCTACTACTACGACGTTGAGTTGTATATCATACACGCCCCCAGAAGCCGGCGGGGAAAAACCGAACGCCACCGCGCTCGCTGAATCGCCTCATCCGAGGGCGCCCGACCGCGAACCGGAGTCCGAATGAAATTCTCGATCACGCGTGAAGCTTTCCAATCCGGATTGGGTGCCGTCGCATCCGCGATCCCGACGCGCACGACCCTCCCGGTCCTCTCGAACATCCTCATGAGGGCCGAGGGCGACGCCATCCAGCTCAGCGGGACCGATCTCGACATCTCGGTTGCGCTGAGCGTGGCGGCCGATGTCTCGGAGCCGGGCGCGGTCACCGTCCCGGCCAAGAAGCTGGTGGAGATCACGCGGGTCCTCGAGGACGCCCCGGTCCAGGTCTCGACCGACGGGGCGCAGGTCTCGATCGCGTGCGGGAAGAGCCGCTTCAAGCTCTACGGCCTCGCGGAGGACGAATTCCCGTCGTTCCCGGAGGTCGACTTCGGCCACGCATGGAAGATGAAGGCGGGAGACCTCCAGGAGCTGATCCAGCGGACGAGCTTCGCGGTGTCGACCGAGGAGAGCCGGCCGATTCTCAACGGTGTCCTGTGGCAGCTCGAGGCCGACTCGAGCGTGATGGTCGCGACCAACGGCCACCGTCTGGCGAGGATCCGCATGAGCCTGAAAGGAGCGGGCGCGCCCGAGACCGACCTCATCATCCCGCCCAAGGCGCTCCAGCAGGTGGAGAAGCTGTACGCCGCGGACGACGAGCTCGAGATCGCGCGCTCCGAGAACCACCTCGGGTTCCGGTCCGCCGAACGGGTCGTCTTCACGCGGCTCATCGAGGGTCCGTATCCGAACTACGAGCAGGTGATTCCGAAGGACAACGACAAGGAAGCCACCGCGAACCGGGCCGCCCTCGAGGCGTCGATCCGCCGCATGGCCGTCGTGGCCAGCGACCAGACGCACCGGGTGCGGCTGAGCTTCGAGAACGGGGCGCTCCGCTTCCGGGTGCAGACACCCGATCTCGGGGAGGCCGAGGACGAGCTCGCGCTCGATTACCAGGGCGAGTCGATGGAGATCGGCTTCAACGCGACTTACCTGCTGGAGATCCTGCGCTACATGCCGGATGAGGACGTCCGCATGACGTTCAAGGCGCCGGAGCGGGCCGCCACGTTCGCCCCCGCGAGCGGCGAGCCCGACTACCTCTGTCTGGTGATGCCGCTCCGCCTGCTCGACTGACCCGCATGGGCATCTGTTCGCACTGCGGGTACGAGAGCCGGGGAGCGGCGATGTGCCCGCTGTGCGGCGGGACGCTGTCCGTCTCCGGGGCGACCCCGGCGCCGGAGGAGGAGGCCGGAGTGCCGCCGCCCCCCTGGGAAGATCCCGCCGTGCCCCTGCCGCGAGCTTTCCTGGATACGTGGGTGGAGAGTCTGGCACGTCCCACGGACCTCTTCCGGCGTGTGCCCTGGGAACACGCCGCCGCCCGTCCGATCCTCTACTTCCTCATCATCGCGATCCTATCGGCCTTCTTCACGATGTGGTGGGAGGCGATGCTCGGGAGCACGGAGGTGTGGCCGCTCCTGGCGGAGCTGGGGATCGCGCGGGAGACGGGAGGGACGGCGGCCGTGCTCCGCTTCTTCCTCGCCCCGTTCGCCGCGCTCCTGTGGCTCCTCGCCTCGAGCCTGCTCTTCCACCTCTTCGTCATGCTCCTCGCGCGCGACCGGAGGAGCTTCCGGGCGACGATCCGGACCGCGTGCTACGCCTCCGGCCCCGGCGTGCTCGCGGTCGTCCCGCTCGTCGGCGCACTCGTGGGTGGTCTGTGGTCGCTCGTGCTGGTGGCGATCGGGCTCCGTGAGGCGCACCGCATGACGGGTGGAGCCTCGGCGACCGCGGTGATCCTCGCCGTGCTCACGCCGATGCTCTTCCTGATCGGACTCTTCTTCCTGCTCCTCGTGGCGGGCCTGATGGCGAGATGACCGGAAGGCTCCCGCCGCATCTCGTCCCCCCGGGGGGCTCGGGATGCCCCGCCGCGGGCGTGCCGGCGGGGTCGGTCCCGTCGTGAGCCACGGGGAGGACCGGCGCCGCATCCAGACGCGGATCGAGCGGGAGGAGTTCGCACGGGGTCACCGCCCCCCCGGCGCGGCGCCGATGCCGCCGAGACCCGCGGCCACTACGGTTGTTGCCCGTCCGGCGGCGGAGGGCTTCGAGGTCCTCCTGCTGGAGCGTCCGCTCACGACCCGGTTCGCGGCCGGCGCGTTCGTGTTCCCAGGCGGCGTCGTGGACGACGGCGACGCGGACCCCGCCTGGGCGGAGCGGCTACCGGAGGTGCCCGACGCAGAGCCGGGCGCGTGCATGGCGGCGATTCGCGAGCTGTTCGAGGAGACCGGGATCCTCCTCGGCGACGCGCCGGCCGCTCGACCGGAGGCGCTTGCCCGGGCCCGCGCGGAGCTCCTCGACGACCGGCGGTCGTTCGGCGACATCGCCCGTGAGCTCGAGCTCGACTTCCGCGGCGCGCGGCTGGCGTACTTCGCTCGCTGGATCACGCCCGAGCGGCTCTCGCGGCGCTACGACGCGCGCTTCTTCTTCGCCGCGCTCCCCGATCGCGAGGCGGTCGTGTCGCTCACGCCCGAGCATACGTCGGGACTGTGGAGCGCGCCCTCGGAGGCGCTCGAGCGGTTCCGCAGCGGCGAGCTCCCCATGCTGTTTCCGACGTGGAAGACGCTCGAGTCGCTGACCGGACATACCTCGCTGGAGGACGCGCTGGCTCGAATGCGCGCCACCGCCGTGCGGTCCGTGACCCCGAAGCTCACGGTGACGGGCGAGACAGTCCGGCCGGTGCTTCCGGACGAGCCCGGCTACGACGAGGGAGACTGAATGGGCGGACCCCGCCTTCCCGCCGACAGGACTCTCGACCTGGGGGCGGGCGTGGTCGCCGTGGTGGCGGAAAACCCCGGGCCGCTGACCCTCGACGGCACCCGGACGTACGTCATCGGCGCCTCGCGCCCCGTGATCCTCGACCCCGGCCCCCTGGAGGCGCCCCACCTGGCCCGCATCGAGGCCGCACTCGCGGGCCGATCGCCAGCGGCGGTGTGCCTCACGCACGCCCACGCCGACCACGCGGAGGCGGCGTCCGCCGCGGCGGTGCGCTGGCGGACCCCCGTCCGGGCCTCGGCGGCGACCCTCGAGCGACTCGGTCTGGGCGGCGCACCCCTCGCCGACGGCGATGCGCTCCCGGGTCTCGACGATGCGGGTGGAGCGCTGGTCGCGCTGGCCACGCCCGGGCATTCCGGCGACCACCTGTGCTTCTTCCGCGAGACGGCCCGGGACCTGTTCACGGGCGACCTCGTGCTCGGCGAGGGGAGCAGCATGGTCGCCCACCCGGACGGGTCGGTGGCGGCGTACCTGTCGAGCCTCGCGCGTCTCGCGAGCCTCGAGCCGACACGCCTCCTCCCGGGACACGGCCCGCCGGTCGACCACGCCGTCGCGAAGCTCGAGGCGTACGCGGAGCACCGGCTGGCCAGGAGCGAGCAGGTGCGGCAGGCCCTGGCCGGCGGGGCACGCTCCTTCGCCGGTCTCCGATCGGCCGTGTACGGCGAGCTTCCGGTGGGCGTGCGGCGCGCCGCCGATCTCTCCCTCCTCGCCCACCTCGAGCACCTGCGGGAGCTCGGTCTCGAGGTGCCACCTCTGGAGAGCGAAGCGCGCCCGTAGACGCCGTAGACTCGGGCGTCCGGAGCGGGGAGACACGCCGACCGCGGGCCACGACCCCGCCGCGCCCCGACCGGCGGGCAGTCCCCCGGGCAGTCGCCAGTGTGGTATCTCGAAAGTACCGTGGCATTGGCTGGCGCCGAGCTCCGCTCGCTACGCTCGCTCCGGTTCGGACGACGATGCATTCCGGGTGGACGGCGTTGCTCGTCCTTTAAATATCGCTGCTATTCCTGCGGACTCGCGCCT
>Ga0299914_10003920_pt1 | contig 10615 bp, 9 predicted proteins | sample RVTome_10_FD_201361 | JGI IMG/M metagenome (GOLD analysis project Ga0299914, IMG submission 201361) | Soil microbial communities from uranium-contaminated site in the Upper Colorado River Basin, Wyoming, United States - RVT153D57 (version 2) ... | reverse complement strand
ACCTCGCGCTCGCGGGGATGAATTTCGCCGACACCGTGATGGCCGGGCGCCTGAGCACGTCGGACCTCGCGGCCGTCGCCGTCGGCGGCAGCGTGTGGATGGCGGTGTTCCTGCTCGGCCTCGGCACCCTCATGGCCGTCAGCCCGCTGGTCGCCCACGCGTACGGCGCGGGGCGCTGGACCGACGCGGGTGCGTGCCTGCGCCAGGCGCTGTGGCTGAGCCTCGCGCTCGCCGCGCTCTGCTTCGTGCTGGTGCGCTCGGCGGAGTCGCTGCTGCTCCGGATCGGGATCGATGCGGCCATCGTGCCGCTGACGGGCGGCTACCTCGACGCCATCGCATTCGGCCTGCCGGGCGTATTTGCGTTTCTCGCGCTGCGCTTCATGACCGAGGGCGTCGGATGGACGCGGCCGATCATGTACGCCGCGGCAGTCGGGCTCGTAGCCAACGTGTTCGGCAACTGGGTGCTGATGTACGGCAACCTCGGATCCCCGCCGCTGGGCGCCGTGGGCTGCGGCGCCGCCAGCGCCATTGCGATGTGGATGATGCTGGCGACGATGGCGCTGTACGTCGCGCGCAGCCGGCGCTACCTGCGCTTCGAGCTGTGGCAGCGGTTCGATCCGCCGCGCTGGTCGCTGCAGCGGGAGATCCTGGGGCTCGGCATCCCCATAGCCGCCAGCGTGGAGGCGGAGGCGGGCCTGTTTGCTGCCGTGGCGCTGCTGATGGGCACTCTCGGCGCCGTGCAGGTGGCGGCGCACCAGATCGCGATCAACTATGCGGCCACCATGTTCATGGTCCCGCTGGCATTCCACTCGGCGACCACGATCCGCGTCGGCCAGGCCCTCGGCCGCGGCGAGCCCGCGGCGGCGCGGCTGTCGGGTCTGACCGGCATCGCCCTGTGCGGCGGCTTCATGGCGCTCTCCGCGCTTGCGCTGCTGTTCCTGCGCGGCCACATCGCGCGCTTCTACACCAGCGACGCGGCGGTGCTGCCGACGGCGACCGCGCTGCTCGGCATGGCGATGATCTTCCAGGTGTCGGATGGCTTGCAGGTCGGCGCCGCCGGCGCGCTGCGCGGCTTCAAGGACACCCGCGCGCCGCTGCTCATCAACGTGGCCAGCTTCTGGCTGCTGGCCTTTCCGATGGCCTGGTATGCCGGCATCCGGGAGCGCATGGGGCCGGTGGCCGTGTGGGTGGCGCTCATCGTCGGCCTTACGGTGGCGGCCGTCCTGCTGAACGCTCGCTTCGTCGTGCTGTCGCGTCGCCGGGTCGCCGCGGCGTCGCTATAGTAGGCGCCTTTCGCCCCCCCGGAGACCCGGCATGAAACGAGCCGTCCTGCCCGTCCTCATCCTGATCTGCGCCTGCGCCTGCGCCTGCGCGGCGCAGGTCCGGGCCGCACCGCAAGAGGGCGCGCCTGCCCTGGACGAGATCTTCGCCGAGTACTGGCAGGAACTGCTGGAGCACAACCCGCTGTTCGCCACCTACCTCGGCGATCACCGCTACGACGACCGCTATCCGGTGGACATCGCGCCGGCCTACATCGCCGCCTCGAAGGCGCTCGCCCAGCGCTACCTCGCGCGCGTGGAGGCGGTGAATCCCGCCGGGCTCGACGAGCAGGACCGCCTGTCGCGCGAGATCTTTCTCGATGACCGGCGCCGCGAGCTGGAGGGCTACCGGTTCCCCGACGAGCTGTTGCCCGTCAGCCAGTTCTACAGCGCGCCGAACGGCTTCGCGCAGCTCGGCTCCGGCACCGGACCGCATCCCTTCGAAACGACGCAGGACTACGAGAACTTCCTCTCCCGCATCGACGGCTTCGTCGCCTGGGTGGACCAGGCGATCGTCAACCTGAAGAAGGGCATGAAGGCCGGCGTCGTGCAGCCGAAGATCCTCATGGAGCGCACGGTCCCGCAACTTGCCTCGCAGATCGTGGCGAAGCCCGAGGACAGCATGTTCTACCGGCCCGTGGCGGACTTCCCGGACGGCGTTCCCGCGGCCGACCGCGAGCGCCTGCGGGAGCGCTATGTCGCCGCGATCCGGAACCAGCTCGTCCCCGCCTACACGAAGCTGCGCGATTTCGTGCGCGACGAATATCTTCCCGCCTGCCGCGACACCGTCGGCCTGTATGCGCTGCCCAACGGCGAGGCCTGGTACGACTATCTCGTGCGGCGCCACACCACCACTGAGCTCAGGCCGGACGAAATCCACCAGATCGGGCTGGACGAGGTGGCGCGCATCCACGAGCAGATGCACGAGGTGATGGAGCAGGTGGATTTCGAGGGGGACCTGGACGCCTTCTTCGAGTTCCTGAACAGCGATCCGCGCTTCTATTTCGACACGCGGGAGGAGCTGCTGGCCGGCTACGAGGCGCTGCGCGAGCGCGCCGACAGGGGCGCCCGCAAACTGTTCCGCCGCATTCCGAAGGCCGGCTTCGAGATCCGCGCCGTCGAGCCCTTCCGCGAGAAGTCCGCCTCCGGCGGCTCGTATCGCGGGCCGTCCGCCGACGGCAAGCGCCCCGGCGTGTTCTACGTCAACGCCTACGACCTGTCGGCGCGGCCGAGCTGGGCCATGGAGTCGCTGTATCTGCACGAGGCCGTGCCCGGGCACCACTTCCAGGCCGCCCTGTCGCTGGAGCTGACCGACCTGCCGGAATTTCGCCGCTACGGGAGCTACACGGCCTTCGGCGAGGGCTGGGGGCTGTATGCGGAGAGCCTCGGCCCGGCGATGGACTTCTACGAAGACCCCTATCAGTACTTCGGCATGCTGAATGCCGAGCTGTGGCGTGCGATCCGGCTCGTCGTGGATACCGGCATCCATGCGAAGGGCTGGAGCCGCCAGCAGGTGCTCGACTACATGTACGCCAATTCCGCCACCAAGGAAGCGAGGGCGGTATCCGAGGCCGAGCGCTACATGGCGATCCCCGGGCAGGCGCTGTCCTACAAGATTGGCCAGCTGAAGATCAGCGAGCTCAGGCGGCGCGCCGAGCGCGAACTTGGCGAGGATTTCGACCTGAAGGCCTTCCACGCCCAGGTGCTCGAAAACGGCGAGCTCCCGCTGCAGGTGCTGGACGACAGCGTCGAGCGCTGGATCGAAGCGGAGCGGCGCCGCGTCGCCGGTGCCGCGCAATGAGCCCGCGCGCGGGGATCGCTGCGCTCGCGGCAGGCACGCTGCTGCTGCTGACGGCCTGCGGCCAGGCGGAGACGCCCCGCGCCGAGACGTCCACGGCCCTGCCCGGTACTGCGGCCGCCGCCGGGCAGCCGGGCGAGCGCCTGTTCCGGCTCGCCGAGGACTACTTCGAGGAAGCCCTGGCGCTGAACCCGTTGCGCGCCACCTTCCTGGGCGACGAGCGCTATAACGACCGCCTCGCGATCGACATCGCGGCCGAGCATCGCGAGCGCGTGCGCGAGATGGAGTCCCGCTATCTCGCCGCGGCGCTGGAAATCGATCCCGAGGCGCTCGCCGAGCAGGACCGCCTGACCTGGGAGGTGTTCACCGCCGAGCGCCGCCAGACGCTGGAGGCGTTCGAGTTTCCCTTCCACCTGCTGCCGGTCAACCAGATGGGCGGGGTGCCGCAGGTCATGGCGATGCTGGGCTCCGGCGAAAGCGCGCAGCCCTTCGAGGACGTTGCGGACTACGAGAACTTTCTGTCGCGCATGGACGACTTCGCCCGCTGGGTTGACCAGGCGATCGAGAACATGCGCGAGGGCATGCAGCGCGACGTCGTGCAGCCGCGCGTGATCGTCGACAAGATGGTTCCGCAGCTCGACGAGCTGGCCGCGGGACCGGCGGAGGACACGCTGTTCTGGGGGCCGGTGCGCAAGTTCCCCGCCGGCGTGGATGAGCCCGCGCGCGAGCGGCTCACGGCGGCCTGGCGTGCGGCGCTGAACGACACGCTGCTGCCGGCGTATGCGCGGCTGCGGGACTTCGTCCGCGACGAGTATCGGCCCGCCAGCCGCGCCTCGGTCGGCTGGACGGCGCTGCCCGGGGGGGTCGCCTGGTACGCGTACCAGGTGCGCACGCAGACCACCACCACGCTCACGCCCGACGAGATCCATCGCCTCGGGCTGACGGAGGTGTCGCGGATTCGCGCCGAGATGGACCGCGTGCGCCGCGAGGTCGGTTTCGAGGGCGACCTGCAGGCTTTCTTCGCGCACCTGAAGACCGATCCGCAGTTTTTCTTCGACAGCCCGGCCGCATTGCTCGAGGCCTATCGCGAGCTGAAGGCGCGCATCGACGGCGAGCTGCCGCGGCTGTTCTCCGACTTCCCGAAGGCCGCCTACGAGATCCGCCCCGTCGAGGCGTTCCGCGCCGAATCGGCGGCCGGCGCCTCCTATCAGGAGCCGTCCGTGGACGGCTCTCGCCCCGGCATCTTCTACGTGAACACCTTCAACCTGAAGGCGCAGCCGCGCTATGGCACCGAGACGCTGTCGCTGCACGAGGCCTCGCCCGGGCACCACTTCCAGATCTCCATCCAGCAGGAGCTGACCGACCTGCCGAGCGTGCGGAGGTTCGGCGGCGAAACCGCGTATGTCGAGGGCTGGGCGCTGTACGCCGAATCGCTCGGCCCGGCGCTCGGGATGTTCAAGGACCCGTACCAGTACTACGGCCGCCTGAACGACGAGCAGCTTCGAGCGATGCGACTCGTGGTGGACACGGGCCTGCATTCGAAGGGGTGGACGCGCGAGCGCGCCATCCAGTACATGCTCGACAATTCCTCGCTGGCCGAGACGGACGTGGTTGCCGAGGTCGAGCGCTACATCGCCTGGCCCGGGCAGGCGCTGGCCTACAAGATCGGCCAGCTCACGATCGCGCGGCTGCGACGCGACGCGGAGACCGCGCTCGGCGAGCGCTTCGACCTGAAGGCCTGGCACAGCATAATCCTGCGGGGCGGCGCCTTGCCGATGAGCGTCCTGAGCGCCCGCAACGAGCGGTGGATCGCCGCCCAGAAGGCAAGCGGCACGCAGGGCACCTGACCGGCGACGGCTATGCACGGACGATCCCGCGCCCGGCCAGCCACCGGGGCGCAGGGTGCGGCGTATCCTGCCGCAGCAAATCGAAGCGAAAGGAGGATGCAGAAATGACCCGGACCAGGACAACGCGAAAGCTGCAGTCCGCGCTGTTGTCGCTCCTGATCGTCGCTGCTGCCGGTTCATCCGGCGACGCGCTCGCCGGAGACGGCGCGCAGCAGGACGTCGTGCACCAGTTGCGGACCTACCAGATATTCGACGCCACCCGGCAGCGATTTCACGACCGCTTCCGCGACCACGCCATGCGGATCATGGCGCGCTACGACTTCAACATCGTCGCGACCTGGGAGACGCGGTCCGAAGACCGTATCGAGTTCGTCTACCTGCTCGAGTGGCCCGACGAGGCGACGATGCGGGACAGCTGGACGCGGTTCATGGCGGACCGGGAATGGGCCGACATCAAGCAGCGGACCCGCATTCACGGGCCGATGGTGGGCGAGATCCGCGACCAGACGCTCGTATTGACGGCGTACTCGCCGAACAGGGCATTGGCTGGTGCAGGGGTGGCGGAGGTTCGGCCTTGAAGGCGATCAATCTCGACGAGAAGCTCGCCAGCTTCGCCGCGCACTGGCAGCCGCGCACGGTGGGCCGGTTCAATGGGAACGACATCATGGTCGTGAAGGTGCAGGGGGAGTTCGTCTGGCACGCGCACGAGGACACGGACGATTTCTTTCTCGTGCTGAAGGGCCGGCTCACCATCCGGATGCGTGATCGAAGCGTCAGCCTCGGCCCCGGCGAGCTGTTCGTCGTGCCGCGCGGCGTCGAGCACTGCCCGGTTGCGGAGGAAGAGGCGCACGTCCTGCTCATCGAGCCGACCGGGACGCCGAATACGGGCGATCCGGCGACGGCGGCGCAGCGCCGCGTCATCTAGATTTTCGCGCTGCAGAAGGCAAATTCGGCACGCGTCTTGCTTCGACTTAAGCGTGTTCAACCACGAAGGAGGCAAGATGTTATTGCATACAAAGCTGAACACGATGGCAGCCGCTTGCGCACTGAGCCTGATCGGAATTCCGGGCATGTCGCTTGCGGAGGACCGCCCGTCTGCTGAGCAGTCGGAACCGAGGGAAAACATGCAGGAGGCCGCGAAGGTCGTCGAGCAGATGAAGCAGGACAGCGGGCTGAAAGAGGCGCTGTCGCAGGCGAAGGGAATCTTCATCGTGCCCGACTACGCCACGGCGTCGCTGATCGTCGGCGGCTCCGGCGGCGAGGGCGTGCTGCTGGGCAACACCTCGGCCGGGTCGACTACCGGGGCCGGCGTGGACGCCACGGCCGACGCCGGGATGACGGACGACGTCGACACGACGGTGGGCGACAGGGACACGTCGTACGGCGTGGACACCGCGGAGCCCGTCGCACACTCCGGCACCGGGTGGAGTGCCCCCGTTTTCTATGACATCGGCAGCATCAGTGTCGGCGCCCAGGCGGGTGCCGCCGGCGGTTCGCTCGCCATGCTGCTGATGAACGACGAAGCCGTAGCCAGCTTCTACAACGAGAACAATTTCTCGCTGAACGCCGAGGCGGGGCTTACCGTCGTCAACTGGTCGCCGGAGGCCGAGGCGAGCTGGGGCAAGGGTGACGTCGTCGTCTGGTCGGACACGGAGGGGCTGCTCGGCAAGGCATCGCTCGCCGTGGAAGACATCAACTGGGACGAGGAGGAAACCCGCCAGTACTATGACGACGAGTCCGCGACGCCCCGCGAGATCCTCGCGGGCAACGTGCAGAACCCGCACGACACGGATCTGCAGTCGGATCTGGCCGAGCTGACCGGCAGCTAAACGTTCCGCCACCCTGCTGCAGCCCGCTGCGCGCCCGTCGTGCAGCGGGCTGCAGCCTGTCCGGCGCGTGCCGAGCAATATTTGCAACCGCTGCCGCCCGACGTGAGAATCCAGCCCTTTGCGGCTCCTGCAGCGCCCTGGCCCGAGGCGTCAGCGTCCATGAATTCCCTCCTGAAGCAGGCAGCCGAGCTGTACCGCGCAGGCCGCCGGGCGGAAGCGCGCGCCTGCCTGCGGGACGTGGCGGAGGCGGCGCGCGAGGACCCGGCGCCGCTCAAGGAAATTGCGAACCTGGCCGCTTCGCAGGGCGATTGGGCCGCCTGTCGCGAGTACGTCGAGCGGCTGGTCGTGATGCTGCCGGACGATGCGCCCGGCCTGCAGACGCTGCTGGGCAACGTCTGCTACCAGGCCGGAGATCTCGATGCAGCCGGGGAGGCGCACCGGGCCGCGCTCGCGCGCGACGCGACGCGTCCCGAGGCGCTCGCCGGCCTGGCCACGATCGAGCTCGACCACGGCCGGGCGGATGCCGCCGAGGAACTGCTGCTGCGCGCGCTCGATGCCGCGCCGGGCAATGTCACCGCGATGATCGGCCTCGCGGCCGTTCACGACGCACGCGGCGAGCCGCTGCGCGCCGTGCAGCTCCTTCAGCCGCTCGCCGACGGCGGCCTCCTGACCGCCGGGCTGGTGCGGATCCACGCCGGCGCATGCCGGCAACTGGGCGAGTACGAGCAGGGCATCGGCGTCGTGCGGCGGTTCCTGCAGCCGGCCCGACCGCCGGGCGAGCGGGCGGACGCGCTGTTCGCGCTGGCCGGGCTGTACGAGGCGGCGGGGCGGACCGAGGAGGCGTTCACGGCCGCCGCCGAAGCCAACCGGGTCTCGCGCGCGCCGTTCGATCCGGAGGCGCTGCGGGAGCAGGTGGACCGCATCATCCGGGCCCTGCCACGCGCGCACGCCCGGTCCCGCGCCTACGCGCCGTCGACGGCGCCGCTGGTGTTCATCGCCGGCGTGCCGCGCTCGGGCACCCGAAGGGTCGAGCTGATGCTCGCGCAGCATCCGGCGGTGCTGGCGACCGGGACGCACGGCCGCCTGGAAAGCATGGCGCGCCGCCTGGAGGCGGAAACGGGCTGGCCGTGGGAGCGGGCCTTCCGGGCCTGCAGCATGGCCTCGTTCGAGGCGATGGCGAAGGTGTATCTCGCACCGCTGGGTGCGATCGATCCCGGCATCCAGGCCATTACCGACGGCGTGCCGCTGAACGTCTGGTATCTGGGCCTGGCGGCCAGAGTCTTCCCCGCGGCGCGGATCGTCTGGTGCCGGCGGGACCCGCTCGATGCCGGCGTGTCCTGCTTCATGGAATCCCCCGGCGGTCGCGGCGACGAGTTTGCCGGCGACCTGGCGCACATCGGTCATTACATCCGTCAGGTGGATCGCCTGATGCATCACTGGCGCGACGCGCTGCCGCTGCCACTGCACGAAGTCCGCTACGAGGACCTCGCCGACGATCCGCGCCGGGAGCTGGCCCGCCTGCTCCAGTTCCTCGGGCTGCCCTGGGACGAGGCCGGCGTGCGGTTCCGGGATTCGCGCCGCTACGTGACCGAAGGGCCGGGCCGCTGGCTGGGCCGCGCGGCGCCGCGGACGGACGGTGTCGGTCGCCATCGGCCCTACGAGCCCTTTCTCGGCCCGCTGCGGAGCGTGCTCCAGGGAAATGACGAAGCGGGCTGAGCGCGCTTGCTCTCCGCGTCAGGCCGCGCCGCTCACACGCGGGGGCTGACCGAAGGTCTCGGCGGCGCCGGCAAGCCACACGCGCTCTTCCGGCGTGTCGCGCCGGCCGAGGATGGCGTTGCGGTGGGGGAAGCGCCCGAAGCGGGCGACGATGTCGCGGTGGAGCTGCGCGTACTTGCGGAAGCCCGCGAACGTGGCCTGGTACTCGGACGCAACCTCCCGCTCGACCTGCAGGAAGCGATCCACGCCCAGCTCCTGGTCGTCGAGCGACTCGGAATGCTGCAGCGGCATGTAGAAGAAGACCCGCTCAATCGGCGCGAGCTTCAGATCCATCATGCGGCTGACGCCGTCGCGCATGAGGTAGCGCGCGCGGCCGTCGCGGCGGAACGCTTCCGGAGTGCCACGGTAGATGCTGCGCCGGAACTGGTCGAGCAGCAGCAGCACGGCCAGCCGGCCGCGCGGCGAAGGCGTCCACGCATCGAGCCGGCCCTCCGAGGCGGCCTCCACGAGCTCGCCCCAGCGCGTGAGGATCTCGGCATCCGTGGCGGGGCTGGCGCCGAACCAGAAGGCCATTCGGCCGGGCACCCGCGCCAGGTTCTTCACCGTGTCGCCGAACCAGTACTCCAGGACGGCATCGGCCTGCTGGTGCTCGATCATTTTTTTCTCGTGCTCCCTGGACGATCGAGCCGACAACGGGTCCCGGCCCGGCACCGTATCATCCCTCGTGGCCATCGCTGCATCCAGCGGCCCGGCAGGCGCCCTACTGCGGAGCGCCCGCCTCGGCGGTCTCGGTTCCGACGCCGTCCCGCTCGCCGGGAATGTAGCCGGCGAAGCCGCAGCGCGTGCGCATCACGCATTCGCGGGGCTCGTACGATCGGGAAATATTGCCGAAGGGCAGGAAGGTCACCTTCAGCTTCGCCCACTGCGTCTCGTCCGGGTGGGTGTTCACGAAGGAGGCGGAGACCTCCACGTCGGTTTCCGACTCGATGCGCGCCAGCCCCTCCATGCGTCCGTGGCTGGTTTCGCATTCCCCCGTGGCGACGTCGCAGTCGTCCCAGGCCCCGACCCGGGTGCCGCGATCCTCCTCGTCCATATACGCCTCGACCTTCACCACTTTCGACTTTGGCGGCAGGATGACGCCCAGCCGCAGCACGCGCCCGTCCTGCGCGCTGGGTACCTCGCCGCTGTAGGTGCGTACCATGAAGACCGGGCCGGTGGTGGTGCCCCCGCGGTCGGCGGCGGCGGGCGCGCTGATGAGCAGCAGCAGGAGTAGCCAGCGGGTGGAGGTTTTCACGTGTCCGTCTCCGAAGCTCATGCCTGATTCTAGAACGCTGTGGCCATTGTTGATGGCCGTGCTGCTCGCCTGCGCCTGCGGCCGCGATCCTGCGGATCCCGAGGCGGCAGTACGCACGGCGATCGAGGCGGCCGAGCGGGCCGCCGAGGCGGGCCGGCACGGCGAGCTCGCGGAGCTGCTGGCGGACGATTACGCCGACCGGGACGGGCGCGACCGCCGCGCCATGAGCCTGTTGCTGCGGGGCGTTCTGCTGCGCTACCCGCGCCTGGAACTGGTGGTGACGGTACGGGACATCGAGCTGCAGGCCGCCGGATTTGCGCGCGCCCGGCTGGACGTCATTGCCGCGGGCGCCGGCCGCCGGATCGCGGCCGACGCCTTCCCCGTCGTGCTCGACCTGCGGGATGACGGCGACGGGTGGCGCGCCACGACGGCGGCGTGGGGGGCGGCCGCGCGCAATTGACCGCGCCGCCCGGCTCTGCTTTATAGTGTGTTGCTGCAGCGCCCACACCGGTGCCTGCCGCTGGGTACCCCAGCAAAACAACCACTTGACTGCGCCGGGGGGATTGGCGTGGCAGCCGAGACCGGACTCTATCGGCCGCAATTCGAACGCGACAGCTGCGGTTTCGGGCTGATCGCCAGCCTTGCCGGGCGCCCGAGCCACTGGCTGGTCGCGACGGCCGTGACCGCGCTGGCGCGCCTGACGCACCGTGGCGCCGTGGCCGCCGACGGCAAGACCGGGGACGGCTGCGGTCTCCTGTTGTCCGCGCCGGTGGACTTTCTGCGCGCCGTCGCGGCGGAGGCGGGCATCGCGC
>Ga0299914_10003919_pt1 | contig 10616 bp, 8 predicted proteins | sample RVTome_10_FD_201361 | JGI IMG/M metagenome (GOLD analysis project Ga0299914, IMG submission 201361) | Soil microbial communities from uranium-contaminated site in the Upper Colorado River Basin, Wyoming, United States - RVT153D57 (version 2) ... | reverse complement strand
ACGCGCGCTGGTGCCTGGTCCGCAAGTCATCGTCGCGACCCCCTCGTTCGCCGCGCTGTGGAGGGTAGCCTGCGGCGAGCGCGCTGCTCCGGCGGACAGCGGTTTCGTATACGGTACGGTGCGTGAGGCCAAGGACGGACGCCCGGTTGGCGATGCTGTCGTCACACTCACCTGGCTCGAGCTGCAGGCCAGGCGCCGAACCCTGGAGCAGTACGAGTGGCGCGCCGATGCCAGGACGGATCGGTCGGGCACTTATGGCATCTGCGGCGTGCCGTTGGGTGCAACGCTGCGCGTTTGGGCGGCAGCCGAATCGCTGTCCAGCGGCACCATAGACGTCGTTGCTCGGCGCGTGCAGCGGCGTGATCTCACGCTCGGCGCCTTGAATGACGGTCGCGGCGTAGGTGTCGTCGTGGGACACGTGACAGATTCGGCCGCGAATCCGGTCGTGAACGCGCGAGCCATCTCAGACGGCCTCGAAGTCCGGACGGATGACGACGGCAGGTTCATGATGCGGGATGTGCCGACGGGGACCCGCCAGCTCTCGCTAGTCGCAATCGGCTATGCGCCCGCGGCTTTGGTCGTCGACGTCGCAGCCGGCGATACGACGGTGGTGTCAGCGAGCATGGCGTCCGTACGGACGCTCGACGTCGTGAATGTGCGGGCACGAACCTCATACGGCCATCTCATCGCGCGCGGCATCGAGGAACGCCGCCGCGTGGGGTTGGGGTACATCACCGATTCCACGACCATCGGATCGCACGGCACCCTCGCCAGCCTGTTCGCCCAGGCGCCTGCGGTGCGGATCCGCCGCGCGGGCACAAGCTTTCTCGTCATGTTCCCGGTGCGTGTGCAGCGAGTGCCTGGCGAGAATCTGTGCATGGCGGCCGTATGGATCGACGGCAGGGCGTCGGACCAGAGCTTTCTGAACGCGCTCAGACCCGACGAAATAGCGGCGATCGAGGTGTACTCCAGGTTTCTCATCCTACCCATGGATTTCATGGGGAAGAATGATGGCTGCGGTGTCATCGCGGTCTGGACCAAGCGCGCGTTTCACTGAACACCGTGGTGCGGTGGACTCTCTCGCGCGTCTGGCGGCCGGCGCTAGGTTAGCGGGATGACGAAACCCCGGTCCTGGGGCGCGATTCGAGCGCTGGCGCTGATCGGCGCGACGCTGCTCGCCACGCCTGCGGCGACGGCGCGCGCCCAGCCTCCCGCCGATTCCATGCCGAGCGTCGCCCTGCCGCCGGATCTCGACCGGGTGTTGCGCGACTACGAGCGCGCGTGGCGAGCCCGCGACGCGGCGGGACTGGCCGCGCTGTTCACCGAGGACGGATTCGTGCTCTCCGGCTCGCGTCCGCCGGCGCGCGGCCACGCCGCGATTCAGGAGCGGTACACCGGCGCCGGAGGACCGCTGCACCTGCGCGCCGTCGCATACGCGGCCGACGACACGGTCGCGTACATCATCGGCATGTACGGACCAACGCCCGAGCAGGGAAGCAATGGCAAGTTCACGTTGACGCTGCGGCGCCGGCCGGGAGGTCCCTGGCTGATAGCGTCCGACATGGACAATCCCAACCAGCCGCCGCGCCGCGGCTCGACAGCGGCAGGGGCGCAGGTGGGCAACGGACTGGCCGGCGGCGTTCGGCTCGTCTATGAATCCGGCGGCGCGCGGCAGGCGCCCTGGATCTACGACTCCGTACGCGTCGTGGCGCGCCGGGGCTTTTCTCGCTGCGTGGTCGTCCGGCGGCAGGGGCAGGCGGCGCGCGAGAGCTGCGTTCGCGGTGACACCCTGTTCGAGCGCGCAGCGTCGGGAGAGTATCGCGCCGCGCGTCCCCTCGGCGCCGGCATGCAGCTCGACGTCCGCACCGCCTCGGGCGCGGTCATGCGATTCACGACGGGCTCGCCTGCAGTCCGCATTGGTCCGGGGGGTATCGAAATCCCGTACGTCCCCACGATGATCGTCACGCGCGACTCGACTGGAAGTATCACGCGCCGATTGCGCGAGGAGTTCGCTCCCTCGCTGCTCACCGCGCTGGCCGGCGTGTTCGAGGAGCCAGAGGGCGATGGCTGGCGCGTCACGCGCGTCTTCACGCTCGCCGAGATCGCCGGGGCGCCAGCGCCGCGGTGAGCCGGCGCATCGCCGCGGCGGCGGCAGGGATGCTGTTGCTGCTGTTTGCCGCCCCAGGCTGTCACCGGTTGCCGCAGCAGAAGCTCGCGCCGCCTATCGCTCCCGGCGAGCGCGTTAGCGTCGGCGGATTCGAGATCAACTATCGCCGCCTCGGCCTTAGCACCACAAACGGCGCGGTGCCACCGACCGTCGTGATGCTGCACGGGTTCGGCGCATCGAGCGCCACCTGGCTCGGCATCGAGCGCGAGCTGCTACGGGTAGCGCCCCTGCTCCAGATCGACCTGAAAGGGTTCGGCTACTCGGACCGTCCGCGCGACGATCAGTACGGCTTGGAGGACCAGGTGCGTGCGGTGACGTCGGTGCTCGTCCAGCTCGGGGTGCGCGACGTCGTGCTGCTGGGACACTCCTTCGGAGGAGGCATCGCGCTCGGTACGCTGTTCGCGCTGCGCGAGACGCATCCGGAGATTCGCGTTCACGGGCTCGTGCTGATCGACGCGGCGACGTACGAGCAGACGCTGCCGTTCTTCATCGCCCAGCTGCGCAATCCCCTCACCCGCTGGTTCGCATTCAACTTGATGACGCCGGCGCAGCGCGTGGAAGTCACGCTCCAACGGATCACGCGCGTCCCGGGAGCCGCGTCACCGGCGCGCGTGGCGCGCTACGCGCCCTTTCACGCGATGCCCGGGAGCGACTACGCGCTGGTGAAGACCGCGGAGCAGCTGCTTCCCGAGAATCATGAGGCGTTCGTCGAGCAGTTCAGAACCATCACGCAACCGACGCTGATCGTCTGGGGGGAGCGCGACCCGGTAGTTCCCGTCGCGTTCGCGCTGCGGCTCGACGACGACATCCCCGATTCCGAGCGCCACGTGCTGCCGCAGACGGGGCACGTGCCGCACGAGGAACGGCCTGCCGACGTCGCGCGCATCATCGCGGAGTTTCTGACGCGCGTTGCCGCGGCCGTGCCGGCGCGCTGACTCGGCCGCGCCTCTGGCCTCTCCCGGTGAGGCGGTGCATGTTGGCGCATGTCCGAACTGGTCGAGCGGCTTGCGGCGGCCCTCGGAAGCCGATACCGGATCGAACGGGAGCTCGGCAGCGGCGGGATGGGCGTCGTGCTCCTCGCGCGCGACCTCAAGCATGACCGCGACGTCGCCATCAAGGTGTTGCGCCCGGACATCGCGTACAGCGTGTCCGGCGACCGCTTTGCCCGGGAGATTCGCATCGCGGCGCGCCTCCAGCATCCGAACATTCTCGCGCTCATCGACTCGGGGGAAGCCGACGGCCTAACGTACTACGTAATGCCATTCGTCCCGGGCGAGTCGCTGCGGCAGCGCCTGGAGCGCGAGCAGCAGCTGCCTCTCGACGACGCGCTGCGCATCGCAGCGGAAGTCGCCGAGGCGCTGAATTACGCGCACGCGCAGGGACTCGTCCACCGCGACATCAAGCCGGAGAACATCCTGCTGAGCGAGGGGCATGCGCTGCTCGCCGACTTCGGTGTCGCGCACGTGCTCCTCGGCGCGGGCGAAAAGCTCACGCAGACCGGCGTCGCCGTGGGCACGCCCGAGTACATGAGCCCGGAGCAGGGCGCGGGCGAAGGCACGTTCGATCACCGCGCCGACATCTATAGTCTCGGCTGCGTCGTCTACGAGATGCTCACCGGGACGCCGCCGTTCACGGGAACCTTCCCGGTCGTGATCGCCCGTAAGGCGTCGGAGCCGGTGCCCGGCATCAGGGTGGTCCGTGACACGGTGCCGCCTCACGTCGAGCACGCCGTCTTCCAGGCGCTCGCGCGCGTTCCCGCGGACCGCTATGCGTCCGCGCGCCAGTTTGCAGAGTCCCTGAGCGACGCGGCGCAGCTCAAACGCCGCACGCGGCTGCTCATGTCCAGCCGGCAGAGCTGGATGCTGGCCGGCGCGGCGACGGCGGTCCTGCTGCTGGGAGGCACTTACGTGCTCGTCGCGGGGATGCCGTTCGGGCAAACGACGTCGGTGATGACGGGCGCGCGCTACGCCCAGCTCACCTCGGATGCCGGCGTCGAGTGGTTCCCCAGCCTGTCGGCCGACGGACGCTGGATAGTGTACGCCGGCCAGCAGAGCGGCAACCGCGACATCTATCTGCAGAGCGTTGGTGGACAGACGGCGATCAACCTTACTGCCAACTCGACCGCGGACGATGACCAACCCGCGTTCTCTCCGGACGGCGAGCGCATCGCCTTCCGCTCCGCGCGCGATGGCGGTGGCATCTTCGTCATGGGACGCACGGGCGAGGCCCTGCGGCGGGTGACGTCGCGCGGATTTCGCCCCACGTGGTCGCCAAACGGGTCGCAAATCGCCTTCGTCACCGAGAACGTGGAGATGAACCCCGGCAACTCGGAGGGGGTGAGCGAGCTGTGGATCGTCGGCGTGGACGGAAGCGGCGCTCGGCGGCTGCAGTCGGGCGACGCGGTGCAGCCGGCGTGGTCTCCTCACGGTCATCGCATCGCGTACGGACACCGGCTTGGCACGCCGGCGCAGGGCGACATCTGGACGATCGATCCCGCCGGCGGCGATCCGGTGCCGCTCACCGACGATGTCGCGCGCGACTGGAGCCCCGCATGGTCGCCGGATGGGCAGTACGTGTACTTCTCCAGCGATCGTGGCGGAAGCATGAATCTCTGGCGCATCGCGGTGGACGAACGCAGCGGCGAAGCACGCGGCGAACTGGAGCCGCTGACAACACCGGCGACCTATCTCGCGCATCCGGCGCTTCGCGGCGATGGCAATCGGATCGTCTATGCGTCCGCATTGGTGACGATCAACATCCATCGGCTGCCGATCGATCCGGTCGAGGCACGCGTCATCGGTGAGCCGGAGGCCGTGACTACCGGCACGCGCCAGTTTTCCTCTCCCGATCCGTCACCCGATGGCGAGCGGGCGGCTTACTACACGCTCACGCAGCCGGAGGGCGATCTCTACGTCTCGCGCGCAGACGGCACGCAGCGCCGCCAGCTCACGTCCGACACCGCCGTCGATCGCCTTCCGCGCTGGTCGCCAGACGGGCAGTGGATCGTCCATTTCTCCAATCGGGGCGGCCGGCTCCAGCTCTGGCGCATTCGCGCCGACGGCAGCGACCTGTCGCAGATCACCACGCTGCCGAGCGCCTTCAATGCCTGGTCGCCCGACGGAACGCGGCTGGCCGTGCTCGAGGGCACGCTGGCCGACAGTGGCGGGCTGGTGCTCCTGGACCCGTTCGGCGCTCCCGATCAGCGCGCCGAGCCGCTGCCGCCGTTTGACCTGGGTCGCTTCGCGGTGAACTCGTGGTCGCCGGACGGGACCAGGCTCGTCGGTCAGATCGGACTTCCCGGCGGCATGGGCCGCGGCATCGCCGTCTATTCGTTCCAGACGGGGCGTTATGACAAACTCACGGATTTCGGCGAATGGCCGGTGTGGCTGCCGGACAGCCGCCGGATTCTCTTCGTGGCCAGGGGCAATGCCTTCTATGTCCTGGACTCGCGCACGCGCGAAGTACGGCAGATCTGGTCGCACCCGCGCGACGTAATCGGTCCTCCGCGCCTCACCCGCGACGGCCGCTGGGCGTATTTCTCCCGGCGTGTAACCGAGGCGGATCTCTGGATGCTGACCCTCGCGCCGCCGAGCTAGCCGGCCGCGCTCTGGGGCGGCTGCACCACCGACCAGTGGGCGTGCGCCACACGCCAGCCGCTGCCGTCGCGCCGGTACACGACGGTGGCACGCCAGCGCTGGCTGTCCGCATCGATGTGCGCCACCCAATCGTACGTGAGGATCGCCACGTCGCCGAACTGCTGCACCCGCGGGCGCAGTATCTCGTGCCGGTCGAGTGCTTCCTTGCCGCGAGACGCCAGCAGCTGCCGCATCCCCTGCGAGATGCCGCCCAGATGTCGCTCGAGGGCGTCGCGCCCATCGATGCGCGCCGGGGCGTAGGTGTCGAAGTAGGTCGCGTCCTCGTCGAAGCGACGCCCGTATGCTGCAGTGTCGGCCTGGACCCAGCGGTCGAGAACCTCCCGCTCGGCCGAGAGCAGCTCAGTCTGAATGTCGGCCATGTCGTGAGATATCACTTTCAGCCGGGTGACGCTAGCGTAAACCCACGTGGATCTTCCCGTCACCCCTCCAGTCCTGCCCATGCTTGCCAAGCGCGTGGGCGACCTCCCCGCCGGCGCCGGCTGGATCTTCGAGCCGAAATGGGACGGCTTTCGCACGCTGGTGTTCCGCGACGGCGAAGCACTCTTCATGCAGAGCCGCGACGGGAAACCGCTCGACCGGTACTTTCCGGAGCTCGTGGAGACTCTGAAGCGCCAGCTGCCCGCGCGCTGTGTGCTCGACGGAGAGATCGTGATCGCGCGCGGTGAGGTGCTCGACTTCGACGCGCTCCAGATGCGGCTGCACCCGGCCGCGTCGCGCGTGCAGAAGCTGAGCGTCGAGATTCCCGCGTCGGTCGTGTTCTTCGATCTGTTGTGCGAGAACGACCGCGATCTCTGTGGCGAGGCCTTCGAGAAGCGACGTGCCCGGCTCGAGAAGATGTTGGCCGACATCGTGGCGCCGCTGCACCTCACGCCCGCAACCGCGGACCGCGTGAAAGCCGCGGACTGGTTCCAGCGATTCGAGGGGGCGGGTCTCGACGGAGTGATGGCAAAAGCGGCGTCAGGCACCTACCAGCCGAACAAACGCGTGATGCTCAAGGTCAAGCACGAACGCGAGGCCGACTGCGTTGTCGGCGGGTTCCGCTGGCACAAGGACGCAAGGCGAGAGGCCGTCGGGTCGCTGTTGCTCGGGCTCTACGACGACGACGGCGACCTGCACCACGTGGGCGTATGCGCGAGCTTCACGAACGCGAAGCGGCGCGAGCTGGTGGATTATCTCGCGCCGTTCAGAAAGAACGCGCTCGAGGGACACCCCTGGCGCGAGTGGGCCGAGGCGGAGGGCGCGCCGAGCATGACTCGGCGTCCGGGCATGGAGAGCCGTTGGAGCCAGGGAAAGGATCTCTCGTGGGAGCCGATCCGCCCAGAGCTGGTGGTGCAGGTGGCGTACGATCACATGCAGGGCGACCGCTTTCGTCATACGGCCCAGTTTCGCCGCTGGAGAACGGACAAGGATCCCGGCGAGTGCACGTACGCGCAGCTCGAGGTGGTGCCGCCGCACGAGCTGGCGAAGATCTTCGTCGCCGAGCAGCGGCGGGCGCCGCAGCGGAACGGAAGGCGCCGTTAGCTACCGGACAACGACGAGCGCGCCTCGCATGAACGCTTGATGCGGGAGGCAGAGGAAGGCGTATCGTCCCTCGGCCATGGGCGGAACGACCACGCCGTACGCCTCGTCCTCGTCGAGCAGCAACGGCCCCGACAACGGACCGAGCTTGTCGCGTCCCCCCGGCATCGCCTGCTCGAGCAACCCGCGCGCGGTAGCGCCGATCGAATCGGCGATGAACTCCACGTTGTGCGGGCCCCCCAGGCCGTTGACGAATCGCACCGTGTCGCCGGCACGTGCGCGCGTCACCGCCGGCGCGAAGCTGTTGGCGTTCATGCGTACCACGTGCGTCACTGCGGCCGGGCTCGGCGAGAGAAAGGCCGGCAAAGAAAAACCCGCCGCCGGCAGCAGGACGGCCATCACGGCAGCTCGGGAATGGCGGGGGAATCGCATCGGTGGAATCTACCCGGGCGACGGGAAGCCGTTCCACAAGCCGGTTCAGTCGCCCTTCGGCCGTCGCTTGTGCGGCGCGGGTTTCCTTAGTGCCGCGCGCGACGGCGCGACGCGCTTCGCTTCATCCGCGGTCTTCCGGAAGTGCGGCGGCCAGGGCGCGTCGCCCAGCCCCGATGCTTCATCGCGCGCCGCCAGCTCGAGCAGCGCATCCAGTGATCCCGGCGCGTCGTCCATTCCCGCGTGTGGATCTTCCATCGCCTCGAAGCGCGCCGGCATCGTCTTCACCGTGAAGTCGCCGGGCTCGCACACGCTCACTTCGTCCCACCGCAGCGGAGCGGACACGCGGGCGTCCGGGAGCGGACGCACCGAATACGCGGACGCGGTCGTGCGGTCCTTTGCGTTCTGATTGTAGTCGAGAAACACGCCGTGCCGCTCCTCCTTCCACCACTTCGATGTCGCGAGCTTTGGCACGCGCCGCTCGATCTCGCGCGAGAGCGCCAGCGCGGCGCGACGCACCTCGGTGAACGTCCAGCGCGGCTCGATGCGCGCGTTCACATGCATGCCGCGCGAGCCGCTCGTTTTGGGCCAGCCGCGCAAGCCCGACTCCTCGAGGAGCGCCTTCACTTCCATCGCGACGCTCCGCACGGCGTCCCACGCGACGCCGGGCACGGGATCGAGATCCACGCGCAGCTCGTCCGGATGATCGAGATCCGATGCGCGCACGGCGTGCGGGTGCAGCTCGATGCAGCCGAGGTTCACGACCCAGGCCAGCCCTGCCGCGTCGTCCACCACGACCTCTTCGGCCGTGCGGCCGGAAGGGAAGGAGAGCGTCACCGTGCGAAGCCAGTCGGGACGCGACTCCGGCGCGCGTTTCTGGTAGAAGGGCGGTTTCTCCGCGCCGTCCACGAACCGCTTCAGTACGATCGGCCGATCGCGGATGCCGGCGACCGCGCCGGCCGCCACGGCCAGGAAGTACTCGACGATGTCGCGCTTCGCGAGCTTCACGCCGCGGGTGAAGTACGGTTTGTCGGGATGCGTGATCCGCACGTCCCGGCCGCCGATCGTCAGCACCTCGAAGGCGTCTTTGCCGGACATGGCGCCGAACCGTTGGCTTGAGGGCGAAGCTGCTCCCTCATAAGGTAGAAGGATCCAATGCCTCCCGGAACGAGTCACCATGCGCCGTCGGCCCTGTATTCTCGCCATCGTTTTCATCATTGGAGCAGCGTCCCCATCGCCGGCGCAGCAGCCACTGCCGGACAGCATGCGACTCGCGCTGAATCGCGTGTTTGCCGCATGGACGGCCACCGACGGGCCGGGATGCGCCGCGGGCGTGAGCCGGGGCGGCCGCGTGACCTACGAGAACGGCTTCGGCATGGCGAACCTCGAGACCGGCACGCCGATCACCCCCGCGTCCGTCTTTCACGTGGCGTCCGTGTCGAAGCAGTTCACGGCGGCGGCGATCATGCTTCTCGTCGCGGACGGCGCTGTCTCGCTGGATGACGACATCCGGAAATATCTGGCGGAGATTCCGGACTATGGGCACCGCATCACCATCCGGCACCTGCTGACGCACACGAGCGGCCTGCGCGATCAGTGGGACCTCCTGTACATGGCACGCGGACGTTTCGAGGAGAATCGCATCACCGAATCGGACGTGCTCGAGATTGCGGCCCGTCAGCGGGCCCTCAACTTCACACCCGGCACCGAATATCTCTACAGCAACACCGGCTATACCCTCGCCGGGACGATCGTACGTCGTGTGACCGGCAAGTCGCTGCGGGAGTTTGCCCATGAGCGAATCTTCCAGCCGCTCGGCATGAGCGACACGCATTTCCATGATGACTATACGATGGTCGTGCGTGGGCGTGCGGCCGGCTATGCGCGTCGGAACGGCGAATGGCACGTGAGCCTGCCGAACTACGATACCTACGGCGCGACGAGTCTGTTCACGACCGTCGGCGATCTTCTCAAGTGGCAGAGCAACTTCTCGACGCCAAGGGTCCTTGGCGACGCGACACTGCGTGAGATGCGCGCGAGCGGGACGCTCACATCCGGTGACACCACGGCCTACGGGCTCGGCATCGCGACGTCGTTGTACCGCGGCGCGCGCCTGGTGGGACACGGCGGCGCGGACGCCGGCTATCGCACCTACCTCGGCGAGTTTCCGGAGCACGGCCTCGGCGTCGTGGTCCTCTGCAATGCGGCGCAGGCCAATCCCGTGGGGCTCGCGCGGAGCGTCGCCGATGTCCTGCTCGGCGCCAGCCTCGCGCCGGAGCGCGAACCGGTTCGCGCGGCGGCGACACCGACGGCCCAGGAGCTCGCGGGCTTCGCGGGCGTCTACGTCCACCCGGTGACCGGCGCGCCGAGTTTCGTGACGCTTCGCGGAAGGACGCTGGTCGCCGGACGCACAAACGGCCCGGAACTGGTGCCCGTCGGCGAGCGGCGTTTTCGGATTGCAGGGCAGCCGGTGGAGCTGGAATTCAGGACCAATGGCGATGTGGTGCAGACGGTTCTCGGGTGGCCGCCGCGCCCCTCCGTGACGCTCGAGCGGCGCGATCCGGCGCGACCGACGCGCGTACAACTCGATCGTTATGCCGGCACGTACTACAGCGAAGAGCTCGGAGCGACCTACACAGTCAGTGCGCGCGACAGCACGCTCGTTCTCCAGACGCGGTGGAGCCGGGAATGGACGCTCACACCAGCCTACGGGGATACCTTCATCGGCAATCGGCAAGTGACGTTCACGCGTGGTCGGGGGGGGGGGGGCAGCAAACACCGTATGCACATTATCACCCGGCGAGTTGCCGGCTTTCGATTTTTGAAGAAAACCCGGTAGCCCATTA
>Ga0299914_10003918_pt1 | contig 10616 bp, 9 predicted proteins | sample RVTome_10_FD_201361 | JGI IMG/M metagenome (GOLD analysis project Ga0299914, IMG submission 201361) | Soil microbial communities from uranium-contaminated site in the Upper Colorado River Basin, Wyoming, United States - RVT153D57 (version 2) ... | reverse complement strand
CTGGGCGAGAACAACATCAAGACGATCGAGGACCTTGCCGATTGCGCCACCGACGATCTGGCCGGCTGGAGCGAGCGCAAGGACAAGGAGACCATTCGCCATGACGGCATTCTCGACGGCTTCGGCCTGAGCAAAGCCCAAGTCGAGGAGCTGATCCTGGCGGCCCGGGTCAAGGCCGGATGGATTACCGAGGCCGATCTCGCGCCCGAGCCTGAAGAGGTCGAGGACGAGGATGGCGCCTCTCAAGAGACGGCCGCCGATACCGGCGACGAGCCCGCGCCGAGCGGCGCCAGCGCCTGATGAGGCGGCGAGGAGACCATAGTTGCGGCAAGTGGCGGCTGAGCAGGACCACGGAGGCCACGGCGCGGAGGAGACCGTCCGCGCCTGCGCGCTCACCCGCGCGCGGAGGCCGAAGGACGAGCTGATCCGCTTCGTGCTCGGTCCCGACGGCACGGTCGTGCCGGACCTCAAGGAGAAGCTGCCGGGCCGCGGCGTATGGCTGACCGCCGCGCACGACATTGTCGCCGACGCCGCCAAGCGCAACGTTTTCGCCAGGGCGCTCAAAACGCAGGCCAAGGTTCCCGAGGGACTTGCGGCTCAGGTGGAGAAGCGCCTCGCCGAGGCGGCGCTGTCGGCGCTGGCCCTCGCCAACAAGGCCGGAGAGGCGGTGTTCGGCAACGCCAAGGTCGAAGAGGCGATCGCCGGAGGCCGGGCTCTGGCGCTGATCCACGCCAAGGAAGCCGCCGAAGATGGTTGCCGCAAGCTTGACGGGAAGGCCCGCGGAATGGCGGAAGGACGCCCAGTTCCCACGATTCGCGCCTTCAGCGCGGACGAATTGGGTTTGGCATCAGGCCGGGCAAATGTGATACATGCTGCCCTCATCCAGGGCGGAGCGGCTCGAAACGTCCTCGCGGCGGCGTCGCGCTTAGAGCGCTACCGCAAGGGCCGAGCCGCATTTGCAAGCCAGAATGGATCGGATACGGACACGGACAAGGAATGAGTGAAACCAACGAAACTGAAGGCAAGACCGCTCGCGGAGCGCGCAAGATGACGCTCAACGTGCGCCGGACCGTTGAATCCGGCCATGTGCGGCAGAGCTTCAGCCACGGGCGCTCGAAGTCCGTTCTGGTGGAGAAGAAGAAGCGCCGGGCGATCGGCTCGGCCGGGGCGCAGCCCGACGAAGAGGTCAAGGCCAAGCCAAGCGTCGTGCCAAGCGCGGCCGAGGCGGCCGAGACGACGGCCAAGCCCGAAGCGGCCCAGCCGCGGCGCGCCGGCGTCGTGTTGCGGCAGCTGTCCGACGACGAGAAGGACGCCCGTCAGCGGGCGCTCCAGGACGCGCGTCAGCGCGAGGCGGAGGAGCGCGAGAAGGCCAAGCAGACCGCCGCCCTCGAGGTGGTGACCGAGGAGCAACGCGAACAAGAGCGCGAGAAAGCCGCCGAGCGCAAGCGCAAGGAGGACGAGCGGCACGAGGCCGAGAGCAAGGCGCGCAAGGTCGGCGAAGAGACCGCGCGCAAGCATCTCGTCAAGGAGGAGCCCGAGGAAGCCCCGCGCACCGCGGATGCCCGCCATAAGAAGAGCGTCACGGCACCCCGCCGCGGCGAGGAGCGCAGGGTCCGGGGCCGGCTTACCATCATCAATGCGCTCGACGAAGAGCAGCGGCAGCGGAGTCTTGCCTCGCTGAAGCGCCGTCAGGAGCGCCAGAAGAAGCAGATCACCGGCCCGCAAGCGCAGGCGAAGATTCAGCGCGACGTCGTGATCCCCGAAATCATCACCATCCAGGAACTCGCCAACCGCATGGCCGAGCGCGGCGTCGACGTCATCAAATTTCTGATGAAAGACGGCGAGATGCATAAGATCACCGACGTGATCGATGCCGACACCGCCCAGCTCGTGGCCGAGGAATTTGGGCATACGGCGCGGCGTGTCTCGGAGGCCGACGTCGAGGAAGGTTTCATCGGCGCCGACGACCACGCCGAGGATTTGCAGCCGCGCGCCCCGATCGTGACCATCATGGGCCATGTCGACCACGGCAAAACCTCGCTGCTCGACGCCATCCGCACCACCAATGTCGTCTCCCAGGAGGCGGGCGGCATCACTCAGCATATCGGTGCCTATCAGGTGGAGACCCCGGCAGGGCAGAAGGTCACCTTCATCGACACGCCGGGCCACGAGGCGTTTACCGCCATGCGCCAGCGCGGCGCGCAAGTGACCGACATCGTGGTGCTGGTGGTGGCCGCCGATGACGGGGTGAAGCCGCAGACGGTCGAGGCCATCAATCACGCCAAGGCCGCCGGCGTGCCGATGATCGTGGCCATCAACAAGATCGACAAACAGGGCGCCGACCCTCAGCGGGTGCGTACCGAGCTCCTGAGCCAGGAGATCGTGGTGGAAAGCCTCGGTGGCGATATGCTTGAGATCGAGGTCTCGGCGCTGAAGCGGACCGGCCTCGACAAGCTGCTGGAGGCCATCGCGCTACAGGCCGAGGTGCTGGAGCTGACCGCCAATCCCGATCGGCCCGCCGAGGGCGTGATCGTCGAGGCGAAGCTCGAGCGGGGCCGCGGCCCGGTCGGCACCGCGCTGATCCAGCGCGGCACGCTCAATATCGGCGACCTCGTCGTCGCGGGCTCGGCCTACGGCCGCGTGCGCGCGCTGATCAACGAGCTCGGCGAGCAAGTGGCCAGTGCCGGACCCTCGGTTCCGGTCGAGGTGCTCGGCTTCGACTCCGCGCCCGAGGCGGGCGACCAGTTCGCCGTCGTCGAGAACGAGGCGCGCGCGCGGGAGATCACCGACTACCGCATGCGCGAGCGGCGCAAGCGCCTGGCGGTGACCGGCGCCCGCGGCAGCCTCGAGCAGATGATGACCAATCTGAAAGCCGCCGGCACCAAGGAGTTCACCCTCCTCGTCAAGGGCGACGTGCAGGGCTCGGTCGAGGCCATCACCACGGCGCTCGGCAAGCTTGGCACCGAGGAGGTGCGGGCGCGCATCGTTCATGCCGGCGTCGGCGGCATCACCGAATCCGACGTGTCGCTGGCGGCAACCTCGGGCGCGGTGGTGCTCGGCTTCAACGTCCGCGCCAACGCCCAAGCAAGAGAGGTCGCCGAGCGCGACGGGGTGGAGATCCGCTATTACGCGGTGATCTACGACCTGGTCGACGACATGAAGCAGGCGATGTCCGGCCTCTTGGCGCCCACCGTGCGCGAGACCTTCCTCGGCAACGCCGAGATCCTCGAAGTGTTCGCCATCTCCAAGGTGGGCAAGGTGGCCGGCTGCCGCGTGACCGAAGGCAAGGTCGAGCGCGGCGCTCAGGTGCGCCTGATCCGCGACAACGTCGTGGTACATGAGGGCAAGCTGTCGACCCTGAAGCGATTCAAGGACGAGGTGCGCGAGGTGACCGCCGGTCAGGAATGCGGCATGGCCTTCGAGGGTTATCAGGACATGCGCCAGGGCGACGTCATCGAGTGCTTCCAGGTCGAGCACGTCCAGCGCACTCTGTAAAACCGCGATCCGCCGGCCTTGGCCGGCCTCTATGCAAGAGCCAAGAACATGATCGCGCGCGACAAGGGCAAAGAGCCCTCCCAACGCCAGTTGAAGGTCGGCGAGACCATCCGTCATGCCCTGGCCGAGATCTTCACCCGCGGCGAGATCGTCGATGAGGTGCTGGACCGGCATTCGCTCATCGTGCCGGAAGTGCGCATGTCGCCCGATCTCAAGCTCGCCACGGTCTATGTGATTCCGCTCGGTGGCGGCGCAGCCGAGGCGGAGGAAGCCGTCACCCATCTCGACAAGCACAAGCGGTTCCTGCGGGGGCTTCTTGCCAAGCGCGTGACCATGAAATTCATGCCGGAGCTCAGATTCAAGGTGGACACCTCGTTCGAGGCATCCGCCCGCATCGACGAACTGCTTGCCTCGCCCAAGGTGGCACGCGACCTCGACCCCTAGAGAGAAAGCGGCATACAGGCGATGGCGCGGCGCAAAGGCCTACCTGTCCACGGCTGGCTCATCTTCGACAAGCCCCAAGGCATGCCCTCGACGCAGGCCGTGACCGGGGTCAGGCGCCTCTACCAGGCGGAGAAGGCGGGCCACGCCGGGACGCTCGATCCGCTCGCCACCGGCGTGTTGCCGATCGCTTTCGGCGAGGCGACCAAGACCGTTCCCTACGCGGTCGAGGGCTCCAAGGAATATCGCTTCACCATCCGCTTTGGCGCCGAGACCGACACCGACGATGCCGAGGGCAAGGTGGTGGCGCGAAGCGACCGGCGCCCGACCCGCGCGGAGATCGAGGCCAAGCTTCCCGCGTTCATCGGCGAGATCGAGCAGGTACCGCCGCGCTACTCCGCGGTCCGGGTCGACGGCGCCCGCGCCTACGACCTTGCCCGCGACGAGGAGGATTTCGAGCTTGCGCCGCGGCGCGTGTCGATTGCCCGGCTCGTGCTGGTCGCCCATCCCGACCAGGATCATTGCGTGCTCGAAGCGCGGTGCGGCAAGGGCACTTATGTGCGGTCGCTGGCGCGCGACCTCGGGCGTGCGCTCGGCACTTTCGGTCACATAGAGGCGTTGCGTCGAACCCGGGTCGGCGGCTTCGAGGAGGAGCGCGCCGTGCCGCTGGCGAGGCTCGAGGCGCTTGCCGAGAGCGGCGGGCATGAGGCGCTGTTGAGCGCGCTCGAGCCGGTCGAGACCGCGCTCGGCGACATCCCGGCGCTCGCCTTGTCCGGCCCGGATGCCGATAGGCTGAGGCGCGGCCAGGCGGTATTGTTGCGCGGGCGCGACGCCCCGATCGTCGAGGGGGTCGTTTACGCCACCTCGCGCGGCAGGCTGGTGGCGCTCGGCGAAGTGGACAAGGGCGAGTTCAGGCCGCGGCGCGTTTTCAACCTGCCGCGCTGAGGCGTCAGGTAGCTGCGTTTAAGGGCCGCCAACCGACGAAATTCCGCTAGCCTCGCGGCGGATAATCCCTATATTGCAGCCATTCGCGCGGGCGCCATTGGCAGCGCCTCGAGCGTTATGAACCGACCGTGCTGGACGACATCCCGGCCCGGCCCTGACAAACCCTCAAACAGCAAGGAATCAACCGATGTCGATCAGCGCTGAGCGCAAGCAAGAGCTTATCAAGGAATATGCGACCAAATCCGGCGATACCGGCTCCCCAGAGGTCCAGGTCGCGATCCTGACCGAGCGGATCACCAATCTCACCGAGCACTTCAAATCGCACGGCAAGGACAATCATTCGCGCCGAGGGCTGCTCAAAATGGTCAGCCAGCGGCGCCGGCTGCTCGACTATGTCAAGTCGACCGACGCGGACCGCTACCAGAAGCTGATCAACCGGTTGGGCATCCGCCGGTAATGGACAAGGTCACGGCGGATCATTCCGCGGCCGAACCGGCAAATATTGAACTGCCATCCCTCGCGCCATCGGGCACGAGGCGCGTTCCCACCCTTACCCACGCATTGGGACACCATCATGTTTAACAAACACACCGCAGAGATCGAATGGGGGAAACGCCCCCTCAAGCTCGAAACCGGCCGCATCGCGCGGCAGGCCGACGGCGCCGTGCTCGCCACCTATGGCGACACCAGCGTTCTTGCCACTGTCGTTGCCGCCAAGGAAGAGCGGGCCGGCATCGACTTCTTTCCGCTTACCGTGAACTACCAGGAGAAGACCTTCGCCGCGGGCAAGATCCCGGGCGGCTATTTCAAGCGCGAGGGTCGCCCCACCGAGAAGGAGACGCTGACCTCGCGGCTGATCGACCGGCCGATCCGGCCGCTGTTCGCCGCAGGATTCAAGAACGAGACGCAAGTCATCATCACCGTGCTGTCCCACGACATGGAGAACGACCCCGACATCGTGGCGATGGTGGCGGCCTCCGCCGCGCTGACGCTCTCCGGGGTGCCGTTTCTCGGCCCGATCGGCGCGGCCAGAGTCGGCTATATCGGCGGCCAATATGTACTGAACCCGATGATCGACGAGATGCCGGAGAGCGCGCTCGATCTGGTCGTCGCCGGCACTGCCGACGCCGTGTTGATGGTCGAGTCCGAAGCCAAGGAGCTGCCGGAGGACGTGATGCTCGGCGCCGTGATGTATGGGCACAAGCACTTCCAGCCGGTGCTCGACGCCATCGTGAAATTGGCCGAGCACGCCGCCAAGGAGCCTTGGGATCTGAAGCCCAAGGAGGATGGCGAGATGGTCGCCAAGGTGCGCGATCTCGGGGAAGCGGAGTTGCGCGAAGCCTACAAGATCGCCGCCAAGCACGACCGCCGCGACCGCGTCGCCGAGGTCAAAGAGAAGGTCGTGGCCGCGCTGGTCCCCGCGGACGACGACGGCAGCAATGCCGCCAAAGTTTCAAGCGCCTTCAAGGAAGCCGAAAAGGAGATCGTCCGCTCCAGCATTCTCGATACGAGCAAACGCATCGACCGGCGCGATTTGACGACGGTGAGACCCATCGTTTGCGAGGTCGGCATCCTGCCGCGGACCCATGGCAGCGCGCTGTTCACCCGCGGCGAGACGCAGGCGCTCGCCGTCGCCACGCTCGGCACCGGGGAGGACGAGCAATATGTCGACGCGCTCCAGGGCACCTACAAAGAAACCTTCATGCTGCACTACAACTTCCCGCCCTACTCGGTCGGCGAAGTCGGCCGCATGGTCGGCCCCGGCCGTCGCGAGGTCGGGCACGGCAAGCTCGCCTGGCGGGCCATCCATCCGGTGCTGCCGGACCGCGAGAACTTCCCCTACACCATCCGCATCGTGTCGGAGATCACCGAGTCGAACGGCTCCTCCTCGATGGCCACCGTGTGCGGCTCATCGCTCGCCATGATGGACGCCGGCATTCCGCTCAAGCGCCCGGTGGCGGGCATCGCCATGGGTCTGATCAAGGACGCCGAGCGATTTGCCGTCTTGTCCGACATTCTCGGCGACGAGGATCATCTCGGCGACATGGACTTCAAGGTGGCCGGCAGCTCGGAGGGCGTGACCTCGCTACAGATGGACATCAAGATCACCGGCATCACCGAGGAGATCATGAAGGTCGCGCTCGATCAGGCGCGCGACGGCCGCATGCATATCCTCAGCGAGATGAACAAGGCGCTCAACACCGCGCGGCCGGAGCTCGGCGAATATGCGCCGCGCATCGAGACCATCCATATCCCGGTCGACAAGATCCGGGAGGTGATCGGCTCGGGCGGCTCGGTGATCCGCGAGATCGTCGCCGAATCCGGCGCCAAGATCGATATCTCGGACGACGGCACGGTGAAGATCGCTTCGGCCAATGCCGAGTCGATTAAGGCGGCGATCAACCGCATCAAGTCGATAGCGTCGGAGCCCGAGGTCGGCGAGATCTACCGCGGCAAGGTCGTCAAGGTCATGGAGTTCGGCGCTTTCGTCAACTTCTTCGGCGCCAAGGACGGCCTGGTGCATATCTCCCAGCTCGCCGATGGGCGGCCGAAAGCGGTCACCGACGTGGTCAAGGAAGGCGACCAGGTCTGGGTGAAGCTGCTGGGCTTCGACGATCGCGGCAAGGTCAGGTTGTCGATGAAAATTGTCGATCAGGAGACCGGCAAGGAGCGCGAGAAGGCCGAGGCGAGCTAGGCTCGCGAGACTTGGCGTCTGTCAGGGAGCCGTTTCGCTTTAAACGCGGGACGGCTCTAACTTTTTTTCACGCACCTCCAGCCGATTACAAAATACTCGCTATTCGACTTCTGCCACTCGGTGGCTTTGTCTCCGCCCTGCTTGATGCAGCTCACCACGTCACCGGTGCTCGCACCGGGGACCGGCCTCTCGCTGCATTGCTCCGGGGTCGCAAGCAGGCAAACCATAACTACAAGCTCGGCCATCGCCTTTTCTCCACTCACTCAGTTTCAGTTTGCGGTATCCGACTGAAGTTACTGCGCGGCCTCTCGCTGCGCCTTCTCGACGGCGTCTTCGAGCGCCTCGCTTTGCTCCATCGCCTTCAGCGAGGTGAGATTCGGCATGGCGATGGTCGAATAGCCGCAATCGACGAAATGCACTTCGCCGGTCACTGCGCCGGATAAATCGGACAGCAGGTAAAGCGCGGCCCCACCCACCTCGTCGAGGGTGGGCGAGCGGCCCATCGGCGCGTGGCGCTGCTGATAGTGGAACAGCGTGCGCGCATCGGAAATGCCGGCTCCCGCCAGGGTGCGCATCGGCCCTGCGGAGAGCGCATTGACCCTGATCCCCTGCGGCCCGAAATCCGAAGCGAGATAGCGTACGCTCGCTTCGAGCGCCGCCTTGGCGACGCCCATCACGTTGTAGCAGGGCACGACCCGGGTCGAGCCACCGTAGGTCAAAGTGAGCAGCGAGCCGCCTTGCGGCATCATCCCGGCGGCAAGCTTGCAGATCTCGGTGAAGGAAAAGCACGAGATCACCATGGTGTGCTCGAAATTCTTGCGGGTCGTATCGCAATAGCGGCCCTTCAGCTCGTTGCGGTCGGAGAAGGCGAGCGCGTGTACGACGAAATCCAGCGACCCCCACTCCTTGCGGATTGCCTCGAACACGCGCTCAACGCTCTGCAAATCCTCGACATCGGCCTCGACGATGATCTTGGCGCCGATGCCTTTGGCGAGCGGAGCGGCGCGGCGGCCGAAGGCTCCCCCTTGATAGGAGAAGGCAAGCTCGGCGCCCTGCCCGTGCAGCACCCGTGCAATGCCCCAGGCGATCGAGCGGTCATTGGCGACCCCCATCACCAGTCCCCTCTTTCCCGCCATCAACGGGCCCGGCTCGGCGATATCTCTTGTTGTTGTCATGGTACTTACTCTGGTTATGGGTTGACCCCGTTCAAGGCTCCGTCCTCTCAACCGTCCAGACGACGAAATACGAGTGTGGCGTTGGTGCCGCCAAAACCGAAGCTGTTCGACATCACGGCGTTAATGGCGACATTGTCCTGCCGTTTGCGGGCAATCGGCATGTCGGCAACCGCCGGGTCGATCGTCTCGATATTGGCGGATTCGCAGATGAAGCCGTTGTTCATCATCAGAAGCGAGTAAATCGCCTCATGCACCCCAGCGGCGCCCAGCGAATGGCCGGTGAGCGATTTGGTCGCGCTGATCGGCGGGCATTCGTCGCCGAATACCTCGCGGAGCGCTTCGATCTCCTTGACGTCGCCGATCGGGGTCGAGGTGGCGTGCGGATTGATGTAGCCGATCTCGCCGTCGACATTCTGCATCGCCATGCGCATGCAGCGCACCGCGCCCTCGCCCGAAGGCTGCACCATATCGTAGCCGTCGGAGGTCGCGCCGTAGCCGACCAGCTCGCCATAGACGCGCGCGCCTCTCGCCCTCGCATGCTCCAGCTCCTCGAGCACGACGACGCCCGCACCGCCGGCGATGACGAAGCCGTCGCGGTCGGTGTCATAGGCGCGGCTGGCCTGCGCGGGCCGGTCGTTGAAATCCGAGGACATGGCGTTCATGGCGTCGAACAGCACGGAGAGGGTCCAGTCAAGTTCCTCGCCGCCGCCGGCGAAAACGATGTCCTGCTTGCCCAACTGGATGAGTTCGCCGCCGTTGCCGATGCAATGCGCGCTAGTCGAGCAGGCGGACGAGATCGAGTAGCTCACGCCCTTGATGTGGTACGGGGTGGAGAGCGTGGCCGAATTTGTCGAGCACATCGCCTTGGGCACTTCGAAGGGGCCGACTTTCTTGGGGCCTTTTTCACGGGTGGTGTCGGCAGCCTGCACAATGGCGCGGGTGGACGGTCCGCCCGAGCCCATGATGAGCCCGGTCCTCTCGTTGGAAATGTCCGTCTCCTCGAGCCCCGCATCGCGGATCGCCTGCTCCATGGCGATGTAGTTCCACGCGGCGCCTTCCCCCATGAAGCGGCGCACCTTGCGGTCGATCATGCTCTCCAAGTCGAGCTTGGGCGCGCCATGCACCTGGCAGCGGAACCCGAGCTCGGCATAGGTGTCGGCCTTGACGATGCCGGACTTGGCCTCGCGCAAGGAGGCGAGCACCTCCTGGGCGCTGTTGCCAATGGAGGACACGATGCCCATCCCGGTCACGACCACACGTTTCATCGGATTAGAATCCCAGGAAGCCTTGAGCCGCTTCGCTTCGATCGGAGTCAGATACTAGCAGGCTCGGCTTCGCCTGCCTGGAAGAGACCCACCCGCAAATCCTTGGCCGTATAGATGGTCTCGCCATCGGCCTTCAGCCAGCCGTCGCCGGTGCCGAGCGTAAACTTGCGGCGGATCACCCGCCGCAACTCGACGATATATTCGAGCTTCTTCATGGTCGGCAGCACCATGCCGGAAAACTTGACCTCGCCGACGCTCAAGGCCCGCCCCTTGCCGGGCGCGCCGAGCCATCCCAGAAAGAAGCCGAGCAGCTGCCAGAGCGCATCAAGCCCGAGGCAGCCCGGCATAACCGGGTCGCCCTTGAAATGGCAAGGGAAGAACCAGAGATCGGGCTTCACGTTGAGCTCCGCCACGATGCGCCCCTGGCCATGCTCGCCGCCCTCCTCCTCCACCTGCGAAATGCGGTCGAACATCAGCATCGGCGGCAGCGGCAGCTGCGCATTGCCGGGGCCGAACAATTCGCCCCGCGCGCAGGCCAGCAAATCCTCATAGTCGAACTGATCCCGCCTTTCAGACATCGCTTTCGGCACTTTCTCCCGG
>Ga0299914_10003917_pt1 | contig 10617 bp, 11 predicted proteins | sample RVTome_10_FD_201361 | JGI IMG/M metagenome (GOLD analysis project Ga0299914, IMG submission 201361) | Soil microbial communities from uranium-contaminated site in the Upper Colorado River Basin, Wyoming, United States - RVT153D57 (version 2) ... | reverse complement strand
TCGAGCTCGCCGCCGACGACTCGCTGAAGGAGCTGCGCGACGAGTCGCGTCGTGCACAGGCGACCGATGATGAGGAGGGCCGCCAGCGGCGCATCCATCAGCGGCGCGCATTGCGGATGCGGGTCGCCTCCGACGGCACGTGGTGCCTGTCGTTTCGGGGCACGGCCTATGCGGGCGCGAGGATCCAGGCTGCACTACGGCCGTTCACCGACGCCGCGTTCAAACAGGCCCGCCGGGAAGAACACGGCCGCAGCCGCCGCCGGCGGCGTGGGCGCGGGTCGTGCTTCGGCCAAGAGCAACGTGAAGATCATCATCCGGGTCGACGCGGCCGCGCTACGGCGCGGCGAGGTCGAATCGGGCGAGATGTGCGAAATCCCCGGCGTGGGTCCCGTGCCAGTGTCCACCGCCCGCGACCTGCTGGGTGAAGCGGCGTTGGCGGTGGTGATCACCGACGGGGTCGACATCAAGCACGTGACGCACCTGAAGCGCAGGACCACCGCCCATCAACGGACCGGGCTCGAGTTCTGGGGTATCCGCTGTGATGTGAAGGGTTGCGACAGCACCGACTTCGTCGACGTGCACCACACCTTCCAATGGGCTCGCAGCAACCGGACCCGTCTCGACGAGCTGCGAACCCCGTGCAAGTTCCATCACCGAAAGGAACACCAAGGCTGGAAACCCACCGACGACCAGCTTCGTCGACCACTGCCGCTGAGTGCCTGACCTCCCAACACGAAGCTCACGCCGAGCGGCCCTCGCCGGTCCTCTCGCCACGATGCGATGACCAGCCGACGCCCGATCCGAACCGATCGACACGGCGTCCCCGATCGATCCTTGAAAATTGAATAGAAGCGGCGCCTGGATCAGGTGAGTTCGGGATAGTCGTCGGCGACCTTGGCCAACAGCTTGGCGAGGTTCCGCGTGTCAGTTGCGCTCAGCGCCTCGAATCCCTTCGGTGGCTGACCCATGACCTCGACCGCGCGGGCACGAGCCGCGAGACCGGTGTCGGTCAGCTGCACGAGCTTCACGCGCCGATCGATGGGCGAGACGCGACGCTCGACATAGCCCTGATCCTCGAGGGCGTCGACCAGGCCGGTGATGTACGACGCGTCGCAATGCAGGCCTTCGGCCATCTCGCGCATCGAGGGGGGATCGATGGCATCCAGTTGCAACAGCGCCTTCAGGGATCCGGGGTGGGGAAGGCCGATCTCGGCACAAGCGGTGTGGAAGCTGTCGTGGGTCTCTGGCGACAGGAACATTCGCAGGATGCAGGCCCACGCCTCGCGCGCCTCAGCATCTTTGGACGCCATGGCCGAACCCTAGTCACTTTGCCTGTGCCGACATGATCATTCAGTTTACTCAAATAAACCATTGACGCAAGTCAAGCACTGGCGCGAAGGTGGATCGCATGAATACGACCCTCCAAATCCAACGCGACGACCCCCGCGTCTCTTCCCCCGTCCCGCCCACGTCGACCGATGCGGTCATTCGCGTCGAAGGCCTGGTCAAGCGGTTCGGCGATCTCACGGCGGTGCAGGGTGTCGATCTGGCGGTCGAGCCGGGCACGGTCTTCGGGCTGCTCGGACCCAACGGTGCCGGCAAGACGACCACCATCCGCGTCCTGACCACGCTGCTCAGACCGGATGAGGGCCGGGCGTCGATCCTCGGGATCGACGTGGCCCGTGACCCGCAGGCGGTGCGCGAGAGCATCGGGCTCGCGGGACAGTACGCCGCGGTCGACGAGAATCTGACCGGCCGCGAGAACCTGCGACTCGTCGGTCGGTTGACCCATCTGGATCGTTCGGTCGTCCGCTCGCGCGCCGACGAGCTCCTCGAGCGATTCGGTCTCGTCGACGCCGCCGATCGTCCGGTACGCACCTATTCGGGTGGCATGCGACGTCGCCTCGACCTCGCGGCGGCGCTCGTGCACAAGCCGCCCGTGCTGTTCCTCGACGAGCCGACAACGGGTCTCGACATTCACAGCCGCAACGATCTCTGGTCGATCATCGGTGAGCTCGTCGACGACGGCACAACGGTCCTGCTCACCACCCAGTACCTCGAAGAGGCCGATCGGCTCGCCAACCGGATCGCGGTCATCGACCGCGGGCAGAAGGTGGCCGAAGGCACCGCGGCGGAGCTGAAGAGCTCGTTCGGCAACACGATCATCGACATCGGCTTCGCCGATGCGTTCGATGCCGATCGCGCGCGGACGGCGATGCAGGCGGCGGCCGGAGTCGAGGCCAACCCCGACCATCGGACGATGCAGGTCTCGGTCGGCACAGCGCGTGAAGTGCTCGGGATCGCACGCATCCTCGATCGGGCCGACCTCGATCCCGAGACGTTCATCGTCCGCGAGCCGACCCTCGACGACGTGTTCCTGATGCTCACCGGACATGTCGCCGAAGACACCACCGACGGAGAGAGCTCATGACCGCCGCAACCATCGCCATACCCAAACCCGCGTCACGTAGCCGCCTCTCGTGGGCGATCTCGGATTCGACGGCCATTGCCGCGCGGAACCTCGTGACGCTCCGACGGCTGCCGCAGCTGTTGATCTTCGCCACCATCCAGCCGGTCATCTTCGTGCTGATGTTCCGTTACGTGTTCGGTGGCGCGATCAACGTTCCGGGAGTCTCCTACGTCGACTACTTGATGCCGGGCATCTTCGTGCAGACCGTGACATTCGGCGCCATGAGCACCGGTGTCGGCCTGGCCGACGACCTGCGAACCGGTCTGATCGAACGATTTCGATCGTTGCCGATGGCGCGGTCGGCAGTGCTCGCCGGACGGACTTCGGCCGACCTGGTGCGCAACGTCTTCGTCGTGATGCTGATGTTGATCGTCGGCGTGATGGTGGGGTTCCGTCCGGACTCGACGGTCGTGCAGTTCACAGCCGGCATCGCCATCGTGTTGCTGTTCGCCTTCGCGCTCAGCTGGATCTTCGCCCTCGTCGGCATGTCCGCTCGCAACGCTGAGGCCGCACAGGCGATGTCGTTTCCGATCATCGCCCCACTGGTGTTCGCCTCATCGGCGTTCGTGCCGGTCGACTCCATGCCCGGTTGGCTGCAGGGCTTCGCCAGCAACCAACCGGTCAGCGTGACCGTCGATGCTGTCCGCGGTTTGATGCTCGGTGGAGCCGACGCCGGCGACATCGTTGCGTCCGTGCTGTGGAGCATCGGTCTGATCGCCGTGTTTGCCCCACTCGCCGTTCGCCGGTACCGCCGCGCCGCCTAGCCGCCGTTCAATGCGCCGTCCCAGATCTGGCGAACGTCGCGGTCGAGGTCGGGCACAACGGACGGCTCGGCGTCCAGCACTGCGGTGCGCCGGGCCGATCCGTAGGCGGGCCATGTGGTCTGCGAGGCAACGGCGGGCGCACCGGATCGGGCGAACTCGATCCAGCTGGTCTGCATGAAATCGATGAGCGAGCGCGCCGGCGACGGGCCGCCGAGCATCTGACCACGGGCGTGGTGGAACGTGTCGAAGACGAACGGGATCTCGCGCGAATGGGTGGCGCCCGCGTCGGAGCCGGGTGGCTGCCATCGAAAATCGTAGTGATACGTGAGGTCCGCGCTCTGGCTTCCCCACGCCTCGATCAAACGGACGGTCGGTACGCGAAAAAGCCGGTCGGTCTGGAGCTCGATCCACGCGTCCTCGCTGGTCTCGGCACGAGCCCGGTAGAACGCCCACAACGATTCCGGCTCCGGCAGCCAGTCCGCGAGCCGTTCGACGATCGTGGCCTCGTCGGGAGTGCCGATCCTGGTTCCGAAGTACCGCCACTCGTCGCGATTGGCTCCCGCGATCAGCGGCATGGTTCGGGCTCCTCCCGATCGCAACGCGTCGAGTGGAGATGTGGCGATCGTCCTCCCGTCCAGCACCGGACCGAACGGGCCGAGCCGCTGACGGGCGAGTTGCGACGCGGTCGCAAGGGCCAGGCGATTGACTGCACGCTGTTGTGCCTCGAGGATCCGCTCCGGGCTGACCGCGAGGAGCCCCCTCGCGTCCGTGACGGCCAGGTCATCGAGCACGTAGTCGGTCATCTCTCGAGCGTCGTCGACGCTGAGCACCGCGCTCAGCGCGGCGCTCTGCGCGATCGCCCGATGCATGAGGCCGTGTGATTCGGGCATCGTCGCCAGGGTCACGAGCCCGGTCGCGCCCGCTGACTGCCCGAACGCGGTCACGTTGTCGGGATCACCGCCGAACCGCTCGATGTTCTCGTGGGTCCATCGCAACACCGCGAGCTGGTCGAAGAGGCCACAGTTGCCAGTGGCACCAAAGTCGTCATCGAGGTCGCCCAAGTGCATCCAACCGAGGGCGCCGAGACGGTAGTTGCACGACACCACCACCACTTCTCCTCGCGTCGCGAGCTTGACCGGGTCGGACTCGGCCAGCCACCCCGCACCGTTCGTGAAGCCACCGCCGTGAAACCACACCATGGTCGGCCGCAACGCTCCGATGACTCCAGGAGTGCAAACGTTCAGGTACAGGCAGTCTTCTTGACCACGCACGGGCTTGTCCGCGGGGCCTGCCTGTAGCGATGAAGGACCACGCGTGGTGGCGTCGCGAACGCCGGTCCACCCTTTGTGGGCGACCGGGTGTTTGAAGCGCAGCTCGCCGACGGGTGGGGCGCTGTACGGGATCGCCTGAAACCGGAGCACCGAGTCGTCGCGCCCACCTCGAACGCGTCCGCTCGTGGTCTCGACGATGGTCATGGCACCTCGAGCAGCGTGGCGTGATGCGTCCGAACGGGCTTCGCGGGGTCGGGGAACAGTAACTTGCCGTTCATGCCAGCGGCAACGAGCAAGGAAGAAGCGACACGAAAGTTCCGGGAGGAAGACGAACGGTACCGGCGCTATCGGAGGCTCTACGAGACGTTGTCGCTACCGATCGCAACCATCTTTTTGTTGCACAACAAGCGCTTCCATCCGAGCTACCAACTCTCGTGGTACAAGAAGTTTCGTCTGGCCTACAGGATGTGGCGAAACACCCGCCGCATCCAGACAGGCACCTCGTACAAGGCGCACCTGGCGATGGCCGTGAAGCTGTTCGAGCTCCCGCCGAAAGCGAAGGGCGTGGTGGTCGAATGCGGTTGTTGGAAGGGCGGTTCCACCGCCAACCTGTCGCTCATCTGCGACATCGTCGGGCGGGAGCTGATCGTGTACGACTCGTTCGAGGGCCTGCCGGTGGCGGACCCCGAGGATCCGTTCGGTGTGCCTCAGGCGGCCGGGTTTCTTCGCGGCGATCTCGACGTCGTGCAAGACAACGTCCGGAGGGGCGGCGCACTCGGACGTTGCACCTTCCGCAAAGGCTGGTTCGAGCACACATTGCCGGATCACACCGAGCCGATCGTCCTCTGCTTTGCCGACGTGGATTTCGGCAAGAGCATCTACGAGGTCGTGGTGAACCTCTGGCCGCACCTGACGAAGAACGGATACTTCTTCATCGATGAGTACACGCGACTCGACTACTGCGGACTGTTCTACTCCGAGCGATTCTGGCGTGAGAACTTCGACCGGAAGCCGCCAGGGATCATGGGATCGGGCATCGGAATCGGTGTCGGGCAGTACTTCATCGGCCCCTATCAGAAGCAGTTGTGGTTCGAGTCACCCGACAGCGTGGCGTACACCAGAAAGCAGTACTCCGGCTATTGGGACTACTACCCCGACGATCATTCGCCCCGGTAGGTCCCGAAGCTCCACGTGTTGCCTTCTGGAGTCAGGATGCGGCTGCGGTGACCAGCGTGTCTTGAACAGATGGGAGGTCCTCGGCCATCCAGACCGTCGGTGTGCAGCCGGCGAGCTCGTTCCACTCCCGAGTCATGTGGGCCTGGTCGTAGTATCCGCACATCGCCGCGACATCGGCCAGTGAAGGGTGGGCCGGTGTCTGCAGCAACCGTCGCGCTTGTTCGAACCGCATGACACGCCCCATCACTTTCGGTGTGACGCCGAACTCGTCGCGGAAGCGCTCGCCCAGGTGCCGCCGGCTCCAGCCGACCTCCCGCGCGAGGGTGTGTACCTCGATGCCGCCCTCGGAGGCCACCAAGCAGTTCCATGCGTGGACGACCTCGGGGGAAGGGAGCCGTGTCTCGCGTATCTCGCGCAACAGCACCTCGTCGAGGATGCCGAACCGGTGCGACCATTCCGGCGCCGTCGCGACCCGGTCCAAGAGCTCGTCCGCCGACGAGCTCAGCAGGTCGTCGAGCGCGACCACGTACCAGGCGAGGTCTCGTGCCGGCAGGCCGAACAGCGTGCGCGCACCCAGCGGTGTGAGCTCTATCTCGATCCCGTACTGCGTACCGTCGTGACGAATCAGTGCGGGCGCAGGCGCGAGGCCGGCCACGAAGGCAGCCATGGTGGCCGAAGGTTGTTGCGGATTCGGCAACTCGGCCATCTCGACGGGCTCGTCGAGGCTGATGATGAACGTCAGCTGACGGGACGGCAAGCCCCGATGAATGCCAGGCTGGAACCCGACGTAGCGATAACCGACGTAGTTCTCGATGACCCCGCGGAGAGCTTGTGCAGGCTTGGCCACCGCGACGTCGGCAATGGGTTCGAGCACGTCGAAAAGCGTAGCGGCACCGGCGTTCATGGCCCGAGGCTGTCTTCAACCGCGGTGGCGATGGCTGCTTGTGTCGTGTTGCTGGACAGGTCAACTGTCGGCACAGCTACGAGCTCGGAGTTGGTTGTGGTCGCGACCGCCTGCACAGAGTTGGCATAGTCGCTCTCACCCTGTCCACTGGCGTCGACGGGCGACAGGAGCACAACCCGCGTGCCGGTGGCCTGGAGGTCGGCAACGAGTTGGGTTAGGTCGCGCTCGAAGACGTCGGCTCTGGTGCTCATGGACGCATCCGCCGATCCGAACCACAACGTGGCCAACGTGGGTCGCAGTTCGAGAGCGGCCGGAAGCTGCTCGTCGATGCCCTCGCGTACCGTGGCGTCGCGGGTCGCGAAGTTGACGTGCACGGCCGAGCGGGGCAGCGCGTTCATGAACACGCGTTGGGTCCAGGCGTCGCGCAAGGGATCGTCGAGTTGGCGGTTGAGCGTCTCATCGCCGCCGAGCGCGACGAAAACAACGCGTTCCTGATTGGGATCGGGAGGCGGAGGCGCACTATCGGAGACGCTGGTCGTCGAGGAGCATCCGAGCGCGAGAAGCAGCGACACGAGCCCGCCGGCGATGGCCCACTGGCGCCGTGGGGGCGACATCAGACCGCTCCGACGGCTTCGCGGGCGGGCAGGCGGGCGGCCCGGACCGCGGGAAGAGTGCCGGCGGCGGCGGCGAGGAACGTGGAGCCGAGCACGGCCCCGGCGAGCACCCACACCGGAAACACCAGTTGCACGCTGACGAGGCCCTGGTCCGAGAGGTAACCGTTCACCACCCCGCCGACCGCGCGCGCGATCAGCCAGCCGCCGAGCGCGCCGAGGATGCCGCCGACGAAACCGAGTACGGCCGCCTCGACGAGGAAGACCCTCAGCACGTCGCGGTCGCGAGCGCCGATGGCTTTCAGCACGCCGATCTCCCGCCGGCGCTCGCGCACGGCGGCGAGCATGGCGTTGGCGATGCCGATCGCGGCCACGACGAGGGCGATCAGTCCGATCGCGGTGAGCACGATCTCGACGACGTGGAGATAGCGGCGCACCGAAGCGATGAGGTTCTCGGGCGCGCTCGTCGAGTAGCCGACGGCGGTGATCTCTGTGCGCACCCGTCCGACATTGTCGAGCCCGTCGGCCACCACGAACAGTCCGGCGTAGGGCGACGTGTCGTAACCGAGCTCCTCGTCAGGCAGTCCCGCGTTGGTCCACTCGCGAGCGACTTCGACCATCTCGTTCGGCACGAGCAGCTGTCCGTCGGCGGCTTCCTGAGCTACGACGCCCACGATCTGAGCGCGATGCCATCGGCCTCGGGCACGGATCTGGTCGTTCCGGGCGAAGGCCTGGGCTGCGCCGAGCGCCAACTCCATGCCTACGACCTGTTGCGCATCGACCCGAGTCAGACCGACGCGTTCGAGGTATCCCTCGGTCACCGCGACCTCGGTCAGGACCCCGTCGACCGGCAGCCGGCCGGCCACGACGCTGATCGGGAGCGTGGTCGACTGGGCCACATCGACGCCCACGGCGGTCTCGAGAAACGGCTCCAGCCGATTGCCGTCGGCGTCGTTCGCCGTTGAGATGACGAGCAGTCGCGTGGCGACAACCGGTACGACGTCGCGCACGTCGGGCAGGGAGCGGATCGTGGCCAGTGCCGTCTCGTCGAGGTCCTTTGGTTCACCGGGCCGGGCATCGTCCCGGCCGATTTGCGCGGGATCCGGGCGAGCGGCGGCCACTTTGATTCCGGCGAGGGGGCCGCCCTTCGACAACTCGTTGAGCACGCGCGTCTCCGCGCTGCCGGCAATCGTCAGCAGTGCGGTGAGCAGCGAGGCCGCGAGAGTCACCGCGAGGACGGTCAACGCGGCGCGACCCGGTCGGCGACGAAGTCCCTTGAAGGCGAGGACGACCGCGGCCCGCCAACTCACGAGGTCGCCGCCCGGAGAAGAAGACGTCCCTGCGTGAGGTGGAACGACTGCTCGGCCCGGGCCGCCAGCTGCCGGTCGTGTGTGACCAGGATGACGGTGCACCCGTGGTCTGCGGGAAGCGACCACAGCAGGTCCATCACGCGGTCGGTGGCGTCCGCGTCGAGGTTGCCGGTGGGCTCGTCGGCGAGCACCAGCCGTGGCTGGTTGGCCAGAGCGCGGGCGATGGCCACCCGCTGTCGCTCGCCGCCGCTCAGGCGCGGCGGAGTGTGGTCCATCCGGCCGGCCAGGCCGACGGCATCGAGGAGCGCTTCGGCGCGAGCCCGGCCACGTCGGGCGCCGACTCCGGAGAGCGTGCAGGCGAGGCCCACGTTCTCGGCGGCTGTGAGCGTGTCGAGCAGACCGAAGTGTTGGAACACGAAGCCGACGGTCACGCGGCGGAAGTCGGCCAGCTCGTCCCGCGTCGCGCGGCTGAGGTCGTGTCCGTCGATCACGACCGACCCTTGTTGTGGTCTGTCGAGCGCGCCGAGCAGGCAGAGCAACGTCGACTTGCCGGCGCCCGAGGCGCCCGTGATGGCCACCACTGCACCCGCGTCGACGTGGAGGTCGACGCCGTCGAGCACTGTGAGAGAACCCGATCTGCTCTCGTAGGTGTGGGTCAGTCCCTCCACCGCGACGGCCGCACCAGACATGAGCGCCCATGCTGCCGGGTCGCGAGGCAAAAGCCTCGTCGCGTCCGGCGTTCTCGGTCGATCGCCGGTCAGGCGCCGTCAGGGCCGACGACCGGCGAGGGCGACCGCAGCGTCAGGTTCTCGACGCTGATGGTCGGCAGGGCCAGCGCCGCCCCGAGCATCGTGACCATGAAGGTCGCCACCTCCGCGGTGTCCATGTACGCCGCCTGCATCAATCCGTGCCGGTACCACGACCGCATTGCCGGCTCGAGTCTGGACATCTCGAAGTCCGAGCCGAACTCGGTGGGTTGGGTGGCACCGACGGTCAAACATGCGAACCGATGCTCCGGATGTTCGAGCCGCCAGGTCCGCAACGACTCATCGAGTGCGGCCTTGCTCGCGGCGTAGGCACCCAGGCCGGTTCGGGGCTTGCCGACCGTCTCGGACGAGAGCACGGCCACGATGCCACCGGCCGAGAGGTGCGGAAGAACTTCGCGTGTGATTCGTTGCAGACCAACGACGTTGGTGTCCAACACGTCCTGCCATTCGTCGGTGTTGGTATCGATGAGGGCTTGCAGGGGCGCTCGGCCGGCGGCGTACAGGACGAGATCGATGCCGCCCAGCGCGGCGACGGCCTCGGTGACCACTCGTCGACAGTCCTCGTGACGCCGGACGTCGCACGCCAACGCATGAGCGTGCCCGGCTGAGGCCGCGGCCTCTTTGACTCGGTCCAAGCGTCGAGCGGCCAGCGCGACATCGGCGCCGGCTCGTGCGGCTTCGATGGCGAAGGCGCGGCCGATGCCCGATGACGCACCCACGGCGAGCACGCGCTTCCCGGCGATCGTCATGTCGGTCTCATTCCGTCGTGAGCTCTCGCCTGAGCACCTTGCCGACCTCGTTGCGCGGGAGCGTGGCGATCGGCTCGTACGCGACGGGCACCTTGTACGGCGCCAGATGATCACGGCACAACCGGTCGAGAGCGATCGTGTCGAGTGGTGCACCGGTCTTGGGCACGATGAACGCGACCGGAACTTCGCCCAATCTCTCGTCGGGCAGCCCAGCCACGGCGACGTCGGCGACCGATGGCGCGAGGAGCAGCACCTCCTCGACCTCGTTCGGAAACACCTTCAGCCCGCCGCGGTTGATCATGTCCGACACCCGACCGTCGAGCCACACGAAGCCGTCGTCGTCGACGCGACCGATGTCGCCCGTGCGGAACCAGCCGTCCGAGGTCATGCGATCGGAGAGGCCCTGGTCGCCCGCGCCCCCCGCGCCGATCGCCGGTGTGCGCACTTGCAGTTCACCGCTCTCGGTGTCGACGCGCACGCGAACGTCCTCGTGCGGGCGTCCGACAGCACCGAGCTTGGACTGACCGAAGGTGCGGGAGTCGGCGGCGTTCCAGCCGATGATCTCGCCGCCGAGCTCGGTCTGTCCGTAGCTGTT
>Ga0299914_10003916_pt1 | contig 10618 bp, 13 predicted proteins | sample RVTome_10_FD_201361 | JGI IMG/M metagenome (GOLD analysis project Ga0299914, IMG submission 201361) | Soil microbial communities from uranium-contaminated site in the Upper Colorado River Basin, Wyoming, United States - RVT153D57 (version 2) ... | reverse complement strand
TGTGCTACAACGCCAACTAAGAAAAAGCCGGGCCTTGTTAGGGGAATTTCTTGATTTGTACCAGATTCATTCAGCCACATTGGACAGCGGCGTGTTAGAAAATAGGGCAGTGTTGGCAGAATTAGCCCGGCTGCGCAATGATGGGCTGGCCATTGGCCTGTCGGTAAGTGGCCCGGCGCAGGCGGCGACGATTGAACGGGCCTTGGCGATCCTGGTTGATGGGAAACCGCTTTTTGCGGCCGTGCAGGCGACCTGGAATCTGTTGGAACAATCAGCCACGACCACCTTACAAGCGGCCCATGACGCAGGAGTGGGAGTAATTGTGAAGGAGGCTCTGGCCAACGGCCGTCTCACCGAGCGCAATTCCGATCCCCACTTTAAAGCGCGTTGGGCAGCTCTACCCCTGGCGGCGCAGCAGATTCCTATAGATGCCTTGGCCTTAGCGGCCGTCAGCAACCAGCCTTTCGTAGATATAATTTTGAGCGGAGCGGCCCAAGTTGACCATTTGCAATCCAACCTTAAGGCATTGAAGGTGACCTGGGACAGTACCCTGGCAGAGGCAGTCAGCGACTGGGGCGAATTACCCGATGTCTACTGGCACAAGCGCACTCAATTAGCCTGGAACTGAGTTCGACCCCCTATTCATCACGTAAACGGGATGCCAGGAAGATGCCGATCAATCCGGCTCCCCCTAACCAGCTAAAGACAACTTGGTAGGCATCCAGCGCTAACAAGCCGCGATCTAAGCCGTTTTGCAGAATGACTCCGGCTAAGGCTGTGGCCAGCATCGAACCGCCAAAGCGCGTCATGGAGTAGATACCGGCGGCGACTCCTGTCTGTTCAGGGGCGATAAGGCTCAACGCTGTACGGTGAAGGGGGGCCAACGATAACCCCGCCCCAAAGCCATGAATCACGTTGCCAACAATGATCCACAGCAGCGGCAAATCACCTGGCAGCCAGGCAAAATACCACATTATCGTAACTTGCAGGCTCAGACTGATGGCTATGAGCCAACGATTGGAGCGATGGTCAGCCAGTGACCCACCCCAGCGAATGGAGATGAAAAGAGCGATGGCATGGACGGTTGTCAGCAGCCCAATTTGAGAAGCGGTCAGACTATAGATGTCATCGAGGTAAAGAGGGAGGAGGAAGACGATGCCGGCCATAAAAGCCATACGGATACCGGCCAGTAGGGAAGCCAGACGAAAGCTGTGATTGCCTAAAATTTGGAAGTCAACCAGAGGTAGAGCGTGTCTCTGTTCCCAGGTGATGAAGCCAGCCGTGAAGAGCAGTACACCGAAGAGCAGACGCCAATCTTGTAGGGCTTCAATGCCAGTGACGGGTCGGCTGGAGACGTAGAGGACGAGAAATATGATTGTGCCGTTGAGAAGAAGTGCTCCACCCCAATCGAAGGTGCGGAGAACGCGCCAGTTGGGTTTGTCGCGCAGGGCAGGGATTTGCCAGCGGACAATGATGAAGGCCAGGAGGGCGGCGAAGATGATGGGGATGAAGATAGTGCGCCAGCCGAGAGAGTCTACCAGGAAGCCGCCAATGAAGGGGGCAAAAATGCTGGTGCCAGGGGCAATAGAGTTCCAGGTTCCTAGAGCGCGGCCACGTTCTTCCGTTGAGAAGCGTTCGGCGATAATAGCCAGGCTTAGAGGCGTAACGCCAGCAGAGCCTGCACCTTGCACGACCCTACCAATGAAGAGAAGGAGCAGACTGTTGGCGACAAGAGCGAGAATGGAGCCGAGACCGAAGAGCAGGATGCCGGCAAGTAGCAGACGTGATTTGCCAAGTTTATCGCCTAAACGGCCGTACAAGGGCATAAACATCATGAAAGGCAGCGTAAAAGCAATCGTCAACCAGGCAGCTACGTCGGCCGGCATGGCAAATTCGTCGCGGATCGTAGGCAGGGCCACGCTAAACATGGAGCCGTTGAGGATGATGGCCAGGGTAGGAAATAGAAGGGCAATGAGAATAGCCCGGCTTTGTTTGTGGATGGTTGTGGCGAGTTGGGGGGAAGGGGGATTGGACATGAAGGGAAATAGTTTGGCTGCAACTGATTTCACAACAGCTCTGAGCCAAATTCATCTCCTGTGGGGTATAGAACTGTTTTCACCGATCTACTGTAGTGAAATTTCTCTGATCTGACAATGAGACTTTTTGCGTAACTACTAAGCCAGAAGTTCAACTTTTTCTCTGGCTGACCAAACGATTTGTCGGCTAAAAGTTGAACTTCTTCTCGTGAGCCTGAGTAGTTACCTTTTTGCCAGCTTATTTGACGAATGAGAATGAGAGTGATATAGTAAAAAAATACTAACTGGTAGGTATGTTTTGATCGAATTTTATGTATGCTAAATCTACCGTCACGATTGCCAATATTTTAGAAGCGGCCGAAAGCTGTTTTGTGGCTAAGAACTACAACGATGTCACCATGGCTGAAATTGCCGCGCAGGCGGAGGTGACGAAGGGAGCCTTGTATCATCATTTTGCCAGCAAAGAAGAATTATACTTGACGATGATGCACAGGTATCTAGAGGAGATTGAAGCGTTGGTCGTGGAAACGGCCGTTCACCTCCAGGCTCCTATCCGTGACCGCCTCTGGCAGCTAACAGTAGCCTTCCTCTCTCTGTCTGAGCGTAAACAGAGCCTTATGCGCCTGGTACGGCGTGACATCAACAAATTCCAAGATCCGGTGCGCCAGGAATTAGTCCGGGCTTACCAAAAAGCCTTGCCGGAGAAGGCAGAAAGAATCATTCGTGAAGGCATCTGTGGAGGCGAGATTGAGGCCCAAGATGCCCGGCTGCTGGCCTGGGAGTATGTGGCGATAGTCGAAGTGGTGTTGAGTGCCTATGCACGGCAAGTATTGGGCGAAGCAGGAACCACGGCCGATTTTGTCAATAAACTGTTTTTTGACGGTATAAGTGTGAAGGGAGAGTAGAATCTGGAAATTAGCTGGTCTCTACCCTTCAGTCCCTCTTGAGGAGTTTGCTATGGCGCAGATGTTTATAAATGGTGACTGGGTCAATGCTCTGGGTAGCGAGCGTTATGAGGTGAAGAATCCAGCCAATGGACAGGTGGTGGATAGTGTACCGCTTGGTGGGTTGGAGGAGGGGCGTACGGCCGTAGCCGCTGCCAAAGAGGCGGCAACCGAATGGGCCAACACCGCTCCCGATGCCCGGGCCGATTTGCTGCGTAAGGGCATCGAAAACGTCAAAACCAATGTGAAGGAATTGACGGCTCTTTTGACGCAAGAGCAGGGGAAACCTCTCTTTGAGGCCAGTGGCGAGATTCATCACTTTTTGCACGGGATGCAATTTTACGCTGATTTGACCAGCAAGATTCGTGGTGAATTGGCGCCCCTACCACCGGCCATGAATCCCAAAAGCTACGGTGTGATCATGCCTTTCCCTGTAGGTGTTTCAGTAGGCATTGTGCCCTGGAACTTTCCTATCACCCTAATGGGTACAAAGGTGGGGCCGGCCCTGGCAGCGGGTTGTCCCATTATCATCAAACCGGCCAGTACCACGCCGTTGACGACGCTGAAAATTATTGGCCTGCTCAATGAAGCGGGTTTGCCGCCAGGGGTGCTGCAATGTGTCACCGGGCCAGGGGGGACGCTGGGCCATGAATTGATCAGCCACCCCGATGTGCGGCGCGTAGCCTTGACGGGCAGCACAGAGACGGGCAAGCGTGTCATAGAAACAGCCGGGCCGAAGTTTAAGCGGTTGACGCTGGAATTGGGTGGTTCCGATCCCATGATTGTCTGCCCCGATGCCGACATGGGTAAGGCGGTGAATGGGGCGATGATCGGCCGTTATTGGAACGCCGGCCAGGCTTGTTTGGCCGTCAAACGTCTCTACCTGTTTGCCGAGATTTACGACGAATTTATCGGGAGCCTGGCCGATAAAGTTAAACGTTATGAACCGGGGGATGGCATGAGCCGTGCCGAAAAACCGCGCATCCGCATGGGGCCGCTGCACACAGCCAGCCAGCGCCAGGAGGTGCTGGATCAGATCGCCGATGCTGTCGCCAAAGGGGCAGAGGTACTGGTTGGCGGCGACATTCCTGAAGGCGACGGGCTGGAAGATGGCCATTATCTCAATCCGGCCCTGCTCATCAATGTACCTGAAGAGAGCAGGATGGTCACTGAGGAGGTATTTGGTCCCGCGCTCCCTGTATTTAAGGTGCATGATCTGGAGGAAGCCATTGCCAAAGCTAACGCCAGCCCCTGGGGGCTGGGGGCTTCTATTTGGACGAACAACATGAAGTGGGCCAATCAGGCCGCCCGTGAAGTGGAGAGTGGCATGTTGTGGGTGAACCAGATTCATTATGGTTATGATGAGCTTCCCTTTGGAGGAGTGAAGGCCAGTGGAATCGGCCGTGAGCATGGACCGGAGGCCTTGGATTATTATTTGGAGCCGAAGAGTGTGGTGTTTGGTGGACTGGATTAATTGCGAATTGTGAATTATCAATGGTGAATGGTGAATGATTCTTCCATTCGCAATTCACAATTCAAACTTCACAATTCACAATTAGTGAGGTGTTGTATGGCAGTTGTCACTTTTTCAAAATCGGGGGCGGTGGGGCAAATTACGCTGGATCGGCCGCCAGCAAATAGCTATGAGATTGAGTTTATGCGGGAGCTGGATGCGGCAATTGGGGAGGCTAATGGGGATGAGACAGTGAAGGTGGTCATTCTCAAGAGTGCCTCGGAGAAGTTTTTCTCGGCGGGAGCGGATATTAAGGCCTTTTTGGCCAACAGCACGGCCGATAACATGGCGATGATTCGCTTTGCCCACGCTACACTGAGCAAGATGGCGGCAAGTAATAAACTGTTTATAGCAGCTATTAATGGGCATGCGCTTGGGGGTGGGTTGGAAATGGCGTTGGCTTGTGACCTGCGCTTTGCCGCTGAAGGCAGCTATTTTATGGGCCTGCCGGAAGTGACGCTGGGTTTGCTGCCGGGTAACGGCGGCACACAGCGATTGCCCCGCCTGATTGGGGCCAACAAAGCCTTGGAGATGATGATTACGGGTGAACGAATTGGGCCGGAAGAAGCCCACCGGATTGGTCTGGTCAACAAATTATTTCCTGCTGATCAACTGCAAGCGGAAACAGAAGCCTATGGGCAAAAGCTGGCTGCTGGCGCGACGCTGGCAATTGGAGCCATTAAACGCTGTGTGTACGATGGCATCCAGATGGATTTAGCAGATGGATTGGCTCTAGAGCGCAAGCTAATTGAGCCTCTTTATAATTCAGAGGATGCTGCTGAGGGATTTGCGGCCTTTGCGGAAAAACGGCCGCCTGTATATAGGGGCAAGTAGCGAGTGGCGAGTGGCGAGTGGCGAGTAATTGATAACTCACAAACTCGCAAACTCACAAACTCGCAAACTCACAAACTCACAAACTCGCAAACTCACAAACTCACAAACTCGCAAACTCGCAAACTCACAAACTCACAAACTCGCAAACTCACAAACTCGCAAACTCGCAAACTCGCAAACTCGCAAACTCGCAAACTAGAAAAGTCATGACTAAAGTAACAGAAGAAAAATTATTGGAACGATTGAGTGAAGGGAAATTGGTCGAAAACCTGGATCAGATGAGTCCGGTCTATCTGGCGGGGATGAAGCGGATTTTGACGGTTTCGGCCGATACGGAGTTGATTAGCGCGCCGGCCTATTATCTGGCAGCCCAGGATGCCCCTTCGACGAATGCCTATATCTCGGCGATGAGTATTATTCAGGATGAACTGGCCCATGCCCATATTGCCTACCGCATGTTGGAAGACTTGGGGGTGAGCAAGGAGCAGTTGGTCTATGAACGGCGGGCAGAGGATTTTAAGTATCCCTATGCCTTTGATGTACCCTTAGCGACCTGGACAGAGCTGGCCGTAGCCAATGCGCTGTATGATAGGGCCGGCTTTGTACTGCTCGGCGATGTGTTCCGGCACAGCAGCTTTGGTCCCTGGAAGCGGGCACTGGCCAAAGTAGACAAGGAAGAGAATTTCCACTTGCGACACGGGGAGACGTGGATGCGCAAGATTAACAGCCAGCCGGGCGGCCATGAGAAGTTGCAACGGGCCATTGATTGGATGTTCCCCTTGACGGTGGAGTGGTTTGGCTTGCCGGACGAATTGAAGAAGCACACTGAGCAGATTGATTATGGCTTTAAGGGGAGTACGAATGATGAGCTGCGGCAGAGCTGGATGAGCACGGCCGTACCCTTCCTCAACTCTTTGAAGCTGGATGTACCGGCCCATTACGATAGTAAGAGCGGAAAGTATGTCGTAGATTTTCCCTTCCCAGCGCGCTTTATGGCCGAGGAAAAGCGCTGGCTCTTTGACGAAGGCCAAATTTCTTGGAATGAGGTGATGGTGCGTTGGAAAGGACGCGGACCGATGAACCGGCAGTTTGTGGGCAATATTCAGCGTGGCTATGATGAATTGTATGGCAACGGCAAGCCGAAGCGTAGTTGGCGGGAGATCGTGGCGTGAACCGTAATCGGTGAACGGCGAACGGTGAACCGATAACGGATTACGGATAACCGGAGACGACATGGTGATGGAACGGCCGAAACCCCACTGGCTTGAGAGTGCCAAAGCGAAGGCTACTGCGGCTGAACTGCTTTTGTGGCGGGCTTTGGAAGAAGTGGAAGACCCGGAGTACCCGGTGAGTGTGGTGGATATGGGCTTGATTTATGGGGTGCGTCTAGACGGCCGTTCTGTTCATATCCAACTCTCTTTTACCTCAATGGGCTGTCCTTGTATGGAGTTTATTATTGGCGATATTCGAGAGCGGCTGCTCCGAGAAAAAGACGTAGCTGAGGTGCAGTTGGAGATTGTCTGGGATCCGCCCTGGACACGGCAGCGCTTAACAGCGAAAGGGGAGGAGAAGCTGAAGGCCTGGGGGATTATGGTGTGAGGATGTGTCACGTTTCATGTCTCATGTGTCATGTGATTGGGAGGTGGTATGGCTGAGCGATTGATGGAGACGGCCGAGGGGGACATTTATGAGGTGTTTGCCAGGTTCAAGCTGGATGAGCCGCTGCATCATATCGGCAATGTGATCGCCATAACGGCCGATCTGGCCCGCATGTACGCCTACACGATGTATGATGAGTGGGGCTGGAGCGAGATGATCATTGTGCCCCGGCGGGAGATGGTGACGGTGGTGGCGATAGAGTAAGTGGGTAAATAGGTAATTGAGTAATTACGTAATTACTCAATTACCCAATTACAATAGATGAAGACACAAAATAAACAAAGGTATCAGCTTTACGGCCGTAAGAGCTATGAGGAGCCGTTGGCTTATGTGGGGGCGGTGAAAGAACTGCGGGGTGTTGATAGGACGGGGTGGGTGGAGTTGGTGGCTGTGCCGGAGGCGGCCGTTATCCAGGTCATTCCATGGCACAGTAGCCCCAGGGAAGAGAAAGATGAGTGACCTGACCCTCTATCAAAATGTGGAAGAGCTGGAACCGGCTGTAGCCAATGCCTTACGCCAGTGGCTGATGGCTTTGGCCGATACCAAGCACCGGCTGGGCATTCGCACCTCGGAATGGGTGAATGGCACACCCGCGCTAGAAGGTGCGGTAGGGGCTTCGGCCATTACCCAAGATGAGTTGGGTCATGCCCGCAGTTACTATTCGGTGCTGCGCTATTTTCCCGGCGTACCGGAGGCCATTGGCTTCGAGAACGATTTAGAGGCGCGGGATGTTTATTATAATCCGCGCCAGTTGAATCAGTCATGGGCCTCCTGGTTGGATCTGATTGCGGCCAATGTGCTGCTGGACCGGGCGCTGCATCTGGCGGTGACCGCCACCCGCACTTCGCGGTATGGGCCGCTGCAGACTCGCTCGGCGAAGGTGTTGCAGGAGGAGTCGTATCACAGGATTTTTGGGGATAGCTGGCTGGCGCGGCTGGCGGCACGGCAGGATAAGGTGACGGGGCGGTTACAGAATTCGTTGAACAGCTTTTGGGGAACGGCCATAGCCTGGATTGGCCCCGACGATGACCCTATCATCCACCAGTTGGTTGTGACTAATATTCTCAACAGCTCTCCGGCGGCGATGCGCCAGCGGTGGCTGGATGAAGTGACATCAATCTTGAGCAAACATGGCCTGGCTGTGCCTGATAGCACTCCTAATTGGTCAAAGTGGGACAGCGAATATAGGGATATCAGATTATGACAGAAAATAGAGCAATAAGACGGCCGGTGACCTGCCCTTATTGTGACTCGACCGATACTGAACTTTTTTCTCTTTACGGCAACAGTCTCCTCAGCAGCCAATATTATTGCCGTACCTGCCATACGGTTTTCGATGTGGTGCGCTTTGATGATGAATTAGGAGAAGGGGAGAAGGAAGTCATTGAGTAATTGGGTAATTGGGTAATTACCCAATTACTTAATTACCCAATTGCCTCCCCAACAAGTTATGGAATATAAAACGCTCCTTTATAAACTGGACGAAAATGGCATTGCCCTTGTTACGTTGAACCGGCCTGATGTCTTGAATGCGGTCAACATGGAGATGCGGCTGGATTTTACAGCGTTGATGGATGAATTGTTTTTTAATTCGGCCGTGAAAGTCGTCATCTTCACCGGGGCGGGGCGGGGCTTCTCGGCTGGGGGTGATATGGGTCACTTTGAGCATGATTGGCTCACGCCCGAATTTCGTGCTAACAGCCGCCGCCTCGTCAAATTTTTCGATGATCTGGAAGCATTGGAAAAGCCGGTCATTGCTGCCATTAACGGCCCAACAACGGGCGCGGGACTGGAATTGGCGCTGGCTTGTGATATTCGCCTGGCCAGTGATCAGGCAACCCTGGGCTTCCGGGAAAATTACATCGGCCTCATTCCCGGCGTGGGTGGCTGCGCCCGGCTCATTCGCACCATCGGCGTCCATCGTGCCAAAGAGTTGATCTGGTTGGGAACGATGTACCCGGCCGCTGAAGCCATGCAAATGGGGATGCTGAATAAAATTGTGCCCCAAGATCAACTGCTAGATGAAGCTTACAACTATGCTCACACCCTCCTTAAACGTGCCCCGCAAGCCATCGGCATGGCCAAGAAGCTGCTAAACACGATTGCCAATTTAGACCAAACATCGGGCATTGTCGTGGAGGGGCTGGCCCAAAGTATTTTGATTAAAACGGCCGATCATGCCGAAGGTGTCCAGGCTTTCCGGGAGAAGCGTAAGCCGCAATATCAAGGCAAGTAATGATCATGAAGCGCCATACCGATGTGCAAACCGCCTACAATCGTTGGAGCGACACCTATGATGGGCAGCAAAATCCGTTGCGGGACCTGGATTTGCTGGTTTTGCAGCAGCTCATAACCGATTTAACTGGCAAAGTAGTAGTGGAGGCAGGCTGTGGCACGGGTAAGAACAGCCAATGGTTGGCCCAGCACTGTCAGCAGTTGATTGGCCTGGATTTTTCGGAGGGAATGTTGGCTTTGGCCCGGCAAAAGGTGCCACGGCCGAATGTCCAATTCATCCACCACGATATTCGCCAGCCCTGGCCTGTGGAGGGGGGAACGGCCGATCTCGTTCTCATCAATCTTGTTTTAGAGCACATCGAACAGTTAGAGCCGATTTTCCACAACGCCGCGGCCATCATGCGCCCCACGGCCGAACTCATTGTCACCGATTTACATCCGGATCGGGTGACGGCGGGCAAGGGGGCGGAAATTACAGCCCTGGATGAGACAATTATCAACTTCGTGCATCCGGTGGCCGAGTATATCATGGCGGCCGATGAAGCTGGCTTGCAGTTAGTAGCTCAAGAGGGGTGGGCGGCCGAATTGCCCGACACGATTGGTACTGGCAACAACGATTCACAGCCGCTCCTTCTCTCTTTACGTTTCGTCAAGTAATAGATTTTCGCCAGGTTTCTGCAAGGGATGTAGACACACTGGCCCAATACCTGGCGGTTGACTCAAGACAACACGAATGCACTATTGCCTTTAGCAGGCTGCCGAATTTGCCAATTATATTCTGATGATAGAGTTGGAGAATTTGGCGATTGTGCCATAATTCGTAATATGTTAGTTGAGTTTGACGGGAAGCGGCCCCAGATTGGCAATGAGGTGTTTATTGCCCCAACGGCCGTGCTCATTGGCGATGTGCAGGTAGGTGACAAAGCCTCTATCTGGTTCAGCGCCGTACTGCGAGCTGATTTTGGCGGCAGCATCATCGTGGGGCCAGGATGCAGCGTGCAGGATAATGCGACCATTCACGTATACGGGGATGTCTCTACCGTGCTGGAAGAAAATGTGACCGTTGGCCATGGTGCGGTGCTGGAAGGCTGTCATATCGGCGCGGGCACTGTCATTGGCATGAATGCTGTCGTCCTGCCGCGAGCAAAGATTGGAGAGCAGACGATGGTGGCCGCCGGCACAGTTATCCCGGAAGGAATGGTAGTGCCCCCGCGCGTTTTGGTGGCCGGTGTGCCCGCCCAAATCAAAAAGAAGTTGAGTGGCAGTGCCCTCGAATGGGTGGGCAAGGCCGCTCTTGATTACCAGGATATCCAGGCCCGTTACCGGGCACAGGGCATCTAAAAAGCCCTAAAAAGCCTGGCTTCTTCTGAGAAGCCAGGCTTTTGTTGGTGATTACT
>Ga0299914_10003915_pt1 | contig 10620 bp, 8 predicted proteins | sample RVTome_10_FD_201361 | JGI IMG/M metagenome (GOLD analysis project Ga0299914, IMG submission 201361) | Soil microbial communities from uranium-contaminated site in the Upper Colorado River Basin, Wyoming, United States - RVT153D57 (version 2) ... | reverse complement strand
TAGTCCGTGACCGACGGGTCCTTGAGGCGCCCGCGGAGCTCCTCGAGCGCCTGGTCCTTGTTGATGTAGGTGAACTCCTTGACCAGCCCCTGCCCCTGCAGCTCGACGAGGCGGTTCTGGAGGTCATTGACCTGGGCGACCTTCGCGCTGTCGGAGATGTACGCGCGGATGTCGACGCGGCTCTTCTGGGAGTCGACCGTCGACTGGACGTAGAGGAACGACGGGATGAAGGCGCCGAGGATGAACACCGCGATCAGCACCGTCACCGTGGCGGCGATGGACACGGCGGCGTTCGCGCGGATCGAGCGGACGGCCTCGGCCAGGAAGAAGCGCGGTCTCATCAGCTCCCGGTCGCCGAGGCTCTAGTAATCGACGCGCGCGTAACGGGCCTGGCGCTGGTCGCGCACGACCTTGCCGTCCTCGAGGCCGATCACCCGCATCTGCATCTTGTCGACCATCTCGCGGTCGTGCGTGGCCATGATGACCGTCGTCCCGGTGCGGTTGATCCGGTAGAGCAGCTGCATGATCCCGATGGAGGTCTCGGGGTCGAGGTTGCCCGTGGGCTCGTCGGCGATCAGCAGGCGCGGCTGGTTGACGAACGCGCGCGCGATCGACACGCGCTGCTGCTCGCCGCCCGACAGCTCGTTGGGGTAGCGCTCGCCCTTGTCGGAGAGGCCGACCAGGGCCAGGATCTCCGGCACCTTGCGGCGGATGTTGCGCGGGTTCTCGCCGATCACCTGGAGGGCGTAGGCGACGTTGTCGTAGACCGTCCGGCCCGCGAGCAGCTTGTAGTCCTGGAAGACGCAGCCGATGGCGCGGCGCAGGTACGGCACCTTCGAGCGGCGCAGCCGGCTGAGGTTGCGGCCGCCGACCGTGATCATCCCCTCGGTGGGGTCGAACTCCTTGATGAGCAGCCGGATGAAGGTCGACTTCCCCGAGCCCGAGGGCCCGACCAGGAACACGAACTCGCCGCTCTCGATGGAGAGCGAGACGGCGTCCAGGCCGACGGCGTTCGGGCCGTAGCGCATGGTGACACCCTCGAAGATGACCATCGGCCCGTCGCCCGGACGCAGCATCGAGCGGCGGTCGGCGCGCGTGACGTCGGCGGCGGCGCGCTCGCGCGCACGCACGCGACCGCGGCTGGCGGGCGTGTCGGGAGCTGGGGGTGTCGGGGGCGCGTCGGTGCTCATGGCGAAGACCGGTGCGGGGCGCGCGATGGTGCCGGATGCGGGGGGTTCCGGCGGGCGGGCCCTTCGGAGCCACGGGAGGGTAGCCGCTGCCCGAGGGCGGAGTCAATCCGCCGAATTCGCTGGAATGGCAGGTTCTTCACGGTGCGCACGGGGTTCGACGCGGTCCCGGTCACTCCTCTCGCCCCGGGTCCGGGGCGACGCCGGCCTGCGCCGATCCGGCCTTGGCGCGGCGCTCGAGCTCGGCGCGGATGAAGCCATCGATGTCGCCGTCGAGCACGCCCTGGGCGTTGCCCGTCTCGTACCCGGTGCGGAGGTCCTTCACCATCGTGTACGGGTGGACGACGTAGGAGCGGATCTGGCTCCCGAAGCCGATGCTCTGGCTCTCGCCGCGGCTCTTGGCGGCCTCGGCCTCGCGCCGCTCGAGCTCGGCCTGCACCAGCCGCGCGCGCAGGAGGGCCATCGCCGTGGCGCGGTTCTGGGTCTGGGAGCGCTCGTTCTGGCACTGCACGACGATCTTGGTCGGGAGGTGGGTGATGCGGACGGCCGAGTCGGTCTTGTTCACGTGCTGGCCGCCGGCGCCGCTGGCGCGGTAGGTGTCGACCTTCAGGTCCCTGTCGAGGATCTCGACGTCGACCGCGTCGCTGACGAGCGGGGCCACGTCGACCGCGGCGAAGGACGTCTGACGACGATTGGCCGCGTCGAACGGTGACAGTCGCACCAGACGGTGCACGCCGCGCTCGGCCGACAGCAGTCCGTAGGCGTTCTGGCCGTGGGCGGTGAAGGTCACCGACTTGATGCCCGCCTCGGTGCCCTCCTGGACCTCCTTGACGTCGGTCCGCAGGCCGCGCCGCTCGGCCCAGCGCAGGTACATCCGCAGCAGCATCTCGGCCCAGTCCTGGGCGTCGGTGCCGCCCTCGCCGGCGTTGATCGTCACGAGGGCGTCGCCCGCGTCGTGCTCGCCTGAGAAGAGGCGGGCCTCCTCGAGGCCGCCGAGGCGGTCCTCGGCGGCGGCGATGCCCTCGGCGAGCTCGGCGGCGAGCGCGGGGTCGGGCTCCCCGGCCGCGCCCTCCTCGCGCAGCAGGTCGGCCATCTCGGCCAGCGAGCCGACCTCCTCGTCGAGCTCGCGGTAGGCGCTCAGGCGGCCGCCGGCCGCGGAGTGCTCGGCCGACAGCGCGGCCGCACGGGCCTGGTCGTCCCAGAAGCCGGGCTCGCCCATCTCCCGCTCCAGGTCGGCGACGCGGCGCTCGAGCGTCGGCGGGTCAAAGATAGTCGCCCAGGACGGCGGCCCTCTCGCGAAGGCGCGCCGCGCGCTGGACGAGGTCGTCGAGCGACAGCGTCGACTCGGTGCTCATCGGGGATCCAATCCGAGCGTGGCGGCCGGGGGCGCTAGGCGCCGTGGCAGCGCTTGTACTTCTTGCCGGACCCGCAGGGGCAGGGGTCGTTGCGGCCCACCTTCTCGTCGTCGGAGAGCACCCGCTGCTCGACGACCGCGACGGCCCCCCTGCCGCGCTCGGGCTCCATCTCCTCGTCGCCCTCGTCCTCGGCCACCGCCCCGTCGAATCCCTGGATCGGGTCCGACTGGTACGAGTAGTCGACGTCGCCGACCTTCTGCTCCTCGGCCTCGGGGGCGCGGTCCACCTCGATGTGGAACATGTAGCGGACGAACTCGCTCTTCACGAGATCCATCATCTCGTCGAACATCGTGTGGCCCTCGAGGCGGTACTCGGACAGCGGGTCCTTCTGCCCCAGCGCGCGCAGGTGGATGCCCTCGCGCAGGTAGTCCATGTTGTAGAGGTGCTCGCGCCAGTGCTGGTCGATGAGCTGGAGCAGCACCCAGCGCTCGAGATCGCGCACGAGCTCCGCCCCCAGCTCGCCCTCGCGGCGCTCGTAGGCCTCCATCGCATCGTCCTCGAGCCGGTCGAGCAGCTCCTCGCGCGTCAGCGGCTCGGACTCGTCGTCGAGGTCGGCCTGGATGTCGGCGAGCCCGAAGCCGATGGGGTAGTAGCCCTGCAGCGCCCCGAAGAGCGCCTCGAGGTCCCAGTCGGCCGGCAGCGAGTCCTCGTCGCCGTACTGGTCGACGACGTCGACCAGGGTCTCGGCGATCCAGTCGCGCGCCTGCTCGCCGAGATCCTCGCCCTCGAGCACGCGGCGGCGCTCGGAGTAGATGACCTCGCGCTGCTTGTTGAGGACGTCGTCGTAGTCGAGCACGCGCTTGCGGATGTTGAAGTTCTGCTCCTCGACCTTCTTCTGCGCGCCCTCGACGGTCTTCGTGAGCATCCTGGCCTCGATCGGAAGGTCGTCGCCGGGGCCGAGGCGGTCGAGGATCTTGTAGATGCGGTCGCCGGCGAAGATGCGGATCAGGTCGTCCTCGGCCGACAGGAAGAAGCGCGAGCTGCCGGGGTCGCCCTGGCGCCCCGAGCGGCCGCGGAGCTGGTTGTCGATGCGGCGGCTCTCATGGCGCTCGGTGCCGACGATGTAGAGCCCGCCGAGCTCCACGACGCCCTCGCCCAGCTTGATGTCCACGCCGCGGCCGGCCATGTTCGTCGCGATCGTCACCGCGCCGGTCTGACCGGCGTTCTTGATGATCTCCGCCTCGCGGGCGTGGTTCTTCGCGTTGAGGACGTTGTGCTCGACGCCGCGGCGGGTGAGCATCCCCGAGAGCATCTCGGAGATCTCCACCGAGATCGTCCCCACCAGCACCGGCTGGCCGCGCTCGTGGGCCTCGGCGATCTCGTCGGCGACGGCCCTGAACTTCGCCTCCTTGGTCTTGAAGATGAAGTCGTTCTCGTCGGCCCGGATCATGTCCTTGTGGGTCGGGATCGACGTGACCTCGGCGTTGTAGATCTTCGCGAACTCGTTGGCCTCGGTGGCCGCCGTGCCCGTCATGCCCGAGAGCTTCTCGTACATGCGGAAGTAGTTCTGGAGCGTGATCGTCGCGAGCGTCTGGTTCTCCTCGCGGATCCGCAGCCCCTCCTTGGCCTCGAGGGCCTGGTGCAGGCCCTCGGAGTACCGGCGCCCCTCGAGCACCCGGCCGGTGAACTCGTCGACGATCAGCAGCTCCCCGTCGCGGACGATGTACTCCTTGTCCTTGCGGTAGAGCGCGTGGGCCTTCAGGGCCTGGATCAGGTGGTTGACCAGGTTGCCGTTGACGTCGAGGTAGAGGTTCTCGATGCCGAGCGCCTTCTCGACCTTGTCGACGCCGCTCTCGGTCGGCGACGCGGCGCGGTGCTTCTCGTCGACGTCGTAGTCCTCCTCGGCCTTCAGGGTGGGGACGATGCGCGCGAAGCGGTAGTAGGTGTCGGTCGCCGCCTCGGGGACGCCGGAGATGATGAGCGGCGTGCGGGCCTCGTCGATGAGGATCGAGTCGACCTCGTCCACGATGCAGAAGTAGTGGCCCCGCTGGACGCAGTCCGCCAGGCGGACGGCCATGTTGTCGCGCAGGTAGTCGAACCCGAACTCGGCGTTGGTGCCGTAGGTGACGTCGGCCGCATAGGCGTCGCGCCGCTGGGTCTCCGGCATCATCGTGCCGATCACGCCCACGGAGATGCCGAGCCTCTCGTAGATCGGCCCCATCCACTCCGCATCGCGGCGTGCGAGGTAGTCGTTGACCGTCACGAGGTGGACGCCGCGTCCGGTGAGCGCGTTCAGGTAGATCGCCGGCACCGCGGCCAGGGTCTTGCCCTCACCGGTCTTCATCTCGGCCACCCTGCCGTCGTGGAGCGCCATCGCCCCGACGAGCTGGACGTCGAACATGCGCAGCTCGAGCGCCCGCATGCCCGCCTCGCGCGCGACGGCGAAGACCTCGTCGAGCAGGTCGTCGAGCTCGGCGCCGTCGGCGAGCCGGGCCTTGAACTCGTCGGTCTTGGCGCGCAACTCGGCGTCGCTGAGCTTCTGGACCTCGGGCTCGAGCCGGCCGATGCGGACCACGCGGCTCTGCATGGTCTTCATGGCCCGGCCCTCGCCAACGCGGAGGACGCGGTTGATGAGGTCTGTGCTCATGCGGTGGCCTTCCAGAACGTGGACACGGCCGCCGTATCGTAGCGCTCCCTCACCCCGGGACGATCAGTCCGTAGTTGCCGTCGCGGCGGCGGTAGACGACGTTGACCTCGCCGTCCGCCTCGTTGCGGAAGACGTAGAAGTCGTGGTGGAGCAAGTCCATGTTGAGGGCCGCCTCCTCGGCGCTCATGGGCTTCATGTCGAAGGCCTTCTGCTTCATGAGCTGGGGCGCCGCGGCGTCGTCGTCACCCTGGGTGCCGAGCGTCTCCGCCACGAGGGCGGGGACCTCGTCGAGCGGGGCCCGGCCGTGGTGCTCCTTGCGCCGGTCGCGATAGCGGCGGGCCTGACGCTCGAGCTTGCGCGCCGCCTGGTCGATCGCCGTGTACATGTCCTCCGCGCTCTCGCGCACGCGCAGGACCGGCCCCTTCGTACGCACCGTCACCTCGGCGATCTGAGAGCGCTCGATCTTCGGGTTCTTCTCCACCGACAGCTCGAGCTCGACGTTCATCGCCTCGTCCCACGGCGGCATGATGCGGGCGAGCCTCTCGAGCTTCTGCTCGGCGTGCTCGAAGAGGGCGTCGGTGACGGAGGTGTTCCTCCCCTTGACCTGGAGCTGCACGGTCGGCCCCCTCCCGTCGCGTTCGGTCGACTCATCCTAGCCCCGGCGTCCGGCACCGGCGAGGGGGTCATCGCCCGGGCAGCGCACGGGCGAAGCACGCCGCGGCGACGGTGCGCGCCCCGCCCCCCCGCAGGGCCCGCGCGCAGTCGGCGACGGTCGCGCCCGTGGTGTGGACGTCGTCGACCAGCACGGCGTGGGCCGGCACCGGGCCGGCGTTCGCCGGGGCGAACGCGCCGGCCGCCTGGCGCGCCCGCGCCGTCGCGGCCGATCCGCGCTGGGCAGGCTCCTCGCGGACGCGGACGAGCGCCTCGGCGGCCGGCCGGCCCCAGCGCCGGGCGAGCTCGCGCGCGATCAGCAGGCTCTGGTTGAAGCCGCGCTCAGACATGCGGCGAGGGCCCAGCGGGACCGGCACGAGGACGGCGCCGAGGGGCGGAGGCGGCACCGCCCGCGCGATGCGCTCGGCGAGGACGCCGGCGAGGACCCGGCGCCGGCCGTCCTTGAGGGCCGCCACGAGGGCGGGCGCGGCCTCCGAGTAGGCGACCGCCTGACGCGCCCCGTCGATCCGGCCGCGGCAAGCCGGACAGCGCGCGACCGGCACGCCGGCCGGCGCCCCGCACCCGCCGCACAGCGGCGGGACGAGCGGCTCGAGGCCGCCGAGGCAGCCCTCGCACGCGGGAGGGCCCGGAAGCCCGCACCCCGCGCACGCGGGCGGGATGAGGAGGTCGAGGAGGCGTCCGGCGGGCATGCCCCATCGTGGACGGCGGCGGCGCGCGGGTGGCGCGCCGACCGTCCCCGGAGCGTCACGGGGGAGCGCCGAGCGCCGCGCGCAGCGAGCGCTCGTACGGGGGGCGGTGCACCCCCGCCTCGCTGACGATCGCCGACACCAGCCGTGCGGGCGTCACGTCGAACGCCGGGTTGACGACGCTCGCGGCCTCGGGCGCCGCGGGGCGGCCGAAGAGGTCCAGGCCGCGGACCTCGTCGGCGGCCCGCTCCTCGATGACGACGTCCGTCCCGGCCGGGGTCGAGGGGTCGAGGGTCGTCGTCGGCGCGGCGACGATCATGGGGATCCCGTGCTCGCGAGCGAGGATCGCGAGCCCGTAGGTGCCGATCTTGTTCACCACGTCGCCGTTGGCGGCGATGCGGTCGGCCCCCACCACGACGTGCGTGACGCGGCCGGACGCCATCATCGCGGCGGCCATCGCGTCGGCGATGAGGGTGTAGGGGATGCCCTCGCGCTCGAGCTCCCACGCGGTGAGCCGCGCGCCCTGCAGCAGCGGGCGGGTCTCGTCGACCACGACCCGCACCGTCGGGTCGGCCGCGAAGGCCGCGCGCACGACGCCCAGGGCGGTGCCGTAGCCGCCGGTCGCGAGCGCGCCGGCGTTGCAGTGGGTCAGGATCCGGGCGCCGCGCGACAGCAGCCCAACGGCGTGGCGCCCCATGCGCTCGCAGCGCTCCACCTCGTCGGCGTGCAGGGCCCGCGCCGCGGCGGCGAGGTCGGCGGCGAGGGCCTCGGCGGGCCCGGGGTGGCCGGCCGCCAGGTCGGCCTGGCGGTCCACCGCCCGGGACAGGTTCACGGCCGTCGGCCGCGCGCCGCGCAGGGCGGCCGCGGCGCGGGCGACCTCCGCCCGAGCCGACTCCAGATCGCCACCGGCGGCCCGCTGGGCGGCCAGGGCGACCCCCATCGCCCCGGCGATCCCGATCGCCGGGGCGCCGCGCACCACCATCGACCGGATCGCATCGACGACCTCGGGCCACTCGGCCAGCCTCACGATGACGGCGTGCGCCGGCAGCCGGGTCTGGTCGAGCATCTCGACGACGCCGTCGCCGAGGCGCAGGATGTCCCGCGGCGCCAGGCCCGCGGGCGCGGCGGCGGGCGCGGCGCTCACGTGCCCCGGTCCCAGGAGGCCAGGTAGCGCACCTGCTCGGCCGTGAGGGAATCGATCTCGACGCCGAGCGTGGTGAGCTTCACGGCGGCGATCTCCTCGTCGATGTGCCGCGGCACGGCGTAGACGCGCTTCTCCAGGCCCGCCCCCTCGCGGGCGATGAACTCGGCGCCGAGGGCCTGGTTGGCGAAGCTCATGTCCATGACCGAGGCCGGGTGCCCCTCGGCCGAGGACAGATTCAGCAGGCGCCCCTCGGCGAGCAGGTGGATGCGGCGCCCGTCGGCCATCTCGTACTCGCGCACGGACGGGCGCACCTCGCGCACCGCCACCGCGAGGCCCGCGAGCCCCTCCAGGTCGATCTCGACGTTGAAGTGGCCGGCGTTCGCCAGCACGGCGCCGTCCTTCATGCGCTCGACGTGCTCGGCGCGGATGACGTCGACGTCGCCGGTCGCCGTGATGAAGACGTCGCCGATCTCGGCGGCATCCGAGGCCGGCATCACGAGGAAGCCGTCCATCACGGCCTCCAGGGCGCGCAGCGGATCGACCTCCAGCACGATCACGGTCGCCCCCATGCCGCGCATCCGGCTGGCGATCCCGCGCCCGCACCAGCCGAACCCGCCGACCACGACCCTCTTGCCGGCGATCAGCATGTTGGTCGCCCGCAGGAGGCCGTCGACGGTCGACTGGCCGGTGCCGTAGCGGTTGTCGAACAGGTGCTTGGTGTCGGCGTCGTTCACCGACAGCACGGGGAAGCCGAGGCCGCCCTGGGCCTCGAGCGCCCTCAGGCGGATGACGCCGGTCGTCGTCTCCTCGGTGCCGCCGATGACCCCGTCGAGCATCTCGCGACGCTCGCCGTGCAGGACGCCCGCGACGTCGGCGCCGTCGTCCATGGTGATGTGCGGGGCGTGGTCGATCGCGGCCGTGATGTGGCGGTAGTAGGTGGCCTCGTCCTCGCCTCGGCGGGCGTACACGGCGATGCCGTGGTCCACGACCAGCGAGGCGGCCACGTCGTCCTGCGTCGACAGGGGGTTCGACGCCACCAGCACGACATCGGCGCCACCGGCCTGGAGCGTGCGGGCGAGGTTGGCGGTCTCGGTGGTGACGTGAAGGCTCGCCGAGACGCGCAGCCCCTCGAGCGGCCGCTGGCGGGCGAAGCGCTCGCGTATCGCCCGCAGCACCGGCATGTCACGGTCGGCCCAGTCGATCCGCTGCCGCCCGAGGGGCGCGAGCGCGAGGTCGGCGACGTCGTGCTCCATCCCGCGGTCAGCCCTCGGCGCCGGCGGTCCTCCCGTAGCCGGTCTGGGCGAGGCGCTCCTTCAACCGCTGGATCGGCTCGACCGGCCCCGGGTCGACCCCGCGCAGGAGGGCGAGGTAGAGCGACGCGTAGTCGCCCAGCATGACGAGGTCGAGCATCCGCGCGAGCGGGGCCTGCCCCTCGGCGGTGATGGACAGCGCCGAGGCCACGTGCGGCTCGATGATCTCCCGCGTCAGGTCGAAGCGGCGCTGCACCTGGCGGTGGTTGCGCGGGTCGCGGAGCATGATCAGGCGGGTGAGGTCGGCGAGCGGCGCCGGCGAGCCGGAGAAGCCGACGATGTCGTTGTGGTCGAGCTCGGGGAGGACGGCGTGCCCGGCCGGCAGCTTCGCGTTCTCGGCCATCTGGCAGCGCCAGCGGTAGGCGACCGGCGCGGTCAGCTCCGCCCCCCAGATCAGCGGCACGCCCGTCTGGAGGGCGCGCGCCAGCTGCTTGGCCGGGTTGTCCGCCTCGGGCACCTCGTGGCCGAGCCCGGCCACCGACGCGGCCACGGTCTCACGCGCCTCCTCGAGGTCGGAGCCCAGCGGCGGCAGCGCGCCGACGCGGTCGAGGAGGACCGCCACGGGCACGAGGAGGCGAAGGAGCGCCGCACGGGGCTGGAGCCCGGGGGGGAGCGAGATGACCGGGACCCCCTCGGCCGCGTAGAAGCGCCCGAGCTTGCCGCCGCTCGTCACCGCGACGCACAGCGAGTTGCGCTCGAGCGCCTGGCTGGCGCAGGTCAGCGTCTCCTCGGTGTCGCCGGAGTACGAGCTCAGGATCACCAGCGTGCCCTCGCCGACCCAGCCGGGCAGGTAGTAGTCGCGGACCACCGACATCGGGCGCAGCATGCGGTCGCGGTGGGCCCCCAGCACGAGGTCGCCGGCGATCGCGGAGCCGCCCATCCCGCAGAGCGCGATGTCGGTGACCGCCTCGGCGGGGAAGTGCAGCTCGACCGCCTCGGCGGCCCGGCGCGACTCCTCGAAGGCGGCGACCGAGTCGGCCATCCCGCGGATCAGCCCGAGGCTGTCGGCGTCGAGCGCGTCGGGGGGGTCGAGTCCGAACACGGCGGCAGGCTACACGCCGTCGGCGGGTCCCGAGACCTCGCCGCCGGTCGGCACGGGCTCCGAGCCGTCGACCGTTGCGCCCGCCCCGATCCTCGCCCGGTCGCCGACGACCGCCCCCGGGGCGACGGTCGCGCCGCGGCCGACCGTCACGCCCTCGCCCACGATCGCGTCGCGCAGGATCGCGCCCTCCCCGACCCGCGTCCCGGCGCCGACGACGCTTCCCTCGACGACCGCTCCGGCGTCGATGACGGCGCCGGGGCCGACGCTCGACAGCGCCCCGACGCGCGCGGCCGGGTCGGACGACGCCCCGGGGCCGAGGTAGGCATCGCCGGTGGGCGACTCGGTTCGGACGGCGCCGCTCAGCACGTCGTGGCTCGCGGCGAGGTAGGAGGCGGGCGTGCCGATGTCGCGCCAGTAGGCGTCGTCGCTGGGGAACCCGTAGAGGGTGCCCGCGCCGGCGAGCATCGGGAACACCTCGCGCTCGATCGAGCATGCCCGGCCGGCCGGGATCCGATCGAGGGCCGACGGCTCGAGCAGGTAGGTGCCCGCGTTGATGCGGTAGGGCTCGCCGGGCCGC
>Ga0299914_10003913_pt1 | contig 10622 bp, 10 predicted proteins | sample RVTome_10_FD_201361 | JGI IMG/M metagenome (GOLD analysis project Ga0299914, IMG submission 201361) | Soil microbial communities from uranium-contaminated site in the Upper Colorado River Basin, Wyoming, United States - RVT153D57 (version 2) ... | reverse complement strand
TTTCTCCACGCCCGACCGTTTCGAGAAGGTCGGCAAACTTGGCCTGAACTGAGGTCATCTTTGTTAGCGTATAGCCGGTACGCGCCGGACGCAACACGACCTGCCGACTCCAGTGACCCGAACTCGCGAGATCCACCTGGTCAGATACCCCGTCAGCGGGGTCAGCGCAGCCGATTTCGAAGTCGCCGATGTCGCTCTCGAGCCGCCGGCCCCGGGCCAGGTGCTGGTCCGCAACAGCTGGACGTCCGTCGACCCTGGCCTCCGCCTCAGGGTCGCCGAGCACGGTCCCCCCGGATACTTCCCCGCGTTCCCGCTCCACCGGGCGCTGGACGGGATTATGGCGGTCGGAAAGGTGGTCGAGTCCGCGGCCGGCGGCTTCGCTCCCGGCGACACGGTCTGGCACGCCCAGGGCTGGCGCGAGCATGCCGTCGTCGACGCCGGGGCCGTGGCCCTCGGCGGGCTCGGCACGCTGACCAAGCTCGACGTCGAGTCGATTGCGCCGCGGCATTATCTGGGCCCCCTCGGGGGCATGGGCCTGACCGCCTACTTGGGGCTTGTCGATGCCGCACGGCTCAGGGAGGGAGACATCGTCTGGGTGTCGGCCGCTGCGGGCGCGGTCGGCAGCCTGGCGGCGCAATTCGCGCGCCTGCTCGGTCACCGAGCGATCGGGAGCGCCGGGTCGCCCGACAAGGTTGAGTACCTCCTGAACACGCTCCGACTCGACGCTGCATTCGACTACAACGCCGGCCCGGTCGAGGAGCTCCTTCGCGAGGCGGCGCCCGACGGCATCGACGTGTATTTCGACAGTGTTGGCGGCGAGCACCTCGAGGCGGCTCTTTCCGTGCTCCGACCATTCGGGCGCGTTGCACTCTGCGGAGCGATCTCGAACTACGAGCGCGCCGTGCCCATGGGCCCGCGCAACCTCTTCCAGGCGACCGCCAACAGCCTGACGCTCCAGGGCTTCCGCGGCAGCGCCTACTCGTCGCGTGTGGCGGCGATGCAGCAGCAAGTGCGGCAGTGGCTCGCGGCGGGGCGGCTCCACGTGCGAGAGACCGTCTACGAGGGCCTCGGGAGCGCGCCGCAGGCACTGGTCGACGTGCTCGCGGGGCGCACCCTGGGCAAGACGATGGTGCACCTGCCCTGAGTCGGGCGCGCTAGGCGACGAGCGCGCGGGGTGATCGCTACGGGGCCATCGGAGCGTTGAATGGCCGCGACATCGGGCTACGCTGTCGCTGCGGGCGCGAGTTCGACCCCGAGCGCACGCAGCACCTCCACCTGGTCGAGATACACGGTCCACGTCTCGACCTTTCCGTCGCGAGCGCGAATGAAGCTGCCGGGCCGCCATTCGACGTGACGGCCGCTGGGCGGCACATCGCCGAACGCTGTCGGAAACGGCGCGCCGTCGTGCGTGCCGCCGACGAGCATCTCGACGGCCGCCGCCTGGTTGGGCTCGTCGGCGGTGACGCGCTCGATGGAGTGCTTCTGGTCGGGAATCGACGCGTAGAGGGCCTCGAGGGTCTGCCGCACGTTGTCGAGTCCGCTGATCGGCGTGCCGAACTGCTGCGCGTCGAAGATCCCGAGTGTGTCTCGCACCAGCTGTTCGACTGATCTCCGCATTCCGATCTCTCCCCCAGGCCGAGTTCGCTTGACAGGTGCGTCACAGTATACCTGCATTGAACTCACTTCAGTCAAGAGGGGCCGCGGGATGACTTACGACGTGATCGCGATCGGCGGCGGTCTCGCCGGCCTCGCCACAGCGCTGGCGTGCGCAGACAAGGGCCTCACGGCTCTGGTGCTCGAGCGGGACGCCCGGATCGGCGGCGCCGCCGCGTACTCCAACGGCCAGGTCTGGATCGCGGCGAACCCGGCCCAACTTGCCACCGGGGGAGACGACTCAGTCGCCGACGGCGTCGCGTACGTTCGCGCGATCGCGCATGAGCATGGCCATCCCGAGCTGCTCGACGCCGAGTGCATGGAGCGCTGGCTGGCGACCGCGCCAAAGGCCGCCGCGTACTTCGCCGACATCGGCGCCGTCGACTGGACGGTCATCGAGGGGTACCCGGACTACTTCTACCCCGAGGCGCCGGGGTCGCGCGGGTCGGGCCGTTACCTCTGCGGGTACTTCGACGGGGAACGGCTCGGCGACTGGCGCGACAAGCTTGTCGTCAGCCCGCACTTCACGATGGGTGTCACGTACGAGGATCTCTTCGCTCAAGGAGTCGGGCGGACCCAGGTCGGAGCGGGGCGGCCGGCCGACTTCCTCACCTGGGGCACCGGACTGATCGCAGGCTTCCTGGCGCGACTGGTCGCCGAGAAACGAGCCACGGTGCTCGTCGAGCGACGGGTCACGCGGCTGCTCATGCGAGAGGGCAGCGTCAAGGGCGTCGAGGCGATCGGGCCCGGCGGCGAGCTCGAGACCCATCACGGCGACGCCGTGGTCCTCGCCACCAGCGGCGTCGACTGGGATCCGTCACTAGTGTCGGAGTTCCTCGGGGTCGCGCCCGAGCACTACGGAAGCCTCGCTCCGCGGACCCTGACGGGTGACGGACTGCGGCTGGCCGTCGAAGCCGGCGCGCACGTCCTGCGCATGCCGCCGGGGCACGCGCCGATGGTCCCCGGCTGCATCATGCCCGACGGCGAGCACTCGGCCGTCATGCAGCACTCCCAGCCGCACACCTTCATGGTCGACCGTTCCGCCAGGCGCTTCTGCGACGACGCCCTCTACTGGGAACTCGACAAGGAGCTCCTCAACGGAGACGCCGAGCTCCCCTGCTTCATGATCTTCGACGAGCAGCACCACCGCCGGTACGGGCTCGGCACGCTCCCGCCCGGCGAGCCATACCCAGAGGGCCTCGTCGTCTCGGCGGACTCCTTCGAGGAGCTCGGCGCCCGACTGGACCTCGACAGCCGCGTGCTGGCGGATACGGCGGCGCGCTTCAACGCACATGCCGTCGGCGGCCGAGACCCGGACTTCGGCCGCGGCAAGAACCAGACGTGGCGCATGGCCGCCGGCGACCCGAGCTATCGCAATCCGAACCTCGGTCCCGTCGACGAGCCGCCGTTCTACGGACTCCGCGTTGTCCTCACCGGGAACGCGATCGGCCTGAGCGGGATCGACGTAGACGCCGACGCACGCGTGCTCGACGATGCCGGCGAGATCATCGACGGGCTCTTCGCCGCAGGGTCGTGCGCGGCGTTCAAGACGTCGGGGCTCGGGTTCAACAGCGGGTTTCCGCTCAGCCGAGCCATCACTCACGCGTATCTCGTCGCGAACCGGCTGGCAGCCGCTGCCGGCCCGGCTGCGACCGCTGCGGCGCGCCCAGCAGCGGGCGCCTGAACCGAGTCGTCGTGTGGGCGGCCCGCGGAGATCACCTCCGTGAGAATCGGGCGGCGTCGCGCGACGCCACCAACGCGTCGTTCGTGGCAGCTTCCCGCTCGTCCCGCCGGGCTCCACGACCTCTCGATCGTCGGCCGGTCGGCAGCCGTGCTGTTCGGCCTCTGCTCGTCGGTGCGAAGGAATGAACTGAAGTTGGGTTCTGGGGATCGTGCTCCAGCCATACGCGGTAGAGAGACGGACCGAGCGGGGACCGCGAGTCCGTCGGCAAGGAAGCCGGCGTTGAGCGCCCAGCCGCACCTCTCGGTTCGGGGCATTGACGACGGGGCTTGACGTCGGCGGCGGTTTCACTACACTTCCCGAACTTAGCTCAGTTCAATTGTCGGTCGAGGAGGAGGAGGACCATGAGGAGGACGTTGCAGCCCAGTGGCGTGCTGGCGGTCATGATCGCGTCGGCGATCGCCCTCGCGGGCTGTGGTAGCGACTCGGGCGACTCGAGCAATGACAACGCGAGTTCAGCTGGGGAGTCGGGCTCGGCGACAACAGCTCCGGAGCCTCGGACCACGCCGCCGACGGAGATCCCCATCACCGACCCGCTCAGCGCGCCGCCGGAGCAGGGCAAGACTTTCTACTGGCTCCAGTGCGAACTACCAGTCTGTGCCACGATCGCGGAGGGGATGAAGGCGGCCGTGGCCGCCGCCGGCTGGAAGTACGAGACTCAGGTCTTCAAGGCCTCCGACCCCGGCGCGGGCCTGGAGTCCGCCCTGCAGCGCAACCCCGACGCGATCGGCATCACGGGCATCCCGTCGGAGGCCGTGAAGCCGCAGCTCGCGGACGCCGCCAAGGCCGATATCCCCGTGGTGACGTGCGCAACGCCCGAGAAGCCCAGCACGACGACCTACGGAGCGATCTGCGGCAGCACGACCGGGCCTGACGGTGAGAACCTCGCGCTTTGGGCGATCCGGGACTCTGAGGGTAAGGCGAACATCGTCTCAGTGACCGTGCCGAGCTTCCCCTCGCTGGCGACGACGACGAACGGCACCAAGGACACGGCCGCGGAGTACTGCCCGGACTGCACGACCGACACGCTCGACGTGACGGTGGACGACATCGGGACCGGTCAGGTGGCGCCGAAGCTCATCGCCTATCTGCAGTCGAATCCGGACGTCAACTACGTCCTGTTCGTGTTCGCCGACCTCGCGAACGGCGTGCCCGAGGCGCTCAAGGCTGCGGGTCTCAGCGACAAGGTCAAGCTGATCGGCAACGGTGCCACTTCGGGGCAGTTCCAGGGCGTCGCGGACGGGACCCAGGCGGCCTGGGGCGCCTACCCGTACCAGTACCAAGGCTTCGTGATGATGGATGCGGCCCTCCGCCTGACGGCGGACGGCAAGCTCCCCGACGGCTACGAGGAGAAGATCGAGTCCAACCCGACGTACATCGTCGACTCGCCCGATGCCGCCAACGAGCTCGCGCCGAAGTTCGAGTGGCCGGGGCCCGCGAATTACGAGGAGCAGTTCGAGAAGCTCTGGACGGGCGGCTGAGCCAGCACAGCCGGGGCTGCCGCCGCCACTGGCTGGCGGCCCCGGCGGCGCGGTCGCCGGCTGCCGACGTCCGCCCGCGAGGAACCCAAGCTCCCGCAATCGCGTCCTCGCCCTGCTGCTGTCGGCGGGCGTGACGTATTCGCTGTCGCAGACCCTGATCCTGCCGACCATGCCGGCGCTCGTGAGCTCGCTCGGCGCCAGCCCGCTCGCCGTGTCGTGGCTGTTGACGGCGTTCCTGTTCTCCGCCTCGGTCGCGACGCCGCTCATCGGCCGGCTGGGCGACCTGCTCGGCCGTAGCCACGTGCTCGCGTGGACGATGGCCGCATTCTGCGCAGGCTCGCTGCTGTGCGCGGTGGGTGGCACACTCGGGCTTCTCGTCGCCGGGCGCGTGCTGCAGGGCGTCGCCGGCGGCGTCTTCCCGCTCGCGTACGGAATCATGCGCGACATGTGGCCGGCGGAGACGCGGATGCGAGCCATCGGGATGGTCTCGATCAGCCTCGGGGCCGGCGCAGCACTCGGTCCGTTCGTCGCCGGACGATCGTCGACCAAGCAGCGCCAACCGCGATCTTCTGGGTGGCGATGATCGGATGCGCTGCCGACCCTGGCCGCCTCCCGGCTGATCCCCTCGGCACCGGCCTCGGCACTGGCCGTCGACTGGCCCGGAGCAGTGCTGCTGGCAGGCTGGCTCACCGCCGCGCTGATCCTCGTGACCCAGGGGGAGCGGCTGGGCTGGACCTCCCCGACTGCGGTCGGCCTGACGCTTGCCGCCGCACTCCTGCTGTGGGCATGGCTACGCGTCGAGGACCGCCGGCCGCTCGTCGCCCTGCCGCTGCTGCGAGAGCGGACGATCGCCAATGACAAACCTGGCGGGACTATGCGTCGGCTGCGGGATCTTCATGGCCTACGCGCCGCTGGCGTCGATGGCGCAGGCGCCGACCTCGCTGGGGTACGGGATCGGCGTATCGGTGACGGCCGCGGGTGCGCTGCTGGTTCCGCACGGCGCAGTGCAGATCGTCGTCGGTCCCGCAGCGGGTGACTTCTGCGCCCGCATCGGCGCGCGCCCGACCCTCGCGATCGGGACCGCCCTGAACACGGCGACGATGGCTGGGATCGCAGTCGTCCACGGGAGCGTAGCGGCCCTGCTGGTTGGCGGCACCCTGCTGGGGAAAGGCCAAGCCATGGCGCTGACGGCGATGGCGAACCTGATCGTGACGGCGGCGCCGCAGCGCGACGTGGGGATCGCGACCGGTATGAACGCGGTCATGCGTACGATCGGCATGGCGCTGGGCTCGGCGCTTTCGGCGGCGATCGTCGCGGGCGCCACCGCGCCCGGTTCCGCGTTCGCGTCCGAGCCCGGGTACGTCGTCACCTTCGCGGTCGCGGCGTGCGCGACTGCGGGCGCCGTGGTCTGCGCGGTTGCGCTGCCCAGAGACGGCCGACTCGCGACAGCCCACGCCGCCTACGTATCGAGTTGACCTCACTTCGGGCGATGGGCTGGCGTATGACCATCCAACCGTTCAACTCGTGGCATGGGAACAACCGGCCGAGCCATGACCCTGGAGGGTGGAGGGCGTCGCGCTCCGCAGTCCGAATGCCCGCGCTCCCGCCCCGAGGTCGTGACGGAGGCTGGCGGTCGGCGTCGACACGTCCACGATTTAAACGAAGTCGAGTCACCTATTTGGGCTGAAGACTTGCTCGGACACGTGTCGCCCGCTAGATCGATCAGGACGACTGGACTCCTCGCGCCCACTCCTGCGGAGTCGGGTCCTCCATGCCGAGCGGGCCCTTCATCAGCGACCAGTTGTCCGGAACGCCGACGAGATGCATGCCGCCGTCGCACACCAATGTGATGCCGGTGATCCAGGCGGCCGCGCGCGATGCGAGGAACACGACGACCTTCGCCTGATCCGCGGTCTCGCCGATCCGCCCGAGCGGCGTGTTCGCGATGAACGCCTGCGGCACGGCAGGGCTCGAGCCGAAGAACGCCCGAGCGAGGGCCGTGTCCGTCAGCGCGGGGGCGATCGCGTTGACGCGGATACCCATCGGGGCGTACTCCAGCGCGGCCACCTGGGTGAACATCGAGAGCGCGGCCTTGGCCGAGCAATACCCGGCAAGTCCCGTCGCCGGGACCATGAAGTTCAGCGTCGACACATTCACCACCACACCCTCCTCGAGCCCGTGGTCGACGTACCGGCGCCCGAACTCGCGCGTGCCAAGGAACGTGCCGGTGGCGATCACATCGAGGATCCGCCGCCACTCGTCGACCCCGAGCCGGAGGATCGGATTGAGCCGGTTGAACAACGCGTTGTTGACGAGGATGGTCACGGGGCCGAGCTCCTCCGCCGCGAGGTCGAACGCCGACCGCCAGGCGCCCTCGTCGGTGACGTCGCCGGCCAACGGCACCGCCCGCCTGTTCGGCTGCTCCCGAGCAAGCGTCTCGGCCGCCTTCTCGGCGCCATCGCCGTTCACGTCCAAGAGCAGGACGTTCGCGCCTGCGGCCATCAGGTGCCGTGCGACGTCATACCCGATGCCCTGCGCGCCCCCCGTCACGATCGCAGTCGATCCGACGAGCTCGACCATCGCCTCGGATTGCACGCGCTCCCTAGCCATCGATCTCCTCCGTGTGCGCCTGCTGGTAGTGACCTTAGTTCAGTTTATGGGATTGCTCCCAGCCCGCGTCGACACGCACACCTGGTGACAGCCATCTCTTTCTCTTCTTTCTCTGGCGCCGCCACTCTCGCCGCGCAGATCCCCGAAGCGCGCGGAACGGGAAGCTCTCAACAGCGATTGGTCGCTTCTGGTGCACGGGACTCCCCTCCCGCGCGCGTGACGTTATGGAAGGGCCGGGCCTGGGCGTATGCGGAGGTAGGAGGAGAGGGAACCGCCCCCGCGGTGGCGCCGGAACGGCGGTGACGCCCAGGCCCGGAGCACCATTATGACATGACTTCAGTTTAGATGCGATACGCCGTACCGCGTACGCAGCTCACGCTTGGCGACCTTGCCCGCGGCGTTCCTCGGCAAGCGATCCACGAAGTGGAACGCCGAGGGCTTCTTGTAGCCGGCGAGGCGCCGGCGGCAGTGCGCCACCAGCTCGCACGCTCGGGCGCCCGGCCCGTGGCCGGCACGACGATCGCGACCGGCGTCTCGACCCAACGCGGATGCGGGACGCCGATCGCTGCCACGTCGGCCACCGCCGGATGCTCGCGCAGCACACGCTCGACCTCCGCTGGGTACACGTTCTCGCCGCCACTCACGATCATGTCCTTCATGGTGACCGCGTGCTGCTCGATCAGGCGGATCGCGGCCGCCGGATCGAACCCGGACGTCGGCAGCACGATGCTCGTGGCCCCGAGCCGAGGAACGGGAGCAGCCCGTTGATGCCCCCGATGTGGAACAGCGGCTGCCCGGAGAGCCGGCGCCCATCTCGTGGATCCAGCTCAGCGTCGCGGCCACGAGGTTGGCATGGGTGAGGACGGCGCCCTTCGGCCGTGCGGTCGTGCGGTCGTGCCCGACGTGTAGCAGAGCAACGCGGCGTCGTGCTCGTGGACGTCGGCCTCCGGCACGGGGACGGGCCGCGATCGCCGCCTCGAACTCCGGGCCGGCGGCGATCTCCAGCGGCAGTCGCGGCAGACCATCCGGGCGCTCGCCGGCGATCAGCGCGGACGCGCGCGCGTCAGCGAGGATATAGACGATCTCGTCCGCCGTCAGCCGGAAATTGATGGGGACGGCGCACGCGCCGATCCGATGGCACGCGAGCAGCGACTCCGGGAACTCGAACCCGTTGTGCAACAGCAGCGCCACGCGATCGCCGGGTTGCACGCCGCCGGCCGCGAGCGCCGCGCCCAGGCGGGCGGCTCGGTCGTGCAGCTCCCGATGCGAGCGCGTGACGCCCTCGAACACCAGCGCAGGCCGACCTGGGTGGGCGTTGCGGCCGCGTGCGAACAGCTGCGGGAGGACGGAGCCGGCGGGAGCGCTCCAGCTCCCCGCTCACGTGCTCAGGACGGTGCAGGCGCTGACGCCCGGGGCTCCGTAGACCTGCGTGAAGCCCACCCGCGCGGGCCCGTGGATCTGGCGGTCGGCCGCGTCGCCGCGGAGTTGCAGGGCGACCTCGTGCACCTGGCGCAGGCCGGAGGCCCCAATCGGCTCGCCGCACGCCAGGCAGCCGCCGTCCGTGTTGACGGGGAGCCGCCCGTCGATCCGCGTCGCGCCGCGCTGGACCAGCGCCTCCTGCTCGCCGTGCTGGCAGAGGCCGGTCTCGGCGAGATGCATGATCTCCGCGCCCGATTCGGTGTCCTGGAGCTGCGCGACGTCGACGTCGACGGGCGCGATGCCCGCCTGCTCGAACGCCGCGGCGGCCGCCTCGGCGGTCGGGGACGGCGCGGCCTCGAGCGGGACCGACGGGCTGAAGACCTCGAAGGTGCCGAAGCGCCGCGTGCGGAACGCGACCGAGCGCAGGTACACGGGCTTCGGCGTCAGCTTGCGGATCCGCGAGCCGCGCGCCAGGACGAGCGCCACAGCGCCCTCCCCCGGTGAGCAGAACATGTACTGACGCAGCGGGTCGTTGACCATCTTCGACGCCAGCACCTCGTCCTCGGACAGCGCCTGCCGGCGCCAGGCGTTGGGATTGCGGCTGCCGTTCTCGAACGCCTTGGCGGCCACCTTGGCCAGCGTCGACTCGCTGATCCCGTGCTCGGCCATGTAGCGCTGGAGCTTCATGGCGAAGAACTGCGTCGTGAGCATGAGCCCGGTCTCGCCGTACCACGAGCCGATGCCCCACTCCTCGGGCAGCGGGTTGAAGGCGCCCGGCGGATGCTTGTCGAACCCGACCACGAGCGCGATGTCCGCGGTCCCGGCCGACAGCATCGCGTGCGCGGTCGTCAACGCCGAGCCGCCTGTCGCGCAGCCGTTCCTGACGTTGATGAAGGGGACGCCCGTCAGGCCCAGCACCGACACCGTCGTGTCGGCGTTCCCAGCCGCGTCCGACCCGCCCGCGGCGAAGTCGACCTGCTCCCAGCCGATGCACGCATCCGCGAGCGCCGCGCGGACCGCGCGGGCGGCCATCTCCAGGCCGGAAACGCCCGGGTGGCGGCCGAAGGGGTGGATGCCGAGCCCGACGACGGCGACGTCGTCGGTCATGCCTCCTCCACGGGCCGGAACGCGAACGTGACCTTGTCGTCCTGCCCCGGCGCCGGGATCAGGGTCAGCTCCATCTCCAGCCCGATCCTCAGCCGCGAGGGATCCGACTCGGTCAGCCTCGCCTCCACGCGCACCTCGCCGGGCAGCTCGACGTAGCCGACGCCGTACGGCTCGAACTCTTTGTCCTCGTCGCCGGCGTATGGGGGCGACTTCGGGCGAAAGCGCTGGACCGTCCAGGTCCAGAGCACCCCGCGCCGCGCGAGGCGCCGTTCGCCGACGTCGTCCGACGTGCAGCGAGGGCAGGCGTCCTGGCGCGGGAACGAGACCGTCCCGCACCGCCGGCACTCCGACCCGAGCAGGACCGGTTCGGCGGCCGTCCCGGCGATCAGGTCCGGCGCGATCGGCTCGAGGTCACGCTGCTCGAGCATCCGACCGGGGCGTCGCCGGCGCGCCGACCATCGCAAGCGTCAGCTGGGTGAAGTACTCCCCCACGCGCGCGAGCGCGAGAGTGCCGTTCGGCCGGTACCAATGCCAGATGCTGTTGTAGAGCCCGAGGACCGCCCGCGTGAGCAGGCGCGGATCGGTCTCCGGGACGGCGCCCTCGCGCATCG
>Ga0299914_10003912_pt1 | contig 10622 bp, 4 predicted proteins | sample RVTome_10_FD_201361 | JGI IMG/M metagenome (GOLD analysis project Ga0299914, IMG submission 201361) | Soil microbial communities from uranium-contaminated site in the Upper Colorado River Basin, Wyoming, United States - RVT153D57 (version 2) ... | reverse complement strand
TCCAGCGTCACCCGGGACCACCCGGTCGCGGTGTTCGCGAACCGGGCATGCACAGTGGTGCCGTTGACCGTCCGGGTGGCGGTCGGCGCCGACGCCCACGGATCGTTGACCTGCCCGGACACCTCCGTCCCACCCGGACCGTTGAAGACGATCGACTCCCGCTCCATCCCGGCGAACCAGTCCTGGTCCGGCCAGGTCCCACCGTTGGAGTCGGTCACGTCCACACTTCGCGTGCCGGAAGGCAGCTTGTCACCGTGCATCCCACGGAAGTATCGGGACTCGGTGTAGGTGCGCTCGGTATCGCCCTCCCCGACCGTGACGCCAACTCGCCCGTAGCCGCGCCACACCGACCAGGTCTTGGTGTCCTGGTCGACGAGCCCGTCGTCGTCGGTGTAGTGCCACGCCGCGCCGCCCAGATAGCTGTACCGGTGGATCACCTCGGGCTGGCCTCCGACCATGTCGACCTCCCGCAACTCGGTCACCACATACTTGTGGAACCAGTCCAGCAGCGGCTCCTGCTCTCCCTCCGGGGTCCAGAAGACCGGGTAGCAGCGGCTGGTGTTGGTGTGCGGGGTCGGCTTCGAGGTCTCGCAGTCCCGGTCCGAATAGGTAACCGCGATCGCGCCGCCGGTCTCGGTGTCGATCCGGGCGATCCGGTGCCAGGCCATCGCCGGCGAGTGGTCGATCGCGTCCACCCGGTTGTCCAGTGAGACCGGTGTGAACTCCACTTCCGGCAGGCTCACCGTGCCGCCCACCAGCCCCTGGTGGGCGATCGCGTCCAGCCACAGGCCGGCCCGGGTGGTGTCGCCCGGATCCGGGAAGCTGTGGGTGAACGTCCACCGCTCCACATTCCGGTACGAGGAGCCGCCCCATACCCTGGTGGTCACGCTCGCCAACCGCTTTGTGGTCCAGAACGTGGGCGACGTGACCTGGCAGCTGGCGCCGGTGCACTCCTGGTCCCACGGCGTGTCCGGCCAGTGGGTCTCGTCCTTGGTGGCGCAGCCGGACAGGCACCGGTCGGCCACCGCGAACACGACCTGGGCGGGGGGATCACCGGCCAGGGCATCGTCCACCCCGGCGGTCCGCCGGGTCCCGTACGAGATGTGGGTCAGGTGCCCGCCCCGGTGGTAGTTCACGGCACTCGAGGTCGCCAGGTTGCGCGCGTACCGGTTGGTCTCCCGGGAGTACCAGTACGACATCGAGTTGCCGTGCACATCGACGACGTAGTCGAGGTTCCACCGCCAGGCCTGGGCGCAGGAGGACGAGCCGAACGAGGCAACGTGGCACGGCTCGCCGGAGTGGTTGCCGAACACCGGGGCGGTCCAAGTGGAGTTGGTCACCGGGTCCCCGGATGACCAGCCCGGCAGCCGGTGTGTCCCGAACCAGTACTGGGTGCCGTCCACGGTGGTCACCACCCAGTACTCCCCGTCGTTGTCGCCGTTGCTGGCGCCGGTCTTCCGTTCGATCCGGGAGCCGTCGTCGCTGCGCAGATGCCACCGTTGCTCGCTGGCGTTGTACAGCAGCTCGCCGGACGAGCCGTTCAGGCTCATCGTGGCGTTGTCGGTGGCCCAGCACAGGTCGCCGGTCTCGGTGGTGTTGTTCGCGCCCCCGGTCATGTCCTTGGCGCAGGCCCGGTACCGGCGCTCGATGAACCCGCCCGGCCAGGCCTCGAACCCCTCCCCGACCCAGGACGGCTGGTTGTTCGAGGCGGCGTGCCGGCCGTCCACCGACTGCGAGGCGTAGTTCAGCGCCACGCCCGGGGTCGGTCCGCCCACCCCGGGCGGCACCCGCATCGGGTACGACCAGGTGAAACCGCCAGAGCTCCCGCCGGCCGACCAGGTGGACGACGGCTGCAGCGAGGTTGCCGCGAAGTCACCGGCCGGACCCGCCGGCGCGGCCATCACGCCGACCAGCACCGACCCGCCGGCCAGGTCAACGGTCGCGGACAGCCTCCGGGCGGCGAGATGGTGGTCGGTACGCAGCGGCCGAGCGACGCAGCCAGACTCGCACGCCGGCAACGTCACCAGCCGCAGCCGGGACGCCCAGTCCGCCCCGTACCCGGTCGCGAAGGCACCGTAGTCCACCGACAGCCGCACCGCGCCAGCGGTGGCGAGGTGGTCGCCGGCCGCGCCCTGTGCGGTGAGCCGGAGCAGGACCCCGCGGATTCCGGCCCGCTCGGTCGCGGTCCGTCCCAGCGCCTGCACCCGTACCTGGTCCGGGGCATCCTCCCCACCGGCGGCGCGGTCCACTCGCACCGGCAGGTCGCCGGCGACCACGGTCCGCGCCGGCTCGACCAGCCCGCCGTCCAGCACCAGTGCACCACCGGGCGGCTGCCGCACCGGCGCGGCCGGCACGGTCGCCACCGCCGACCCGGCGGCGGGCCAGACCGGGACCGGCTTGTCTGCGGCCACCCGGACCTCGCCCGGGCCGACCGACCCGGCCGGCGGGACCGGCCGCACCGCCACCGGCCGGATCGGCTCCCACTGCCGGGCTGGTGGACCCGGGTCGGGCTGCGCCAGGGCGGGCACCGCCTGGGACAGCGTGGCCACCATCACGACCGCCACGCTCGCGGCCAGCAGGCGCTTGATACGACGCACCGGGTCCTCCAGGGGTGGGATCAGGGGGCGACAGGGGTGAGAGTCAGACCCCGGCCGGTACGGATGACCGGGGCCAGGTACGAGTACTGGATCGCGGCGCTGCTGCCGGAGTTCTCCACTCCGGACAGCCCGGCACCGCCGCGCTCGACGAACATCGGGTCGACGTTCTGGTAGGCGAAGCTGATCCGGCCGGTCGTCTCCTCGAAGACCACCTGGAAGCTCACCCGCTGCCACATGTTGAACGGGTGGACGTTACGCCACTCGACCACCCATGTGCGGTTGGGTGCGGTGCCATGGACGCCGGTGCGGACACTCGCCAGCGAGTCGACCACCCAGTCGTTCCAGAACGGGTACACCGCGGCGTCCGGGCTCCACTCGGTGGACGGGATCGGGAACGGCACCGGATCGGCGAACCCTCGGTTCTCAAACATGAGATAGCCGTTGGTGTCCAGCCACGCCTGGCCGTACGCCTGCCCGTAGAGTTTGATCGGGAACGGCGGTGTGACCTGCACGAGCTCGTCGTCGCCGCCGTCGTTGCCGGGCAGCGTGACCACGTTGTTGGCGGCCAGCATCGATAGGCTGGGCCGGGTCACCGTGTAGCCGACCGCCTCCCCGACCGGATTCAGTGCCACCTCGACGAACTCCGGCTCCCCGCGTACGGCGGTGACCGGCATGGCCACCGAGCCGGCACAGTCACCGGCGGCGGCGTTGGCCACCAGCCCCTGTGGACCGGGCGGGACACCGCTGAACCCGAAGCTGCCGGCGGGGTCGGTCACCGCGGTCTGCTCCCCGACCCGCACATCCACCCCGGCCACCGGGGCACCGTCGCAGGTCACCAGCCCGGACACCTCATGCAGGCCAGGGTCGCCGGGCGTGAACAGCACCCCCTGACCAGAGGCGACCGCCTGGTCGAACACCTGGTACGGCAGCGCGATCGTGCCGTCGATGTTCTCGATCCCGACCACTCCCTTCGAGCCCCGCTCGATCGGGTTGGTGGCGCTGATCCCGCTCCAGGCGACCGCGACCTGGTCGGTAGTCTCGTGCAGCACCACCTGGAACGAGACCCGGGCGGTGGCGTCCTGCCGGTGCACGACGTTGCGCCACTCGACCGTGAACGTCCGGTTCGGTGCCGTGCCGGCGGCGCCGGTCCATACCCCGGCAGCGGCGTCCACTTCCCAGTCGCTCCAGAACGGATAGATCGCCGCGCTGGGACTGTTGTGGACGGACGGGATCTCATGCGGCACCCACCACGGAAACCCCTGTGGCGCGAAGATCATGATGCCGTTGGTGTTTACCCATACCTGGGAGAAGGTCTCACCATAAAGGGCGACCGGGAACGGCACGGTCACGGACTGGTTGCTGTCGTCTCCGGCCAGCGCCAGCTTCGTGGAGACGGGTGTGAAGCTGCGCGGTCCGGCCGCGCACGTGTAGCCGTACTCGTCGCCGGTCGGGGCCAGGTTCACCTGGACGTCGGCCGGCGCCTCCAGCTGCACGTGTTCCTGGCCGGCCCGTGCGCAGTGCGATCCTGCCTGCGCCTCGACCAGATAGCTGCCCCACTCCAGGTCGGGGAAGCTGAATCCGCCGTCCGGACCGCTGGTCACCGACAGCTCGGCCGGCTCCAGCGACACCGCCACCCCGGCCGCCGGCTGGCCGCTGGTCGCGTCCACCACCGTCCCGGACAGCGTGACAGTCGTGATCGGATTGGGCTCCGGCGGATAGACGAACAGGACCATCAAATCCGAGGCCAGCACCGACTGCTTGTACGAAAACTGGACACCGAGCTGACCGCCCGGGCTCTCCACCCCTACCGCCGCGTGCTGGCCCCGCTCGACCGCAGTGTCCATCCCCGTGTAGCTGAGGAAGACGTGCCCGGCTTCGTGGAGCGTCGCCTGAGCAGTCAGACGGGCACCACTGTCCCCCTTCAGATGCACGTTCCGCCACTCGACCGTGAACATCCGCTCGGGCGCCACCCCGACAAGCTGCGTACGGACGCTGGCCTGGGCGTCCACCACCAGGTTGGCCCAGTACGCGGCGATCAGCGAGTTCGGCTCGGCCGGCAACGGGATCGTGCCGTCTCCGCCCGGATGGGAACCGCCCGGGTCCGCGAACGCGATCGTCCCGTTGGTGTCCACCCAGGCGCTCGTGTGGTGCTCCCCGTAGAACGGGAACCCGAACGGCAGGGTCACCTGCGTCACCGCGTCGTCCCCGGTCAACGCCAGCGCGGCGCCACCGATCGGGACGAACGGCGTACCCGGGGCTTCCTGGCACTGGTAGCCGAAGCTGTCCCGGGCCGGGGTCAGCCGCAGCTCCACCGTGACCGGTGCGAGGATCTCCAGCTCGGTGGCGGTGGCCATCCCGCACTGCCCACCCAGGTGAGCCGCGAGCGTATACGTGCCGGCGTCGAACCCGTCGAAGCTGAACGATCCGTCCGGACCGCTGCTCACCGACAGCCCTGCCTGGTCGAGCACCACGGTCGCGCCAGCCACTGGCTCGCCGGTCTCCTGGTCGTGGACCACCCCCGACAGCCTTGGCTCACCCACCACAGTGGCGACCGCCTCCGCCGGCGGCGACACGTGCCCCGACTGAGCCAGGGTGGCGGCGACCAGGTCCAGCTCACCGGCGGCCGACGCCGGCACGGTCACGGTCGCCGTTCCCCCGGGGGTCCCGGCGGGGACGGACTGGTCGAGCGAGTCGGAGCCGACCGAGTATCGGAACGAGGTGACGTTGGTGTCGCCGGCCGCGTCGAACCGCACCCGCAGCGTGCCGCCGACAGTCACCGTGTCCCCGTCCGGGAAGGTGATCACCGGGGGCAGCGGCCGGGCCGCGTCCACCAGATCCGCCCCGTCCACCAGGTACGGGTAGATCCGGACGTCATCGATCGCTCCGTGGAACTGGGCTCCGGCGTGGCTGCCGTTCCACAGCCGCCGCCCCACCGCCACCGGCCCGGTGGCGTGGAACCCGCCCACCAGCGTCGCCGAGCCGGCCTGCAGCACCCCGTTCACATACAACCGCAACTGCCCGGTCCCGGCGTCGTAGGTGGCGGCCAGATGGGTCCAACGGCCAACCACCGGAGCCGCGTCCGAGAACACCCGTTGCAGCCCCGGGCTGGTGGCGTCGGACTCCACCATCGCGAACCGCCACCGGTCCTCCGGGCCGGCATAACTCAGGATGTACGAGTAGACGGTGGTGCCGTCGGCCGACAGCACGGTGAAGTGGTCCGCGCCGGCTGCCACCGCCGGCCGGGCCCAGGCCGCGATTGTGAAGGTGGCGTCGGTCCGCACCGCCACCGGGGCACCGGTGTCCGGATGCGGCCGGGTCACCGGTCCCGGAATGATCGCGTAGTCGCCGGAGCCGTCCAGCGCCAGCGCCTCCCCGACGCCCGCCCGGCCCAGGACCGGGGCCGCGTCGCCGTGCAGGGTCAGGGCGTTGCCGTGGCCGGTGTCGTCCGCGCCCCGGTCGGCCGAGTCATCAAACACCCACTGCGCCGCCGGACCGTCCCCGGCCCGAACCTGGAACCGATACTCCACCGGCGTGGAAAACCGGCCGGCCACATCCTTGGTCCAGACCTGCAGGATGTTCACCCCGTCCCGCCTTGGTCGCAGCGTCACGGTCGCACCACCGCCAGCGCCCTTCGCCGCCACCGGAGCCGCCGCCGCTGCCACCCCCGAGTCCAGGCTGTACGCGTACCCCACCACCTCGGCCAGCCCGGCGGCCGGCGGCGAGATGGTAAAGGCGCCGGGCACCCCCACCCCGCCAGAGCCGGGGCCGGGGTCCTCGGGATCGAGCTCGGGGTAGGCCGTGGAAGCGAGGCCGGCCGGCGGGTCCGGCGGCACCAGCGAGGTCCGGAACTCGCACACCCCCGACCAGGTGACGTCGATCCCGTCGCCGGTCCGGGCCTGGTACTTGTAGACCGCCTGGTCGGTCAGCGCCTTGCTGGCCGGCACCGACGCCGAGTTCGCCGTGCCCGGGTTCGCCGATGTCCCGGTCACGAAGTCGCTGCCGTTGCGCGACAGGCCGCTCTTCCACCAGTAGAAGCGGGTGGTCATCGACTGCTGCCCGGAGTCTTTGTCGCTGACCTTCGCCGAGAAGGTCGGGCGGTCCACCGTCACGTACGGCCGGGCGGAGCCGGTCGCGCAGCCCTTGCCGGTCACCTTCAGCGTGCCCGGTGCGTTCGGGGCGGTGTTGTACTCCATCGACAGCTTCGCGTCGATCCGGAACCGGGTCCAGTTGCCGGTGGTCTCCGACCGGGCCCGTAGCCCGATGTTGATTGACGATGATCCGGCCGCCGCGGCGTTGCGCACGTGGCCAGTGACGTTGTACTCCACCCGTTGCGGGCCGCAGCTGTACCCGTGCTTGCGGATCTTGTTGGAGGTGGCCAGCACCCCGCCCCAGGACGGCTGGTTGTTCCAGGTGGTGGACGGCCCGAACGAGCCGACCGACCGCAGCTCGGTCACCGGCGGGCTGGCGTGCCCGCAGTTGTACCACGACCAGCCCTGGGTGAGCGAGAACGTCGCTTTGTTGACCCGCTTGAACCGGACCGCCGAGGTCGACATGTTGAAGATCGACCGGTCCGTATAGGTGCGGTCCTCCACCACGAACCCGGCCCGGACGATCCCCTTGGTGGCGTCCGAGCTGGAGGTCGACCCGACCGGCGGGTTGAAGAACGACGAGCCCGGGAATGACTTCCGCAGCAGCGACCACTTGTTCCGGCCACCGGTCACCTTGACCCAGGTCGGGTCCACGTAGACCGGATACACGGTGGCCGGGTCGCGCAGCAGCTGCGGGTCCGGCACCAGCGTCAGGGCCCCGGGCGACACCGATGCCGCGACCGGCGCCGTCGCCGGCTGCCGGTCCCCTTCCCCGGCCGGCGGGCTCAGGCCCGGTGCCGGCTTGCGGCCGAGGTCGGCCGGCCCGCCGGTCCCACCGGCCACGTCCCGGGAGTCCCACATCATCGGGGCCGGACCGGACAGCACCACCGCTCCGGTCCGGTCGACCGCCTCCACCGCGCCGGTCCCGGTGACCCGCAGCGCGCCGCCGGACAGCTCGGTGCCGAGCACGATCTCGTGGACCCCCGGCTGCTCCAGCGCCTTCGGTGACCGCAGCACCACCAGGTGGGTGAAGCCGTCCACGTCCGCCACCACCTGCAGGTCCACCGCTGGTGCCACGTCCCGGTAAGTTGCGACGTTGCCGGCCACCACCGGCTCCGGCAGCGCCCCGGGCCAGCGCAGCCCGACCGACATCCCGCCGGTCCGGATCGACACCAGCGGCGCCTCCGCTCCGCCGCCGGAGAACTCCATCGCCACGGTCGCCGCGGCCGGCCGCCAGGTGCCGTCCGGGCCGCGCTGCAGGGACGGGTCGGCGTCGACCCACTGCCCGCCGGCGGCCCGCGCCCACTGCGGGCGCAGGTGCTCCTCCACCACGAAGGTCCCCTGTGGGGTGGCGAAGGTCTGGCTGAACTCGGTCCGGTCGGCCCGCACCTCTACCCTCACCCCCGGCTCCGGGGCTGGGACCGGCGGCGCCGCCCCGGGCACCGGCGACGGCTCGGCCCGGGCCGGGACGCCGGCCAGCAGCGAGCCGACCAGGCCGGCGGCCACCACCACGGCGACCGGCGGCCGGAATGCGCCACTCCAACTGGGCCAACGAACCGAGCCACATCCACCCGCCTGCCGACCAGCCACAGCGCCTCCTGCCATCACCGTCTGTCGATTTAGGCATGCCCCGAGGACGTTACGGTGCGGCGGTCAGCCGGGTCAACGCACAAACTCGCACAGTTGACGAGACGATCGACAAAACCCAAGATAGACGGTAGTCGCTATGACGAACGTCACAGCCGGATCCGCGGCGGCCGCGGCCGGGGCTGGCACCGGGGGCAGGAGAACGACGACCGGTTGGCGAACGGTTCGCGCCGGATCGGGGCACCGCACCGGACACAGGGGAGCCCCTCCCGCCCGTACGCGTGCAGCTCCCGCTCATACCATCCACTGTCGCCGTTGACGTCGACGTAGAGTGCGTCGAACGACGTACCCCCGGCATCGATCGCCTCGGTGAGCACGTCCCGGACGTGGCTCAGCAGCCGCCGGACCGCCGGCCGGGTGAGCAGGTCGGTCCGCCGCTGCCCGTGCAGCCCGGCCCGCCACAGCGCCTCGTCGGCGTAGATGTTGCCCACCCCGGAGATCAGTCCCTGGTCCAGCAGCGCCACCTTGACCGCGATCCGCCGGCGGCGCAGCGCCGCCACGAACCCCTCGCCGTCGAACGCCGGGTCCATCGGATCCGGGGCGATGTGGGCGAGCTGCTCCGGCACCCCGGTCCCGTCCCAGGCCGAGACCGACAGCCCGCCGAACGTCCGCTGGTCGACGAACCACAGTGGCGGGCCGCCGTCCGTGAACCGGAGCCGCACCCGCAGGTGCGGGCCCTCGGCCACAGCCGGCGCCGGCAGCAGCAGCTGCCCGGACATGCCCAGGTGGCCGATCAACGCGTCGGCCGGGTGCAGCGGCAGCCAGAGATACTTCCCGCGCCGGTGCGCCCCGGTCAGGGTCCGGCCGCGCAGCCGGGCCGCGAAGTCCGCCGGCCCCGGCAGGTGCCGCCGGACCGCCCGGGGGTGCAGGACATCGACGGCGGCCACCCGGCGCCCGACCACCCGAGCCGCCAGGCCCCGCCGGACCGTCTCCACCTCCGGCAGCTCAGGCATCGGCGGACAGCTCGCGCCAGGCCGCCTCGGCGGCCCGCTGCTCAGCCTCCTTCTTGCTGGCTCCGGTGGCCCCCCCGTACCGTTCTCCGGCCACCACCACCCAGGAGGTGAAGGTCTTGGCGTGGTCCGGCCCGTGCTCGTCCACCTGGTAATCGGGGACCCCGAGCGAGCGCTCCGCGGTCAGCTCCTGCAAGCTGGTCTTCCAGTCCAGCCCGGCGCCACGGGCTGCCGACTCGGCCAGCAGCGGGTCGAACAGCTTGTGGATCACGCCGGTGGCGCAGTCGATCCCGTGCTCCAGGTAGATCGCCCCGAGCAGCGCCTCCAGCGTGTCGGCCAGGATGCTGGCCTTGTCCCGCCCGCCGGTGGCCTCCTCACCCTTGCCGAGCAGCAGGAACGGCCCCAGCCCGGTCGGGCCCAGCGCCCGCGCCACCTCGGCCAGCGCGCGCATGTTGACCACGCTGGCGCGCAGCTTGGCCAGCTGCCCCTCGGCCAGGTCCGGATGGTTGTGGTACAGCGTCGTGGTGATCACCAGGCCGAGCACCGCGTCGCCGAGGAACTCCAGCCGCTCATTGGTCGGCAACCCACCCCGCTCGTACGCGTACGAGCGGTGGGTCAGTGCGCGCTGCAGCAGCCCGGCGTCCAGCGGTACGCCGAACGCCGCCGCCAGCACCGTTCCGGGTGGTCGACCCACGAATCGAGCCGGGTCAGCTGAGCTCGATGACCTGGCGGCCGTTGTAGGTGCCACAGACCTGGCAGGCCGCGTGCGGCAGCTTCGGCTCCCGGCACTGGGGGCAGGGCACGGTCGCCACCCGGTGGGTCTTCCACTGGGCCCGGCGGGACCGGGTGTTGCTGCGGGACATCCTCCGCTTCGGTACGGCCACGGTCTTCTACTCCTCCGTCGTGGTCAACTTCTCCAGTGCTGCCCAGCGCGGGTCGACCGGACCGGTGTGGCGGTGGTCCGCCGGCAGGTCGTCCCAGTGTGCCCCACACTCGGGGCACAGTCCGGGACAGTCGTCCCGGCACAGCGGGCTGCCCGGCAGTGCCAGCACCACCGCGTCCCGCACGGCCGGCTGCAGGTCGATCAGATCGCCCCGCAGCCGTCCGACCTCGTCCTGCTCGGTCGTGGCCTCCGTGGTGCTGTCCGGGTAGGCGAACAGCTCCTGGAGCGGCACGGCCAGCTCGACGCTGATCGGGCGCAGGCAGCGCGCGCACTCACCCTCGGCGGTCCCGGTGACCGAGCCGGTGACGAGCACCCCTTCGGACACCGACTCCAGCCGCAGGTCGAGGCCGAGCTCGGCACCCTCCGGAACCCCGATCAGCCCCTGGCCGAGGTCCTT
>Ga0299914_10003911_pt1 | contig 10624 bp, 9 predicted proteins | sample RVTome_10_FD_201361 | JGI IMG/M metagenome (GOLD analysis project Ga0299914, IMG submission 201361) | Soil microbial communities from uranium-contaminated site in the Upper Colorado River Basin, Wyoming, United States - RVT153D57 (version 2) ... | reverse complement strand
TTCAACGACACCGAAAAGGCTCCCAGTTCCAGTGTTCCGGGCAAGTCGGGGTCGGCCTTGGCGACCGTCGGCAGTTCGAAGTCCACAGCAATACCTCCTGGGGAGCGAAGCTACCATTCGAAAATTTCAGTTGTCAAATAGTACCTAGCCAGTGATTCACGGTGCTTGACTGGTCTGGCCCGGGCGATCGGGACGGCTAGACCTTCTCGGGGAGGCCCAGGCCATCGGCGATCCGGCCCCAGTGATGCTCGCCGTCGCCGAAGCTCAGCTCCGTGGAGATGGCGTGACGCATGTAGGTACCCATCTCGTGCTCCCGTGTGAACCCGATGGCGCCGTGGACCTGGTGCCCCAGATCACACACCCGCCGGTATGCCTCGCTCACCCACGCCTTGGCCATCGACACCTCCTGGGTGGCATCGATGCCTTCGGCCAGACGCCAGATCGCCTCGTAGGCGATGAGGCGGGAGCCGAGCACGTCGACGCCCATGTTGGCGCAATGGTGCTGGATCGCTTGGAAGGCTCCGATCGGTGTGTCGAACTGCTTGCGCTCGGTGGCGTACCGCACGGTCATGTCGAGGACGCGCTGGGCTCCGCCCACCATCGCGGCACAGGTGGCGGCAGCTCCGTAGGACTCGACGGTGTCCATCACCTTTTGACCGTCCCCCACCGATCCGAGGACCCGGGCTGTACCCACGGTGCAGTTATCGAAACTGACGCGGTGAAGTCGATCGGCTCCCACCGTGTCGAGCGGCTCGGCAATCACTGCGTCGGCGGGGACCAGGAAGGCCGTGAGATGATCGGGTTCGTCGACGGCCTGAGCGATCACCAAGAGCTCGTCGGCGGCCTGGGCGAAAGGTACGAACATGGCACTGCCCGAGAGCACGAACTCCTCTCCGGTCGGCGTGGCGGTCACCGCTGAGCCCGTCGTCGGCCAGCCCGCGGCCGGAGCCGCCCGGGCATAGCTCATGATCTTGTCGCCGGAGGCGATGGCGGCCAATCGGTCCGTCGTCTGCTCCTCCGTGCCGTGCTCGGCTATCGCCATGCCGCACAAGACCACGGTGGGAAGGAAAGGGCTGGGAAGTAGGTACTTCCCCATTTCCTCGACGACCAAGCAGAGCTCGAGAAAGCCGGCGCCGAACCCGCCGTGCTCTTCGGGGAAGGCCATGCCGGCCCAGCCGAGCTCGGCCATCTCTTTCCACAGGTCGGGGGAATAGCCCAGGGGGTCGGTCTCCATTCCCCGGACGTGCGACATCGGACACCGCGCCTCCAGAAAGTCCCGGGCGGTGGAGGCGATCAGCTCCTGGTCTTCGGTCAGCGTCAGGTCCATGTGGTTGCCATCGTCTTCATTCGGGTGGGTTACTCGGGTGGGGGAATCTTGTCAGAGCGGACCCAGACTCCGGGACGCTCCTCCCAGAAGAGCTGCACGAGCACGCCACCTGTCAGCTTGGGATGGATGAAGGTGTCGCGCCACGCCGCCCCGTCGGTGGAGCCTTCATTGGAGTCGAAGGGCTCCACTCCGTGGTGCTCGCAGGCGGCCATGGCGGCCTCCCAGTCCGAAACCTCGAAGGTGACGTGGTGCACCTGGGCTCCGCTCCGGTCCCAGAAGCGCTGGATGAACGAGTCCTCGCCACGGGGCATGATGACTTCCCAGCAGATGCTGGAGCCGGGCACGTTCAGCACCAGATCGGCCATGTCGGGGTGCTCGTCGTCGGGGGTCCGCCACACCTGAACGAATCCGGCCAGGTCGCGATACCAGGCAGCCAGCACGTCGCGGTCGGGGAAGGCCTGACAGATGTGGTCGACGCCGACCACTCCCAGCGAGGGTGCGCTGTCGGTTCGGGAGCCTCCGGCCGAGACCCGGCCATCGTCTCCGCACATGGTGTGGTCTCCGGGTCCCCGAATCCTGAACAGGAACCCGGGTCCGTGGTCGGGTGGGGAGAGCGAGGCCTCCACCCAACGGCCCGATACACCGGAGGTGGCCTTGATTCCCCTGGTCTCGAGCTCGGTGGCCGCCGCGGCGAGATCGGGCACCTCGACTCCGACGTGATGGAGGCCGGGGCGGCCACCCTTGTCATCGAGAAAGGTCTGGAACGGTGAGTCGTCTCGGGTGGGCGACAGCACCTCCCAGTGGTGGCCCCAGCTGCCCGGGACGGCCAGGCGTGCTCCGGCTGCGCCCTCGGGGTCGTGTTCCCACCTCTCGATGGTCCGGAACCCGAAGAGACCTTCGAGCAGGTCCACCTGCGAGTCGATGTCGGGCACCACCTGGGCGATGTGATCGATCCTGTATATCTCCATCATCGTCTTCGTTCCTCCCGGTCAGCCGACGTGGGGCTCGACCCAGTCATAGCCCCCGTTGACCAGTTCCTTGACGAGCCGCAGGTTGTAGCGATTCATCGCTCCGACTCGGTTGGCGAGCTCGGTGAGTTCCTTCTCGAACTCGTCGGCGGGGTACCACTCGTTGGCAAGGCCCAGCTCATAGGCCTTCTGTCCGTTGACCGTCATACCGGTGAACAGCATCTGTTTGGCCCGCGCCGCACCAATTCGCCGGGGAAGTCGCTTCACTCCGCCCCACCCGGGAGCACTCCCCCCGTAGGTGGGCTGGTCGGGGTCTCCGTCCTCGGTCATCTTTGGCCGGTACGGCGGGTCGGCCGACAGTGTGATCTCGACCAGCCCCATGTTGGCGTCCTCGGAGGCGACGATGAAGTCGGCGGCCAGGGCGAACTCGAGGCCGCCACCCACTGCGTGCCCGTGAACCGCGGCGATGACGGGCACCTCCATCCGCTCCATAATGGCGAAGGTCTTCTCTCCGAGTCGGCCCTGTTCCACCCGTTCGGCGTCGCTGAGCTCTTCTGACCACTTGAGATCCATCCCCGCGCAGAAGGCGCGGCCGGATCCCCGGATCACGACCACACGCACGTCGTCGCGCTCGTCGAGGTCGACGAAGGCCTGGCGGAGCTCCTGCATCATGGTGGGGTTTAGGGCGTTGAGCTTGTCGGGGCGGTTCAGTGTGAGCCAGGCGACGTTGCTCTCGGTCTTCAAGTCGAGAGTCTCATAGGTCATTGATTCTTCCTTCCTTGCTGAATGGGGTGCTGGGGGCGGGGCGTGACGCGGCGCTCACTTACGGGGGAGCCCGAGGCCCCGGGTGGCGATCACGTTTCGCTGGATCTCCGATGTTCCCGCCAGGAACGTGGCGGCGACCGCGTCGAAGGCTAGGTGCGTGAAGGCCGCTCCCAGCGGAGCCCCCTCCCGCTGCCACAACCGCGAATAGGGACCGAAAGCCCTGGCACCGGTCCGCGCCAGCCGCTGATGCAGCTCGGCGCTGAACAGCTGGTTTATCGATGCCTCATATTCGGGTACCTGACCGTCCGCCTGTTTCGAGACCGTGTAGCGAGCCAGGTTGGCGAGTACCCGGATCTCGGTGTGGCGCCGGGCGATCTCGTAGCGCAGTGAGTCGTTCCAATCGGACCGGCGATACTCGTTCGACTCGTCGTCGGCTAGAAAGTCGACCAGTTCGGACAGGGCTTGCTCGTACTTGATCGTGGCTCCGATCCCGGCCCGCTCGAATGTCAGTGTGGTCATGGCGGCGTACCAGCCCCGATTTTCCTCGCCGATCCGGTCGGAAGCAGGCACTCGCACGTTCTCGAAGAACACCTCGGCGAATGGCGCGGCGCCACGGATGTCCTCGATGGGGCGGATGGTGACGCCGGGAGCGGACGCATCGACCATCAGGAGCGAGATGCCGCGGTGCTTGCGCGCCTCCGGATCGGTGCGGACCAGCACCATCAGAAGGTCGGCGTACTGAGCCAATGAGGTCCACACCTTCTGGCCGTCGACGACGTAGTCGTCTCCGTCGCGCACCGCCCGCGTCCGCAGCGAGGCAAGGTCGGACCCCGAACCGGGCTCGGAGAAGCACTGGGCCCAGGTTTCCTCTCCACGGGCGATGGGCGGGAGGTAGCGGGACTTCTGCTCGTCCGTCCCGTGCTCGATGAGGGTGGGTCCGAACAGGAATACGCCGATTCCGTTGACGGTCGGGACCCGGGCCCGCATCATCTCCTCCTGGAGGATCAGTTCCTCGATAGGGCCGAGGCCTGCCCCTCCGTACTCGGTGGGCCAGTGGGGAGCGACCCAGCCCCTTTCGGCCAGGGCACCTGCCCACTCCATGGCGGCCTTTTGACGCGTGTCATCACCGGAGCGGGCGTCGACGGTCCAGTTGTATCCCCACACGTCCTCGGGCTCGAGGCTCTGCTCACTCTGGGAGTCGGGTTCGTAGTGGGTTGGGAACCGCTCGCTAATGAAGTTCCGCACTTCGGTGCGAAACGCCTCCTGTTCGGGTGTGTCTTTCCAGTCCATGAATGCCTTCGGTTTCGTCCTACCCGGTTCCCGGCTTGCTACACGGCCTCGGCGGCGCGGGCGGCCGCCTCTCGGTCCCAGGTGGTGGAGGTGAGGCCATGGTCGCCCGCCTTCCTGAGCTCGTGTTTGGCGACCTTGCCGGTGGGTGTCCGCGGAAGCGAATCGACGACCTCGATATAGCGGGGCACCATGAACGACGGGAGCTTCTCCGAACAATAAGCAGCCAGGCCGCGCTCATCTAGGTCGGCTCCGGGCTGGCGTACCACGACAACCTTCAAGTCCTCTTCTTCCAGCTCCGAGGGAACCCCGATGGCGGCGCTTTCGAGCACGGCCGGGTGCAGGTTGATCTCGCTCTCTATATCGAAGGCTGAGATGCTCTCGCCGCGCCGACGAATCGCATCCTTCATCCGGTCGAGGAAGTAGTAGTAGCCATCGTCGTCGAAGTAGGCCCGGTCCCCGGTGTGGAACCAGAGATTGCGGAAGGTGGCGGCCGTGACGTCATCGCGTCCGTAGTAGCCAGTCGTGATGACATGGGGTTGGCGGGGTCGCAGTACGAGTTCTCCGGGCTGTCCCGGCCCCACCTCGCGGTCGTCCTCGTCGAGGATGGCCACCTCGAACCGTTCCTCATGGGCCTGGCCCATCGATCCGGTCCGCCACTCGCCGTAAGGACTGGCTGTCCCGATGCCTGCCTCGGTACTGGTGTATGTCTCGACGGTATGGGCACCGAAGCGCTCGAAGAAGCCCGCGTCGAGTGAGGACTTCCCCATGTAGAACGTCTCGAGTGGATTGTCCAGATCGTCGGGGCTGGGGGACTGGTTCAAGAGGATCGGGATCATGGAGAACACCCCCATGGCGGTTTGGGCGTCGAAGCGGCGGACGTCGTCCCAGAAACGCGAAGCACTGAAGCGCTCCACGATGGCGACGCTCGCTCCTGACAGGAGCGCCGCCATCATCCCGTCCCAGAGACCGGCAGCATGGAAGAGGGGGAGTGGGCAATAGATCGTACGGCTTCCCCCACTGACGAACCGGAGGGAGTCGAGGGCGCATACGAGGGCCAGAGAGTGCGGCACCATCGCCCCCTTGCTGCGACCGGTGGTCCCCGACGTGTACATGATGGCCTGCAGGTCGGAGAAGGAGATGTCCACCTCTGGTGGGTCGGCACCGTGCTCGAGGAGGTCGGAGTAGGGAAGCGAGGGGACACCCAGCCGGTCGAGGGGCAGTTGGCGATCGGAGACTACGGCCACGAAACGCAGATCCTCGATGCGGTCGGCCACGGTAGCGATGTGATCCAGGTACATCTCCGACGCCACCAGGGCTGTGGCGTCGGAGGAATCGAGCACGTGCACCAGGAGGTCGCCCTTGTAGTCGGTGTTGATCGGAACGGCTACGGCACCGAGGCGGGCGAGAGCGAACACGACGTGGACGAAGTCGGCCGAGTTGGGCAACATCACCGCCACGTGGTCACCCGGTTCGACGCCGTGGGCCGCCAGTCCGCTGGCGACGCGATTGGATGAGTCGTCGACCTCGCGGTACGTGAGCTGACCGTCTCTGAACTTCAGAAAGGTCGATTCGCCATGTGTCCTCGCCGCTCCGGAGAGAACCTTCCCCAGAACCAGGTCTTCGAGGTTGAGTGAGGGCACGGTCCGATCCGGGCCGAGCGACGAGGTCACTGGTCTCCTTCGCCCTCCACGATCAATGGATACACCCCGTCCTCGTCGTGGACCTCCCGACCGGTGAGTGGCGGGTTGAACACGCAGAGGGCGCGAAAGTCGGTGATCGCACGCAGCACATGTCGATCGTGTCGATCGAGGGCGTACATCACGCCCGGCTCGATCTTGTGGACCTTCCCCTCACCCTCGAGTTCGATGAGCTCCGCCGAGCCCTCGATGCAGTAGACGGCCTCCAGATGGTTCTGGTAGTGCATCTCGGTTTCGGTACCGGCAAAGAGCACCGTGTCGTGCAATGAGAATCCCATGCCGTCCTTCGCCAAGAGCAGCCGGCGAGACATGAACGTGGGCGCTCCGACGTCCCGCTCGGTTCCGATTATCTCCTTCAGGTTCGTGACAATCACGTTCCGCTCCTCGAGTCGTTCATCGTCGCTTTCAGCGTCCGGCTGCAGCAGCGGTGGGGCTGCTGACGGCGGTCTGGGCGGCCTGGGTGAGGATGTCCAGACCTTGCTTGAGCTGGGTCTCCTCGATGGTCAGGGGTGGCAGGAGCTTGATGACCTCGCTGCTGGGCCCGGCCGTCTCGACGATGAGCTGGTTCTCGAAGGCGGCTCGGCTGATGGCGGAGGCTGTGTCGGGATCGACACAGGGCAGCCCCCAGATCAGCCCGCGTCCGCGGGGTGCCTCGAACGTGTCGGGATTGTCGGCCGCGAGGGCGTGTAGGTGAGTGGAAACGGACTGTTCGTGTGCCTTGACCGTTTGGGTCAAAGTGTCGTTGGTCCACCATTGCTGGAGAGCGGCTTCGGCGGTGACGAAGGCCGGGTTGAATCCCCGGAAGGTGCCGTTGTGCTCGCCGGGTTCCCACACGTCGAGTCGGGGGTCCAACAGGACCACTGAGAAGGGCAAACCATATCCGCTCAATGACTTCGATAGACACACCACGTCGGGAGCGAACTCGAGGTTCATCTCCTCGAACGAGAAAAATGGGCCGGTGCGTCCGCATCCCACCTGAATGTCATCGACGATGAACACGATGCCGTGCTCCCGGCAGATCTGACTCAGTCGGCGCACCCATTCGCCCGAAGCGACGTTCACGCCACCCTCGGCCTGAATCGTCTCCAGGATCACCGCGGCGGGGATATCCACCCCCGAGCCGTCATCGGTCAGATAGAACTCCAGCTGATCCAGCGTGTCCACATCGTCGCCGAACGCCCCCGCGAACGGCATCGCCACCGCCCCGTTCAACGCGACGCCTGCTCCGGCACGCTTCATCGAGTTGCCCGTGACCGCCAACGAACCCAGCGTCATCCCGTGAAACGCATTCGTGAAGCTGATCACCGTTTCCCGGCCCGTCACCTTCCGGGCCAACTTCAATGCCGACTCCACGGCGTTCGTTCCCGTCGGTCCCGGGAACATGACCTTGTACTCCAGCCCCCGCGGAGCCAGGAGCACCTCCTCGAGAGTCAGAAGGAACCGCTCTTTGGCCACCGTCGCCACATCCAGAGAGTGGGTGATGCCCCCCGACTCCAGATACTCGACCAGTCGCCTGCGTAAACCCGCCGGGTTGTGCCCGTAGTTCAGCGCCCCGGCACCCGCGAAGAAGTCCAGGTACTCAACCCCGTCGGCATCGATCACCGACGCGCCCGATGCGCGGTCGAACACCGCCGGCCACGCCCGACTGTACGAACGAACTTCCGATTCCAAACGCTCAAATGTCTCCATCACCGTCTCCTGCTAGCTCTTTGTCTTGAGTTTCAAGGCGGCCTCTACGCGGGCCGCTGCCGGAAGCCCTGGTCGAGCAACCGTGCGTTCGCCATCGTTCGCTCTCAGAACGCTCCGATGCGGAAGCGGATCTCCGGGTCGTGTGAGCCGTTTGCGTCGCGGGGGAAGTCCGACCGGGAGAACAGCTCCTCCTCGTGATACTCCGCCTTCCACCGCTCGGCGAAAGCCCGAAACAACTTCTTCGAGGCCTCGTTTCCTGGTGTGACCGTGGCTTCGAGATACCGGAGCCTGGGAACCCGGGGGCGACCCACAACATCGTCCAGCATCCGGCTGGCGACGCCATGGCCCCGGACCGACTCGTCAACGGCGATCTGCCAGATGAAGAGAGTCTCGGGGTCCTCGAAGGGGCGGAACCCCGTCACGAACCCCACCAACTCACCGTCCCGCTCAGCCACCGCGCAATTCTCGGCGAAATACTCGCCCAGCATCAGGTAGCTGTAGGGCGAGTTGATGTCGACCGTTTCGCTGGCGAGGCGCCACATCGCGGCGCCATCGGACCGCTCCGGCGGTCGCACCGAGATGGAGTCAGCTTGGGTATTGGTTCGACTGATTGGGATTCACAACCCGGTGTCGCTCGCCTAAAGACCATACCCAATCGGTGGCGTTGCCCAAACCTTTAGACGTTCGCACCCCGATTGCCCGTCTCGAGCCGATTCGGATCGCCAGTACCAGCGAATCTCGGGTTTGGGGGACCGGTGGAGGGGGAAGAGACCATCCATGATTGATGCCAACGAACCCCCGGACCGTCGATCCAGGACATGGGAGTGGGTGCCCTTGGGCCTGCTCATTTCCTGGGTTTTGATTCGCTCCGTCTAAATCGATCTGGGTCGAGGTCGATCTAGACGAGTTCGTTGGAGAGGCGTCAAGACAGGGATAGAAGCCCAGCGTTTCTTCCCGGGCGAGTCGAACCCGAAGGCTGACAAGCAGTCGGCCACCGCTGCCCACGTCGGTCGACCAGATTCATCGAGTGTCAAAAGGTCTTGGTTTCCGGGTTCGATCTGTCCCAGCAGCTGAACCGTCAGTCGCCGGGTATCTCTTCACGCCATGCGCCCGTTTCCTTACCCCGGTCCTCGATGAATTCCTTGAAGCGCTTCAGATCGCCTTCGGCCCGACCTGACACGACCCCAAGCTTGTCCCCTGCCTGCTCGGCGAGGCCCTCCGGGTCGAATTTCATCTGAAGAGTCACCCGTGTCTGGGCGTCGCTGAGCTTGTGGAATGTAACGACCCCGGCTTGATCCACCCCACTGGTGGAGTGCCAGGCGATCCGCTGGTCTGGCACCTGCTCGCTGATCTCCGTCTCGAACTCACGATCGACCCCGGCGATGTCTACCTCCCAACGCAGACGATCATCTGCGATCTGCTCGACTCGTTCCACACCTTGCATGAACTTGGGGAAGTCCTCGAACTGAGTCCACTGGTTGTAGGCGGTGGTGACATCGACATCCACGTCGATGCTCTCGGTGATCTCACCCATCGTCTCTCCTTTGTCGGGTTCCGCCCAACAACCTTTCCCGAACTGGGGGATCCGAAACCCGATCTCGCATCAATCGGATTGATCCAGGCGAAACCGGGTATGTCCGACGCCCCCGACAGATTGGGCGGCATGACGGATGTGGCTTGGACGATCGGAGTTGCAAGTTGGTTCTTCGACGGCTGGGACTCTCTGGTCAGAATTCTCCTCGTCGGACCGGTCATCTATGTAGCGCTCGTGACCACTCTGCGAATCTCAGGGAAACGGACTCTCTCGAAGCTCAATGCCTTCGATCTCGTAGTGACCGTCTCCCTCGGTTCCGTCCTGGGTGCGGTGCTCGTGAATGCGTCGATAGCCGTGGCTGAGGGAGTGATGGCGATAGTGGTCTTGGTCCTGAGCCAACTCGCAGTGACCTTCCTTTCGGTTCGCTGGCCCAACTTCGAGAAATTCGTCAAGGCCGAACCGTCTGTCGTATTGGAAGGTGGCATCCCTCAAACCGACGAGATGCGAAGGGTCCGGTTGACGAGACGAGAGCTGCGAGCGGCTATGCGTGCGGCTGGAGTGGGGTCTGAGGAGCGCGTTCAGGCGATAACTCTGGAAACTGACGGGAGCTTGACGGTAGTCATGCAGCATCATGAGCAATGATGGGCAACAGCCTGGAGCCGTTGGGGCCACACGGTTCATTGGAGCCTAATTCTTTGTTTGTGGCTGCCCAGACCGGGTACTTCTCTTGTGATCTTGGAAGGGAGAACAGATGCAATGTGAGCATGAGGCCTGTGTGTGCGAAACCGAAGGTCGATTCTGTAGCGACCACTGCCGGGACCACATGTCGAACATCGACGTTCCTTGCCGTTGCGGTCACGTCGAGTGCGAAACGTATCAAGACAAGAAGCAGACCTCGCCGGGAATCAACGATCCGATCCCCGGCTAGGGACTGGTTTCTCGGATAATCGATACCTCCCCAGGGACGGGGTGACAGGTGACTGTCACCCCGTCCCTCTTTCAGTGGCCACCCAGGTCGAGTTGGATGGCGTCATACACCAGGTCCGTCTGGCGGGCTCGGTACTGATGGATTGATTGCAGGACCCAGCCCAGGCGATGACGCAGGTCCGTGACGTCCACCTGCTCCGGCTGGACATCATTGAGCTGAGTCCGGAGTGACTTCACCTGGCGCACGATGTCGTCGTATTGCTCCCGCAGGTGGTCGACCCGTGAAGTGAACCTTCGGGGGTTCTCGGCGGCGATCATCGCCATCAGGTCGTCCGGGCGCCGGGCATTTTGCTGCTCGTCGGCCAGGGCGGCCAGGAGCGTGTCAATGTCCGAGCGGACGCTCACCAACCACCCCTCCGATCCGGAT